>Ga0302325_10021640_pt1 | contig 13460 bp, 12 predicted proteins | sample Palsa_T0_2_FD_201948 | JGI IMG/M metagenome (GOLD analysis project Ga0302325, IMG submission 201948) | Peat permafrost microbial communities from Stordalen Mire near Abisko, Sweden - Palsa_T0_2 | ecosystem: Environmental > Terrestrial > Soil > Palsa > Peat permafrost | place: Sweden: Abisko... | reverse complement strand
CGGACGCCACGGTCTGATCGGCTTCGGCGAGTCCTATATGGCCGGCGAGTGGGAATCGGATGCCCTCGCCGAGGCGCTGACCGTGCTGGCGACAGACATGGCCGACCTGGTACCAAGGGGGCTGCAATGGCTCCGACCGATCGTCGTTGCCTCCCAACCACGCCCGTCAAGGCCCATCCAGGAACAGGCGCGTCACGATGTCGCCGCGCACTATGACCTGTCGAACGATCTGTTCGGGGAATTCCTCGACGAGACAATGACGTACTCCAGCGCCATGTTCGCGGAGCTGCCGGCGTCCTGGCCGGATCTTGCGGACGCACAGCGGCGCAAGATCGACCGACTGTTGGACGCAGCCGGAGTCGGCCCCGGCACCCGGTTACTGGAAATCGGTACCGGCTGGGGAGAGCTGTCCATCCGCGCGGCCGCACGCGGAGCGCACGTTCGCTCGGTCACGCTCTCGGAGCGGCAGCTCTGGTTGGCCCGGCAACGGGTCGCCGCCGCTGGACTATCCGACCGGGTTCAACTCGACTTGCGCGACTACCGCGACGTCGGCGGAAACTACGACGCGGTGATATCGGTCGAGATGATCGAAGCGATTGGATTTGACTCGTGGCCGGACTACTTCTCCACCCTCGAGCGGCTGCTGACGCCGAACGGGAGGCTGGCAATCCAGGCCATCACCATGCCGCACAACCGAATGCTGGCAACCCGTAACACGCACACCTGGATCCAGAAATACATATTTCCCGGCGGGTTCATTCCGTCCGCCAAAGGTATCCTCGAAGTCACCCAGCGCCATACCAGGTTACGTCCAGTCGACACGCTTTCGCTGCGCCAACACTACGCAGAGACGCTGCGGCTGTGGAGGGAGCGCTTCTTGCAACGCCGAAAGACACTGGCGCACATCGGCTTTGATGCGGTATTTGCTCGCATGTGGGAGCTGTACCTGGCATACGCGGAGGCCGGGTTCAAGTCCGGCTATCTCGACGTCTATCAGTGGACGTTCGTCCGTGAGGCCGCGCCGTGATCGCCGACTTCGCGGTCGTATCGGGCGCGTCGGCTGCCGCGCTGCTGGTGTTGCATGCGGTCACATTCGGCATCGGCCGCAGCATCGGCCGCTACAACGTCGTCGACGTGGCCTGGGGACTGGGTTTCATCGCGGTGGCGGCCGTCGCCGCGATCCTCGGGAACGGTGACGCGGCCCGCCGCTGGCTGCTGCTGGCGCTCGTCGCGATCTGGGGGCTGCGGCTGAGCTGGTACATCCACCGAAGGTCGGCGGGTCATGGCGAGGATCCGCGCTACGCCGACTTACTGCGCGGCGCCACCGTAGGCCAGATCGTGGGCAAGGTGTTCGTGGTACAGGGCTTCGCGACCTGGTTCGTCTCGTTGCCGCTGCAACTCTCGGCGGTCAGCGGCGCCACGCCGCGACACTGGCTGGCGGTCACGCTGGTCGGTGGTCTGGTATGGCTGACGGGTGTCGGCTTCGAGGGTCTCGGCGACCGCCAACTGCGGGTGTTCAAGTCCGACCCGAGCCATCGCGGTGTGGTGATGGACCGCGGCCTGTGGGTATGGACGCGTCATCCGAACTACTTCGGTGATGCCTGCGTCTGGTGGGGGTTGTGGCTGATCACGATCACCGGGTGGTGGTCGCTGGCCACGGTCCTGTCCCCGTCGCTGATGACCTATTTCCTGGTCTACGCCACCGGCGCCCGGCTCACCGAGAAGTACATGCGGAACCGACCGGGATTCAGCGAATACCAGCAACGGACATCGTTTTTCATCCCGCGCCCGCCCCGATCGGCGGGACTATGACGACTCTCGTCGCAGAGCCGATAGGCTACCGCTCGATGACCGAACCAAGGCGCGGCGGCGACCTGGACGCATTGCTGCGCCGGGTCGCGCGTGGCGATGCCGATGCGTTCGCCGCGTTCTACGACCACACCAGCTCACGGGTATACGGACTGGTGACGCGCGTGCTGCGGGACGCCGGCTACAGCGAGGAAACCACCCAGGAGATCTACGTCGAGGTCTGGCGGACCGCCGATGCCTACGATCCGGCCAAGGGCTCGGCGCTGTCCTGGCTGATGACCATGGCGCACCGGCGCGCCATCGACCGGGTGCGCTCCGAGCAAGCCGCCGGTCAGCGAGAGTCACGGTACGGCGCGGCCAACGTCGACCGAGCCTTTGACCTCGTCGCCGATTCGGCGATCGCCGCTGATGAGCGCCGCCGAGTGAGAGAGTGCCTCGACGGGCTGACTGATGTGCAGCGGCAGTGCATCGACCTGGCCTACTACGGCGGATTGACCTACGTCGAAGTGTCGCAGCGGTTGGCGGCCAACCTCTCGACGATCAAGTCACGGATGCGCGACGCGCTGCGCGGGCTGCGCAACTGCCTGGGTGTGCCATGACCGAGCCCACCGAATTCGACCTGATCGAGCTGGCCACGCCCTATGCGCTGAACGCCATCTCCGAGACCGAACGCGCCGCGATCGAACGGCAACTCGCCTCAGCCCCGGCAGCGGTCGCTAGGGTCTTCCGCGACGAGGTGCGCGCGGTCCGCGAGACGATGGCCGTGGTGTCCGCGGCGAACGCGACCGACCCACCGGCCCGGCTGCGCGCGGGAGTACTGGCCACCGCGCGCGTGGAAAATGCACGTCAATCCCGTTGGCGCGTAGCATTATTAACCGCAGCGGCCGCAATCGTGGTGGGATTGGCCGCCTTCGGCGCCGGAATCGCGCTACGACCATCGCCTGCGCCGACGATGGCCGAACAGATCATGGCAGCACCGGATGTGCGAACGACCTCCAGCCCCCTGGCCGGTGGGACAGCGACCGTGGTGTTCTCCCGCGACATGAATGCCGGTGTGCTGGTGATGAATAACGTGCCGCCACCAGCACAGGGCACCGTGTATCAAATGTGGCTGGTCGGCGATAAGGGTCCGCAGTCGGCGGGCACGATGGACACCGCGGCCGTCGCGCCGTCGACCACGCACATGTTCTCCGACCTCGGGAACTCCAGCGTGCTGGCGTTCACCGTCGAACCCGGCAACGGGTCACCCCAGCCGACCGGAAAGATCTTCGCCAAATTGTCGTTGACCTAGAGGGCGTTACGTGACAACGATTGAGACCGATTACCTCGTCGTCGGTGCGGGCGCGATGGGCATGGCGTTCACCGACACTCTGGTGGCGGAATCCGATGCGGAGGTGGTGGTCGTCGACCGTGGCCACGCACCGGGTGGGCATTGGACGCGGGCCTACCCGTTCGTCCGCTTGCACCAGCCGTCGGCGTACTACGGCGTCAACTCCCGCGGGCTCGGCAGCGATAGCATTGACCGGCTCGGCTGGAACGAGGGGCTGTACGAGCTGGCCACGGTGGGCGAGATATGCGCCTACTTCGACCGCGTCATGCAGCAAGACCTGCTGCCCAGCGGACAGGTGTCCTACTTTCCGATGGCGGAGTATCTCGGCGAGGGCCGGTTTCGCACGCTGGACGGCAGCGACTACGCCGTCGACGTCCGGAAACGAGTCGTGGACGCGACGTATCTGCAGACCACGGTGCCGTCGATGCGGCCGCCGCCGTATCAGGTCGGCGACGGCGTCGACTGTGTGCCGCCCAACGAATTACCGGCCCTTGCCGCCGGCCGCGACCGCTTCGTCGTCATCGGGGCGGGCAAGACCGGGATCGACGCGTGTCTGTGGTTGCTGCGCAACAACATTCCACCTGAGCGGCTGACCTGGATCATGCCGCGCGACGCGTGGCTGTGGGATCGGGCGAACATCCAGCCCGGGCGGGAGTTCCTGCAGCGGTTTCAGTCCGGCTTCACCGACCGGTTGATCGCGATCGAGTCCGCCTCATCCGTGGCGGACTTGTTCGAGCGCCTGGAAGCCTGCGGCTACCTGCTCAGATTGGATCAGGCGAAGCAGCCGACGATGTACCGCTGTGCGACCGTGACGCAGACCGAACTGCAGCAGTTGCGGCGTATCCGCGACATCGTCCGGCTGGGGCGCGTCGATCGCATCGAACCCGGCAAGGTCATACTGGCCGGCGGATCGATACCGGTCGATGGTTCGGCGCTCTACGTTGATTGCAGCGCTGACGGACTCGAAAAGAAACCGCACCAAACGGTTTTCGATGGCGACCGGATCACGCTGCAAAGCGTGCGCGGGTGCCAGCAGGTGTTCAGCGCCGGGCTGATCGCTCACGTCGAAGCCGCCTACCACGACGACGCGACGCGAAATCGGCTGTGTCAGGCGGTACCCCACCCCAATACCGATCTCGACTGGCTGACCACGACCATCGCCGAGCAGCGTAACCAGATTCACTGGTTCGAGGACGCCGACCTGATGGCATGGATGTGCGAGGCGAGGTTGGATCTGATGCGACACATGTACACCCCGCTGATGGACAAGTCGCCCGAGGTGCGGGCCAAAGTGTTCGGGCTCATCAGGGCGGGGCTGGAGTCGGCCAACCAGAAATTGGAAACCCTACTCAGCGAGCATCTTTCAGGCCTTCCGCAGGCTACCGAGAGCGGCCACTAAGACGCCGAACAGCACCAGTGCGCCGCCCGCGGCCAGGCTCATGTCGAGCCAGTGGTGCAAACTGCTCTCGGCTTGAGCGACCATCACGTCGGCGATGCGGCGGATATCCCCGGTGGTGTTGTCCAGCGTGTCGTTGATGCGTCGACGGGTTAGTTCGATGGCGACCCAACCCGAGGCGCCGACGAGCAGCGCGGAAATCCCGAGGGCGGCCAGCACCCTGCCGCGGCCGCGCGCGGCGGCCAGGGCCAAGAGTGCGCAGATGACGGTCAGCGCCGCCGCGCCGATGCTCGCCCACGGACCCCAGATGGCCAGCGGTCGTAATTCGCCCGGCTGCAACACCTTTTGCGCGGATACCGCCACCGGGATTCGGACCGTCTCGGGAACCCGGACGTGGTAGCTCGTCAGCAGCGAGGCGAACGCGGTGTCGTTGAACATCCCGGCCAGATCGATCACCCACTGGTCGCCGTCGGACTGCGCGTGGGCGCCGGTGAACAGCCAGGAATGCGCCAAGCGGTTGGCGTCGGCGAACTCCGGCGGAAAGTCCGGGCCGGCGGTGTAGCCGGCGGCCACCTCGTGCACCTGTGCCGAGTCGACGTGGTAGCTGCGCTGGGTGATGAGCACCATTGCCCTGGAGGCGAGTTCGGATGCCACCGCCGTCTGCAGCGCCGGGTCACTCGCGGCTTTCCGGGCCATTGCCGTATAGCCGTTGACGTCGATGACGTGTGTCTGCGCCCACGCCGCCGGCACGGCAACCGCCAGCGCGACGGTGGTGAACAGCCACAGCAGCGCCGTCAGCGCGAATCGCACGCCGTGGTCCTTGAGGTCAGAGCCGACGCTACTTGGCGGCGCGACGCGGACGCGACAGCGCCATCTTCGTCATCATCCGGTTCATCCGCTTCAGCGCTTTTTGCGAGTTGTGGTAGTAATTTCCGCCGGCACCGACGTTGGTCCGCGGCTCGACGACGGTTTCGACGCGACAGAACTTGCGCAGCCCCTCTGCGCCGCCGAAGCGTGCCCCGATGCCCGACGCCTTCCAGCCACCCATCGGCGCCGTCGTGCACATCAGGTTAGTAATCACGTCGTTGATGTTGACCGCACCGCAATCAAGTTGCAGCGCAACCTCGTTGGCTCGATCCGCATCGCGGGAGAACACCGAGGCGCTCAAGCCGTATTCGCTGTCGTTGGCCATTCGGATCGCTTCGTCGACAGAACTGACCTTCATGATCGGCAGCGTGGGACCGAACGTTTCTTCGGTCATGCACGACATCGAGTGATCGACGTCGACGAGCACCGTGGGCGGATAGAAGCTGCCCGAGGTGCCGGTGCGCCGGCCGCCGGTCAGCGCGCGCGCTCCGGCTGAGACCGCGTCCCGGACGTGGCGCTCGGTCACCGCCAACTGCTGCTCGTCGATCAGCGCCCCGAAGGCATTTCCTTCGCCCGCACCGACCTGCAGCGCCTGCACATCACGCACCACGGCCTGCACGAACTGGTCGTACACCTGCTCCAGCACGTAGACCCGCTCCACCGAGACGCAGGTCTGCCCGGCGTTGAACATCGCTCCCCACACCGCGGCGTGCGCGGCGAGATCGACGTCGGCATCCTCCAGCACGATCATCGGGTCCTTGCCACCCAACTCCAGGCTGACCGGCGTCAACCGGCGGGCGGCGCGCTCCATCACTTTGCGCCCGGTAGCGCTGGAACCGGTGAACTGGATGTAATCGACGTTGTCGATGACCGCGGTGGACACTTCGCGGGCACCCTGAGCCAGCGCAAACACCTCAGGCGCTCCGGACTCCAGCCAACCGCGCCGCAGCACCTCCGCGGTCAACGGGGTGCGTTCGGACGGCTTCAGCAGCACCGCACAGCCCGCGGCCAGCGCTCCGATGCCATCCATCAGTGCGTTGGCCACCGGGTAATTCCACGGCGCGATGATCGCCACGACGGGCCGCGGGCGGTAGTAGACCGTGATTTTCTTGATCGCCATGAATGGCAGCGCGGCGGGCCGGTGCTCGGGCTCCAGCGCCTTGTCCATGGTCCTGACGTAGTAGGACAGAATCATGATCAGCATCGGCACTTCTTGGGCGGCGTCGACGGCGGATTTGCCGGTTTCGGAGATCAGCAGCTCTTCGATCTCGCCGCGGTGGTCGGCCAGCCAGACCGCGAAGCGAGCCAGCACCTTGGCGCGCCCCTTGGCTCCGCGCTGCTCCCAATCGCGTTGCGCGGCGCGCAACCCCGCGGCGATGGCGGGTACTTCAGCCGGGTCGGTCCACTGAACGTGGCCGGCGATCGCGCCGGTCGCGGGATTCAGGATGGTGCCGGTACCAGAAAACTCGGTGATGCTCGGAGCGGTGTCGGGAGGCTTGATGGCGGTCATGGTCGCCATCGTAGACGCGTCAGTGTGACGTGGATCGCACGACCTCGACAGGTGTCAAGTTAGGGCGCGATGCCCCGCACGTAGGCGGCCTGGCCGAGATGCTGGGCGCAGTCATCGATGATGCTGACCAGTCGGGCGCTGGCCGTCACCGGCGGATCCCAGTTGTGGTCGACGATGCGGCTCAGATCCTCGGCGGTGACCCCGGCGACGAATTCCAGCGTCAGCTTGTGCACGGCGTGGTAGTAACCGGCCAACAAGTCGGCCGGCGCCAGAACCTTGGTCACCTCTTCGGGACCGTGGCCGTAGCCGGTGTCGTTGCGCGGCAGGTCCAGCCCGAAGCGGTCGACCCACCCATCGTGCGTCCACACCTGCTCGACGCCGGCGATCGGGGCGAGCTGAATGTCTTGCACCCGCGCGCTGTGCCAGATCAGCCAGGCGATGCTGTTGGCCTCCGGGCTCGGCTGGTAGTTGGCCTGGTCATCGGTGAGCCCATCGGTGAGCTCGTCAACGTGCTCGATCAACCGGGTGAACGCGTCACGGAGCAATTCCCGGGCCGCAGCGTCGTCTGTCTCGGGGCTCTCCACGAATTGATCCTGGCATGACTCACCGACACGGTCGTAGATTCATTAGATGACCTACGACCTCATCATCCGGAACGGCACCATCGTCGACGGGCTGGGAGGTGACCCGTACGTCGGTGACGTCGCCGTGCGCGACGGCGTTATCGCCGGGGTGGGGCACGTTAACGGCGAAAAGGCCAAGCAAGAGATCGACGCGGCCGGGCTGCTGGTCACGCCGGGCTTCGTTGACCTGCACACCCATTACGACGGCCAGTCCATCTGGTCGGAGCGGCTGACGCCATCGTCGGCGCACGGAGTGACCACCGTGGTGATGGGCAACTGCGGGGTCGGCTTCGCCCCGTGCCGCCAGGAGGACCACGACGTGCTGGTCGACGTGATGGCCGGCGTCGAAGACATTCCCGGTGTCGTGATGACCGACGGTCTGCCGTGGAACTGGGAGACCTTCCCCGAATACCTGGATGCCCTCGAGTCCGGCAAGCGCGACATTGATGTGGCGGCCTACCTGCCGCACTCGCCGCTGCGCGTCTACGTGATGGGCCGGCGCGGCGCCGACCGCGAGCCGGCCACCGCCGAGGACCTGGCCAAGATGCGGGCACTGGCCAAGGAGGCCATCGAGGCCGGGGCACTGGGCTTCGCGTCGTCCCGGCTGACCATCCACAAGACCGAGAGCGGTTCGCCGATCCCCAGCTATGACGCCGCCCGCGAGGAGATCGAGGAGATCGCGCGCGGCGTCGTCGACGGCGGCGGCGGCTTGCTGCAGTTCGTGCCCGACATTCCCGCCGGCGGCTACCAGCCGGTGCTGCAGACGGTGTTCGACGTGGCCGAGGACGTCGGGCTGCCGGTCACCTTCACCCTCGTCGTCGGCAACACCGGCGACCCGACCTGGCCGGACGCCATCACCATGATCGAGAAGGCCAACGCGGCGGGTGGCGACGTCAGCGCGCAATTGTTGCCGCGACCGATCGGGCTGATCATCGGGCTGCAGATGACAGCTAACCCGTTCGTGCTTTACCCGAGCTACCGCGAGATTGCAGATCTACCGCTGGCCGAGCGCGTCGCCGCAATGCGCAAGCCCGAGGTGCGCGCCCGCATCCTCGCCGACAAGCCCGGCCACGGACATCCGCTCCTGGCCGTCGCGCAGATGTGGGATTGGATCTTCCCGCTGGGCGACAACCCCAACTACGAGCCGGACCCGTCAGACAGCATCGGTGCCCGGGCCCGGGCCCGCGGGATCAACCCGAGGGAGGAGGCCTACGACCGACTGCTCGACGACGACGGCCACGCCATGCTGCTGGTCACCCTCAGCAACCTGGAAAACAACTCCCTGGACACCGTCGGCGAGCTGCTACATCGCGAGGACGTCGTGCTCGGCCTGGGCGACGGCGGCGCGCACTACGGAATGATTTGCGATGCAAGCTATTCGACGTACTTCCTGGCCCATTGGGCGCGTGACCGCAAGTCCGGCCGGTTCGAGGTGTCCGAGGCCGTTCGCGAGCTGACATCGGTGCCGGCGCGAATTGCCGGGCTGGCCGACCGCGGCCGGATCGCCGTCGGATACAAGGCCGACCTGAACGTGATCGACCACGCGGCGCTGCAGCTGCACAAGCCGGTGATTACCCACGACCTGCCCGCCGGCGGGCGTCGGCTCGACCAGACGGCCGAGGGCTACGTGGCCACGATCGTCTCCGGCGAGGTCATCGCCGCGAACGGTGTGCCCACCGAGGCACGGCCGGGCAAGCTGATCCGCGGCCGGCAGTCCGTTCCCGCCTAAACCTCCCTTGCCGACTGTGCAGCTTGTGCTCGCGAAGTCGGGGTAAACGCGCATCTAACCTGCACACTCGGCGTCAGATGAGACAACCTGCTGCGCGAAGTTTGCGGCGGACCCGTTCAATGATCACGTTCGGTCTGGACAGCATCTCCGCGCTGACCCTGACGACGACCCAACCCATCGCTTCCAGCATCGCGATTCGGTCGATATCCCACGACCGCTGGTACCGGTCAGACCAGTGCTGGACGCCGTCGTACTCGACAGCCACACGCCATTCCCTCCATCCCATGTCGACCCTGATCCGAGCGATACCAGATTCGTCAGCGAACTCGATCTGCGTCTCGGGCGGTGGGAGACCTGCCTTGACCAGTAGCAACCGCACCCGGCTTTCTTGCGGAGATTCAGCGCCGCCGTCGACCAGCGCTAGCGTCGACCGGAGCCGTCGAACATTACGAACGCCAGGGTTGTTATCGGCGAGAGCCAGGACATCGCCGATCTTCAGGTTGGTCGCGTTCACCAACGCGTCCAGAACGGGAACCGCCCGACTCAACGACTGAGTCCGGCCGATGTCAAATGCAGTGCGTTCTGGGGAGGTGACCCGAATTCCGTTGACAATGCACTTTTCTCGACTGCCCAGGTCGTAGGAATGGACGATGATCCCGGGTGGGGCGTGTCGGTTGGCCCGGCACAATTCCGCAGGCTCGTCTGCGTTGAGCCATTTGGTGCCTAACACCGCGGCCGCAGAAAGTCCTGTCAGGGTGGCGTCCCCGCCGGACCACAGCCACGCTGCGCAGGCACGGGCAAGCGCTGTCAGCGTCGCATGCTTAGACAGGTAGACGTTGCGATAGATGGGTCGGTACTGCTGATGCAGTTGGTATGCCGAGATGTCGCCTCGACGCACGGCCTGGCGCCCCAGAAACGGCCAGTCGCCCCTGCCCATGGCCACATTCTCTGTTGCGGATCTCAGAGCCGAGCGCACGTATCCACAGGCCAGCCGACGCCGGCCGGTCGGTTAGGCGGACAGCGCGTCGAAGAGTGCGGCCAGCTGGCCCGGCGATACCGACGTGTTGCACTGGCCACGCAGGTCGAGCAGCGGCTGCGCAATGTTCTTCAGGTCCAGAAATTCACCGGGGTGACCGATGAAGTAGCCGCGCACTGCTGACTTCGCGTCCGCCGGGGGTTGGTTGATGGCGGTCGTCAGCACATTGTTGGCATCCGGATGTGCGTCCAGGTATCCGCTCGCCCCGTTCAGCACTCCGCTTGCAGTGGCAGCCAAGCCGCTGGCCGAGCACGGCGCGGGCACAGCACCCGCCGTCGGCGACGTCGATACCGACGCGATTGCGCAGCAAGAAACCACTCCAAAAACCATGCGCCGTAGCGAAACTCTCGCCATCGTCGTCCCTTCGTTCCCGCCTGTTCGAATCTTCAGTACAACAGTTGCACAACGAGACAAAAAGCCCGGCCCCACGAGGGGACCGGGCTTTTTGTTGTCTGACGGACTCAGAAGTCCATGCCACCCATACCGCCGGTCGGGTCGCCCGCCGGAGCGGCCGCCTTCTCCGGCTTGTCGGCCACGACGGCCTCGGTGGTCAGGAACAGGCCCGCGATGGACGCCGCGTTCTGCAGCGCCGAACGGGTCACCTTGACCGGGTCGGCGACGCCCGCCTTGAGCAGGTCCTCGTACTCACCAGTGGCGGCGTTCAGGCCGGTGCCGGCTTTCGAGTTGCGGACCTTCTCGGCGACAACGCCGGGCTCCAGCCCAGAGTTGAAGGCGATCTGCTTCAGCGGAGCCTCCAGCGCCACGCGGACGATGTTGGCACCAGTGGCCTCGTCGCCCGTGAGCTTGAGCTCCTCCAGAGCCGGTGCCGCCTGCAACAGGGCCACGCCGCCACCGGCGACGATGCCCTCTTCGACAGCCGCCTTGGCGTTGCGCACTGCGTCCTCGATGCGGTGCTTGCGCTCCTTGAGCTCCACCTCGGTGGCAGCTCCGGCCTTGATCACCGCAACACCGCCGGCCAGCTTGGCCAGGCGCTCCTGCAGCTTCTCGCGGTCGTAGTCGGAGTCGCTGTTCTCGATCTCAGCGCGGATCTGGGCAACCCGACCGGCGATGGCGTCCGAGTCACCGGAGCCCTCGACGACGGTGGTCTCGTCCTTCGTGACGACCACCTTGCGGGCGCGACCCAGCAACGCTAGGTCGGCGGTCTCCAGCGAGAGGCCGACCTCTTCGCTGATGACCTGTCCACCGGTGAGGATGGCGATGTCCTGCAAGATCGCCTTGCGGCGGTCACCGAAGCCGGGGGCCTTGACCGCCACCGACTTGAAGGTGCCACGGATCTTGTTGACGACCAGGGTGGACAGCGCCTCGCCCTCGACGTCCTCGGCGATGATCAGCAGCGGCTTGCCGCCCTGGATGACCTTCTCGAGCAACGGCAGCAGGTCCTTGACCGTCGACACCTTGGAGCTGACCAGCAGGATGTAGGGGTCCTCCAGGATGGCTTCCTGACGCTCGGCGTCGGTGACGAAGTAGCCCGAGATGTAGCCCTTGTCGAACCGCATGCCCTCGGTGAGCTCGAGCTGCAGGCCGAAGGTGTTGGACTCCTCGACGGTGATGACGCCTTCGTTGCCGACCTTGTCGAGCGCCTCGGCGATCAGGTCGCCGATCGACTGGTCACCAGCCGAGATACCGGCGGTGGCAGCGATCTGCTCCTTGGTCTCGACGTCCTTGGCCGACTTCAGCAGGGTCTCGGTGATCTTCTCGACGGCCTTCTCGATGCCGCGCTTGAGACCCAGCGGGTTGGCGCCGGCGGCAACGTTACGCAGGCCCTCTTTGACCAGTGCCTGGGCCAGCACTGTGGCCGTGGTGGTGCCGTCACCAGCGACATCGTCAGTCTTCTTGGCGACTTCCTTGACCAGCTCGGCGCCGATCTTCTCGTAGGGGTCCTCCAGCTCGATCTCCTTGGCGATGGACACACCATCGTTGGTGATCGTGGGGGCGCCCCACTTCTTCTCGTGGACGACGTTGCGGCCCTTGGGACCCAACGTCACCTTTACCGCGTCGGCGAGGGCGTTCAGGCCACGCTCGAGGCCGCGACGGGCCTCTTCGTCGTACGCAATTATCTTGGACATTGCGAAGTGATTCCTCCGATTGGGGATGACACGTATCTGGTCGGGTGCAGTGCCCGCGACGGACGGCTGGGGTTGTCTCCCGCTGGCGCGGCCCTGGCCTCACCGTCCCGACCTAGCACTCACTTGTCGCGAGTGCCAGTGTCATTTCTAGCACTCGCCTATGTCGAGTGCAAGAACAGGTCAGCGTTATCGCTGCGCGCGCAAACCGTCGACGACCACGTCGGTGACCCGCTCGGCCAGCGCGGAGTTGTAAGCCTCCATCGCCTGGCAGCCGACCAGGATCGACTTGACTTCGCGCACGCCGACGTCTGAGCGCGCCGTTCCGGCTTCCTGGGCGGCGCTGAGCAGCGCGCCGAGCATGGCCAGGAATGCGTCCTCAGCGTCCGGCGCGGCCTGTTCGATGTCGATGCCGAGTCCGGCCAGGGCCTCCGCCAGGCCGCGGTCCGTCGCGCCCCACTGCAGCACGACCGAGCGCAGGAAGGCGAAGAGCGCCTCGCCGGGCCCGGCGGATTCCAGCAGGGCGTATCCGCTGTCGACGAGGTGCTGCATCCGGTCCTTGACGACGGCGTGGAACAGCGCCTCCTTGGTCGGGAAGTGGCGGTAGACCGTTCCTGCGCCGACACCTGCCCGGCGGGCGATCTCGTCGATCGGCACCGACAAGCCCTCGGCCGCAAAGGTTTCGTAAGCGACTTCCAGAACGCGCGTACGGTTGCGCGCGGCGTCGGCACGCAACGTTCGTACGGGTTGAGCCACGTCACATCCCTCACCGGTTGACAAAACGGGGCGTGCGTTCCGTATAGTCGGGAGCAACCGGAGCGCTCGCCCCGTTTACCTTACAGCTGAGGAGCTTCAGATGGCCAAGTGGACCACCGCCGACATTCCCGACCAGAACGGTCGCGTCGTCGTCATCACCGGAGCCAACACCGGTCTCGGCTACGAAACCGCCGCCGCACTGGCCGCCAAGGGCGCACACGTCGTGATAGCGGTGCGCAACCTGGACAAGGGCAAGGACGCCGCCGCCCTCATCCACAAGAGCAGTCCCAACGCGGACGTGGCGCTGCAGGAACTCGACT
>Ga0302325_10021637_pt1 | contig 13460 bp, 11 predicted proteins | sample Palsa_T0_2_FD_201948 | JGI IMG/M metagenome (GOLD analysis project Ga0302325, IMG submission 201948) | Peat permafrost microbial communities from Stordalen Mire near Abisko, Sweden - Palsa_T0_2 | ecosystem: Environmental > Terrestrial > Soil > Palsa > Peat permafrost | place: Sweden: Abisko... | reverse complement strand
CCCGGGCACGAGACAGTTCACGCGGATGCCATGTGGCCCGACCTCCTTGGCCATCACCTTGGTCAGCGTGCGCAGCCCGGCCTTGGCGACGCCGTAGTGGCTCTTGCGCTCCATTCCTTCCAGGCCCGCCGTCGACGAGAAGTTGACGATGGAGCCGCTCCCCTGCGCCAGCATGCTCTGCGTGAGCACCTCGCGGGTGCACAGCATGGCGGCCGTCACGTCGACGGCGATGGTGGCATTCCAATTTTCGAGCGTCTGCTCCCAGATGTGCAGGTCCTTGCCGGGTTGTGCCGCGTTGTTGCACATGACGTCGACCCGGCCGTACTCGGACACTGTCGCGGACACCATGGCGGCCACTGCTGCCTCGTCGGTCACGTCAGTCGTGACGGCGATGGCCCGGTGGCCTCCTGCCCGCACCGACGCTGCGACCTCATCGAGGAGGGCGGTCCGTCGCCCGGCCAATGTCAGGTGTGCTCCCTCGCGGGCGAACAGGTGGGCCATCACCTCGCCCAATCCGTCCCCGGCCCCGGTGATGATGACGACCTTGTCCCCTAACCTGCTCATCCGCCCCCTCCATGTTCGTCGATCGCTCGAGCAGTGCCGCACGCTATCCCAGTCGAAATCGGGGACGATCGGGCTGGCCCACGTGGCATGCTTTGCCGGCGTGACCGGGGCGCAGGGTTCTCGAGCTGCGCCACTGGGGGATCCACCATGCCACTCATCGCAACCGACGTTCTGACGTGTGCCGTAGGCACGGCCCCGGCGCGCCTGGCCGTGACCCTGGACGAGGAGAAGATGACCTTCGGCGAGGTGCAGATTCTGGCCAACCGCTTCGCCAATGCCCTCCTCGGCCTCGGAGCGCGGGCGGGGGAGCGCGTGGCGTGGTGGTCGGATACATCGCTCGAGGGTGTGGGGCTCTACTTCGCGCTGAGCCGGATCGGCATGGCCTTCGTTCCGCTGAATCCCGCCTACACGGACGACGAGATGGCCGCGGTGCTCGCCTACGTACGGCCGCAGTTCCTGATCGTCGACCCGGCGCATGCCGAGCGGTCCGAGCAGTTGGTCGCCGGCGCCGAGACGATCCTGCTCACCGTGGGTGACGGCGGACGACAACCGGGCGTCAGCTTGAGCGAGCGAGCGGTGACGGCATACCCCGCAGATCCCTCCGTTTCGCTTCCCGCCGAAGAGTCGCCCTGCACCATCTTTCTCACGAGCGGGAGCACTGGCCGGCCCAAGGGTGTGGTGGTGTCGCAACGTGCGACCTGGTTGCGCACCCACGCCGGCGCGGCCGCGTACTCGACAACCGGCGGCTCGGGCGAGGTCATCATGTTCCCGCTTTTCCACATGGCCGGGTGGAATTTCGCCATGATGGCGTGGTCGGCGCGGCACACAGCCCATCTGGTCCGTCGGGCCGATGCCGCCCAGATCCTTGCTGCCGTGGAACGGTGGTCACCGTCGATCCTCTACTGCATCCCCGCCGTTTGGCGCCGGATCTTGGAGAGCGACATGGCGGTTGACACGCGCAGCGTCGAATGGGCCCTGACCGGGACGTCGCAAGTGACGCCCGAGCTGCTGGCGGGAATAAAGGATCGATTCCCGTCCGCCCGCACGACGGTGAACTACGGCTCGACGGAGACGGCTCGCGCCGTAGCACTACGTGACCCCGATCTGTTCACCCATCCCGGCAGCGTCGGGCATCCCATCCCCGGAGTCCAGGCGCGGGTGGCCGACGACGGCGAGCTCTTGATCACGAGCGATCGCCTCATGAGCGGGTATTTCGAGCTTCCCGCCGAGACGGCGCAGGCGCTCCAGGGCGGCTGGTATCACACCGGGGACCTGGCCGAGCAGGACGATGAGGGCTACCTGTACATCGTCGGCCGCAAGAAGGAAGTCATCCGCACCGGGGGTGAGACCGTTGCCCCGGTGGAGGTGGAAGCGGCCTTGGCGGGCTATCCGGGGGTTGCTGACCTGGCCATCGTCGGGATTCCTGATGCCCAGTGGGGGGAGGTGGTCTGCGCCGTCGTCGTGCTGCACCCGGGTGCGGACATGCCGGGTATCGATGGATTGCGTGCCCACATCGGCGATCGTCTGGCTCCCTACAAGCACCCGCGTAGGGTGGTTGTAGCCGAAGCGCTCCCGCGCACGTCTGCGACCGGGCAGGTTCAGCGGGCCAAATTGGCCCAGGAGTACGGGACGTCGCCACGCGTGGGGGACTGAGGAGGAACTGGTGGAGAGGGAAGTGATGTTCACGGGAGTCGGGGGCCAGGGCGTGCAGATCGCCTCCAAGACCCTCGCCACCGCCGCTATCGGCGAGGGCCGACATGTCATGCTGGTACCCCGCTATGGCGGCGGCATGCGCGGGGGGATGACCAATGCCGAAGTCACGATCGGCGACCGGGCGCTCCGCGCGCTGCCGGTGGCCACCTCGGCCTGGTCGGCCTACGTCATGGATCCGAGCTACTGGCCGACCATTTCGCCCAACCTGGCTGATGGTGCGGTGGTCGTGGTCAACTCGTCGCTCTTCAACCAAGCCGTTGAGGTCCCCGACGCCGGGGTGTTCGAGGTCGCGGCGAGCGACGTCGCAGCCGAACTCGGCAACCCGATGAGTGCCGGCTTCGTCCTCCTGGGCGCATTCGTCGCGCTGACCGGGCTGGTGAGCGTGGAAAGCACCGTGGCCGCGATGCGCGAGCTCGTACCGGCCTATCGGACCCAGCACCTCGAGGCGAACGAGCAGGCGATCAGGGCGGGCGCCGCCCTGCTGCCGGCGCTGGCTGCCCCGGCGTGGGAGCCGGACAAAGTGGTGGCATCGTGAGCGAGGCGGCGCCGAGGCCTTCGCTCACGAGGGGCACCGTGGTGCTTGATGCCGAGCGATGCAAGGGCTGCGGACTGTGCATCCCGGCGTGCCGGCCGAACGTGCTCGCCATGGGTGCGGCGACCAACACCGCGGGATTCAACCTTCCCGAGTTGCGTCCGGGCTGTACTGGCTGCATGGCGTGCGCCGAGATCTGCCCGGACTTCGCGCTCGAAGTCTGGAAATTCGCCGAGCCGATCGTCATGGACGCACCCGTCGTCCAGGGGGAGTGCTGACATGCCACCGCGTCTCATGCAGGGAAGCGACGCCGTCGCAGACGCAGCCATCCTCGCCGGTTGCCGTTTCTTTACGGGCTATCCGATGTTGCCGTTCACCGAGCTGCTGGAGAACATGGCCAAGAAGCTTCCGGCGGCCGGAGGTGTGTGCATCAACGCCGAGAGCGAGATAGAGGCGATCAACATGGCATTGGGGGCGGCCGCCACCGGAGCCAGGGCGGCCACCGGCTCGTGCGGGCAAGGTGTCAGCCTCATGCAGGAGGGCATCGCCGAGCTGGCCCTCAACGAACTCCCGCTGGTCGTCTTCAACATGGCCCGCGGTCAGCAGGACTACTTCCAGTCGACGAGGGGCGGGGGCTGGGGCGACTACCGGACCATCACGCTTGCGCCCAAGGACATCCCCGAGGCCGTGGTGCACACGCAGCAGCTCTTCTACCTGGCCGACCGCTACCGGACACCCGTCATTCTCTACGGCGACTACGTCATCGCGCACACCTCGGTGGGCATCGAGGTGGAGAAGCTCGATTTCGGACCGCTGGAGCCCAAGGAGTCGTGGGCGCTCGACGGCACCATGAGCGGGACCGGGCATGCCCGCCAGATCTGGACCTGGGCCCGGGGCAAGCCGAACACTCCGGGACCGGGCCCCACCCAGTCGTGGGAGAACATCGCGGAGAAGTACGCCGAGATCGAACGGACCGAGCAACGCTTCGAGACCTACCGCGCCGAGGGCGCAGACACGCTGGTGGTCTCGTTCGGCACCACCTCGATCTTCGTCGACCGGGTGGTCGACGAGCTGCGGGACGAGGGCGTGTCGATCGGGTCCTTCCGGCCCATCACGCTGTGGCCGTTCCCCGCTCTCGGGCTGGCTGAGGCCACCAGAGGATGTAGCCGGGTACTGGTCTACGAGTTGAACGCCGGGCAGATGGTGGACGACGTGCGCATGTATGCAGAGGACCGTTCCGTAATACGATCAATAGGTGGCGTGTCCCAGGATTCCTCGGGCATGCGCCAGGGGGACCTGTTGAACGCAGACGAAGTACGCGAGCGGATCCGCCGATCCCTGGCCGCGCCGGCCACGGCGAAGGTGTGAGAGGAGTGCCGTGACGACCGTCGATATCCATGCCGCACCGGAGCGGGCGGCCCGCCGTGTGGCGGGGTTCAAGCCCGACCTCCTGCAGTCGTCCGAGCACGACCTCTGCCCGGGGTGCGGGCACCCGATCGCATGGCGGCTCGTCCTCGACGCGCTGGTCGAACTCGAACTGTCGCACCGGACCGTCCTGATCGCCGGGCACGGCTGCTACACCCAGATGATGCGCATCGCGGACCTTGATTCTCTGCAGTGCCTGCACGGGCGCGCCCCGGCGGTGGCGACCGGCGTCAAGCGCATGCTCCCCGACACGGCAGTCGTCACGCTGCAGGGCGACGGCGACATGGTGAGCGAGGGTCTGCACGAGGTGCTCCATGCCGCCGCCCGCGGTGAGAAGGTGACCGCGCTGTTGTTCAACAACGGTGTCTTCGGTGACACGGGCGGTCACATGACGGCGACGACCGTGCTCGGGCAACGGACCAAGACGAGCCTCGAAGGGCGCGACGCCGCGGAGCACGGCTACCCGATCGACGTGGCCCGTCTCCTGGCGCAAATCGAAGGTGCGGCGTACGTGGCCCGCGGCGCAGTCAACACCCCCGGCATGATCGCACGGACCAAGCGCATGATCCGCCGGGCGCTGGAGCTGCAGATGGCCGGGGCCGGGTTCACCTTCGTTGAGGTTCTCACCATGTGCCCCACCGGATGGTTCGTCCCGACGCTCGAGGGACCTGAGTATCTCGAGGATTCCATGATGGAGACCTTCGGCATCGGTGAGCTCAAGGCTCCATCGACGACAGACTGAGCAGACAGACTGAGCCGGCAGACTGAAGACTGAGCCGGCAGAGTGATCATCGCTGGCGATCGACGAGCGCCTCCACCGCGCTCCGGTCCGGCTTGCCGAGACTGAGTAAGGGGAGGCGCTCGACGGGCACGAGCATCTCGGGTGTCTTGAATCGGGCGATGCCCCTGGTCTCGAACCAGGTGCGGCACTCCTCGAGCCCGAAGGGACGGTTGGTGATCACGCAGGCTGCCACGCGCTGGCCGAGCCGGTCATCGGCATAGCCCACGACGACGGCCTGGTCGATGGCCGGATGGGCCTCGAGTACCCGCTCGACCTCGGCCGGCACGATGTTCTCGCCGCCCCGGATGATGAGCTCCTTGCGTCGCCCGATAATGGTCAGCCAGCCTTGCGCATCGAGCGTGGCCAGGTCGCCGGTACGGAACCACCCCTTGGCCATGGCGGCGTTCGTCTGGGCCGGATCGGCGTAGCCGCAAAAGAGCTCGGGACCGCGCAGGACGAGCTCACCGGGATGGCCCGTGGGCACCGGTCGCCCGGTATCGGGATCGACCACGCGCAGCTCCACGGATCCGACGGCACGTCCGTCGGTCTCCCGGGCGCGGGACGGCGGGTCTCCCGACGTCGAGGTGGTCACTGTCGGCGCCTCTGTCGATCCGTAGGTGCGTTTTACCGACGCGTCGAAGGCCTCGGCGGTGGCCTTGACGAAGTCGGGGCTCACGGTCATGGATCCGCAGGAGATCAGCCGCATGCTGGCGACGGCTTGGCGGTTGAAATTCGGCGCCGCCACCATGGTGGAGAAAAAGGTCGGCGGCCCGATCATGAAGGTGATCCGTTCGCGCTGCACCAGCTCGATGGCGTGACCTGGATCCCAGCGTTCCATGAGGGTCACCCGCATGGCGGCGGCCGCGGGGATGAGGACACCGCTCAAGAGACCCGATATGTGGGACATGGGCGCCGGCATCAGGACGGCGTCCGCCGAGGTGAGACCGTGGGCCGCCACCATCGTGATCGCCTTGTAGGAGAGCCCTCGATGCGTGTGGAGTACCACCTTGGGTTCGCCCGTCGACCCCGATGTAAAGAGGGCGAGTGCGAGGTCTGAACCCCGGGCGGGGCTGGAGAGGAATGGTGAAGCGTTACACATCGCCTCCCACGCCGGATCGCCGTCTACGGCCTGGCGTACCCCCGGTCGCGCCGCGAGCGGGAGCCCGGGGGCCGAAATGGTGATCGTTGGGCCGATCGGTTCGAGCATCCGGGCGACCTCCGCCGAGCCCACGAGGTGGTGAAGCGGAACGGCGACCGCCCCGAGACGCCAGCAGGCCCGGAAGAGCACGAACGCCTCGGTGCAGTTGGGCAGCTGCCACGCCACCGCATCGCCGCGTGTCACCCCCGCTGCCCGCAGGCCTCCGGCTACGCCTGCGACGAGATGCGACAGCTCCCCCGGCGTCAGTCGGTGCCGCGAGTCGGCCACCTCCAGCGTGCCACCGTGGAGTTCGGACGAGCCCAGCTGGTCGAGCGTCGGCACGTCCCACTCGCCGCCGGGCCGGAGGTATCTCGAGCTTCGCGCCTGGCGATGCGTGGGCCTCAGTTTCACCGGAACGGCATCAGCCGACGGAGGTAACCAGGAAGCAACCGCACGTGTTCCCGCCCCCGGCGGCGACCGCCGCCACTTCGGGCTTGTTCGGCACCTGGCGCTCGGCGCCCTCGCCCCGGAGCTGGACACACGCCTCGTGGAGGAAGCCATAGCCGTGCAGCCGGCCCCCGGACAATTGGCCGCCGGCAGTGTTGAGGGGGAGTGCTCCGTCGCGGGCGATCCGGGTGCCGCCCTCGACGAACGGCCCGCTGCCACCGACCTCGCAGAGCTGCAGCGCCTCGAGCCAAAGCATGGTGAGGTAACTGAACCCGTCGTAGATCTGCGCCATGTCGACGTCGGCCGGCGTGAGGGAAGTCCGGCCCCACATCTGCGCGGCGGCGTCGGTGCCCACGGTGCGAGTGATATCCCTGAGCTGATCCCAGCTCGGTCGGTCGTGGATCGCCGACCCCATCGCCTCTATGTAGACGGGCGGCTTGGCCAGATCCTCGGCGAGCTCGCGTCGCGAGACGACGAAGGCCGTGGCCCCGTCACACGGCACATCGCAGTCGAAGAGCCGCAGAGGCGTGGTGATCATCCGCGAGTTGAAGTAGTCCTCGAGGGACATGGGATCGCGGTAGATCGCCTTGGGATTGACCTCGGCGTTGCGCCGGCCGTTGAGCGCGATCTGCGCCAGTTGCTCCGGTGTGGTCCCGTAGCGGTCCATGTGGGCCTGCGCGAAGAGAGCGACCCAAATAGGTGCCCCGGCCGAGCCGAACGGCAGCATCCACTGTTGGAAATCCCCGGCATAGATCTTTCCGCCGCGACCACCGCGCCCGCCGCCTCCGCCACCCGGGCCGAGACTGGATCGCCCGCCGCTTCCCTGCGCGCTGCCTTCCCAGACCGAGCGGAAGCAAAGGACGTGGTCGGCCATGCCGGCGGCCACCGCCATGCACGCCTTCATCACCGATCCCAACTGCCCGGAAGTCTCGACCCCGCTGTCATACCAGTCGACCTCGAGGCGCATGGCATCGAGCACTTCGTAGGCTCCCGCCCCCGTAAATCCCTTGGGCACGGCCATGCCACCCGGGTAGGTCGCGAGCCCGTTGATGTCAGCGGGTGTGAGCCCGGCGTCGGCGATGGCGGCGTAGCAGGCATCGAGTGTCAGCTCGAGAGGGTCGCGTCCCAGCCTGCGCCCGACGTCGGACTGGCCGAGGCCAGAGATGGCGCAGTGCTTCTCGGCCAGATTCTTCTGGGCACTCACTGTCCGTCTCCTTCGGGCTCGAACAGTGGCAACCACACGTCGCCGCCCGGATCCTCGAGATGTCGGAAGACGACCCGGACTGGCATCCCGATCCGGATGTCCTCGAGCGGGCAATTGACGAGATTCGTCGTCAACCGGAGCCCGGCTTGCTCGACGATCTCGACGAGCGCCACGACATAGGGGAGCTCGAACCCGGGAATCCACTGGTGATGGTTGACGCTGTAGCTGGCCAGATTTGCGCGCCCGCTGACCGCCTCGGGAGCGAGGTTTTTCGACTGGTCCTTCGGGCAGATCGGAACCGGGGGGTGGAGGTAGTAGCCACAGTCCTGGCACCGCATGAAGACGAGCTGCCCGTTCTCGCCCCCCTGCCAGAAGTGGCGGTTGCGATCGGTGAGTTCGGGCAGGACGACGATCGTCGTGCTCTGTTCGGTCATTAGACACTCCTCATGGCGGCTATATCGGATGTTCGGCTCACGCCGGCGCCGTCGATGGCGCTTGTAGGGCGACGGACTCTGCCAGAAGGGTGGCGATCTCGGATTCGTCGAGACCCAACTCCCCCAAGACTTCGACGGTGTGCTCTCCGAGTGCCGGCGGCGCCCGGTCGAGCCGGAGCTCGAGATCGCCAAGACTCCAGAGCGCGCCGACCTGCTCCAGTTCGCCCCATTCAGCGTGCGGGTAGGAGGTCACGAGACCGAGCGCGCGGTTCAATGGATCGTCGAGGAACGTCTCGCCTTGATCGAGCTTGACCGGCTCACAGGACACGCCCGCATCCCGGAGGGCCGCCAACGTCTGGTCGCAGGAGGCGTCCGACAGGGCGGCGACGAGATCGGCCGGGTCGCCTACGCCGACGACCGCGCACGCTCGATCCAACTCGTCAGCCTGGGGCGCGCACAAGGCGATCCACCCGTCGGCCAACGCGTAGAGCCGGTAACCCGGCGACAGGCCCATCTGCTCGCGGTCAAGCGGTTCCACGGACGCGGCCAGACCGCCCTCGTGAAGGTAGGTCTCGCTGTTGGTGAGGACGCCACCTCCGAGAAGGGACCCCGTCACCTGCTGTGCGATTCCTGTCCGGTCCTGGTGGTACACAGCGAGCAGGGTGGCGACCACCGAGCCCATGGCGCACAGGTGGTCCATGAAACCGAAGCGGAACCACATCGGGTCGTTGCCCTCACCCCCGCCGAGCACCTCCCACCCGGCTGCGGCCTGGAAGAGTTGGTCGTAGCCGGGCCAGTCGGCCCGCTCCCCCTTTGGCCCGTACGAACTGGTGTGGCAGTAGATGAGGGCAGGGTTGATCGCACGGAGCGAGCCGTAGTCGAGGCCGAGCTTGCGGGCGGCCGGCATGCGCAGATTGTGGTGCACGACATCGGCCCAAGCCACGAGGACTTCGAGCGCGGGCCGGGCGGCCGGCGACTTCAGGTCCAGCGCCACGCCGCGCTTGCCCCGCTGGCAGGAGGCGAAGACACGCTCGACGTGACGCATCTTGTCGCCCGTGACCGCCTCCACCTTGATGACGTCGGCCCCCAGATCGGCCATCAGCATCGGGCCGAGCGGCCCGGCGAGGAAGTTCCCGAGGTCGAGGACGCGCAGTCCCTGGAGGGGTGCACGCACTGGCGCCCCGGTCTTGCGGCTGCCGTCCGCATCAGGACCCGGATTGGACGCCAGGTCGCGAAAGACCTCTTCGGTGTGTTGGCCGAGGGCGGGCGCGGGGCTGCTGACCCGTGAGGGTGGTGTGGTCGAAAAGGGCGTGCCTGCCTGGATCATCCGACCGTGCTCGGAGTCGACCACTTCCGTCACGTAGCCGTTCACCTTGGTCTGCTCGTCGCCCAGAATGGCGCCGTACTGCGACGCCGGCTGAGCCGGGATGTCGTGGGACCAAAAATCCTCGAGCCATTCCGCCGACGGCCGGGTGCGGAACGCCACCCGATTAGCTCCGTGATTGGGGTAGCCGGGCGTGGACAAGCCGGTGAAGGCTGCGTTCGCCCGGGCGATCCCTTCCTCGCCGAGCGCGGCGAGCGCGGCAACCATCAGGGGGGAGTCCGCGTCGGGGCAACGCATGAGATGGACCCACACCCCGTCGCCGCACTCGAACAACGAAGGCACCATGTCTTTGGGAAGGCCGAAGGCAAACCCCGGGCCAGGGTCCTCTGCACGGGCCCAATGCATCATGGTCGGCACCAAGGCGCCCTGCGCCACGCTGGTGTGCGCCGGACCTCCGCCGGCACCGCCACGCTCGCGCTGGATCAAACGGGCCATGACCCCGATGACGCACAGGTAAACGGCGCACCAGCTTCCAAAGGGAAAGCGGAGGAATACGGGTCCGTCGCGATGCCCCTTCTGTTCGTCGCAGAGCCCGAGCCGGGCGCTCACGAGGAGATCGTCACTGGGACCATCTGCGCTCGGATGGCCGGCCGGCCATGCGAGGATCGCGCTCGTGATCAGCCGGGGATGCCGGGCACTGAGCTCGTGGTCGTCGAGGCCCTTACGGGCGGCAGTAGCCGGCCCGAAGTCGTGAATCAGGATGTCGGCTCCGTCGAGTAGGCGGTGGAGGTCGGACCGTCCGTGCGCCGTCTCCAGATCGAGGACGACGCTGCGCTTGGAACGGTTCCAGGTGAGGAATCCCAACGACCTCCGCGTCGGATCGCCGCTCGGGCGCTCCACTTTGACGACGTCCGCCCCGGCCTCGGCCAGCAGGAGCGCCGCCACTGCGCCGGCCATGTTCTCGGCGCAATCGATGACCCGTATCCCGTCGAGGATTCTCGATTCCCCCTCGTCGGCGACAGGCGCGTGGGAGTCCCGGCCCATCTGCTTCGATTGCGGTTCCGTCACGTGCGATGCCCCCTCTTTGGCCGGGTCAGTCTGGCACCCTGGGGTAGTCATCTGCCATTTGTCGAGCATGGTGCCGAAAGGACAGTGCCGGAGCCATCGCAAGTGCCGATGCAGGCGCGGATGACGATGCGGATTGCACGGAGAACGGACGTGCTACCTTGAAAAGAGCCGTTCGCAGCCGGACAATCGGGTTCCGCGCGGGCGTATGGGTACCGCGAAAAGGGGGTTCCTCAGTGGATGTAGATGATCTGATCCTGGTCAGTGTGGACGACCATCTGGTCGAGCCGCCCAACGTGTTCGAGGGCCGGCTGCCGGCCAAGTACGTCGACCTGGCTCCGCAATTCGTCACTCGGGCCGATGGCACGAGCGCATGGCTCTACGAAGGGGCCGAACTGGGAAACATCGCCCTCAACGCGGTGGCGGGACGGCCCCCGGACGAGTACGGCATGGAGCCCACCTCGTTCGACGAGATCCGGCCTGGTTGCTGGGACATCCACGAGCGGATAGCCGACATGGACGCCAATGGCGTGCTCGGATCGCTGTGCTTCCCGTCGTTCCCGCAGTTCTGTGGCCAGCTGTTCGCCCGCACGAAGGACAAGGACGTGGCGCTGGCCATGGTCCAGGCCTATAACGACTGGCACATCGACGAGTGGTGCGGCTCTTATCCGGGCCGCTTCATCCCGTGCCCCATTCCCGCCATCTGGGACCCCGAAGTGCTCGCCGCCGAGGTCCGCCGGACGGCGAAGAAGGGGGCCCACGCCGTCACTTTCTCCGAGAACCCCTCGAAGCTCGGATGGCCCAGTGTCCACACCGATCACTGGGACCCGTTCTGGCAGGCGTGCTCGGAAGAGGAAGTCGTCGTGTGCCTGCACATCGGTTCGTCGTCGGAAATGGTGATCACCTCGCCCGACGCGCCGATCGACGTCCTGATCAGCCTCACTCCCATGAACATCGTGAAGGCGGCGGCCGACCTCATCTGGTCGCCCGTCCTCCGCAAGTTCCCCGACCTCAAGATCGCCCTGTCCGAGGGAGGGATCGGCTGGATCCCGTACTTCCTGGAGCGGATTGACTACAACTACGAGAAGCACCACACCTGGACGGGACAGGACTTCGGTCATGAACTGCCGAGCGAGGTGTTCAACAAGCACATCATCACCTGTTTCATCGACGATGCCTTCGGGGTGGCCAGTCGGGACTTCCTCAACATGGACAACGTGACGTGGGAGTGCGATTACCCGCACTCGGATACCACCTGGCCGACCGCGCCCGAGCAGCTCTGGAAGTACATCGGTGAGTTGCCCGATCACGACATCAACCGGATAACGCACCTCAACGCCATGAGGCACTTCAACTACGACCCGTTCTCGGTCATCCCCAAGGAGCAGTGCACCGTCAGAGCGCTGCGCCAGGGTGTAGCCGGTCGCGACGTGGCGATCCGCTCGACCCGCAAGGGAAAGGCGGCGCCCCATGCCACCCTGGCCGCTGATCTGCACAAATTGACGCGGAACGACGGGTGACCGACGAGCAGGCGGTAGCCGACCCGGCTGCCTTTGACCCCAACCTCTTCTTGGAACCCGAGACGGGGCGGAACCCGCAAGCGTTCTACAAGAAGGCCCGCTCGGTTGGTGCGATCGTACCCGGTCCTTTCGGTGGCTTCGAGATCATGCGCCGGGCTGAAGTCGAGTTCGCCCTCCAGCACCCCGAAATCTTCTCCTCGGCCATGGAGGCGGTCGACCTGGGTCAATCGGTACCGCTCATCCCGTTGCAGGTAGACCCGCCCGAGCACTCGAAGTACCGCAAGCTGCTGGATCCGATCTTCGCCCCCAAGCGCATGAACCTTATTGAGCCGGACATCTCGCAACTGGTCAATGAGTTCATCGACGGATTCATCGCCGACGGATCCTGCGAGTTCACGACGGCGCTGGCCGAACCGCTTCCCTCCTCCGTGTTCTTGCGGTTGCTCGGCCTTCCCGTCTCCGAGCTCGCCATGTTCCTCGAGATGAAGAACGGCATCCTCCGGCCGGCGGGAAGCGACCTCGAGGAGGTCCAGAAGGCGCAGCGCGTCAATGCCGCCACGGTGGAGCGCTTCTTCGCCGAGGCCCTGGCCGAACGGCGCAAGAAGCCACAGGACGACCTGCTCAGCCTGTTCGCCGTTGCCGAAGTAGGTGGCGATCGGCTGACCGACGACGAGATTCTCGGCATCTGCTTCCTGTTCCTGATCGCCGGACTCGACACGGTCACCGACACGTTGGAGTGTTTCTTCGCCTACCTGGCTCAGCACCCCGAACAGCGCAAGCTGATTGTCGACGACCCCTCGGTCATCCCGACCGCCGTGGAGGAGCTCCTGCGCTGGGAGACCCCGGTGACCGGCGTGGCCCGCGTTGCCAGACAGGACGCCGAACTCGGGGGGTGTCCGGTCCACAAGGGTGATCATGTGGGCGTCAGCATCGGATCGGCCAACACCGACGAGCGATCGCTGGCCGATGCCGATGATGTGATTCTCACGCGCAACTCGAAGCATCTTGCCTTCGGCGCCGGGGTGCACCGGTGCCTCGGTTCGCACCTGGCCCGCCTGGAACTGCGGACGACCCTGCGGGAGTGGCACAAGCGGATCCCGGACTACGAGATCGCACCCGGGACCGAGCTGAACTTCATGTTCGGGTTGCGCCAGGTCGACACCCTTCCCCTCATCTGGTCCTCGTAGAGCGGAGGCTGTACCTTTCCTGCACGCCAGGTGGACACGGATACCCGCCCATGGAGTGGACGGGACGTGCCGCGGGAGCCGGACTGCGACTCGTCGAAGAATCGCAGTGGCCACGCTGACCTGCAC
>Ga0302325_10021636_pt1 | contig 13462 bp, 11 predicted proteins | sample Palsa_T0_2_FD_201948 | JGI IMG/M metagenome (GOLD analysis project Ga0302325, IMG submission 201948) | Peat permafrost microbial communities from Stordalen Mire near Abisko, Sweden - Palsa_T0_2 | ecosystem: Environmental > Terrestrial > Soil > Palsa > Peat permafrost | place: Sweden: Abisko... | reverse complement strand
CAGAATTCAAAGAACGCGGGAGTCATTAAAAGACATTTATTTGCAAACTATGTAGCAACGCGCCCACAGCTATGTATCCCGCTGTGATACAGTAAGTGCGTCCCATATGCCATAGAATCATCATGACATTATGTCTGCGCGCTCCTCCACAATCATGAAAAGTCATCCCTCATGCAATGTCCCTATCTCAGCAACTGCTCAATAGCACCCTGAACACTGCCACCCGCTCGTCTTAACGCCGCTACATTCTGGTCAAAGTCATAGAAGCCCATATCGTTCAATTGTCTCAGTTGCTCGGCGTATCTCTCCTCGGGCGGTCTGTTATCAGCTGGCGGAGGAGGACTCGCAGCACCTCCAGCACCTCCACCGAATGCAGCAAATGGATTTTGTCCACCGAAGATATCATTGAACTGACCGCTCTCTGCCATCTGTCTTGCTTGTGCCATCATCTCTGGTGTCAAGCCGTGTGGGAGCGGGAATGGTAATTGATCAGCTCCCCCCGCTCCTCCTGCTCCTGGACCACCAAGAAGTGATGCAAATGGGTTTGCAGGCAGTGCCGGTGCACCGGTACCCGATCCAGGAGTCGGTGTACCTTGACCAGCGGATGCAGGTGGAGGTGGAGTTTGCGAGGGAGTTTGACCAGGGAAGCCTTGGCCGAAAAGGGCTGCGAATGGGTTTGCTCCTCCAGCACCAGCTGCAAAAGGGTTGAATGGTGTGGCGTTTGCATTTGGATTACTGCCAGCAGCTCCAGCTGGCGTTGTGTCTGTAACTCCTGGCGCTGGGAACGCACCTGCACCTCCACCACCTTGCATCATTCGTCTCAGTTGCGCAGCTTGCCTAATAGCTTCTGGATTTGTCATCATACGTCTAAACTCGGGTGACTGCAACATTTCTCGGGCATGTGGGTTGTCTCGTAGGCCTGGGGCTGATTGGATCATCATATCAATCATGGCGGGGTTGTTCAGAGCTTCATTTAGGGTTTGTTGCAAGTTAGGATCCTCGAGCATAGAAGCAATAGCATCTTCGCTGGGAGGAGCGCCCATCTAGAATATATTAAAATGGATCTTGGAAATCTTGGAGGTAGACTTACACCGCCATCTGCACCGAACATCTCAGCTCCTGGAAGACCCATATGGCCAGCGTATCGAGCGCCTGTCAAACCAGCAAGAGGGTTATTTGCGGTGCCAGCTGCCATATTCGTTGGGACTCCTGGCGCAGCACGAGCTGCAGAGCCAGTAGCTGAAGGAGCAGCAGCAGCGGGATTTTGTGCGGCATTGCTTGGAGCGCTCTTGACCATATGTACAGTATTGCCGGCCTTGATCTTGTACGTGCTTAACGGTTCATGGTCCTTCATAACTCGGCCAGAATAGATCAGGCGCATCCGATCGACGGAGATATTCTCGAAGTCGCCTCCTGAGAGTTTGGTCTTCAGATCGAGGACGGTGGCACTCTCCGCCATAGTGACAGTGTGGTTGCCATCGCTGGAGGTCTTGACCTTGAAGGTGACTTCAGTGTCAGGGACGGTAGCGTCTTCTGCAGACATCTTCCGGTGCTCTAATGTTCCAAGGGGCGATGCGACCGGTAGGGGGAATGGTCTGCGAAGAGCAGGGAGAGCTTGTGGTCAGCAAAGTTGAGTATGGAGATGGCGGGCGTTTCGCTTTATCGACGTGAGATAAAGACGAGGCGGCGGCTATTGCAGATCACGAAGGAGCCCTGTCACTGATGTGTAGGGGTCTGCGGACAAGTCGAAGTTGAATGCCAATTTTATGTTGATTGAATGAATGAATGGTTAAAAGGCCTTGAGTCGGTTCCTTCGTTAATGGCGTCTGGATTTTCCAGAACGCTTTCAAATTCAATGGGGTGAGACTTCTTTCAAAAGAGATGATTCAAACGGATCTCCAATACAGGCTTCCATTTCTGTCGACGACCTTCTCAAGCCACGATACGAGTCTCCTCGAGCTAATATTCGAGGTCCACCAAGGCCCCAGAAACATTTTGCCTTGTGTGGTCAGATCGACTCATTCCTTGATAAGGTCTCTACAGTAATGCGATTATGCATGAAACCTCTTTTACAAAAAGAGGGAAAGTCAAATGATGAGGCTACACGTGATCGAGGAGTTCATGCACCAGAAGTGTGAGCTCAGCCTCGGCTCGTGCACCCCGCCTTTCGATTCCCTGGGGTAGGTGAGATGCAGTAAGAATCTCAGCTCCCTTCCTTTCTTCTACAATTCTCATCTTCAATCCTTTCCCAATTCCTTTCTTTACCAATCCTGTCCTCTGTCTTACACAAAACAATCCTCAAAATGCGTGGAATACAAATCAAAGAATACGTGAAGGTAAGCCCCTTACTCATCCCTTCAAAACCATACCTCTAACCACCTCCCCAGGGTCCCTCAGACCTCAAAATCACTGATCTCCCCGACCCCATCCCAGCACGAGACCAATACCTAATAGGAATCCACGCCTCGGCAACAAACTTCTTCGACCTCCTCCAAATCGCCGGAAAATACCAACACCAGCCGCCTCTCCCCTGGATCTCGGGATCTGAATTCGCAGGCGTCGTGATAGCCACCCCATCCGCTTTACCAAACAACAAGACACCAAAATACAAAGTCGGAGACCGAGTGTTCGGAGCTGCTCAGGGCGGATATGCAACGAAGGTCGCCGCGAGAGAAGAGACGTTGAAGCCCGTGCCGAAGGGATGGAGTTTCTTCGAAGCAGCAGGCCTGTTTGTTACAGCGCCTACGAGCTATAGCGCCCTGGTTACGAGAGCGGGCGTTAAGGCTGGTGATTACGTCCTTGTGCACGCTGCGGCTGGAGGAGTTGGCCTCGCTGCTGTGCAAGTTGCGAAGGCGTTTGGAGCCACTGTCATCGCTACCGCTGGAACAAAACACAAGCTCGACGTCGCGAAGTCGTTTGGAGCGGATTTTGGTGTTGATTATACAGATCCTACGTGGCCGGATCAGGTTAAGAAGTTGACGCCGAAAGGGAGAGGAGTGGATATTGTGTTTGATCCTGTGGGCATGATTGATAAGAGTACAAAGTGTATTAGGTGGAATGGGCGGTTACTTGTTATTGGGTTTGCGGGAGGTGCTATTGAGAAGGTGGCGTTGAATAAGGTGTTATTAAAGAATATTTCTATTGTTGGATTGCATTGGGGTGCTTATGCTATTAATGAGCCCGAGATGATTGAGCCTGTGTGGCAGGGACTTTTCAAGCTCATTGATGAGGGGAAATTCAGGGGAACGGTGTTTACGGATAAAGAGTTTGTGGGCTTGGAGAGTGTCCCTGATGCTCTTAAGTCTTTGGGTAGTAGAGGGACTTGGGGAAAGGTTGTTGTGAAGGTTCCTCAGGAGGGGCAAAGTAAGCTGTAAGACATTGGAGATGGAAAATGAAATTTTGGGATTAATACTCCTTGGTATGTAGAACTGGGAATGGACAATACGTTTGCTATAGAAGTCTCTCCGCCTCTTTACCAACAACTTTCCTGTCCCGAAGAATAATGTGCCGAATGCGATTGAGACGCAGGTTGGCGTGGTACTGTATTTGCAGGGGCTGGGCTACTACAATGCTAATGATGTGACTGGTAACCCAATCCTAGAGGTAGAGAGAGTTCTTAAGTGAGCGGTGGGTTACGCAAAAGGAGCTTTAGACTGGACTCAGAGGAAGAAGCCTGAAGGCTTAGTAGAAGCGCTTAATTACATAGGCGAATCACGATGAGAGACACAAAGGCAGAGGGGGGTTAAAGGATAATTGCTAGATATCTCCCAGCACCAATGGCCATGGTATGTCGCGGTGGTCTGGTACCAAATATACAAAAGTCTCACCCACACCCACCACCCAATAAAAAACTCTTCGCTGCCTTGCCCGCTAGCCAAAAAATGCTGCATTCATCATTGTATACGAAAACCAGCCTTGGACTCTGCGCACGCAATCTTTTCTTATTCTAAAAGTGTTCTTTCCAGAACGAGAAGTTGACCTCGCGGCTAGTTGCCGCCTTACACGCTTTCCTGATCTCTCTTGCTGCTACGTTGGGTCCTGTTTTATGTTAGTATGAGAGGGTAAGGTAGGGGGAGGGGGAGGGCTTACCACAGAAGTAGACACCAACGTTCGTTTTCACGTCACTTTCCAATCCACTAAGGTAGGTACCTTCCAGAATACCTTCCCTCATGCCTGTGAACAGTCTATGGAAATCCGGGCGACCGAAGTTTGTGCGAGCCTGTAGCTCAGTAAGAGGATCGACATCTGCACCGACGCTGTTGAGCACAATGTTTTGTGTTGTGTCGAGATCAAGTTTTTGTGTGAGGTAAGTGTGGATGCGCAGGAACTCGCTGCCGTTGCCGCCAGGAGAGTTGGCGGCTGCTTGGCTTTGGGCTTCGAGGGAGGAGAGGAGAACTTGGAACCATTCGAAGGAGGTGGTGTCTTTACAGACCCAGATGAATTCGACGCGACGGAGACGGGTGGGTGGATTCGGTCCGTTGCGCAAATGCCAGATGTTCTTGAGAATAGCAGCCCAGGGGGTAACGCCGATACCCGTTCCAATGAGGACAGCGATCTCGTTGTCGAAGACATCTTCAGCTGGTGCTCCATAAGGTCCATCGATGCGGAGTTCGGGCATTTGCTGTCCGTTCTGGAGAGCAACCTCGTACATGCCCATTGGGTCAACGCCATCATAGAGCTTGGCTTGAGCGCTACCTGCTCCAAGAGCATCACCAAGAGTGCGGGTGAAGTCACCGACTTGGCGAACGTGGACTGAAATGTAAGGGTCGAATGGGCAAGACGTGATGGTGAATGGATGCCATTGCGTTCTTGACACCGAGGGAACGTTCAAGAAGAGCCATTGCCCCGCCTTGTAGTTCATCGAGGGCTTCTTGAATTGAATCTCCATAGCATCTAGTGACAGTTAGTTTAGATTCAACAATTAGCTTTTACAGGTACTGACCATATGGATGGCGGACGACTCTAACGATCTGGGTTTCTCTTCTTGATCTGATCTCTCTGTACACGCGCTCAATAAAATAGAGTCCACCTCCCCAGAGCTCCCAACGCCAACCTTCATACCCAATGCAATGTTGCCAGAATACTCCACCGGCAAAGGGAGAAAATGGTTGCACGGTGTCGCGAACGAAGCATCCAGTGGCGTGGGTGTAAAGGCCAAGCAAGAATGGAATGAAGAGATGATGGGTATACCAGAAGGTCTCGAATGATTGCTGACGAATCTTGTGGTGGGCGGTCGTGTACATGAGAAGCATGCAAAAGAGCATGATGTGGCCTGTGATGCCTCCAGCTTCTGTATAATGAATCTGGAGAGCGGTGACCTTTCTAATTTGTGTTCTCTCGACATTGAAGAAGCTACTTGGGTTAGCATACATGTGATCCGGAAGGTGAAGTTACGTACTTGACATAATGGGCGCAGACATGGATGATAGTGTAGACCAGCATCGAGTACGCAACCTGTCGATGGAACCATTGCGACTCATCAAGAGGTAAAAACCTGACCTTAGGCCTGACATATCTCAGGATATTCCGACACATAGGTAGCAGGATCATGGCCCCATCGACTGAGAGAACAAGGCCTGCACCTCGTGATAGCCAGACGGAGAATGTGAGAGTATTCAGACCCGCCAATCTGGGGTCCTCCTGTTGTTTTTTCCTATCATCTGTCAGCATTTATAGAGCCGCTTCCTCAAATGAAGCTACATACCATCCAAGCACAAAAAGTCCGATGTGGAAGCCATGGAAGAGAATATTGAATAGGAGCTTCGTCCCCCGCGTTTGCGCCTTGAACTCGTTCCAGAATCCCATCTTGACGGTGCCGTTTGCGCAACCTTCTCTGAACCCCCAAGAATTAAATGTCGACCAGCGACGGTATCGTCCTTCAAGATTCACAACGGAATATTAAAGGTTGTAATCGAGTCGCCGAGCTGAATGAATGGACGTCCACCGACAAAGAAAGAACTGAACCAGCAGGAGCGGAAGGTTATGAAAGTTGCAGGTGAAAAGCTTGTTCTCTACCCTCGCTGTGCACTGGAAGAGAGGAAGTATCAAGGGTTCTGGGTGATGGAGGGTTGATAAAGGTTCACAGCCCCAGGTGGATGCTTCCCGGTTATCTGTCCCGTGCTAGCAGACCGGGAGTACCGTGACGGTTTGGAGCTCGAGCGGCCGTTCTATGCGGGGCAAAGCAAATGCCACTGCTCCCATGAAACCGCGCAGCCTTCCTTCAGAGGCTCAGAGGCTAGTCAAGGGCAATCTACCTTCGCTTGTGCTGGTCACGGGCCTGTATGACATGGCATCTGAGCTTGGATAGGCTGTGGCTGGACGGTATCCGCAGTTGTGTGGAAGATCAGACGTAGCAGAGAGTTTCGAGGCTGGGTAGGCCAGTATCAGATCAATCCGATAAGAGATAATCAGACGCACTCGATCGTTTCGCAGCGGAGTTCTGTGGTGTCAAAGGAAGCGTGTTTGTCGTCGCAGGCGGGTTGAGACGTTGGTTGTGTCAAGGCCTGCAACGCATTGACAAGCGAGCACGGGGGGGCCAGCTACCAAATCTAATCTGATGTTTGAAGTCTCAAAGGGGGCGCACAGACGGCGGCAAGAGGGGAGAATGGGACGACTGACGAAAAAATCGTACGATGTTGGAGCAAAGAGAATATAAGATGGACAGATTTCCAGCGTTGAAAGAAGGAGCTTTTGTGAGAAGTCTCACAGCGCAAGAAGACGTGAGGTTGAGCTCGGCTTCGCTTGATATTCGCTCGCAAAAAGGCTGCGGGGACGAACAAGTTAACAACGCCCTCGTCCCTAGCCGGCGCTTGGTCTCGCCAAGGATTCGTCGACATTTTTGGCGTCGCACTGTGACGCCTCGTCGCCGGAGCTGCCCCAGCCAGTAACGGCGGACTGTTGCATGAGATTGGATTATCTCATCTCGAACCCTGTGCCGCTGCTCATCGCTCCACGCTCTCTTCGACAGTATCGCTCTGTGCTTCCGGATGCAGCACGGCACACCTTGTTCCAGCACCTGCCATTGTGCGAGCGCCCAGAGCGGTTCACTAATTGCCCAGGGACAGGAAAAAAAGGGGCTACAGTATTGTCAGATCTGATGAGAGCACCGGCGCATGTCTCGACTCTCGAACCACTCGTATACTGTTCAGTGCAGACAGTACTTGGGAGCCCAATTTGCTACAGATGAGAGATTTCGCTCTGTAACTTGGGTTCCTGACTTGGGGATCCCAGCATTTCGTTCACCAACAGTCTCCAGCCAATCAGTTAATTTTAGAGCCGCCACGCGAGGCTTGACTCTTTTCTGGGATACTGGCCAACCAGCCAGGCGGTAAGCGTACCCAGATCATTGGTCGCTGCACATGCGACCACTGTGCAGATTTTAGCAGGGCAAACAATCCCACACGCACTAGAAATGCAAGATCGGAAAGTTTCTGAGGACTGATCCGGTCGCAGAAACGTTAGCCCTTCCCAGATGCTAATCAGTCATCCAGATGAGCATTCGGAATGAAATCCACCCACTAAGATACTGACTCGGGCTCTTTCTAAGGGGCGTGTTCCTTTAACTGCCGTCATAATTGCTTCAAAGTCTTGTACTTGTAGGGGTTTGTGACGGTGATGCCCGCACGTTGTTGTTGATCATCATCATCAATCTCGGTCAAAACATTCTGGAAATCTCTCCCACATACCAAAAGAGGTACTGGCACTCTTTGAACCTCCTTCAGAATCCCCCACTGCACGGATGATAGTCTACCGTTGTCGATGATACTTTACTGATCTTTCTCTGGCGCGGCTAAGTCCCATCACGTGCTGGCAATTGCTAGGTAGTAGCAGCAAGGATTTAAAACGTAGACGGCGTCAGAATCCCCCCTTTCTCACTAGCTAATTTTGCATTAAGGCACTGTGTTATCTGACTCGGTACGACCTCGGATAGATGAATTTGATATTTCATTGTCGCATACCTATTGCGTACTTCTTCAAACATGTACGAACTCGCCGTTAAGGAAACAACTGAAAGCCATAATCATAGAGACCAGCCAGCGAAACAGAAAACAAAAATGCTTGTGTGTTAATAGATGCGAATCCTCAAGGAGTTTACGGACCTAAAGCACTGCTGATTTTAGTTTTGACGGAGAAAACAATGGTTCCAGTGCATGTAAGGATACTTGGTAGATATTTGAAAGGGGACTACGGGAAGGCATTATTTTAGAACGATCAATCGACGACGACCTTCTACCCCGTAGGAGACTGTATGAAGTCCCCAGTAACAAGCTTAACTCGAAGAGTCACTTCTAATCACGTTCATCTCCTATAGCCTTTCTTTCCATCATAACCCCACTGCAATCTGAGGCCCGTGTGATATCCACCTTAGCCCAGTCTATCTCGCATGCTCTGTCAATCATGACTCCACACTCGACCGCAGCAACATCAACTATGATCGCTTGAGTGGAATAGAATGGAGACAAATGCATATCAAACATGGTCCCACTTCCACTTTCCAAAACATCGGGTGTGCCCGCGGTGCTCCCACCTCTCTGGAGATACGCGTCCCTGGGATTGAAGTAAATGGAAAGGCGATGCAATCTGAATGTGATCTCAAGAACCCGGAAATGGTGCCACAAATCAGCTGTCATATGCTTATCTCTGTTCCCAATGCCTTCTTCCATACGTGATAGCATAAGAGGTACAAAGCTGCACTTCTTGTGCTTCGATGAACAGCACCTATCTTGCCAGAAGAGACTTGGAATTTCAGACGACGTACAATATTCCGCAGGCCTGCAAATAGGAAATGTGGGAGGTAATCAATCTATCTAGAGAACGTATTTAATGAGAGTCTAGCAGATCAACTACCTATTAAAGCACTTGCTTCCAGACTCAATCATTGACAGTGACTTTGTCGATAAATACTGAGCGAGTCCAAGTGCTGTCGTGCTTGAGGAAGCTAGCCATCCTTCTGACGAAGGCCCAACATGGATCGGAATAACGGAGGCCACAAAATCTCTTGGGCCCGCCAATTGCAATTCTGCCTTCTGAAGCCAATATGAGTATGGATGGATATTCTCTCATGAGGTGTAGTCGGGTCGCACTCGTATCCACAAAAGGCAGGTTTTGCCAAGCAGAAGGAGCAACCCCAGCCCTTCTCGATCGCAGAAAGCCAATAGTAGACCAGTGCTCTACGATTCCAACAAGTATACAAGTATCGACGGTGATAATAGAGAAGGATAGTCCGTTCTAACCACATGAGCTTGCTTGGCAGCGTCCATCTTTTGGTAGAAGCATCGAGGCAAAGGCTCTTCGCTACGTGGAGGTCTTCAGCCCCCACCCTGTACGGTAATTAATTGGGGATCTCCGGCCTCACTGCCTGCCTCGCCAGCCGTGTTAAGTCTTGCTCGTTGTCCCTAATAAAACCGACCTTTGAATCCTCTGAGGTAATATTGTTTGCGTATGGTATGGACGTATGGACGCGTGCTGTCCAATCTCGACTTTCGGGGGTGGATCTGGACCTTTTGTGTTAGCGATAATCTTCACTAGAAGGAAGGTTTATCAGAATAGTCACAGTGATGTGGAATCCCCTCCTCTGCACAAGTCCCAAATTAGCCTTAGGCCAGCTCAGCAGCGTTGGGAAAAGGTAGTGGTTTGGGGTGGCGGAACGCCTGGAGGATGCATTCGACGAGGCTGAGCCCTGGCACACGGTTGCGTCAGCTTTGCCTTCTCCACTACTGTACTGTAAAAGTTGGCGCCTTCCGAGCCTTCGAAGCGAGAGGCCGATATGTTGAACCTCTGACGACTCACGATCCTAAACATTCAAATCTTCTGAACTCGCAAGCCACGCCATCGATCTCTTGATGAGATCTCTGCCTATGTTGCGACTTTGCTTTGCTTTGGGGTAGATAAAAAACCACGTAACTTGGACCTCCGCAACTTGCATCCTCTTTCTGGGCGCATCCTGAAGCAGTGCTCGGCAACCGGGGGAAGACACCAAAATGGTAAGTGATCTCGCGATGTGATTATCCTATCCCCGCGTACAAATCGCTAACCTGCTGGGGGAATAGGGGATCAGTAGACGTCCGAAGGGAGAGAAGGCGGCGAAAGCCCAGGATGGCGGACGAGCTGCGGCGTCGGGCAGCAGCAAGCCGAATATCAAGAAGGCCACTTTCGATACAACGAAGAAGAAGGAGGTGGGAGTTTCTGATCTTACTTTGATCAGTAAGGTCTCGAACGAAGCCATCAATGACAACTTGAAGAAGCGATTCGAGAACCATGAGATCTATGTAAGCAGCCCACTATGCGAGCAATAAAACATCTGCCCAGAGGATTCTCGGAGTACTGACTTTTGAATAGACATACATTGGCCATGTGCTGGTTTCTGTCAATCCTTTCCAAGACCGTAAGTACAATAACTGAACCTGCAACTTGTCGATACTAACTTCGCTCGCAGTGGGAATCTACACAGAATCGGTTCTGGACAGTTATAGAGGCAAGAATCGCTTGGAGGTCAGTGATACTTCGCAGCAACTGCAAAGTCCCTATCTGAATTTATCTAGATGCCACCTCATGTTTTCGCTATTGCTGAATCTGCCTACTATAACATGAATGCGTATAAAGAGAATCAATGCGTGATTATCTCAGGCGAATCTGGAGCAGGAAAGACAGAAGCTGCAAAGCGTATTATGCAATATATTGCAAATGTGTCTGGAGGCAGCAATTCTTCTATTCAAGAGACTAAAGATATGGTTCTTGCTACGAATCCTTTATTGGAGTCTTTCGGAAACGCAAAGACGCTTCGGAACAACAACTCCTCACGATTTGGCAAATATTTGCAATTACAATTCAATGCCCAAGGCGAGCCAGTCGGAGCAACAATCACAAACTATCTGCTTGAGAAGTCGAGGGTGGTTGGACAGATCAGGGACGAAAGAAACTTTCACATCTTCTACCAGTTCACAAAAGGAGCTTCGAACGAGTACAGAACAAATTTTGGCATCCAGCCACCTTCCACATACCCTTATACAGCCAACTCGAAATGCTTGGATGTCGATGGTATCGATGATATTGCAGACTATAGGGAGACCTTAGAGGCTATGAGAACCATTGGCCTATCCCAGGCAGAGCAGGACGAGATCTTCAGAATGCTGGCGGCTGTCTTGTGGACTGGTAACATTGGCTTCAGGGAGGACAAAGATGGGTATGCCGAAGTCATTGACGAGTCCGTGGTCAATTTCCTGGCATACCTCCTTGAAGTTGAGCCAGCAGCCGTTGTCAAGGCAATCACAATCCGAATTCTTACTCCGAGAAATGGCGAAGTCATTGAATCTCCCGCAAATCCTGCACAAGCTATAGCTACGCGAGATGCTCTGGCAAAGGCAATCTACAACAACCTCTTTGACTGGATCGTCGAGCGTGTCAATGTTTCACTGAAGGCACGTGGTACTACAGCATACTCAATTGGTATTCTTGATATCTATGGATTTGAGATCTTCGAGAAGAACAGTTTTGAGCAGCTCTGTATTAACTACGTCAACGAGAAGTTGCAACAGATCTTCATTCAACTTACTCTCAAGACAGAGCAGGAAGAATATGCACGAGAGCAGATTGCTTGGACACCAATCAAGTACTTCGATAACAAGATTGTGTGCGATCTGATCGAATCCGTACGACCACCGGGGGTGTTTTCTGCAATGAAGGACGCCACGAAGACTGCGCACGCAGATCCAGCAGCGTGTGATCGAACTTTCATGCAGGCTATCAACGGAATGTCAAATGCTCATTTGATTCCTCGCCAAGGCAATTTCATCATCAAGCATTACGCTGGTGATGTTACCTACACCGTTGATGGAATTACAGATAAGAACAAGGACCAGCTACTGAAAGGCCTGTTGAACCTCTTCAGCAGCAGCGGAAATGCGTTCGTTCACAATTTGTTCCCTCACGAAGTCGACCAGGACAACAGGAAGCAACCACCTTCTGCTGGTGACAAGATTAAGGCATCTGCTAATGATCTTGTCGCCACTCTGATGAAGGCACAGCCCTCATACATCCGTACCATCAAACCCAACGAAAACAAATCCCCTAGAGAGTACAATGAAACGAACGTCATGCATCAGATAAAGTATCTTGGTCTTCAGGAAAACGTCCGGATTCGGCGTGCTGGATTTGCGTATCGTCAGACGTTTGACAAATTTATAGAGCGATTCTACCTCTTATCTCCCAAAACATCGTATGCAGGCGATTATACGTGGACTGGAGATGCGAAGTCGGGCGTCAAGCAAATCATGAAGGATACCAGCATTCCCCAAGAAGAGTTCCAGATTGGCGTGACGAAGGCATTTATCAAAGCCCCAGAAACACTTTTCGCATTAGAGCACATGCGCGATAGATATTGGCATAACATGGCTATTCGTATCCAGAGGGTCTGGCGAGCCTTTTTACGGATCCGTATCGAAGCAGCAACTCGCATTCAGAGACTGTGGAGAAAGAAGAAGATCGGTGCCCAGTTCCTGAAGCTTCGGGAGCAGGGCCATCGAGTTCTGCAAGGCCGGAAGGAGAGACGACGATTCAGTTTGCTTGGCTCAAGACGCTTCATGGGCGACTATCTCGGTGTCAATGCCAACACTGGCCCCGGAAGCAGAATCCGCTCTGCACTTAACATCTCGGAGCAGGTCGTCTTCTCCTGTAGAGGTGAACTTCTAGAGACAAAGTTTGGTCGATCTAGCAAACCCGGCCCCCGAATTCTGATATTGACAAAGAGTAAATTTATCATTGTCAGCCAGCACTTGGTTAACAAGCAGATCCAAATTGCCCCTGAGCGAACAATTAACCTTGGTTCGATCAAATTCGTGGGCACGTCAACATGTCGAGACGACTGGTTTTCGCTAGGAATTGGCTCTCCTCAGGAAGCAGATCCCTTACTGACTTGCGTTTTGAAGACTGAACTTTTCACTCACATGCAGAACAACATGCCCGGTGGATTCCAGCTCAAGATCTCCGATTCGATCGAGTACGCCAAGAAGCCTGGAAAAATGCAAATAATCAAGGTTGTGAAGGACTCAACTATGCGAGAAGACTTCTACAAGAGTGGAGCCATTCATACAAGCCAAGGAGAGCCGCCAAACTCGGTATCGCGCCCACTGCCTAAAGGAAAGCCTGTTCCAGCAAAGCCATTCACCAAGGGACGACTCATTCGACCTGGTGGACCTGGTGGCCGTTCATCAAAGCCGTCTAATGGAAATAGAAATACTACCCCTGTCTCCAAGTCATATGGCGGCGTTTCTCAAGCACGAGCAACACCTCAGCCTGCTGCTACTAGGAGCACACCCTCAGTCGGCCGAAATATTCCTCCACCACCTCCCCCTACTCCCCCTGTCGGTCCAAGAGAACCACAATACCGCGTACTCTATGACTTCGCTGGTCAGAGTGAGAATGAGATCACACTGAGAAAGGATGAACTTGTCACCATTGATCAGAA
>Ga0302325_10021635_pt1 | contig 13462 bp, 11 predicted proteins | sample Palsa_T0_2_FD_201948 | JGI IMG/M metagenome (GOLD analysis project Ga0302325, IMG submission 201948) | Peat permafrost microbial communities from Stordalen Mire near Abisko, Sweden - Palsa_T0_2 | ecosystem: Environmental > Terrestrial > Soil > Palsa > Peat permafrost | place: Sweden: Abisko... | reverse complement strand
TGTAAGTAGGCCTTAAGATCTAGCTAGCTGTTAGTAAAGCACACCCCCAAACTCTGAATCACTGTTGGATTCGCGATGCTCAAGAGAAGTCGTTTGCTTGCCTAACTCATCCTGATCATTAAAAAATGCTGGAAAAGGGGCGTAAACTCCTAACGGAATAGACCTCGTCATGATATGCTCAATGACTGAAAACAGTACTTGAAAGGAAAGGTTTGTCTGAAATGTTTGCAATAGCTAGGCTTTAGGTTGGGGTGCGCTTTCTTATTTACGATGGCAGTGCGAGTTAGATATCTATTAAAGTATAATTCAAGCACCTATTAATTGCGTTGCTATATTAGTGACTTGTAATGGATTGATTATTAAGAACCGACCCCGCTAGTGAAAGATTAGAGCAAGCGGTGATGGATGGTAAAATACCTTGACGTTGTAAGCATATAAAACTTTCTCTAGATCTCCTGCCCAATTGCGTGATGCTACCCTGTTGACGTATTTGATCACCTCATCAGAATGCAGGCATAGGATTCCCGCGATGCCGGTGTGGTATGTGGTGGTATGTGGTGGCGCACGTACGGCGCATCGGAAGCCGGCTTCCGTCGTCACTATTGGCAAGCAGACCGTCGAAGGAGACCCCGCGATTGACTTTTATTGGTGAAAAGGATTTTGATCCGATACACTGACTAAGCACCAAAGCCCTGGAGACGGAGTTCCACGGAGATACTCTTTTGAACAGCAGTTAGAAGCAATGAGCTGCATTCCGCCATCGCATCATTACAAAGCTGCAGAGGGACAAAGCTAGAAACCAAGCCACCGCAGTCATCATAGAAGTGTCAGCTCATTTATTCGCGCAAATTTGACCATGATAAATAGATCCGTAGCTGCCTCTGCGAAGAAGACAGTCCAAGAAGCAGACAAAAGAAGCAAGCCTTATCAACAAACCTTAATCATATACTATACAATCTATTTAGTACGCTATGGCCTCAAAACTCCAGGGACGAAAGATCGCATTTATCGGCGCCAGTGGCCAGCTCGGCAAGCCAACCATCGAAGCTCTCATCAATCTGGGCGTTCACACCATCACCGCTATTCAGCGACCAGAGGCTACCAGCACGTTTCCAGCCGGGGTTATCGTTGAGAAGGGTAATCTTGATGATGAATCATTCCTCAACGGAGTGCTCAAAGGCCAGGATGCCGTAGTCCTGATGCCGCCTCTACCTCAACTCATCGCTCTTCAGGAGCCCGCAATCCGTGTAGCCGCGAAGGTCGGCGTACCCTATGTTTTCCCCTCAGAGTTCGGCCCCGATCCCTTTGCCGGCCAGCTTATCGAGGAAAATGGGCTGCTTGTAGCGAAGAAGAGTATTCGAGATCTCATTGAAAAGCTTGGGGTGAGCAGCTGGGTCTCTGTCACTGTCGGCCCGTGGCTCGACGCTGGTCTCATCCAGGGTTTATGGGGCATCGACCCCAAGGCTCGCAAGGCGACCCTCTGGCAGGGTGCAGATGCTAAGGCTAACACGGCGACTATCGCCCATACTGGTGAAGCTCTTGCTGCAGTACTGAGTTTGCCAGAAGCCGATTTGGCCAAATACAAAAACAAGGCGGTGTATACACCGTCGTTCCACCTAACGCAACGAGAGATCTTGGATGCTGTCCAGCGCGCTACTGGGACGAAGGATGCAGACTGGGATATTACATCGCGGGATGTGAAGGAAGTGGCTAAGGAGTACGAGGAGAAGATCAAAGAGGGTGATGGTGTGGCGCCTTACATCAAGTTTTTCGTTACGCACTTCCTCAAGGGCCATGGCGGAGACTTTGAGAACAAGGTTAATGCGGCGGATTTAGAGAGACTAGAGCAGCTCGGCTTGCATAAGGAGAATCTCGAGGACGCTATCAAGACGGCGCTGCAATAAATCTGACTGTATTTATATATTTGCACGTTTTGTTCTATATACAAGTAATTATATCTGAATAGTAACTATCGCTTGATAAAAATGGGGATATTTCTGATATAACATGCCACAGCCCGCGCACGCTAGATGCAGGGCTACTTTCTACTAGATCTTAGAGCCAGGTCGCTGCTTACGCGCCCTCGAGCTATAGCCGCGCCGCCCCTAATATTATTCTCCCGCGGGTCCAGTGACAGGAAGTCGGGTTTGCGCTTAGGGCGGGTTCGCGAACCGCGAAAACTAACCCTATCTAACTCCCTCCCTTATAGCCCTAAACTATTAGAAATAATATATAAATATCTTATAACTCTGCAGGAACAGGGGTGAATTAATGTGAGGTTGAGTTGTGCATTCGCGTCGTTCATGTTGTTTTTTGAGTTGCATCATCTATACTTCGCATAAGCATGTGCCCTTCACATCGATTCTAGTATCAGCTGATCTCTAGATCATTCATTGATACCGTCCACAGAACATTGCTGATTTGTAGGCGCGTATGTTCCACAGTCATGCACTACAAGACTCCCTTGAGCCTTCAATGAGCGCTTTTTCCAATGGCGGACATGTACGGCTTCCAGCTAAAAATAGATGGATCCAAGAATGGGCCTTCCTTCAGGGTCAAGGGCATGCCCAGGAAGCATCGTTGTGGCCGGAAACCTCTCCTCTCTACCCCTTGCTCGTGGATTTGGCTTAAGCTGAAGCTACTCCAGGCAACGACTAACGATTCGACAACTTACGAACTCGACTTGGTAAGACGGGATATTCCCCAGAGAGCCTTAAGTCCATTGCTAAACATCCTTCAGCCGCACTATAAAATGCAGCAGCCCAAGCACTTGGCCAGATGGGATAACTCCCCCAAAAAAATTCTTAAGCAATGCTAAACCTTCCCCTAGCTGCACCCTAAATGGCAGGTGACTTGGCCTAAGCAGAAGCCAGCTCACTTTCAACTGGCTCTCCACCACAATAACTGCAAACCCCTGGGGTAATATTTTCTTGGCGGACTCTGACTAGTAGACTAAGTGCAACCGGGAAAATGCAAAATCCTCCGCCAAGACGGTTCTTCTACACCCCGCGGCGATGCTTCCTTCTTTGCGTCAATATCCATCACAAATTCCAGAGTAACGTATCATTGCAGTGCATTTTTTGTTTTCCAAGAATAGCGACCGAGTACGTAACGAGTTAAGGTAGTAGAAAAACTAACGATGCCAAGGGTCAGCCGGTAAAAAAATTACCCCGGATACTACCCCCGCAAAGAGTACTTCGGGTAGGCTACAACGGGGCTGAGCTATTAAATGTACCGAGACAGCCACAAACAAGAAGTGAAAGCTAATGAATCGCTCGTGTTGATAACTTTCTGGTCTGTGCCAGGCCGGAAACACCCTACTCTCGCTACATTATTTTCCCTAGGTGCGTTGTATCCATCCTAGCGTTGATATGTGTAATAGGCGACTGAAAACGGATACCGTTATGACATCTTGATAGGCTCAAAGAGGTGGCTGTGTTACAAGTATTAGGACCGGCAAAATTCTATATATAAATAATATGGAAACTATAGCCGATTCGCAAGAGGGCATAAGAGGATCCTCCTGAGTATAATCTAGCTGACTTATTAGCGTACTCAGGACTTAGGGCTCAACTTAATTTAGAGGAGCGACTACTCAGATCCAAAGACGGGAGTGGACTTTGGTGGGCTCATTGTCGTCTGAGATTAAAGTGTAGTCCGAATTGTATTACTACAACCCCCACTACTTTGGCTTAGAGTAAAAGTAAGGTACATATGCCATTTTGTAGTATATACAGGTCCTGTACTTTAGAGGCAAGCACTTCGAAGTATAGTCTTCCGAACCGATGTACTCGTAATTGTAGTACTCTGAATACAAAAATAGATCTGGAGGTCCAGAAATGTCCCCTCGCCCAAAAATATAGAAATAGCCGATCCTCAAGGGGCCGAAAGAAGACCCCTGAGCAAAATCCGGCTGACTCATTAGCGTGATTGGGACTCAGGGCTCTGCTCAGGTTAGAGCAGCGACTGCTCAGGCCCCAAGACAGAAATCGACTTTGGTGAGCTTACTTTGTCGTCTGAGATTATATAGGAAGTCTTCGAGCCAACTCCGTGTCGGATGTTTAGCGAGCTGGTGGGAATCCTACGCTAGTTCGAAAAGGTTGATTGGAAAGCTATGGTTCTTGAGAGGAGTGAAGCGGCCCCGCGAGGTTGCATAGTGCTGTCTTTGTGGGATAGTGTTTGAGAGCTATTGAGAAGAAGGCTACGAGTGCGGAACTGAAGGGCGCCCGGGTGAGTACCTAGTAAATGTTTAAAAGCCTTTTATGCCCACTAGCACTACACTAGCTTTACAGAAGCACTATTTAAGCCAAGTAACGCGCCTTGGTCACGCCTGCTCGTGACCTAATTGGTGCTTGTCACAATACTCGATATCGCGTTTTTTTTTAACCAGCCTGCAGCACTCTTCAGGCTTGGCTCCGGACAGAACTGTAATATGTGTCTGACTCCCACGCTTGAATAGAGTTAAGGCAAGGATAGGTTGAGATTGATTTATTTCTGACTAAGGCCTTACTTAGATACTATAAAGATTGCCTTTTTAGCACCTCCCTCATATTCCATCGCAGCTTTGACCTCTCCGAGCTCGAAATCCTTCCCTAGACTAGTCCTAAATAAAGGATCCTCAATGCAGCTCTCCAGATCCTTAAGCATCTCCGCTTTCTTCTTCTCATCCTTTACAGTAGGAGTTTCAAAGTTGCTGAATCTCTTCATCGTCAAGTCCTTGAACATGAAGATAGATGGGTGGAATTCGACCTTTTCAGCTCCCGACAGAAAGCCGTAAAAGTAGATGCTCGACTTCGCTGGCAAAGCTCCGAGGATCTGACTGATGAATGCACCACCTACGCCATCAAAAACAGCAGTTGTACCCATTTCTTTTGCCTTCTTCCCAAGATCGCTCATGAAGTTTGGGTGGCCGCTGTCCAAGATATGTCCCTCGTCAATACCAGTCTTCAAAATCTCTCCTTTCGCCCTGTCACTGCGAACGATAGTCAGAATCGGCATCCCTCGTCTTCGAGCAAGAACTGCAATTGCGCATCCTGTGGCGGATCCTCCCGCGGTTACGACCACGCCGTGATGGCCCTCAGCAGCAACCGTCTCCAAAAATGCATAGGCCGTCACAACATTCACAAGGGATCCACTGTAGTCTTTCGCGTCGACATGGTCTGGAAGCAAAAGACATGCTCCGTAGGGAATTTGCGCAGTTTCGCACCAGAGACCCAAACTATCGGAAAGCGATTCAAGACCTCGATAGATGGCGACTTTGCGGCCAAGGGAAGAGGAGGGTACATTGGCTCCGATTTCAGTGATGGTTCCTGCCGCGGAAGCACCCCAGACGGACTCAAGGCGTGCGCCGGTAGCCATGCTGGCGGCGATGGGAAGTTTGAGGAAAGTTATGTCTCCATGATTGATGGCTGCGGCGGTGATCTTAATGTTCACGTATCCAGGGGGTGGGGTGGATGGGAACTGGATATCCCGCAGCTCCAGGGCGCGGTCCTCGGTAACGCAGAGAGCCTTCATGTTGAGTCTGCTGTCTGAGTTGACTGTTAGCTGCTTGGCATGATCGACTTATATAATTGTAAGTTCTGATCAATTATTAATCGTTCATCAGTGACTCATAAACTGTCAGATCTGAGTTGGTATTCTTGAGTTCTTAACACCGCGGCATTAACTCATAAAGTGTCAGATCTGAGTTAAGGTATCTTGAATTCTTAACACCGCGGCATTAATGTGGAGCGAAAAGCCGGACCCCGAAGCCATTGCGGCACAGTATGTCTGACATGCTTATCCTAGCTTTGAAATCTTTGGCCGGAACTGGGATATTGAGCAAGTTGCTGACCGGCTTCGATCAAAGAGAGCAAGTGTCCATTACGGATCAAATTACTGTTGGATCGCCTACCGGGTAATTACTAACAGGACTTCACTTCTGCTTTGTGAAGAAACACGTTCTAGGCAACTTTTTTAAAACTCTCTAACCAAGATAAACAGACGCTGATTACGAAATATTCGATACATCTTTTATTTCGTCAAAGGACTTCTTTTCTTTTCAGCCCTCCCTACAAGTCGACTGTCCGCCGCGGGAGCCAACTTCCGAAGTCCTGCCTAGCTTAGCCAGCTTCGATGCTCAGCCACATAATCCTCGATAATTTCAGGTGTTCCAGTTCTTTCAATCTACTTCCAGAGCCTGGCAGATCACCCGAGGAAGGGGAAGAACTTTCTATCATGATTGAAGAGCCGTAGCCCTTGATACTAGGCGACAATCTGATAATGCGACCAAGCGCTAAGCATTGTGTCGGGAAAGGAAAAAGAGTGAGGTTCTTGTGATTTTATGAGATAAAACCAGTTGCAGACGACTACTGGTGTCCCGGCTAACGATAATGTAACAGTCGAGCTTCCTAGTACTTTTAATTCCAGCAATATGGTAGGAGCAAGTGAGAATTCCACAGGTGTTGATTACTTCTGTTAAGCGCAGCGCGGATAAGTCGTTGCTGGTTACCGCGCTGAAACTGACAAACTTGGCAGCGCTGTTGATAAGGACTTGGTCCCAGTTGTGAAATAGTTTTCCATGATTGAGCAGATGTTCAATTGTGCAAAATTAAAGATTTCCAATAAGCTGAAATCAAATCAGAAGTAAAATTCCTGCCTTGAAGGTGTGCTGTCTGAGAATTTTGAAGTGCTTATGCTCTAGGTGTTCTGGGTTGTATTTTATGGAAATTGATTCTCTTCTTTTCGAATTCACTTCGCCTGGTCGGCTCCTACCGAAGATTTTCACCCAATCAAAACTTATTCATGTTCACGGATCTCAGATTATGTCTATGTTATCCCATGCATTCCAATCCTTCATCCAGTCATCAATCCGTCCTCGGTCTCCATCGTCGATCCCTAACACTATAGTCCGTCGTCCCAACGTTGAATATTTCATGAAACTGCCACCTTTCCTCCTCCTCCTCCTCCTCAATACCTCGAAACACATACATAATTCCCAGTCTCTTGATACCTAGGTCGACACCAAATAATGTTTCAACGGCCCCTGTTATTGCTTTCCTCTTCTACTTTCGCATGGTCTGTAGTTCCAAGTGAAATGCAACTCTATCCCCCTTTAAACACAGTCAGACATTTGTTTCTTGCGCATATCAAAGAAAGCTTACCGTTTCAGAACATGGATCTCTAAATCTTTTATGGTGTTTGGTTTGTGTTGTTTCGTGTGGTTTTTCTGGTGTGTTGCCTTTTTGGTGTGTGGTTTTTGGTGTATGCTTTTTGGTGTGTAGTGTGTGGGTTGTTTTCTTGGTGTGATTATGTGCTTAGCTTCCTCCCAGATGACTGTATGGCAGCCAGTATAGCAGACAGTTGGTGAGAAAGGGCTAAACCCAGTTATTGTTCAAGTAGCCTTTGGTTGGGCTATGCCGCTTTGGTGTCCGTCAGCACCAGAAACGATTTGATGTGGTTCGAAGACTTCGTGGTTCGACGCTAAGTCGTAGTTGTCCCAAGTTTTGGATTTCGATTTTTCCAAGGCGATTTGAGTTTCTGCCCTCCTAAGCGAGCTCGACTAGCTTAGGGCACACATCGCAGTTGCCGAATATTGTTTTTCGGATGCCGTCTTGTCGAAAGAGGTGGCTTGTCTTTTTTGGGGTTGTTTTTTGGGGTTGTTTTGGGTTTTTTGTTGCATGGGTTGGAGTTCAGCCGAATATCTCCGTTGGTGAAGGATGAGTGACAATGAAGGAGTCATCTGATGATGGCCTTTTGTATAGATATGGTTGCTTGTGAGGCACCGAGGCTGGTTCGAGATCCAGAGCCAAATGTGGTAATTGGCGGCGTCGAGCTTTTTGTTTGTGGTATGGTGTTGGTGCTTGTGCTGGAACTGGCGTGTCGTCGTCTTCTGGCCAAGCTCCTGGAATTGTTTGTTGGGCGACATTGACAGTGATTGCTGGTAATCGAGGCCTTGGATTGTTTTGATAATTTAGCGGAGTTGAAGTGTTTTTGACTTGGGCTGCCGATTTTGGTGTGGAGGCTGGAGCGTCGATGATTTGAGATGGTGATATGTGTCGGACGACAAGAATTTCGTCTTCACTTCGTTGTTCTCCAAATTTTGCCACTGGAGAGGAGCCGCTAGAAATCATTAATGTGATGTTCGCTGAGGAAGAGTGCTTGCTTACTGGTACGTTCTTGAAACGAAGACGGGCTTCTTGCTTTTGAAGAGGCGTCGGAAACCCATTCTGATTCGATGTCAGACGTATACGCTTGTGAGTGTGATGTTCTGTAGAGATTGTGTTGTATTTTCATGATAATAAAATGAAAAGAATGGGAGGGAGCCTCGTTGCTTTATACTTCCTAGCGTTGCTCAGATTTTGGTACCGATTGCAAAATTTGGAGCTTAAGAAATTGTGACTCTGAGCCAAACCTTGGTTCGAAGCGGCTTTCCAACAGCTAGACTTGTCTAATCAGGTACGACAGATATTTCGGGCTAGTTTCGAGACTTGGTGATCGAAAGCATGGAACCGTAAACGAACTCAGCGTAACCAAGAATAAAGAAAGGCGGATGAGGATTCCGAGGATCCGGATTCTTAAATTAGGGTGCTCGAGCCCAAAATCCAAGAATCAGGGTGGGAATCCCAAAATGCCGTTCTGGATATCTTAGAGAACACAGAAACAATTGTCCGACAGTAAATGAGTGAGGCTTTGCGGGAGGAGGGGGAACTCGGGAGTCGCTTGGCGAGAAATTTTGTTGCTCATCCATCCATCAAACGCAAGGCAGTTTGCTGTTTGCATTGTCTCAACTTTCTCGAGAGCCATATAAATTGCTGCAATAGAACGGTGATGGTTGCGTTGCGCAGGTCTATGAAATGTCGGCAGCCACTCGGTTAGACGAACCAGCCGTCTGCCCAGCTTCATCGAATCTCGAATTCCTGAACTTCAAGCTTGCCAGCTTCCATCTCATCAATTGCTCTCCCATACATGTAACCGTTACTGATATATATCTCTCCAACGAGAGTGTAAAAGCCATTGCCTCTTCGCAGGAGAAAAGGGACTTGTGCTCCCAACAGAACGCATGCCAAGTCACCCTCCCATTGTTTGTAACAAAGAACCGACGACGGCCCTCTACGGCCTCAAGTTTCATCTCTCGATGGATCATTTTGATTATACCATTATACGAGGTAGTGACAATCGCACATCCCTTCTCGTCGAGCGTAGCAGTTTTCTCCAATTCTGGAAGTTTGTGTTCGCCGAGAATGCCTTTTGCGGTAGGTAATTCTGCCCACCAGGAAAGTAGGCCTTGGAACCTTTCTTCGTCCGTTTTATGTCCTGCGTTATCACGACTTCCAATGTTTTGCACGATCCCAATCGCGATTCCTTGAGTGAAAAGGCTTATGTGAGGCCAGGACCCCTTCCGTGGGGCTTCTGGCTCCATACGGAAACCAACATATGTGTCTCGAGATGCTTGGAATATGCTCTTGAAGCGATCTGCGCTGTATAGCAAGCGTACACGCTCAACTCGTTCATCAGGTTTCGAGGGCCAATCGGGGCACCAAGTAGGCAGTGTCTTTGAATTTCTTTCTGCGGGATGATTGCAAAAAGCCAAGAGATTTAATGATCTATCTTGCTTCATCACGGTAGCTGCAGAGTTGGTATAGGTCTCCTCGATAGTTGCCTGGTAATCGGGTACAATTCGAAGTTCCGGATCGCAAAGCCCACAGAGAGCAAAAACTTTATCCCGAGGATCGGTAGAATATGCCCAACGGGCAGATTCTAGAAGCATCGTAAGAGAAAGCACTTTGTGCTTTTGCCAATCAATTCGCCTCATTCGAATCTTGTCTATGTAGGAAACAACTAACAAGCTGTCAATGGGAAGGTTACCAGCTAGCAACCTTGAGCTCTTCGGCAAAGGTCGAGGCCACCCCGCGTAGACTATACACCGTAGCATTTCAACAATAACTTGAAGATCCTGGAGATTAAGGCAATGCGTATCCCATTGAGGATAGATCGTTCTTGCAACAATGAGCTCTTGCCAAATCCAGAGGCGACCCCAGAGCTCCGCTCGAAACAAGTTGCCAACTGCTTCATATTTTGCCAATGCCTCTGGGCTATCAGATAACATTTCGTTGAAAACACCGTTGGCAATGCTAGCTATAACGAGGTTCTTCTTGATGGAGGTACCATTTCCTGTCATATTCTTCATTTTAGTATCGAACTCATCTTGGAGCTCTCGCACTGTTTACAAGGCAATCTCTCCTCTTTTCAGGACTCCGAGCCACGCTATCACACACTCCGCCCTCTCATAAAATTTCCTCATCTTTGAAACTTGACTTCCTCTTTCCACAACATCATTTTGATGATGCAGATTTGGTCAGCCCAGATGATTCTGCTGCGATCAGGCTGTCGTATTTTGCCGAGCGCCGCCCCGAGTGTCGCGAATGCATTGAAAGGATGATCGTCGACTTCGATCTCAAGTATGTCTGCAGGATCGCCAGCGCGATATGAGATGCACTCGTATTTGAGGCCCAGTGCTTCTGGGGGCTGAATTAGTCTGCATCGGACGCGATCCGATCCTTCGCCGGGGAGGATTTCGAGTAGACGGAAGTCGTCACTATCAGGGTTCAGAGGTCTGTAGAGCCTCGCGGCGTAGAAATCGTCGTTATGAGGGGTATAGAAATTGATGAATTCGGGATCCGGCTCGGGTGAAGCCATGTTGTCGGTTTTGGATGTAGGGCTGGGACTCTGGGAGTCAAGACATTAGTTAATCTGTGCGAGTCTTGAAGAAAGCCAGTATCGAGCAGGTACGGAAGGCCATAAGGATCACATGTCCCAGCGCTTTTCACTTTTCACTTTTCACATTTTCACATCGCAACTGCCCCCCCAAACCACCCCCCTCAACTTTGAAATACTTTTTAAATACTTTAAGTATCTCTACTTTAATTTTTATATAAATTTTCTCTTAATTAAAGTCCTTTATTATTATAATTTTTTTTTAAAAAAATATATATATTTAATAAGTTAAGAATTAAGAGTCGGGAATTATAAAAATTAATAGTCGTGAGAGTTGAGAGTCGTGAGAGTCGAGAGTCGAGAAAAATAGGGCCCGAGTTATTAATGAGGAAGGCCCTATAATTATAGGCAGCTATCACTAAAAAAAAAAAATTTAATGGGGTGTGGGGCTATGTGGGGCTGCGATGTGAAAATGTAAAAAGTGAAAAGTGAAATGCGCTGGGACATGTGATCCTTATGGCCTTCCGTAAGCAGGGCTAACGAAATATTGCAAATGGTGGGGATCACATGGTGGGGCCTTCTGACCTGCAGGCTTCTTGAAACACACTCAGCCGGGCGTTGTGGCTTTGCTGCCTTGCATAACCTTAACAGGTGCTACGAAGGCCGCGGTCATAAGTCTGGGTAATACAGCGCCTCAAGCCCTGGAAGGCCCTGTAAAATTCGTGAAGACGCTACAGCCTCTAAGCTCGCTGGAAGCAGCCCTGAGTACCCTCTAAGTACGCCACAGCGCAATACTCGCCCAGTAAGCCGGTAATACGCTTTGCTGCAGGGCATTATCCCTGTATCTCGCTTGACTACAGCGCTTTACTGGCTGTTTTAGTGAGTATTTACGCTATGGCGCAGTTAGTGCGAAATTGGGGAGATTGCTTCTACCTTTCAGGCTGCAGCCCCATAATTACAGGGACCTTCAGTGGTCCTGATGAATTTACAGGGCATTAAAGGGTATGATGCGCTGTATTACCCAGACTTTTGACCGCGGCCTTCGTATGGAACCAAAAGACGGGCGCTTCCGAGACCACAGGTCTGCTCACTCTTGTTTACGAAGTAGTAGTATGCGAGAAGAAATTAAAACCTGGAAGATTTATCACTAGGTTGTATAGAGCCTTAATAACTTGTATAAGATTCCTAGCAGGTCACGGCATAAAAAACCCTCACACTCCCTAAGTATAAATAATGCTGTACACCGCAGCCAATATCTAATGCTTTGATTTTTATTCTATATTGGTCGCGATGACTTTCAGCCGTCGTCAGTTTACCTTAGAGTTGGATTCACAATACCTGTCCGAACACCAAAAAACCGAAAATTCAGTGTACTAGGAAACTACAGAAATTTCATACATTATGAAGTTTGCTTCAATTCATCGAAAAGCGAAGTCAATCGTGTAAAAGTCTGGAGTTTTGGCGATCAAAGACGGGTTTGAGCGGTTGAGCGGTGGGCGGTGCGATGCACCGTATGTGAGGAACCGATTCGTCAAGGAAACTCTTTAGTCACTTTTATCGGGATTCATAATAGACAAATTAAAATGGAATCGAGACCACTTGTACACACAATTGATAAGAGTTATAGAGTAGAGCTAGAGCTAGATACTAAATCCAAATGGTCATGTCTGACTTAGAGCAGAGAGCCGTAGAGATCTTAAACAGAAGGCGTGTGATTAGTTTTAGAACTGCCTCGCACATAGTAGGAATCAAAGAGATGGAGCAACTTTATGGGACCGAATCCCGAATGGGTATGTACATTTATGTTGCATTCTCGACTCTTCCAGTACTGACTCTGGCTCAGATCCATAAGCCGAAAATCTCGGAACAATTTCGCACGACCAGCATGCTTATGCGGGACCTGGTAGGAAGCTTGGCCTAGTTTAACCATCCTGTTTGAGCCAACTGTTAAAGGAGCTATAGAAATGGCAAGGAATATCGGGAAAACCCATGATGGTATGCACACAATAATCACTAGCAGCCAGCACCTGGTCGGTGGTGCTCTTTCTCTCCTTCAAAGGTCATGATCGGGGTTTTTGATCTTTAGCTTCAACAATGTGCCCTTAAGACGAGGATGGAAACAAGGTCTTGCCGTAAGTATGCTTAAATACAGCTTATGCTAAATTAGCATCTATTCAGATGGAGATGTAAAATCTTCTAAGAACATTGGCTCGTGAGATCCGCTGTGCTCCAATCAATTGTCTGGCCGCCTTCAACCTCAAAGGCTTATCTACTCATACTTGATTCACAGCATGGAGCGGTGCTAGAATACCACTTTCTAGCAATGGCGTTCCGCAGGTCTCCCAATTCCAGTCTCGTTCCGCCTATTCCCTTCTCCTTGGATGGCTAAGCAAGGCCGTTCATTTTCCATCATAGCCCAGTCTTGGTGGCATCTCATAGATCGGTGACCTCGGTCCTGCGTCGAGAGAAAAAGACGAAGGGTGAACGATGGAGGTAACTTGGAGCTCTTCTGGATGGATTTACTAAATCGAGGACGCCTAGTGGAGGCTCTGCCGCAAATTCTTCTCGTGTAATCTCTTCGTCTCTGAATTTGTAAAAGTATCCAAGCCACCCATAATACAAAACTGATGCTGGCAAGGAATTTACCGCGCCATATACCGCGGCAGCGGCAGTTGCTGAGTTGTAATGAGAAAATTCAAAGCCTAGATCCAAATGGTTAGCTTTGTAGAAACTATCATTACCCGTATCCTTACCATAGCGTTGGCAT
>Ga0302325_10021634_pt1 | contig 13462 bp, 12 predicted proteins | sample Palsa_T0_2_FD_201948 | JGI IMG/M metagenome (GOLD analysis project Ga0302325, IMG submission 201948) | Peat permafrost microbial communities from Stordalen Mire near Abisko, Sweden - Palsa_T0_2 | ecosystem: Environmental > Terrestrial > Soil > Palsa > Peat permafrost | place: Sweden: Abisko... | reverse complement strand
CGCCCGCGACAACAACGGCACCCGCAACGACGACAACCACACCCGCGGCCGCTACCGGCGCCAGCGGCACCGGCGCGGCGGGTGGTGCCGGCGGTGCGGCCGGGCCGGCGGGGTCGTCCGCGTTCAGGCCCGCAGCCACAGGCAGCATCGCCAGCATTACGGGCAACACCCTGGAGGTGCAGAACACCGAGACCGGCCAGACAACTGTTGACCTGACCGCCTCGACCACCATCATCGCCAGCCTGAAGGCGAGCCTCAGCGATGTGACCGTCGGCACCTGCATAACAGCCACCGGCGCGAAAGGCTCGGCCGGTGCGGTGAAAGCCACAACCGTGACGATTTCATCGCCCACGAACGGGACCTGCAACCGTGGCTTCGGCGGCGGTGCCGGCGGCGGCTTCGGTGGCGGCGGCTTCGGTGGTGGAGGCTTCGGCGGCGGCTTCGGCGGTCGCACCGGCAGCACCGTCCCTGGCGCAGCCAGCCGGCCGCGCACGACGGTTACACGGCCGGCCGGGACCGTAGCTTTCGCTTTCGGCAAGGTGACTGCTGTGTCGGGCTCGACAATTACGGTCCAAGGCGTGCACATCGCGTTTCCCGGCGGCCGCACGTCCACAACGACCGGGGCGCTCAGCACCACAACGACTGTGAGCCCGGGGCCCGAGGTAGTGACCGTGAGCTCGACGACCAAGTACCTGAAGACAGGAAAAGCCACCGCCGGCCAACTGACTGTGGGCGAATGCGCTACCGCAATTGGCTCTACGAACAGCATCGGTGTCGTGACCGCCAGGGCCCTGACGATCACCCAGCCCACGTCCACCGGCTGCACCGCCGGCTTCGGGGGCTTCGGAGGTTTCGGCGGTGGTGGGTTCGGTAGGGGCGGCGGTGCCGGTGGTGCCGGTGGTGCCGGCGGTGGGGGTGCAGCATGAGCTCGCACAGGCGGGGCGCTGCCCGCTGGGTGCCGGCAGTCGCTCTCCTTGCGGGCCTGCCGCTTGCAGGCCTGGGCGTGACGGCCGCCTCCCTTCCATTCGCCGATGTCGCTTCGGCTAACCCTGGCTGTACCGGCACGCTGGCCGGGCTCCAGGTGACCGCCGGCTCGCCGCAGTTGGCCAAGGTCGGTACGGCTTTTGCCGACCCGCTCGAGGTGGAGGTCGTTGACACCGGGGGCTGCCCGTTGGCCAACGAGGACGTCGTGTTCACAGCGCCGGGCACCGGGCCAAGCGCCAGCTTCGACGGCGGGTTGACTGCCGACACCGTTACCACCAACGCGCAGGGTGTAGCGACGGCCCCAACGCTTACGGCCAACGACATAAGCGGGTCCTTCACCGTCACCGCGGGGATCCAGAACACGTTGTACGCAGTCAGCTTTGACCTGACCAACACAACGACCGGGGTTGCGAGCACGGTTACCGAGGTGTCGGGTAACAGCCAATCAGCAGCAGTGGGCGCCGAGTTCAACTCTCCTTTGGAGGTGTCAGTGACAGACGCCAATGGCGCCGCAGTCCCGGGGACAACTGTCAACTTCGCAGTTGTCACTACGAGCGGGGCGGGTGCGACCTTTGTCGGTGGGGGTGCCGCCGCTGCCGTCCAAACCGGCGCGACTGGGACCGCCACCAGTCCCCAGCTCGTTGCGGGCTCAACTGTGGGGACGTTCACCGTGACGGCGACCGTGAGCGGGGTGAGCTCGCCAGTCACGTTCACGCTCACAAACGTTGCTTCGGCTCCTACCACCCTTACAGTCGGGACGGGTTCTTCGCAGAACACCGAGTTGGGCACCGCTTTCGCTGTGCCCCTCGCTGTGACCGTGACCGACAACAACGGCAATGACGTCGTCGGTGCCAGCGTCACCTTCAGCGCTCCAAGCAGCGGCCCGGGCGGCGTATTTGCTGGGTCCGGGACGACCGCTGTGGTCTTGACCGACTCGTCGGGCATCGCCACGGCCCCCGACTTTTCTGCGGACCAGGTAGCGGGCGGCTACATCGTCACGGCCACCGTGGCCGGCCTGTCTAGCGAGGCCACCTTTGCCCTCGTCAACACGGCCCGCACGACGGCCAGCGTGACGGGCCCCGCGGGCACATACTGGCTCGCGACCAGCACCGGGAAGGTCCTGCGTTCTGGGGGCGCCGCTGCCTACGGGGGAGTGACGAGCAAGAAGCTCTCTTCGCCTATCGTCGCGATGGCTGCGATGCCAAGCGGCCGGGGTTACTGGTTGGTCACTGCGAACGGAGTCGTCTACCCCTTCGGCGGCGCCGTCTCCTACGGCCCGAAGTCGAAGCTCCAGCTGGCCAAGCCGATCGTCGGGATCGCTGCGACTGCTGACGGGAAGGGCTACTGGCTGGTCGCCGCGAATGGGCAGGTATTCAGTTACGGCGACGCTGTCAACCACGGGTCCCCGGCGGCGCTGCACTTGAGCAAGCCGATCGTTGGCATTGCCGCCACGCCCGACGGGAAGGGCTATTGGCTGGTGGCATCCGATGGTGGCATCTTCAACTACGGTGACGCTGCTTTCCACGGTTCGACCGGCGCTTTGCACCTCAAGAAGCCCATTGTGGGCATAGCCGCTGCTCCGGCGGGCGCGGGCTACTGGCTCGTAGCTTCCGACGGGGGAGTGTTCGCCTTCGGTCCTGCCGCCACGTTCTTCGGGTCAGGATCCAGCCTGTCGCCCAAGCCTGTCAAGGCGATAGTGCCGACGTCGGATGGCGACGGCTACTGGATCGTAAGCGCCAACGGGACAGCGGCGGGCTTCGGTGACGCCGGGGCGCAGGGCTCAGCTTCGAGCTCGAAGACAACGGTCGTAGGCGGCGCATCGTAAGGTTCGCCGTCTACTCCGGTCGCTCAGCTTGCTGCTGAGCGACTACGCCTCCACGCGCTCGGCCTGCTGCTGAGCGACTATGCATAGCTCGGCTGCCTTGAATGCGTGAGCCTGCGTCATGGCGCGTTCGGTGCGTTCCAGGCAGTCCCGGACCAACTCCCCAAAGTACGGGTAGCCCACCTTCCCATGGACCGCTAGGTGGTGTTCGCCGTGGCCGTCGACCAGGTAGACGTGGTCACCCTCGTTTTCCCTGGCCACGTCCAGGTACTTGCGTAGCTCTATGTAGCCCTCAGTGCCGAGTATGAAAATCCTTCCGTCCCCCCAGGCGCTCAGCCCCTCCGGCGTGAACCAGTCGACCCGGAAGTACCCCGATGCACCATTGGCCCCCACGAGACTGCAATCGCCGAAGTCGTCCAGGCCAGGATGGTCCTTGTGGGCGTAGTTGGCCACCCGGCTCGACAGGACGCGGGCATCGGTGTTGCCAGTGAAGTAGAGGAACTGCTCAGCCTGGTGGCTCCCGATATCGCACAGGATGCCCCCATAGCGTTCACGCTGGTAGAACCACGCCGGCCGCGGGCCCTGGTTGGCGCGGTGCGGCCCCATGCCGAGCACCTGGAGGACGCGCCCTATCGCCCCATCGTGGACAAGCTGGCCTGCGAAAACCGCGCTCTCCACATGCACGCGCTCGCTGTAGTACACGGCGTACTTCTTTCCTGTTTGTTGCACCAACCGCCGCGCCTCTGCCAGCTGCTCCAGCGTCGTGAGCGCGGGCTTGTCCGTGAAGTAGTCCTTTCCGGCCAACATCGCCCTGCTGCCCAGGCCGAGGTGGTCGGACGGGACGGTCGCGCCAGCGATCATCTGGACGTCGGGGTCGTCAAGCACCTGCGCTTCGCTGGCCGCAACCTCCACTTCCGGGAACCGCTCCGCAAGGCTGGCCACCTTGGCCGGGTCCGGGTCGTAGACCGATTTCAGCTGGCCGCCGGCCTCGGTTAGCCCGTTGCACATCCCGTAGATGTGCCCGTGGTCCAACCCGATAGCGGCGAAAACGAACTCGCCCTCTTCACAGGCAGCCACCGGCCTGCCTTTGGGGGCATAGTTCATACCATCAGCGCTGGCCACTCCCAGACCTCCTCACAAGCGGGTGCGTTCGGCCCCCATCTTGCCTCCTGGGCGACTTGGGAAAGTCGGTTCTCGTGCTAACATGGCCCCTCGTCCCACGGGGCAGCGCCTAGGTTGTACGCGCCTCCGTCTAAGTAAGACTTTTCTCCCTAGAGGTCCAGTGCCCACAATCGCTCAATTGGTTCGCAAGGGCCGCCAGCAGAACTCCAAGAAGACTAAGACGCCGGCGCTCAAAGGTGCGCCGCAGCGGCGTGGTGTTTGCACGCGCGTCTATACCAACACGCCCAAGAAGCCGAACTCGGCTCTCCGCAAGGTTGCCCGTGTCAGGCTCTCGAGCGGGTTCGAAGTGACCGCCTACATCCCCGGAGTCGGCCACAACCTGCAGGAGCACTCGATCGTGCTCGTGCGCGGTGGCCGTGTCAAAGACCTCCCCGGGGTGCGCTACAAGGTTATCCGGGGCACCCTGGACACCGCCGGTGTGCGGGACCGCAAGCAAGCACGCAGCCGCTACGGCGCCAAGAAGGGTTAGAAAGGTCAAGATCAGAAATGCCGCGCAAAGGACCTGCTCCGCGCCGGGAGCTATTGCCCGACCCGATCTACCGCTCCGTCTTGGTGACCCAGTTGGTCAACAAGATCCTGTCGCGGGGTAAGCGGAGCGTCGCCGAGAGGATCGTCTACGACGCTCTCGACAGCATCAAAGAGAAGACGTCCGCCGAGCCGATCAGCACTCTGAAGCGGGCCGTCGACAACACAAAGCCGCAATTGGAAGTGAAGAGCCGCCGTGTGGGTGGCGCTACCTACCAGGTCCCCGTAGACGTCAAACCGCGCCGGGCCACGACGCTTTCGGTGCGTTGGCTGGTAGGATATTCAAGGCAGAGACGCGAAAAGACGATGTCAGCGCGCTTGGCCAGTGAGTTGATGGATGCCTCCAACGGCGTGGGGGCAGCCGTCAAGCGCCGGGAAGATATGCACAAGATGGCTGAGTCCAACAAGGCCTTCGCCCACTACCGCTGGTAAAAACCAGCCACAGGTTCAACTGGCGTTCAACCGCCGAATAGTGCCGCTAGTCAAAGGGTGGGCCCGCGCCCGGCTCAGCCTTCCATAACGGCACTGGCCCCTGGACCAATTGTCAGGCGACGTCGCCGGCCGGCGATAGGTTGAAACCAGTACAGATCACAGTCACCAGACCGAGGCACGAAATGGCTGACGCCACCAACAAAAGAGAGTTCCCACTCGCCAGGACCCGCAACATCGGGATCATGGCCCACATCGACGCGGGCAAGACCACGACTACCGAGCGCATCCTGTACTACACGGGCGTCAACTACAAGATGGGCGAAGTCCACGAGGGCAGCGCCACGATGGACTGGATGCCTCAGGAGCAAGAGCGTGGCATCACGATCACCTCAGCGGCAACTACGTGCCAGTGGGCTGATCACCGCATCAACATCATCGACACCCCCGGCCATGTCGACTTCACCGTCGAGGTCGAGAGGTCCCTCCGCGTCCTCGACGGGGCGATCGCCGTCTTTGACGCGGTAGCCGGCGTCGAGCCCCAAACCGAGACCGTCTGGCGCCAGGCCGACAAGTATGAGGTGCCCCGCATCTGCTTCGTAAACAAGATGGACCGGATCGGGGCGAACTTCGCCAGGTGCGTCGACATGATCGAGGACCGTTTGGGCGCGACCGTAGCGGTAATACAACTCCCGATCGGCGTGGAGAGCAGTTTCGTCGGCGTGGTGGACCTGCTCGAAATGAAGGCGCTTGTCTGGGGGGACGAGGGCTCCTCCCGTGGCGAGTCCTACACCAGCGTCGACATCCCAGCCAACCTCACGGAGAAGGCCGTAGCTGCGCGCACCACCCTCGTGGACGTCTTAGCTACCTTCGACGACACCATCACCGAGAAGTTCCTGAACGAAGAGGAGATCCCTGCCAGCCTGCTGCGTACAGCGCTGCGACGGGCGACGATCTCGGGCCAAGCGGTGCCAGTGCTCTGCGGGGCTGCTTTCAAGAACAAGGGCGTCCAGCCGATGCTCGATGCCGTCGTCAACTACCTCCCGAGCCCGCTCGACGTCCCGCCAACCAAAGGCAAGGATCTGAAGGGTGAGAAGGACCTGGAGCGCATGCCGGATGACAAGGAGCCCCTTTCTGCCCTCGCGTTCAAGATCATGGCTGACCAGCACCTCGGCAAGCTCGTCTTCGCCCGCATCTATTCAGGCATGCTCGCCCAGGGCGACACGGTCCTCAACTCGACGCGCGACCGTAAGGAGCGCATTGGGCGGATCGTTCAGATGCACGCCAACCACCGTGAGCCGCGCGACGTTGCTTACGCGGGCGACATCATCGCTCTGGTCGGGCTCAAGCACACGACCACCGGCGACACCCTCTGCGACCTGCACGACCCGATCGTCCTGGAGCGCCTTGACTTCCCCGAACCCGTGATCCATGTAGCAGTCGAGCCGAAGACCAAGGCTGACCAGGACAAGCTTTCGCGTGCCCTGCAGACGCTGTCCGAGGAAGATCCGACTTTCCGCGTGCATGGCGACGAAGACACAGGCCAGACGATCATCGGCGGCATGGGCGAGCTGCACCTAGAGGTCCTCGTGGACCGGATGCTGCGCGAGTTCCGTGTGGACGCCAACGTCGGCAAACCGCAGGTCGCTTACAGGGAGACGATCCGTACCGCCATCGAAAAGGTGGAGCACCGCTATGTTCGCCAGACCGGTGGCCGTGGCCAGTACGGCCACGTTGTGCTCAACCTCGAGCCCACCGGCCCCGGGGGCGGTTACGAGTTCGTCGACAAGATCACCGGTGGCGTGATACCCAAGGAGTACATCCCGGCAGTGGACGCAGGCATCCAGGACGCGATGCAGTCGGGCGTGCTGGCCGGGTTCCCCACGGTGGACCTCAGGGCGACCCTCGTGTACGGCTCCTACCACGACGTCGACTCTTCGGAAATGGCCTTCAAGATCGCTGCCTCGATGTGCTTCAAGGAGGCATGCAAGCGTGCCCACCCGGTGCTCCTGGAGCCGATCATGGCCGTCGAGGTCGTCACGCCTGAGGACTACCTTGGAGATGTGATCGGGGACCTCGCCTCCCGCCGGGGCCATGTCGAAGGAATGGACCAGAGGGCGAACAATCAGGTTGTTCGTGCAGAAGTGCCGCTGGCCGAGATGTTCGGCTACGCGACTGACGTGCGCAGCCGCACGCAGGGTAGGGCAACCTACACCATGCAGTTCAGGAGTTACCAGGAGGTGCCTGAGCAGGTCGCCAAGGAAATAGTGGCGAGGGTGCGCGGTGACTAAGCCGCCTCCGCCCAGTTCCGCCACCTGCTAGGGTACTAGACCGCCTCCGGCCGAGGGCCGGATTTGCACAGGGAGTATTTTTCAATGGCCAAGCAAAAATTCGAGCGCACCAAGCCCCATCTCAACGTTGGCACGATGGGGCACATCGACCACGGCAAGACGACCTTAACCGCGGCGATTACCAAGGTCCTCGCGAAACGCGACCCCAAGCACAACTCGAGTGTCGCCTTCGACCAGATCGACAAGGCGCCTGAAGAGAAGCAGCGCGGGATCACGATCAACATCGCCCACGTCGAGTACCAGACCGACAAGCGCCACTACGCGCACGTGGACATGCCTGGCCACGCGGACTACATCAAAAACATGATCACGGGTGCCGCCCAGGTCGACGGCGCGATCCTCGTTGTCTCCGCCCCGGACGGCCCCATGCCCCAGACGCGGGAGCATGTCCTGCTCGCACGTCAGGTCGGCGTGCCATCGATCGTCGTGGCCCTCAACAAGGCCGACGCGATGGACGACGAGGACCTGCTCGAGCTGGTGGAGCTCGAGGTCCGGGAACTGCTCACCTCGTACGAGTTCCCTGGGGACGATACGCCGGTCATCCGCGTGTCGGCCCTCAAGGCTCTCGAGGGGGATGCTGATGCAGAAGAGGGCATCCTCAGGTTGATGGACGCGGTCGACTCGTTCGTCCCCGAGCCAGTCCGTGAGATCGAGAAGCCCTTCCTTATGCCTGTCGAGGACGTCTTCACCATCTCGGGCCGCGGCACCGTGGCGACGGGCAAGGTGGAGCAGGGCATCATCAAGATCAACGACCCGGTCGAGATCGTGGGCTTGCGCGCGACTGCTCGCACCGTGTGCACAGGCGTCGAGATGTTCCACAAGCTCCTCGACCAGGGCCAGGCCGGGGACAACATCGGGGTCCTGTTGCGCGGCACCAAGAAGGAAGAGGTCGAGCGGGGCCAGGTGCTCTGCAAGCCCGGGTCGATCACGCCCCACAGCAACTTCGAAGCCAACGTCTACGTTTTGAACAAGGAGGAAGGTGGGCGCCACAAGCCCTTCTTCACCAATTACCGGCCGCAGTTCTACTTCCGGACGACGGACGTGACCGGCACGATCACCTTGCCCGAAGGCACCGAGATGGTCATGCCAGGCGACAACCTCGTGATGACGGTGGAGCTGCAAAAGCCGATCGCTATGGACGAAGGTTTGCGCTTTGCCATCCGTGAAGGTGGCCGCACAGTCGGCGCCGGCGCTGTTACCAAGATCCTCAAATAACTGAGAACCTGAAAAGGGACGGAGAGCTCTCGTGGCCGAAGGTGCCAAGCAGCGTATACGTATCCGGCTGAAGGCTTACGACCACGAGGTCATAGACCAGTCGACCAAAAAGATCGTGGAGACGGTGCTGCGCACCCAGGCCAAGGTGCGCGGCCCCGTTCCCCTGCCGACTGAGATCAACCGTTTCACGGTGATCCGCAGCCCTCACAAATACAAGGACAGCCGCGAGCACTTCGAGATGCGGGTGCACAAGCGGCTCCTCGACATCGTCGAGCACACGTCCAAGACGGTCGACTCCCTCCAACGCATCGAGCTCCCTGCCGGCGTCGACATCGAGATCAAGATACAGAGCGCATAACACCCGTTGGGTTAGGAAATGGCTGGGCGTGGTAGCCCGTCCCCTCACGCCCAAAGGAACGATGAGGGGCCTGTGCCCCCACCCCCGGCCATTGGCATTTTGCGGCCCCTTGAGCCGAGGTCGACACGTCGCCGGTGCAACTTCACTCCGAAGATGCCCGCGTCGGCGGTGCCATAATCGTGGGATGACGTCGGCGTTGGACGAGGCGGAGCGCGCAGAGCTGCTCGAGGCGCTGGCGTACCAGCGCTCCTCGGTCCGCTCGATTGTGGACGGGCTGAATGAGGAGGCCTGGCACACCTCCGTCGTGCCATCCGGGTGGACCCCGGCCGGGCTCGTCGCTCACATCGGGGATGCCGAGCGGCACTGGACCGGCGTGATCGTCGACCACGACCCCGGTCACCCCTTCGACGAAGACGAGCCGTCCGACCCTGACGCCGCCTTCGTCACCGACTGGCCGTCGACGAAGGTCCTCGCCTACTACCAGGACCAGACCAATCGCACCGACGAGACGCTCGCGGTTACGGCGCTCGCCGCGGCTCCCCTCGGACGCCACGGCGGGCCCAACAGTTACCAGCCGCGCAGCGTCCGCGCGATCGTGCTCCACCTCATCGAGGAAACGGCCGCCCACTCGGGGCACCTTGAGATCGCTCGCGAGCTCATCGACGGACGCACCGGGCTGGGCCTGCGCTAGCGGCTTCCGACGCCCTCAGGAGGTCTGCGCTGGCCACCTTTAGGACGCCCACATGATCGTGCTCGGGCCAATGTTGAGTCGTGGGATCAGCTCAGGAGGCTCTCGCCCGGTATTCCTCGAGGGCATCATCTGGGACGTGGGCGATGCCGACGACCATCACGTACCTGATCTGCCGGTCGCGGACCAAGCGCAGAACCTTCTTGGTCGGGACGCCTAGACGCCTAGCGGCTTCGGACGCCCTTAGGAGTTCAGCTCCCATCTCCACCTCCGTAGGCTGGCCAAAACCTAGTTTACGGCTGAGGACCGCGACCTGGTGCTCGAGTTGAACCACTACGGCCAGGCGATCGCTGTCGGTCAGGGCGTCGCGGGCATCCACATGCACGTCAATTCCCTGCGTGAGCATGGCGAGCCAGTTCCAGCCCCCACGGCCACAGGCCCCACAAAGGTGCGGGTCGCATGAGCACGCGACCGCCTGGCTCGTGGGCCCAATGCCGTTCCGACCGCAACTGCTCTTCAGGGGCCGGGCAACGCGCGGTACCACCGGGCGGGCGGCCTGCCAACTCGACCTGGAAGGTTTTGTCGTAGCTGCCGCAGCCCAACTCGACGGCTGAGCTCGGCCGAGTGCGAACACGCCGGCCTCTACCATGGCTAGCCTGCAGAGCGACCCTTAGGAAGGCACGAGAGTGAGACCCGACGAAACAAGCCGTCATTTAAACGCTCTTCGACGCCCACAGCGGCGCATCGTCAACGCACTTGGAGCCTGCGCGCTGACGGCGGTCCTTGCGGCGACGCTTTCGGCTTGCGGCGGGGCCAGTTCGTCTATCAAGGCGTCAGTCTCCTCGGGGCGGCCCGGCACGGTCGTCACCTTGAGCGGCAATGCAGGCTCAGGATGCGTACCCGGGCAAAACTGGTTCGGTTTCAGCTTCCAGCGCGCTGGCGACCAGACGACGGGCCCGGCAACTGCGCTGACCGCTCCCGTCGCTGCCGCCGGGTCCTGGTCGGCGAGCTTTGTCGTGCCGTCCTACCTGGGCGGCTCCACGTCGCGTGGGCCGGGCGCACCGATCACTGCAGGCGGCTACCAGTTTGTGACGACGACTTGCAAGAGCCATAAGGTACTCAGCACGCCATTCCGGGTGACTACGAGCGCGCCCGCCCCAGAACCCGCAAGCGACTTCGTCGGCATTGTCGCCACATCGGATGGCCAGGGCTACTGGCTCGTCCGCGCAGACGGAGCCGTGCTCTCCTATGGCGACGCGGAGCCACTTACGTCCCTGCCGACAGGCGCTAACAGCGCGGGTTCCCCGATCGTGGCCATGGCCAGGACCTATGACGGTCACGGTGCTTGGCTGGTCAACTCCGAGGGCCACGTGTACGAGCTGGGCGACGCTCGGTCCTACGGCTCGTTGTCACCGGGCAAGGCTGCCCAGGCTCCCATAACAAGCATGGCCAGCACCCCTGATGGCCGGGGCTACTGGCTGCTGGCGGCCGACGGGCAGGTGTTCGGGTTCGGCGATGCCCACCTGCAAGGAATGCCGAACAGCTACTCAGCTCCTTACGATGCCATCGTTGCCCGGCCCGCGGGTGGTTACATCGTTACCGGGGCCGACGACGGCGAGAACTACGCCTACCCGGGGGCTTTGGTGCTCGGAGGAGGGCCTGGCTACACGATGTCTGCCACTTTGGTGGGCGGCGCGTCCACTCCTTCGGGCAACGGCACCTGGCTGAGCGGCCGCGACGGGGGTGTCTACAGCTTTGGCTCAGGTACAGGATCCGCCGCAACAACGTTCTACGGATCGGTACCAGGGGACAGCGTCACCCTCAAGGCGCCCATCACTGGCATGGCTGCCAGCCCCGACGGCGGTGGCTACTGGCTCGTCGGCGCCGACGGGACCATCTTCTACTTCGGCGACGCTCACTTCTTCGGCGACCCGGTTTCGACCTGATCGCTTGGGTTCTCGGTGTGGTCCAGGCCTTCCGGGCGTCCGCGGAGCGACGTTTGGGCTCGTGGCACGCCAAGAGGAGGCAGCCACGCCGAGACGGGTGATCCCACGCCTGGTTAGCCGAGCCCGTTCAGTTGCTCAGGAACAGGCTGGTGGCGCTCTTCCCTCATCGTCTTTTTTGGGCGTGAGGCAAGAGCGCACCGAGCGGGACTTTCCCAGAGGGTCAGTCCGTACTCTCCCCGCAGTCTCTACTCGTCAGCTTTAGCGGTGATGATGCTTGCCGCCACCTGGGCCGCCGCCACCGCCGCCGCCAGGACCGCCGCCGCCACCACCAGGACCGCCGCCGCCACCACCAGGACCGCCGCCCTTGCCGTGGGGAGGCTCGATGAGCACGGTGATGGCGTCAAGGGTAAGTGGGCCGGCTTGGCTGCCCACGACCGTTACGTGGTCGCCTGAGCCGAGGCTACTGAGCGAAAGGGTGGACGGGTTTACGCCTCGTTCGTGGTAGGTCGTGGAGCCCGTGACATCGATGGTCCAGGCTCTCGCCGTTCCGGTGAGGGTCGTCGCGGTGCCGGTGAGCGACCACACCGGTCTAACGGGGATGGTGAAGTAGTCGCCACCAACCGTCCCGACGGCACCGGTGGCGAGCTCGAGAGGGATCACGACAAGGTTGGCGTTTACGATGCCAGGCCCGGCCCGCCTACCCTCGACCGTTACCTTGTCCCCGACGACGATGTCGGACAGGCCGTGCGAGGTCATGCCTGGCGCTAGGAACCGTGTGTACTGCGACACGTTGATCGTCAAGCCTGTGGCTATGGCGGTAATGAAGGTGGTAGCCGTGCCAGTGACGGGGGCGGGCGCGATGGGCCCGATGCCGCGAGTGAGGGTGAAGCTGGTCGTCCCGACTGAACCGACCGTGCCGCTCACGATCACGAGGTGCCTGAAACCACCCCGTCCACCTCCGCCAAATCCGCTGCCACCGCCCTGGTTGCCGCCGCCCTGGTTACCGCCGCCCTGGTTACCGCCGCCCTGGTTACCGCCGCCGCCGCCACCCGGGCCGTGATGGCCGGCTGGTAACACGCTGGCGCTCGCGGCTGCGAGCCCAGCGGCAGGCATGACCACTGCGACGCCAGCCACGAGCCCGAGGCTGAGCACGAGACGAGCGGTGGTCCTTACGATCGACCGCCTCCGGAACCTGTCATCGCCGAGCGCGCTACCTAGGACCCTAGATGACATCTCGTCCTCCAACTCTCCTGGCCGGTCGGCTAGCTGAAGCAGAGACCGTCCCCCTGGCCGAAAGCCCAATCCCGACTTAACCGTACCGGAGGGGACGGCCACGGACAATGGACGCGCACGACCAGGCCACTCGAGCGGCACTCGCGGAAAAGCCGGCAACACGAGAAGTGTTCAGTTGCGCACGCGCAGTAGAGCGTCCGCCTGCTCGTCCCAGGCCCACCGCGGAGCGTCACCCCAAAGCTGCTCTAGGTCGTAGAACTCGCGCGCCTCATCCAAGAACACGTGTACCACGAGGTCCCCATAGTCCAGCAGCGCCCAGCGGGCATCGTCCAAGCCCTCTACCCAGAGGGGCCGTCCGTTACCATCGACCTTCATCTGGCGTTGGACTTCGTCACAGATCGTGCGTACTTGGCGAGGGTTGGCACCGCTTGTGACCACGAAGGCGTCGGTCAGCCCGAGAAGCTTTTCGACATCGAGCACGACAATGTCGCGCCCGAGCTTCGAAGAGGCTGCTCTTGCTGCTACCGTCCACCGGTCCCGTGCGTGTTCGGCGCTTTTGTCGCCCACAAGGGCAACGGTACCCTCCCAAGCTCCAGGAGCATTGGGGGCTAATGTCAAGAAGGTTGCACCTCACTGATAAGGGAATAGGTTGTCGAAATGGGAGCGGAACTTGCCGTGCCCTGGTCGCCGAGCCATTGCAGCCCGAGCAAGAGCACCGTTACCAGGAAT
>Ga0302325_10021633_pt1 | contig 13464 bp, 8 predicted proteins | sample Palsa_T0_2_FD_201948 | JGI IMG/M metagenome (GOLD analysis project Ga0302325, IMG submission 201948) | Peat permafrost microbial communities from Stordalen Mire near Abisko, Sweden - Palsa_T0_2 | ecosystem: Environmental > Terrestrial > Soil > Palsa > Peat permafrost | place: Sweden: Abisko... | reverse complement strand
GCCCGGCTTCCCAGCACCGGGTCCGATCGCTTTTTTGGCCGTGGACCCCTTCGCCGGTGGCCCCGTGCCCTCGATCTCCCGTTCCGCCGGTGCCACCGGCGACACCATCCCCGTACGGAACATGATGTCCTGAGTTCCTATTCGCATGGCCGATGAAACCACCATATAAATGATTGCTCCGGCGGGCACTCTTAGGTAAATGACACCGAAAATTATCGGGAAGAATTTCTGCATTTGCTGCATCTGGGGATTCGCTGCTGCCGCCCCAGGATTTCGGCTGTTCATCTGCTTCATTTGGTAGTACTGCAAGAAGATGGCCCCACCGATTAAGACCAGGTAGGGGATAACATGGAACCCGATATGGTCGTGAAATGCCGTCCACGGTGACTTGGAAAGATCCGTCCCGAACCACGTGTACATCTGTCCCTTGTTCTCCACCAAATTCTTATAAATTTGGGAGCCCTTTGGGATATATCTCGGAGTGGCTACTATCACCTCCCCCTGCTTGTTCATTACTCCATATGAGAGGCCTCTGATAAGGGAATACAGGACGATGAGGAAGGGCATCTGCAAAAGGCTGGGCAAGCAGGCCCCGAACGGGCTGGTGCCGTTCTCCTTGTACAGCTTCATCATCTCCGCGTTCAGTGCCTCGCGGTTCTCCGGGCCCTTGTACTTGGCCTGGAGTTTCTTCATCTCCGGCTGCAGTCGCTGCATGGCCAGCATCGACTTGGTGCTCTTCACCGTCACCGGAGTCAGGGCCAACATGATCAGGATCGTCAGGCCGGTGATGGCAACCGTGTAGTTCGGGATGACGGCGTAGATGCCGGCCAGGATCAGCCCGAAGAGCTCGAAGAGGGGATGGAACACCTCCCCGATGTCCTTGAACAGGGCATTCTCAGCAAGAAAGTTCATCGGGAACGCCCCGCCCTCGTGCCTTGGTCCACGCGGACAGGCAGCGGCACCAGGTCCACCCCGTGCGGGCCGAAGGGCCGGCAGCGCAGGAGGCGCCTCGCCGTCAGCGCCAGGCCCCGCCAGAACCCATGGTCAGAAAAGGCCTCGACGGCATACTGCGAGCAGCTCGGGTAGAACCGGCAGGGAGACACCCGTCCGGCGGCTGCCGCTTGATAGAGCTCTACTAGTCGGACCGCCACCCGCGAGGGCCGGCTGAGTCCGTGTTCGCTGTTCACGACTGTACCGGGGTCGGGCGCTGCGCCGAGGCCGCGGCCCGGTGCAGTGCTCGTTGGACATCGGCTGCGAAGGTGCTGTGCTCTGCCTGCGCAGCCGCCGGCTCGACGCGGAGCAGATACACGCCTCGCGGGAGGGTCCCGGCGGCCGCTCGGGCTGACTCACGCATGCGCCGACGGAGGGAATTCCGAACGACCGCATTCCCGCAATGCTTCCCAATTGCGTATCCGACCTGGGGATATACCCCTGTGGCTTCAGGTGCGGCCGCCACGAAGGTGGCGCGGACCGAGCCACAGCTGGCCCGGGCGCGGGAACGCCGCAGCTGCCCGAAAGCAGCGCGGGACTGAATTCTTCCAACCGTCCGGGCGGGCACCAGCAGCTCAGACGGTGAGACGGTGGCGCCCCTTGAGCCGCCGTGACTTCAAAATTGCCCTACCCGCCCGGGTGGACATGCGCTTGCGGAAACCATGGGTTTTGGCCCGCTTCCGGGTGTTGGGTTGATAGGTGCGCTTCACGTCATTCAGCCTTTCGCCACGCTTATTCGGCAGCAGGAGCCGGGGCGCTGCAGAGTTCGGATCACCGACTGGTCAGCCGCCAGCGGTTATGGGGTGCCTGCCATGTTAGGCGCGATTCGCCAACGCCCACTAGTCGCATGATGTGGCACGGTGTACCTTCGATCAATTACCCGCACCGAGGAACGTTCAGACCTTGCCCAGGACGCCGCGGACGGAGGAAGGGCAGACGGACCACGCGGTGAATCAGGCCGGAGAACTATGGAACCGGTGTGCGGGATCGCTGCGCGAGCAGGTTTCGGAGACCACCTGGCAGCTCTGGCTGTCGGGCATCGAACCCGTCGACTTCGCCAACGGCGTCTTCGTCCTCTCGGTGCCGAACGGCCTGATCCGGGAACGGGTCGAGACCCGCTACCTGCCCATGATCGAGGACACCTTGGCCAACGAGGTCGGTTCGCCGGTCCGGGGGAGGCTCGAAGTACAAGAGCAGGAACCCAGCCAGCCCGAACAGGATGACCCCTTCGACGACGGGGCGCCGGCCGAGCCCATCCGAAGGGCGCCGGCCGTCTCCCAGAGCAACGGCAATGGCAACGGTCGCGACACCCCGGCGGTGCAGTTGGACCCCAAGTTCGTCTTCGAGACCTTCGTGGCGGCGTCGTCGAACCGCCTGGCCCATGCAGCTGCGCAAGCGGTAGCTGAAACCCCTGGTAGATCCTACAATCCACTCTTCATTTACGGGGATAGCGGGCTGGGAAAAACACACCTTCTCCACGCCATCGGGAACTACGTCTCGGAAAACTTCAACCGGCGCAAGGTCCTCTATGTCACCACCGAGACCTTCATGAACGACTTCGTCGACTCCCTCCGCACCTCGACCACCTTGGCGTTCAAGCGTCGCTACCGCGAGTGCGACGTGCTGCTGATCGACGACGTCCAGTTCATGGAGAACAAAGAAGGACTCCAGGAGGAGTTCTTCCACACCTACAACGATCTCAAGGGCGCCTCCAAGCAGATCGTCCTGACCTCGGACCGTCCCCCCAAGTCCATCGAAACCCTCGAAGACCGGCTGCGCAGCCGCTTCCTCTCCGGCCTGATCACCGAAATCGATCCTCCCGACCTCGAGACCCGCCTGGCCATCCTGCGCTCCAAATCCGAGAGCGAACGCCAAGAAGTCCCCGACGACGTCCTCGAGTTCATCGCCACCCACGTAAAGAACAACATCCGGGAGCTCGAAGGGGCGCTCACCCGAATCAGCGCCTTCGCCAAGCTCAACCAGGAGGCGATCTCCTTGGCCCAGGCCGAACGGGTGCTCTCCGACATCGTCTTGGCCGGCGAGCCCCGGCGCATCACCCCCCAGATGATCCTCGAGGCCACGGCGGCCAGTTACGGCTTCACCATCGAGGCCATCTGCGGACCAAGCCGAACCCGTCCTTTGGTCACGGCGCGGCAGGTCGCCATGTATCTGGTCAGGAACCTCACGGACTACAGCTATCCGGCCATCGCCCGGGTCTTCGGCAACCGCGACCACACCACGGTGATTCACGCCGTGGACAAGATCACCGGGCAGATGCAGCAGCGCCGGCAGATCTACGAGCAGGTCACCGAGCTGATCCAACAGGTTCGTGCCGGGACTTGAACCGTTCCGGGGCGCCCACCACACAAGCTGTGGATAACCTTCGTCACACTGGGGACACGGTGACTGCCCGTCCCCAGGCTGTTTCCCCCTCGTCCTGCGCGTGCGCAAAAGGGGGTGCGTCACCCACACCGCCATGGGGATGGATTTCGTGCCATCCACCAGGCTCGAGTGGTAGTCGTCCACAATCCACAGCCCTTATTACCTTTACTAGACACCTCTCTCTCCATCTCACTCATAGGTAGCTGGGGACACAGCCGAAAGGACAAGCTCCGGTGAAGTTCAGATCCGAGCGCGATTCACTCATTGAGATGTTGGCCACGGCGGGTCGTGCCGTCGGCGCCCGCGCCACCTCGTCTCCGGTGCTGTCCGGTCTCCTCCTGTCCTGTACCGGCAACACCCTCTCGGTGACGGGTACCGACCTCGACTTGACTATTCAGGTCACCCAGGAGGTGATCGGGGTGGAGGACGGAAATTGTGTCGTTCCGGCCCGGCTCTCCACCGACATTGTGAGGCGGCTGGAGCCCGGCGCGGTGACATTCGCCAACGACGAGGACCACATCACCATTTCGGCGGCTCGGTCGAACTTCAAGTTGCGTACCTATCCCGTGGTGGAGTTCCCCGCGGTCGGTCGAACGACCGAGGCCACCACCCAACTGCCCGAGCAGGCATTGAGCGAAGCCGTGCGCCAGGTGGTGCGAGCGGCCTCCCACGATGATGCTCGTCCCCTTCTGACCGGGGTGTTGTTGTCGCGGGTGGACGGGTCGATCCGCATGGTGGCCACTGACTCGTACCGGATGGCACTGCGTGACCTGCCCGGGGTTGCTCCGCTGGCCGGTGAGGACGACCTTTTGGTGCCGGCGCGTGCCCTGGCCGAACTGCAACGACTGCCCTCGCAGCGCGGCGGCGAAGAAGAGGGTGGCGGGCACATAGGAGTGGCGGCCAGCAGCAGCGAAATCACCTTCTGGCAGGGAAATGTCCAGATCAGTACCCGTTTATTGGAGGGTCGCTACCCCGATTACAAACAACTGATCCCGGACCACTACCCCAACCGGCTCCACCTGGGCAAGGAATCGTTCCTGGCCGCGCTGCGGCGGGTACAGCTCCTGGTGCGGGACAACACCACTCCGGTGCGCCTGTCCATGCGCCAAGGCGGCGTCGATCTCACCGTGGTCAGCCAGGAGGTTGGCGACGCCTCCGAGTCGGTCGACGGCGACTTCACCGGGGAAGACCTGATCATCGCCTTCAATCCTTCGTATTTGATCGACGGCACCGAGGCGGTGCAGGGTGACGAGGTCATCGTCGAGTCGGCCGACGCCTCCCGGGCCGCGACAGTCCGCGGGGCGGACGACGACCACTTCCGGTATCTGCTCATGCCGGTTCGAGTGTCCTGAGCACGAATTCCCTGTCGCGGTGAGCCTGCACCGGATCGAACTGCTGGATTTTCGTATTTTCGCCTCGGCCGCCTTCACTCCCGAGGCCGAGGGGACAACGGTGATCAGTGGTCCCAACGGCACCGGGAAGACGAGCGTGCTCGAGGCGATGGTGTACCTGGGGACCCAGCGGTCCTTTCGCGGGGCGCCGCGGGAAGCCATGGTGCGCACCGGGGCCGAGCGGGGCATCGTCCGGGCCGAGTGGCGGGGTGACTCGAGTCCCACCTTGATCGAGGCCGAAATTCTTCTGGCCGGCCGGAGTCGGACCCAGATCAACCGCAAGACCGCCAGTGGGCGCAAGGACCTTGCAGTGGCTGCGCCGTGCACCATCTTCTCGCCCGAGGACCTGGCGCTGGTGAGCGGCGGACCGCGGCTTCGGCGCGAGCTTCTCGACGATGCGCTCGGGCTGGTGGACGCCGAGGGTGCCCGGGCGGCCGACGAGGTGGAACGTGTGCTCCGACAGCGGGCCGCCCTGTTGCGCCAGGCCGGCGGTCGGATCAGTGCGGATGTGACCAGCACGCTCGACGTGTGGGACCAACGCCTGGCCGACGCAGGAAAGATCCTGGTCACAGCCCGGGAACGCCTGGTCAGCGCCTTGGACGAGTTTGTCGGACCGGCGTACGGTCGCCTGGCCGGTACGCCCGACCACCTGGTCGTGTGTCAGCAGTACGTGCGGAGTTGGCCCGGGGAGCTCCTCGATGCCTTGGTAGAGCATCGCAAGGACGATCTTCGGCGCGGCGTCAACACCGTCGGGCCCCATCGAGATGATCTCGTGCTGACCCTGGACGGGCGTGAGGCCCGTACCCATGCCTCGCAAGGCGAGCAACGTTGCCTGGCCCTGGCTCTGAGGATCGGCATCCATCAACTGGTCGTCGCCAGGACCGGCCTGACCCCGACCCTTCTCCTTGACGATGTGTTTTCCGAACTCGACCCGTCCCGCAGCCGGGCCCTGGTGGCCGAACTTCCGACCGGACAGTCGATCCTCACTACGGCGGCCCCCTTGCCAGAAGGGATCGACGTGGCGCGGATCGTCGACATCGCCCAGGTGGTCCGCGAGCCATGAGTCCCGATCGCCGTCGGCGGCCCAGTGGACCCGATGCCGGCCCCCAGCAGGTCGGTGAGGCCATCGCCAAGGTCCTCAGCCGCATCGGGGCTTCGCCGTCGCCGCAGACCATGGAATTGGTGTTCACCCGCTGGGAAGAGCTGGCCGGTGTCGAACTGGCGGCGCATTCACAGCCCATGCGCCTGCAGGATTCGACCCTGGTGGTGGGGGCTGACCACCCGGCCTGGGCCACCCGGGCCCGCATGGATTCGGGAGGAATTTTGACCCGGGCCCGCCAACTGGGCGACACCACCATCACGCGGATCGAAGTGGTGGTCCAGCGGGGCTGAAGGACCCGCCGCGGCGACCCGAGAAGCGCTGAAAAGAGGCGGGGGTCGGGTAGGATGGAGTGTTCGCATCGGAATGCCAGGGACCCACGGTTCGGGAATCCGATGCGCACCGCGAAGACTGTCGTTTTGAAAGGACGCGTCTGTGGCAATAAAGGTAGACGGTCCGGCAGACGCCTCCTACGGCGAGGCCGACATCACGGTTCTCGAAGGCCTCGAAGCCGTCCGGAAACGTCCCGGTATGTACATCGGGTCGACGGGCCCCAGTGGCCTCCACCACCTGGTCTGGGAGGTCGTGGACAACTCCGTCGACGAGGCCATGGCCGGTCGCGCCACGCGGATCGACGTCACCATCCTCGCTGACGGGGGTTGTCGGGTGACCGACGACGGCGCCGGCATCCCGGTGGGCCCCTACCCGAAGAACCCCAAGGTCTCGACGGCGGAAATCGTCATGACCACGCTGCACGCCGGCGGCAAGTTCGGAGGCAAGGGGTACCAGGTCTCCGGGGGCCTGCACGGGGTGGGGATCTCCGTCGTCAACGCCCTCTCGACCCGACTCATCCTCGAGGTCGACCGCGACGGCCAGCACTGGGTGGCCGAGTTCGAAAAAGGCGGAAAGATCAAGAAGAAGATCGCCGCCGAAGGACCGGCGCCGAAGGACCGTTCGACTGGCGAGCCCCGCACCGGCACCACGGTGACCTTCTGGCCCGACGGCTCTGTGTTCGATGACGTCGAGTTCCGGGCCCAGACCATCACCGAGCGCATGCAGATCATGGCCTTTTTGAACAAGGGCCTGGAGATCCGCTTCACCGACGAGCGCACGGACCCGGTATCCAAGACGACGTTCAAGTACGCCGGTGGGATCGTCGACTTCGTCAAGCACCTCAACGCGTCGAAAGAGTCCCTTTTCCGCAAGGTGGCTTCCTTCGAGGAGTCCGAGGAGGGTCAAGAGGTCGAGATCGCGCTCCAGTGGAACACCGGCTACCACGAGTCGATCCACTCCTTCGCCAACGGGATCTCCACTATTGAGGGCGGTATGCACGTGGAGGGCTTCTCCAAGGCCCTCACCAACGGCATCAACCGCTATGCCCGGGCCCGCAACCTCTTGAAGGAAAAAGAGGACAATCTCAAGGGCGAGGACATCCGCGAGGGCCTAACCGCCATTATCTCGGTGCGCCTGCGCGACCCCCAGTTCGAGGGGCAGACCAAAGCCAAGTTGGGCAACGTGACCATCCGCTCCCTGGTCGAGCGCTCCACCAACAAGAAACTGAACGAATGGCTCGAGGAGAACCCGCGCGAGGCGGGCCAGATTGTGCAGAAATCCTTGCAGGCCGCCCGGGCCCGTATGGCGGCCCAGGGTGCCCGCGACCTCACCCGCCGCAAGTCCGCACTCGACGGCGCCGGCCTCCCCGGCAAGCTGGCCGACTGTTCCTCACGTGACCCCCGCGAGTCGGAGCTGTTCATTGTGGAGGGAAACTCCGCCGGTGGGTCGGCCAAGGACGCCCGCAATCCGCGCACCCAGGCCATCCTGCCCATCCGGGGAAAGATCCTGAACGTCGAGCGGGCCCGCATCGACAAAATGTTGAAGAACGCCGAAATCCAGGCCCTGATCTCCGCCATCGGGGCCGGGCTGGCCGACGACTTCGACGTGGCGAAAATCCGCTACCACAAGGTCATCCTGCTGGCTGACGCCGACGTCGACGGCAGCCACATCCGGACCCTGTTGCTGACCTTCTTCTTCCGTCAGATGGCGGCTCTCGTCGAGGGTGGCTTCGTCTACGTGGCCCAGCCTCCGCTGTTCTCGACTCTGGTCGGCAAGGAGAAGATCTATCTCAAAGACGAGGTGGCGAAGCAGGCCTTCCTGGCCGAGCACCCCGATCACAAGCACGACTTCAACCGGCTCAAGGGACTCGGGGAGATGGACTTCGCCGAGCTGCGGGACACCACCATGGACCCGTCCCTGCGCTCGCTCCTCCAGATCAACGTGGAGCAGGCCGCCTTGGCGGACGAGGTGTGCTCCATCCTCATGGGCGATGACGTCGAACTCCGTCGCCACTTCATTCAAACCAACGCCAAAGACGTCCGTTTCCTCGACATCTGAGCGATAGGACGGGGAGAAACACATGCCACGACAGACGACGCGCGGGAGCGGTGGAAGGGGAGGGGCCGACGGGAACGGCGCCCCCCCCACCGGTGACGACCCGGTTGGCGGCTCAGTCGAGCCGATAGAGATCCAAGAGGAGATGGAGCGCTCGTTCCTCGAGTACTCCATGTCGGTCATCGTCGCCCGTGCCCTGCCGGACGTGCGCGACGGCCTCAAGCCCGTGCACCGCCGGATCCTCTACTCCATGTTCGACCGGGGACTCCGCCCGGACCGGCCCCACAACAAGTGCGCCAAAGTGGTGGGCGACGTCATGGGGACCTACCACCCCCACGGCGACTCGGCCATCTACGAGGCGCTGGCCCGCATGGTCCAGGAGTTCTCGCTGCGCCACCCCCTGATCGACGGCCACGGCAGCTTCGGCGGCCGCAGCCCCGACGACGGCCCGGCCGCCATGCGCTACACCGAGTGCCGGCTGGCACCCCTGGCGCTCGAGCTCATGGCCGACATCGACGAGGAAACCGTCGACATGGTGGCCAACTACGACGGTTCCGACGAGGAACCGGTCGTTCTTCCGGGTCGCTTCCCGAACCTTTTGATCAACGGTTCCCAGGGCATCGCGGTCGGCATGGCCACCAACATCCCTCCGCACAACATGGGCGAGGTGATCGACGCCGCCATCCATGTCCTGCACAACCCTGCGGCCACTCCCGACGAGCTGATGGCGTTCGTCAAGGGCCCCGACTTCCCGACCGGGGCCTTGATCATGGGTCGCCAGGGCATCCTCGACGCCTACCGGACCGGCCGGGGCTCCATCAAAATGCGCGCCGTGGCCGAAATTGAGGAAGGCCGGGTCGGCGACCGCATCGTGGTGACCGAGTTCCCGTACCAGACCTCGGTCGAGGTCATTGAGCAGAAGATCTCCGACCTGGTGCGGGCCGGGGAGCTCGACGGCATCAGCGGGGTGCTCAACTCCTCGGCCAACCAGCAGCCGCGCCTGGTCATAGAACTCAAGCGGGACGCCAACGCCAACGTGGTGCTCAACAACCTCTACAAGCAGACCCCGTTGCAGACCAGCTTCGGCGTCAACATGCTGGCCCTGGTCGACTCGGTCCCCCGCACCCTCAACCTGGCCCAGGCCCTCTCGCACTACATCGATCACCAGATCGAGGTCATCACAAGGCGTTCGCAGTATCGCCTGCGCAAGGCGCAAGAGCGCGCCCACATCGTCGAGGGCCTCCTTCGGGCCATCGACATGCTCGACGCCGTCATCGCCACCATTCGCGGCTCGGACGACCGCCCGTCGGCTCGCACCGCCCTCATGGCCGAGCCCTTCTCGTTCACCGAGACCCAGGCCGAGCACATCCTCGACATGACCCTGAGCCGTCTGACCCGGCTGGGCCGCACCCAGCTCGAAGAGGAGATGGCCAAGCTGCTCGAGACCATCGCCGAACTGGAAGCGATCCTGGCCGACGACACCAAGCTACGAGCGGTCATCGCCGAGGAAATGACGGCAATCCGCGACAAGTTCGCCAATCCCCGCCGGAGCGTGATCACCCACGACCCCGGCGAAATGGGTGTCGAGGATCTCATCGACGACGAGGAGATCGTCGTCACCATGACCCGCGCCGGCTACATCAAGTCGGTCGCGGCCGCCGCCTTCCGGACCCAGGGCCGGGGCGGCCGGGGTGTCCAGGGGGCCCGGCTCAAGGAGGAGGACCTGGTCAATCAGGTCGTGCACTCCTCGGCCCACGCCTACCTGTTGCTCTTCTCCAACCAGGGCAAGGTCTACCGCTTGCGGGGCCACGAGATCCCCATGAAGGAACGGACGGCCAAGGGCACCGCCGCGGTCAACCTGGTGCCGCTGGCGCCGAACGAGTCGATTCAGGCCATCATCACGACACGGGAGTTCTCGCCGGACCAGTATCTCGTCTTCGCGACTTCCCAGGGCCAGGTCAAGAAGACGGCGTTGAGCGAGTACGACAAGTCCCGCCGGGAGGGGTTCATCGCCATCAACCTGCGCGATGGGGACGAGCTGGTGCGGGTCGTCGCCACCTCGGGCGACGACGACATCTTCGAGGTCACCCGGACCGGTATGACCATCCGCTTCAACGAGTCCGACGTGCGGGCCATGGGTCGTGACGCGGCCGGCGTGCGCGGCATCCGCCTGCGAGCGGGCGATGCCGTCGTGTCCTGCGACGTCGCGGCCGACGACACCGTCATCCTCTTCGTCACCGACGCCGGCTACGGCAAGCGCACCAAGCTGGAACGCTTCAACCGCCAGGCCCGCGGCGGCCAGGGAGTGCGCGGCATCCGGCTGACCGGCAAACGGGGCTCCGTGGTTGCGGCCTTCATGGTGGCGCTCGACGAGGAGATCCTCCTCGTTTCCTCGGGCGGCGTGGTGATCCGGACCGCGGCGCGCGAGATCGCCTCCCAGGGCCGCGACGCCACGGGGGTGCGGGTCATGAACCTCGACGACGGACAGTCGGTGGCCGCGGTGGCCCGGGTGACGGCGGAGAACGAAGGCGACTGAAGCGACCCGGCCCCGGCTGTCTGGGCCCCGGCTGTCTGGGACCGAGCAGCCGGACTGCCGGCACGGTCAGCCTGTGGCGGTGAAGTTCATCGTGAACGGAGCTTTGGGGGGGATGTAGACCCCGATGGGCTTGATCCACTCGTAGAGGTACGCCCGCCCTGACCCGCTGCCCGTTTCGACCGTCAGCGATTTGGTCACGACGAAGGTGTGGCTCTCGCCGGGGAGGAGGTCCTGCTCGAAGAGTGGTTTGACTCCGGGTGCGGTGCTCACCTCCACCCAGCAGGGCCCGGTGGCTGCCACCACCTTCACGGTGAACGTTTTGGCGGAGACGGCGATGTTCTCCGACAGCCCTCCGGGGCCGGGAGTCATGGTCACCTTGGAGGTGGTGGCCTTGGCCGCCTTGGCCGCCGTGGTGGAGGTCGTGCTGTCGTGATGTCCGTGCGTCGTCGGCTTCGAGGTGATGCCCAACGCGGACTTGGCGTTGTCGATCCAACCGGTGGTGGTGTGACGGCCCGAATCGAACCATCCGTTGATGTGGTTGCGCTCAATCAGGCCGGCCGCGCCCAGCACGACCAGGAAGGCGACGAGGCCGATCATGAACTTGAGCAGGCGCGGCGTTCCGAGATAGACGGCGGGAACCTCTCCGGTGTCCACGGCCGGGACGCGACCGGTGTCAAGCGCCGGGTATTGGCCGGTGTCGGCGACCGAGGTGGGCCGGAGCGACTCCATGACCCCCGTCGTGGTGGCATCGGCCACCCCGGTGGCGTCTCCGGGCCAGACCGAGCCGTGCCCCCCGGCCGGCGTGTGCCCCCCGGCCGGGGCCGAGGAGATCGACACCACTGGCACCACTGCGGTTTCGGCGGGACTGCTCAGCACGGGACCGACGCCCGGCCATTGCTCCACAGCGACCAGGACGTAGTCACTGCCCGGCAGTCCGAGCGAGTCTGCGTAGGTGCGCAACGATCGGAGGGTCGCGATGCGGTCGTGTTGCGGCCCCACGTCGCCGTTCTCGAGCGCCTCGACGACGGCGTTTCCCAACCCGGCCCGGGCCGCCGCCTGGGCGACGGAGAGTTCGGCAGTCTCGCGGGTGACCCGGAGCGCGCGCGCGATGTCCGGCACCGACGCCGGCATCAGGTTCCCACCGCCCTTTCCGGGGCTGTCGCCGCGACTACGCACCATGGGATCCCTTCGATGGGCAAGCAGACCCCTGTAATGGTAGTGACCTGAGGATTCAGCCTGGTCGCGGGCATGAAGAGCCCAGTCGCACCAGGGGTTCCGGCCACCATCGGTGCGGCCGGCACCGGGTTAGAAGAAGTGGAAGTCGGTGAGCGGCCACACGCGGACATCCACCTTGCCCACAATGAGGGAGCGCGAAATCGGGCCCCAGTAGCGGCTGTCACAGGAGTCGGCCCGGTTGTCGCCCATGACGAAGTAGTGGTTGGCCGGGATCACGTAGGGCTTGCCCAGGTTGTAGGTGGGCCCCGACGGGCCCGGGAACGTCGTTCCCTGCACCGAGTTGGGGAGCCACGTTTCGTTGAGCAGTTTCCCGTCAATCAGCACATGGCCCTTGCTGAGCGAGATCGTCTCGCCCGGGAGTCCGATGACCCGCTTGACCAGGTCAGCCACCGGCGGCCCCCCGCAGTTCTCGTCCGCCGGCCGGCGGAAGACCACAATGTTGCCCCGGTCGACGCCGTGCAGGTGGTAGCTCAGCTTGTCCACCAGAATGCGGTCGCCGATCTGGAGGGTGGGCTCCATGGAACCCGAGGGGATGAAGAAGGTCTGCACGACGAAGGTGCGCAGCAAGAGGGCGGCGACCAGGGCGACCACCACGACGATCAACGTCTCGCGCAGCCAGTGCGACCGTCTGGGAGGCGCCTCGGCGACCGTCGGTTCGGAGAGGTCTGCCTGCACGGTAGGCGCAGGCTAGCCGCAGCCGGCTCAGCGTCACGGGCGCCCCACCCCGATGGAGCGGGCTCGGGGCTGGGTCTCTACACCCTCGGGGGGGCCGGGAGCACCGAGGCGGTGTCGCGACCCGAGCGGAGGAGGGTGCCGGGTATGGCTCCGGTCGGCTGGCCGTCGCGGACCGTCTCCACCCCGTTGACGAGGACCCGAACGACGCCGTGCGAGCCGGCGATGAGGCGGCCGGCGTCACCGGGGAGATCGCGGACCATTCGCGCCGGCTCCGAGCCCACCGTGGCGGGGTCGAAGACGAAGACGTCGGCCGCGTTGCCCGGAGCCAACACGCCGCGGCCGCGGAGCCCGAAGAGCGAAGCGGGCTGCCCGCTCAGCATGTGGACGGCCTCGGTGAGGGGCACCAGCTGGCGCCCCCGGAGGCAGTCCGCCAGGAAGGTCGTGGGGTAGCTGGATCCGCACATGCGGTCGAGGTGCGCGCCAGCGTCGGACCCTCCGATCATCGCCCGGGCATCGGTCCAGACCTCGGCGCGCATGGCCCAGGTCTTGTCGTTGCCGTCGTCGGTGTTGGGCCACAGGACGGTGCGGAGCTCGTCGGCCAGCACAATGTCGAGCAGGGTGTCGAAGTCGGCGGCGCCACGTGCCGCCGCGATGTCCCGCACCATCTGCCCCCGGTAGCCCTCGTTGGCGGCGGCGTAGGTATCGCCGATGACGTAGGTGCCCCAGTTGCCCAGGCCGCGGAACGACCCGGCCTCCTTGCTCTTGGC
>Ga0302325_10021632_pt1 | contig 13464 bp, 12 predicted proteins | sample Palsa_T0_2_FD_201948 | JGI IMG/M metagenome (GOLD analysis project Ga0302325, IMG submission 201948) | Peat permafrost microbial communities from Stordalen Mire near Abisko, Sweden - Palsa_T0_2 | ecosystem: Environmental > Terrestrial > Soil > Palsa > Peat permafrost | place: Sweden: Abisko... | reverse complement strand
GTTGTCGAAGAGGATCAGGCATGCTGAGAGTACGCAGGCCGGGAGCGTGTAGCCAGACTCCCACATAATATCAAACACCACCGGGACAGTCAAAGCTCCCATAAGAGCGGGCATCGCGCGGAAAGCAACATACGGGACCTTGTTGTTGATATAGGAGTCGCCAATATTTTCGAAGTGGAAGTGTCCATCATAGCCCACAAACCAACCCATCAGGGCAAAGAGAAGCTTTCCAAAAGGAGGATGGACATCGAAGAAGTAGGTTCGCTCGAGGTAGTAGGAGGCAAACTATTAGAGTAAATGTTAGCTGAGTGCCATGGGGTGAGGGGAAGTGCCTATGGGCTATTACCTTGCCAAAATGGACCTCGTCGAAGACGACCTCATTAGGATGGCTGATCCCCCAGAATCGTGTCACGAAGGCCAATATTGTAATGGCTGTGATTGCAATCCGGTAATCCCATTCCACGCCCTGGGTCTTGACCTCCATACTGGCCTTCACTAATGCATCGAGGTCGGGGTCCCGAGGGTTTGTGATGCCCGTCGCAGCAGGCTCTTTGGCTTTACCAACGACAGAGGCATCTTTCCGTTTCCGCACAGAGCCCTGCTGCGCAGACATTGTAAAGAGATCCTGCTGGATCAAACTAAAGGAAAGTATCTGCGATGCAAGAACGTCGTCAGCTGAAAGCTCAAGGGATACGGGTACCCTCATCAAGCTATCAGGGGCCCATGGTCAAACAGCAGATTCACATACCAAAAGAGAAGTAGCTCGATGTAAGTTTCAATGGCAATGCAGGAGCATTGATCGATAAAGCGATCAAGTGGCGACGTTGTTGTCAGGCGTGAGGAGGGAACAATTGCTGCGCAGCTCCTTGATAAAATAAAGCCAGGATTCGAAGCCGCGCAAGGTGTCCTTCTCCCGGCCCGCTTTACGCGATTTCATTGGCCAGCAGCAAGGGGCGTATTGGGTCAGAAAAAGAGACCAGGAATGTTCCAATTAACGTCGAATCATTGCATTGGGAAAATCTTGAATCTGACCACTTCACCTGGCAACTAAATTCAGTGCCACAAAACATGTGATTGCAGAAGATGGTACCTACCTAGAAAGGGAAAACTAGAATAGCACGTGACGAGCTGACTAATTAGCCGTTTGCCGTTCCTGTTTCAATCAAGGGGTTCATCCGACGGCTTCATGTGTCGACATTCTCCACCATCTTATTGAGTTTTCAAACCTTATCAATTGAGCTCACTGCTCCAACATGGCAACCCTACTAAGAGCACTCCCACGGACATCAAGAAATCTCTGCAACTTTGTCCCAAGATCGCCTTGCAACAGGACTTTTCGAGTTCAGCCGCAAGATAGGTCGAGCATGATGCCAATACTAACCAAGAATGCCATGCCTCGTTGGTCTCTCTCCATCGCAATCATTTCCAGGAACTGAAACTTCAATCACTGACGGTTGTTGCAGCTGTTGGGCCCTATGTGAGCACCCTTCCACCTCAAATCACGTGCTAGATCTGACCTCTCCAGTCCCAAGCCATCAAAACACCACATGCTATATACTGCTCCGGTCAACTTCCAGCAGATGCACAAGGAAACATCATTGAAGGCACGATGAGTCAAAGAACTGAAGCGTGCCTGAAAGCCCTCGCAGCAGTCCTGACAGAAGCCGGCTCCTCGCTCGACAAGATTGTCAAAGCACAAATATTCTTGACGGATATGAGGGACTTCGCCGAGATGAATGCGGAATATGAGAAGTGGATAAAGCACAAACCTGCAAGAAGCTGTGTAGCGGTCAAGCAGTTGCCGAAAGGGGTTGATATTGAGATTGAATGTGTGGCTCTTCCTTGATTTAATGCGTGGCAAATTCATGATACTGTATGCCAAGTATGCCGCGTTGCTTTGCTTGATGTATTTGCTTGCACTTACTTGATCTGCCTGCTTCTTGATTTGGAAACCTGCCCTTGTTGATTTACTGTGTTTATCATTGATTGCTGCCATTGGACGCCACCGCAAGCGGGGGGCATCATGTTGACCTTGAGACCCCGAGCGGGATGATATTACATCTCGAGACTTTATCCCAAAGTTTACGAAAACACTCTTAGGTAAATCGATACTGTTACCAGCTACTTTTCCCCCCACGCATGCTTTTGGGTTCGTCATCTCGCAGTTTTCGTTGTTGATGCCTTACAAAGCCCAACGAACGCCACGTGGCTCGTGTGTAGATCCGCCAAATGCGATATCGCAAAAAGCTCACCATGCCAACGAGCTTCACTGAGACTTTTTCTTCAACCTTCTTTCAACACGCATCCGTGCTTCGAACCCAAACACCACAGCTCAAGGATGACCCCAGCAAAGGACCCTGAGCCTCCGCAAAACAGCCGACCTCTTCTCATTATCTTTATCCTCTTCCCCCTTGCCTTCCTCCTCGGCATCGCTCTTTCAGGCAATAAAACACCATCACATGACCTGCCAATCACAATCAACCCGCATATTCCGGAGGAGCCTGAACACACTCCCCCAAAGCACGAAAACACCCTGTCAGACTATGACGCCCACCGTGAAACCTCAATCGACCCGGACTCGCAGTCTTTCCAAACAGAACGCCTCTCTCTTTCCACCCTCGGCGGCTCCAATACTGTGGTTTGCTGGCCATCCATTGGTGGTCTAATAATAGCAGATCGTGTAACGCCCGTCGAGCTCACTTTCCTCAACCTTCCACGCTTCACTTCCACCCCTCGCTCTCTCAACCAGACCGCCGAAGACCTTTTCTGTCGGCAGCTCCGAAAGATCGGCGGAAAATGGTTCTCTAGCCATTGGGACTGGTCTGCGAAGTATGTCCAGATGTCGAAGGGGATGAAGCCAGAGGAGATGGAGGTTTTGACGCTGGGTTGGCCGGAGACTGGTGGGGTCTGGGTGTTGAGGAGGCAGAGTCGGTGGGGTGAGGATCGGGGGAATAGTCTGAGGGTTAGAAATGCGTTGTCAATGGAAGAGAGGTGTGAAGCTATTGAGATGAGTGGAGGTGTGTTCTACAAAAGGCCAGAGGAAAACATGTACGTGAAGGCCTTGCTGGAAGGTTTTGGAGAGAAGGGACGGTTTGACGATGATTGGGCTGTACCACCGATGGGGCTTGAGGACCAGAAGCGTCTCAAAATGAAGCAGGGGTAGGTCGGTAAGACTGTGTATACCATGGAGAATATCGATATGTTTGTTATCCAGAGCTAACAATTCTATAAGCACCAAACCGTGTCTTTTCTTCTTCTTGCCTTTCATGCCTTCTCCACACCGTTGGAATTTCTTACGTTCTCTTCGATCAATATTTTCGTCTCCGTCCCATCGTCTTTTTTTGAGTTCCCTCAATCAATGTTTCCATCTCTGCAGCTTTCATGCCGTATCCATAACGCCCTTCTATGCGTTCTTCCTAATGGCTTTCATCTCCAGAGGATCCGCCTCGATGATTTCCTGCTCAGAGGATTTGAAACCTAGCTTGAGCTTCTCTTCAAACCCCGCTGTCATACTTACTCCCGAATCTGCTCTACCACGTGTATCATCAGACTTTCTGGTCCAGACCTTGCGTGTTCCCCTGCAGACTGGATCCTTCTCCATTATCTCTACCAGCAACTCTTCCGCACTCTGACAAGCCACTTCCCTAAAGTCCTCCAGCCAAGCTTGATCAACAACATTCGGATCCCTGGTTCTCAAAAGCTCGTCCAAAACTCCAACAACGTTCGCCAACCCATCAGGAAGGTGATGTTTCTTGCAATTCTTGCACCGCAGTGCGTTCTTGAATTCCCCTACCATTCCATCAACTATGGTGTTCCAAGTCTGATCGAGTAACACCTTGGCCCTCTCCTTGGCGATGCGATGCTGTGGCTCCACTCGATAATACTTCTGTCGTAGCCCCAAAGAACCCGGGTTATCAGTCTCCCCCACGCTTACCAAGTCTTTGCCCATGTATCCCAATGCTATCATCCAATGATCACGGCGTTCGAACTTGGTGTCCAACGGGATCTCTTCGTGGGAGAACTGCTTCGATCTCGCAATCCACGCCGCTTCCCATTCTTTATCAAGACCCGGCATAGTATTGAGGAAGGATTCTTCTCTCCGTGGCAAACCCTTCGAGGGGAGTTTTCCATTTTGCTCGTAAGTGGTGCGACGCTTCTTGGTAGGACTTTCGGGGCTGACGGCTTCGGCATCTTCTTTCGGAGGAGGAGTTGAGGCGCGTTCGGGGTCCTTCGGCATTGCGAAGGGGGCGTTTTTGACGACGACCATGTTTTAATGTGAATTAAGGGTTGTATATGGCTGGGTCTGAGAGTGAGGAGAGTGATATATTGATGCAGCGGTGCGGATTGATACTAGGGCCAAACGATGCGTCGAAAGTTGATGGATGCAGCGTTGCGATGATGGAAGAACAGAGTAGAAAGCAAGCAGTTGGAGGCCAAGGAAGGTACAGAGGGGGGAATGAATCCATAGGGAAGACTTGGAGTCATCAGCAAATTGCATGATGGGAAGGAGCTATCCACAGCATCCACCACTTTATCGATTTTCCGTCGACTAGAAAATGAGCAGTGCTCTCCCAAGCTGCAACTCTTTCATTTACCTGTAGAGTTACCTTTGTTAACAGGCATGGTTATGTGAAGCCGTCACGTCGATCAATAAAATACAGCAACGTCCGAATTCTCAATTAGGTCAACTTTCTCAAGTGACAACAAAAAGATCTTTGACAGCAAAAATTTCCTGCTTTCAGAACTTTTAATTGAGGCTGCTGTGAAAAGTTCATTGGAATTTTCTTCCCAAACATATCAAGAATATATCTCTCACTGTACCTGCTAAGGCGCTGGTTGACCACGCCAGTTGTCTCCGCCGAATCCTGCTCTTGTTCTTTCTTTGTGAAAGTTATGGTCTTCTGATAGAAAAGAAGGTGCTTATATAAATCATCGAAGAGCTAATTCCTGAACACGTCGTATCATCGCGCATATGAGACGGTTTGAGGCACTCGACCGAGACGTTAACTCGGGTAGATGATCCAGACCATCACCACCATTTTCACACAAATACAAGCTCAAAGAGAAGACCAAGTTCCACTTCAAAGGAGATTATATTGCCAACGTCAGCAAAAGCAAGAAAAAAAAGCACGAACTCGCCACATACCCCCCTGAAAAGGAAGATCACGACCAGCCTGAGAACCAATTTTGCCTTAATACTAAACCACAACAATGTCATTACGATAATGAAGACGTGCCAAGTACAAGTCCAAGTCCAAGTCCAAGTCACATAACTCTGCTTATCCTTAACAGCTAGCATATGAGGAATCCATTCAATCTTATTCGCTCCTTGTTCGTAGGGATCGAAATAGTGAGAGCTGTATGGGGCGACGAACTGAAGACGAGCGTTTTATCGCTCGAACTTCTGATCACGCAAGGCTATTGCCTCCTCGGATACTTTGGTTTGGGTCCAAGAGAAAGGACGAATGTGGAAAGTGCGCAGGGCATCAAGGCTGAGTGAAAGTAATGATGCATCGAGCTTGAGGTCTTCGACACCTGGGAAGGGAAGTTTTGTAAGTTGTAGCTCTCGGACAGAATTTGTTGCGTAAACCCAGTCAGTCCGAATTTCATACGTCTTCTAGACCAGTTCGACGTGTTGTTTGAGATTATCTGGCTTATAAATTACCAGCTCCTTAATATGGGGTTTACAGAGTCTGAGGATATCATTCGGTCTAGCAAATGACTAGTCTGGGGCGGTGGGCTGCTCCCATAGGCCAGGATGAGAACGGAACAAGCCTGGTGAAAATAGCTCGGTGTCCATCTTCATCGCGTGTGTAGGAGTGGAGCTTTTGAAAATTGAAAAGAAGTAACGCGACTGCATATTCGGAGAGACGCCACGTCGAAACAAGAGAGTCTTTGTTCGATGTCGAGAAATGACAGAGTCGGTAAGAACAAAGTAAATGTATTTGAGGAACAGAACATTGGTATTTAGTAGCATCGTCTTTTATAAGAAAAGTGTGAAAGGATCTTTGTAGTGGTAGGAGGACAATGCTGTTCTTGAGTTGGCGTTCTTGTGTTTCGTTGTTCGTAATCATTTGTTCCCGCCTCAACAATGCAAAAGAAAACAACCTCTCCCTCATAGAACAATGAGACTCGTTCATTGGAGAGAGGCAATTCTTTCTCTTCGACTCCCGCTAGCCAGATCTGCTCATCTCACGGCGACCGGCAAGCGGCAAGAGAACAGCCATCATGGACGAAAATAAGTCGAAGAAATCTGCACTCAGATGCAGATTCTCTCCTCATCAGCAAGCCGGACTTGCTCAATTTACTCTTTTCCGGTCCTCACGCTCATTTCGCGCGCTTTTTCATTTCGTGACACTGCCACTCGACTCTCCACGACCAAGATACTACAATGTGTCGTTACTACGTTACAAGCTTTGCCTGTGGGCATGACTTGCTTCAACACACAACAACATGCAGAACACGAGTGAACGCTGGCCTGTTCAAACACTTCCCACCATGTGAGACCACAGAGCCGCTGCGACTGGACAGTGGAATCTGTTCAAACTGCATGGCAAAGCACCAGGAGGCTAGAGAGGCTGCGAGGGCTGTACATGCGAGAAACAATGTGCTGCTCAGATGGAAGAGAAGGATCCTTGTTCCGCTGAGCAACATCCTTGAGGATCAGCTTGAAGCTTCGGCCCTCGCCCCCGCCCCTGTATCTCGAAAGACTCAGCGCTTTCCTCTTCATAGGAGAGGTATTCGAGCAGGGCCGCCAAACCTATATATACTCAAGGGTCCACATCGCCAGCGAATCCCCGCGCGTGGCAAGGCCACTTCGACGTTAGATCCAAAGGCCATTCCGTCCCCAGTATCGGAGGGAGAAGAACCAAAGAGCGAATCAGGGCGTTCACAGAACTTGCAGCGCAGTTGGTCAACCGGAGATGATCTGCCATGGCAGAGTATGCCCTTACAAGTGGAGAGAACTGTGTACCACGCACAACTAGTCTCTGATCTAGACGCTCTACCATCGCAAGTCCACCCTCTTCGCCAGAACCCACCAGAGAAGACTGTTCTCCATTCGGGCGTTCGAGTACCACTACATCTTCCTAGAAATGAGACCTGGGAACCGCAGCGCAGTGGACGGAACGTTCAAAAGCCACGCCCTAACATCGAACGAAAACCACTTCCACCGGCGCCTGTGATGCGTTTCGCTACTGAACTCGCAGGGGACACCATTTACTCTGCCGGGCTTGACGGCTCCAAGAACCATCAAACAAATGCAAACTTAGGATCAGCAAAGCGCGGACAACTCCCAGCCTCCGCATCCGAACTCAGACACGGAGCAGCAGAAAGACAGGAGCTCGATGCGCCAACTCCTGCACTCTGGTACGGACCTCAGGGTAAGCCGGCGAACATCGACCGGCTCTCTCGAGCCGAACAGCAGGACGCAGAGCTCTTCTTTAGCCAATATGACCCCAAGACTCTTCTCGCACTTGAAGCAGGCTCACGAGCCGCGAAAGAGATGGGACGAGTGCCGACCGTCTTGCGCGCAGGACGCCCAAGACCGGATTCGACATACGTATCTCCCACTGTAGGTCAAATTCCGGCATACTACAACACCGCCTCTGGCCAAAAGTCCTCGAACCGACACGCAAAACTCTCCACTAGAGAAGAAGCAACGTGGGAGAACTTCATTCTCACCCACGCCACAACGCAAGAAATGGCAGCAACAGCCGTCGACCTCCCCCCTTCTCTTCCTCAGCTCACCAAGCTCCCAGCTCTGAGTCTGAAGGAAGAAATCCACTTATCCTCTCGAATCAGTCGTCCAGGCCTCCATGACTCCTATATCTCCTCTCCAAAGCCTCCCGAGGAACTATCGGCTTCCCCTGCATCCGGAAAGAAAAGAGCTAAGGCAGGAAAGACGGGCAATGGGAAGCTCCAGAAGAAGTCGCGGCAGGTACCGCGACACAGAGATGGACGACCTTTCAGCCCGGAGCCAGAGTGTGTATGGGATGAGATCGTGTGCAAGGCTTGCGTGTCGCTCGAAAGTCTGTCCATGAAGTCAAACGCATCAGATTCGGAAATCAGTCTCTAGCCAGCTGACGTCAAGAGAGACTATCTCCAGCAACTAGATATATTATACAGGTAAAGCAGAATGCGTGAAAAACATTGGAAGAGCAACCAAATAACTGAGAACAGAATTAAAATGACCGATTACCGAGAAAAAAAAGTGGAATATAATATAGGATTTGGACTTTAGAGCTTGAGATCTGGAATCTAAATAGACTTACAAGAATTTAAGTGCGCATTTTTAAACATTAGTTTTCGTATTTAATATCATAATATCACGACGGGATATGCTTTAGCGTACTTGAGTAGCAGAAAATTTGATGCTATCCATGTTCTTACAAATAATGCAATCGCTCAAACGCCTTTCCCAACCCGTGAACGCCACCCAATGCTTTCCGTGAAGTGAGTTTTATGAAGGTGGGAGATATCTTTTGTCGGATAAAGTGTCGATCTGGATGGGTTTGGCGTCAGCTGTGCGAAGCCATTCGCCGTTGAAGGCGTTGATTAGCCAGTTGTTGAGTTCTGAATTGCTGTTAGTAATCTTGGGAGGACGTGGATGGGAGAATGACTTACTGTCATAAACAATCCTGTTGGCGTTGTGAAAATAGATGCTGTGATCACTATCCGGGAAGACGTGGACGTCGTAATTTTCCACACTAGCGAGATCCAGTTTGTCAAGTAGTGTGAGAGAGTTCTGCATGTGCACATTATCGTCTGCGACACCATGCATGATCAGGAATCTGACGTTTTGATGCAGTGCTGTCATATTTGAAATGCTGGAGTTATCGTAGCCTTCCCTGTTGTGTTGAGGAGTATGCATATATCGTTCCGTATAGATTGAGTCGTAGAATCTCCAGTCCGTAACAGGGGCCACGGCCATACCATAAGAGAACGTCTGTCCAGCGTCCTGCTCGAGAGTCTTCAATGTCATAAAACCACCGTATGACCAGCCCCAGATAGCCATTCTTGAAGAATCGACATATTTCTTTTGAGCCCAGATCTTGGCGGTGGCGATCTGGTCGTAGGCTTCATAATATCCAATGTTTCCACGAATGATGGTTCGTGCTTTCCGTCCGATATATCCTGTGCCACGTCCATCAACGGTCACCACAATGTACCCAAGATTTGCTGCAACGTATGATTGGAAGTCGACAATGAACGTCTTGTCAACTGATTGTGATCCAGGACCACCGTACAAGTAGAACAAGACTGGATATTGCTTCTTCTCGTTGAAATGTGGTGGTCGACGTTCTACAACATTGAGTTCGAATCCGTCGACATTGACAGTGGAGAATATTTTGATGGGTAGTTCGTGCTTGGCTGCCATGTCTGCGAGCTTCGGGTTCTCTTCAATGATCTTTTCGTAGTGATTGGGGTTGCTGGGAGTGCTGATGACCTTTTGCCAGGGAATATTGGGTCCGTTGTAACTCAGAAGCGCATAACCTGCACCACTCGAGAATGAAACGGCATAATATCCATCCTTGCTGGTATCCGTAAGAGCCTTGAGGTTCGTTCCATCTAAGTTGACGCTGTAAACATGACGCTGCATTGATCCTTCTTTTGTGGCACGAAAGTAGACCAAATTCCTCGTCAGATCCATAGCTGAAGGTGCATCAACAACCTCCCAATTGCCGGATGTAAGCATGATCGGGTCCGGATTTTCCAACGGTGTGAAGTATCCCAAATGATCGTTATTTTTATGAATCACTGTATCAATATATCCATCGTGTGGTCGACCATTCGCAGGGTCAGCAGGAACGTAGCGAGTATTCTCGGAAACTTCGAACCAGCCACCATCAAGCTTCTGCACATCCTCAGTGCGGACAGTTGTCCCAGAGCGTGTCTCCACATCAACAATTACAACACGGAGAATATCGCTTTCTCTGTTCGTCTCACGGATAATAGCTTTTCCAGTCGAGCCAGCCCAGATGACTTCGGTGATCAGAAGGTTATCGGGAGCAAATGAACCAAAAACTTTCACCTCAAAGACATCTCCTTTGGCTACATCGTAGAACTGCAAATCCACTGTGGGATTTGGCGCTCCCGCCTTGGGATATTTGATCTCTCTGACCTCTGGATAGTTCTCCTCCCCTTTAGGTGGCTCCGCACCACTTGGTCGGGAAACAAAATATTGAATAGGGTATTCCGGTACTTCTGTTTCGTTGGTCCGCAAGAATGCAATGTATTTGCCATCATCTGCCCACCAAGTCGCACTGTTTCCTGCGAACACTTCCTCCTCATAGACCCAGTCAGGGACACCGTAGAACAGATTGGTCCCTCCGTCAGTAGTGATCTGGGTTACATTCTCCGAAGATAACTTTCGCAGGAATAGATTGTTCTCTCTTGTGAACACAACGGCATCGCTCTGCGGGCTCCAACTTGCGAGCTGTATGTAATCTTCTGGTGCCGCTGGGTCCAATGCTTCGGCAATTTGCGTCTCAACATCAAATATAAAATACTTGGCATAAAATGAATGCCTCCAATTCGAGCTGGAATCAGTCGCAATAAGGACTTTTTTCAGATCCTTACTCGGAAAGACCTTGCTCGGAGAGTATGCTTTGCCTTCCACAATGAAGACTTGCTGCTTCATCAAGGTCTTCGTTCCGGCGGCGGCTTCTTCGCTCTCGGCCGCTCTGATATCTTCGACAACAAGATAGTCCTTCCCATATGCACCTTGCTCGAGCAGCAGCCCATCTTCCCCATTTGCCCCTTCAATCCAGCTTATGTCATGCCGTGTTGCCCTCCATTGTCCACTCATCACTTGGTCCAGCGTAACCTCTTTCCCGGTCCCCTTCGAAGTCGTCGCATCAGGATCATGAGGAATCGTGGAAGGATGTCGATATGCCTGGTTGCCCAGAAAAATAACCAGCGCCACTAGCCAAGCTCCGACAAATGTAGTTCCCAGAACGAGCATCAACTTTCTAAAGCTCTTATCCACCTTCTTCGTTCCCGCAGAATCCATATAGGGCCTATTCTCGACATCATAACCGTCCTTCTCTTCGGCCTCAAGCAGCTGCTGCGCATGTTCGTCGTCTGCATACGCCAAGGGCTGTCGACTAGGGGGGAATTTGGGCGTCACCATCTTCTTTCTCCCATTTCCATTCAACCTCGTCTCATTCTCAGCATCAATCCGTTCCCCAATGCGCTCGAATACCAGACTCGTTGTCGACGCAGTCGAAATAGAGTCTTCCGATTTCCTTTCATGGTCCTCCTGCACGCCCAGCAGGAGTTGTGCTGCTTCATCGGGTTGCTCAGCCATTGTCGACGACTAGAGGTTTCAAGGAGTGTGCGAGTCAATGTGATTCCATCCGAAAAGACATGTATCAGTTTTCAATATCGGAGGCAAAACATCTCACAGGGCGATCACTCCCGTCGCACGGCGATCTTGGTGTCGAGTTTCTGTGATGGGGATTTCTTTGTGGACTTTGATGTGGCTGTACTTGATGAGATGTCGTTTTTATTGACCCCGGCACGATTGGCGAGTTGCCTTCCGAGGCTGACCTCGGGCCGTTCGCAGAACTGCTGACAAGTTCATGTCACTGCATAGCGTTCAAATTCAGTCACATTGTCTGATGAATTCTTCTGCGAGTGCAGATGTTTCAATGAAGGAACAGAAGCTCTACATCTCTTTCACGTCAAAACCAGAGCAGGTCGAAAAACTGCACTAAGATATGGTCACGTGATCCTTCTTGGAATTGTATTTCGGGTTGCCCTCTTTTCACAGTTCGAGTTGGAGCTTCGATATGATTTCTACTTCACCGAATGCATTCAGAAGTGTCTTGAATACTGAGAGTGGCCTGCCGTTACGCTTTGTGGCTAGGTCTCTCTTTGACCACGAGTCGTCAAGACAATCGATTCTCTTTGTGAACATGTAGCACTTTTCCATTCCATCCTTCGCCCAGTCTTAATTGTGGTAACCTGAACCCTTAGCAACCTTTAAAGTTTTCAGTACTGCAGACTACGTCGACTTTATACGTGACGCTCGTGGCACAGATCTTAAGCGGAGCCTTCTCCAAGCTTTGAATATCGAGTTCTTTAAAAAAAAACGTTTTCAGGCCGTAAAGTTCAAGCTAAGCGGGCTTTAATGATATATGTGAACAGAGGCCTCATAATACCCCATCTAGTAGCAAGTCGTTGCGAGAAGCTGTCAAATACACCCGGCACAAACCGCCGAGAGCACCAGCCGAAAAGAGATACAAGAACCAAATATCTTCTCTCATCCTCCAAAACCTACGATGTACAACCCGTCGAAGAGCAGTTACCAGCACTGGTAGTACCACTGACCGTGACAGCAACATTCATAAACGCATGTCCCTCCAAGTATCACGTCCACAAAGCACATAGAACGTCTAACATGACTCATTACCAACCCGTCACATTAATTGAATGTCACAGCCGAGATTGAAACCGTTCGTAGGACTCTCCGTTTTTTCTAATACCCGTACCTAAATTGGGCAATGAACGCGTATTCATTGAGGTACAGGTAGTGCTAAGTGGATTTAGCGAGCCCCTTTCTTTACCCAAACAAGAGTTTTGCGCCAGCAAGTTCAATGAAGATACATGCGTGTTAAAGGTAATATTTCAGAATTTTAGTTATGATTTAAGGCCCTCGGAGAGCTTTTATGCCACAAATAAGACTAGCCATCCGCATTCATAAAGGTTCCGAAGCACTCTTGCTGGCTGCGTCAATCTATCACGTGTTGACGGAACATATGGACAGAAGATCATCTGTTTTGGCACTACAACTATCGGCTACTTTATGCTATTCGCCCTGGTTAAACATCACATAATAAGACAGGTAACATGCAACTGCAGTAAGGATAGGCTTTTATATTTAGTGGCTTTAGAATTCGTCCGCTAATAGTCGGTTCTTCCTCCTCTGTTCGCTTTTGTGAGCGAAGCGAACAGAGGAGGAAGAACCGACTATTAGCCCTTTCTGTGGGGCAGAATTTTATTGATGATGTTGCACTAGTGATTGTCGGAATTCTTGGCGTAAAGCTGCGTTTCAATGTACTGTAACTTATGGAACATTCGTAAAGTAACGAGCGACTACTTTTCAGATTGTTCCTTAGATCAAGGAATATTGGAAAAAGTGAAATGGTAGTTAGGCTTCAATTGTCGCTCCAGCTATAGTATATTGAAAACCGGTATTGCGTCACGAATTCTGACACCAACTGCTGGTTGCACCAGGAAAGATGAACTTGAATTGCCATCATCGTGGTTTTTGAATAACGGTGAGTCCGCCATACCAACCCCTTCTATTCTGTTTTGGTAACATCGAAGATATATTTTGTAGCCTTGTTCTTTCCTGATTTCAGATTCTTCAGCCCCTTTTCGACCCCCTGCAGTCCACCCGGCACAATCTCAAAAGGATGACCGGTAAGCACGCCTTCCGCCAACGCTTTAGCAAAC
>Ga0302325_10021627_pt1 | contig 13465 bp, 11 predicted proteins | sample Palsa_T0_2_FD_201948 | JGI IMG/M metagenome (GOLD analysis project Ga0302325, IMG submission 201948) | Peat permafrost microbial communities from Stordalen Mire near Abisko, Sweden - Palsa_T0_2 | ecosystem: Environmental > Terrestrial > Soil > Palsa > Peat permafrost | place: Sweden: Abisko... | reverse complement strand
CGCAGATTGTCGTAGTGGCCGCGGGCGTCGGCGCTCGGGAAGCTGATCATCAAGTCGATGGCTCCCAACCCTTGCGGTATCGGCATTCGCCCTCTCCTCAGAGTGCCTGGCCGACGGCACGCAGGAGCGCGTCGTTCGGATTGTCAGGGAGCGCGTCCAGCGGGACGGTGAGCTCCTCGACGGTGGGGCCGAACTCAGCGGCCAGGGGCGCCAGCTTGGGCAGGTCGAAGTCGTAGAGCTTGGCGCAGTTCTCGGCCAGGATCTTCTGCATCTCATCGGGCTTGATGCCGGTCATGACCTGGCGCAGGTGCTCACGGGTGAACGGGTGCGTTCCCTCGTCGTGCGGGTAGTCGCTGCCCCACATGAAGCGGTCGATACCGATCTTCTCCCGCATCGCCACATCGGCGGGGCGGGGCATGCTCACGCCCATCCAGACGTTCTGGGCGAAGTACTCGCTGGCCAGGTGGTTGAGCTTGTCGCCGTCCCCGTAGCGGATCTCACCCGTCTGACCGGTCTTCCTGATCTGGTCGATGGTCGTGTCGAGTTGCGCCAGCAGTCCCGGGACCCACGAACAACCGGTCTCGGTGATGACGAACTTGAGACGCGGAAAGCGCTCGAACACTCCTCCGAGAATGAAGTGCACCAACGGACGCTGGGAGTACCAACCCACCTCGTTGATGTAGAAAAGCATGGAGAAGGGATAGTTGCCGTAGTCGGGTGCACCCGTCCCGCCGTGCACGTTGATGGGCATGTCGAGATCCTGGATTACCTGCCAGAGACGGTCATAGGCCGGGTCGTACAGCGGCTTGACCCACTTGACGTCGGGCGGCACGTTGGGAATGAGGACGCCACCGCGCAGGCCATGGTCCTTTATCCATTTGACGTCCTCGATGGCGTCATCGATGTCGTTGAGGAACACCTGGCCGATGCCGGCCCGGCGCTCGGGGAACTCCTGACAGAAGTCCGCCAGCCAGCGGTTGTGGGCCTGGATGCCGGCGTGCCGATGCTCGTAGTCCTCGGCCTTCGGAGGAGGGGCGAAGAGCACGAATCCGGGAAAGAACGGGGGCACCGTGTTCGGGAAGATGACCTCCCCGACCACGCCGTCCTCTTCCTGCTGGCCGTTGCGCATCTCGTTGTCCCAGTTGCGGAAGCGCCAGGCGTCGAAGTCCTCGAGATACTGAGGATCGAGATACTCCCGGTAGGAGGCGTGACTGCCCCCGGCGTGACTGTCGGCGGTGACGATCGTGTAGTGACCCTTGGCCCGATCAATGGTGGCGTTGCCGGTTTCCATTCCTGCCTCATTTCGCGATAACTGAACAAAACTCTCTAGAACCTTATTCTAGATTCTAGGTGGCCGCGGGGTCGCGCGTCGAACCCGGGAACTCCCTGGTGGAAGCGAAGTAGCCCGAACCTTCGTTCGTTGGCGACATCGGCTATCTTCCCGAACGTGTCCCCTCGTCCGGTCATCATCGAAGCGGCCATCAACGGCCAGACCTCCAAGGACGCCAACCCGCACGTGCCCAAGGAACCCCATGAGATCGCGGCCGACGCCCTGGCGTGCTTGGCGGCCGGCGCCGCGGTCATCCACAACCACATCGACCTGGTGGGCGCCTCCGAGGACGAGACCGTGGCGCGCTACCTGGAGGGGTGGCGCCCCATTCTGGCGGCGCGCCCCGACGCGTTGGTGTACCCCACGGTCCGCTACGGCACCTCCATCAGCTACGAGCACCTGGCCCGGCTGGCGGAGAGCGGGATGCTCCGTATCGGGATCGTCGACCCGGGCTCGGTCAACCTCGGGGGCGTCGACGGGGACGGAGTCCCCACCGGCGGTTTCGTGTACGCCAACTCGTACGACGTCATCGGCCATGCGTTCGACATCTGCCGGGACCATGGGCTCGGCCCGAGCCTGGCCATTTACGAACCGGGCTTCCTCCGCACGACCCTGGCCTGGTGGCGATCCGGACGCCTGCCGCGGGGCACCATGGTCAAGCTCTATTTCTCCGCAGCGCGTGGCCTCATGGGTGCGCCATTCGGCCTGCCAGCCACGGTCACCGCACTGGCGGCCTATCTGGAGCTCCTCGACGGATGCGACCTGCCGTGGGCGGTGTCCCTCGTCGGCGGGGACGTGATCGCCAGCGAGGTCGCCCGGGCCGCGCTCGACGAGGGCGGCCACCTCCACCTGGGGCTGGAGTTCTTCGGTGGTCCACGGACGCCCACCAATGCCGAGCTTGTCACCGAGGCCGTGGCACTGTGCGCTGAGGCGGGGCGGCCGGTGGCGACGCCCGATCAGGCCGCTGAGATCCTGGGGTTGGCGGCACCGCGGACCTGAGCGGGCCCCGGGCGAGGCGCAGAACCGATCAGGTCGCCAACCCAGCGGCTGCCGCGGCGTCCCCACTTGTGGGGTCGCGGTAGGTAAGGAGAAGCGCCAGCGCGGCGTCGATGTTCTGCTTGACCTCGTCGATGGACTGGCGCCCGAGCACCCAGGATCTCAACTCCGCGCCCAGCACGGCCAGCACGACCCCGAGCAGATCGGATGCAGTCTGCGGGTCCACACCGGAGAGCGCCTCGAGGTAGGTGGCCTCGGTCTCGCGCGACATGACGTCGAAGAGCTCTTTGGCAAAGGGATCCTTCGCCACCTCGAGCACCAGAAGGACCCGGTAGAACTGGGGCTGTACCTGAAAGGCGCGCACGGTCTTGTGGAGCACCTGGGAGAGCCGCTCCAGGTTGCTCTGGCCCAGCGGGGGGCGCCGCAGAATCTGGCGGTGCAGGCTCTTCACCCACTCGATCTGCACCGCGGCGAACAGATGTTCCTTGGAGGTGAAGTAGCGGTAAACCGTCCCCAGGGCCACGTCGGCGGCCTCAGCCACGTCCCGCATCTGGATCTTCTGGTAGTCCCCGTTCACCAGGAGGTTCAGCGCGACCTTGACGATCCTCTCCCGGCGGGCGAGCTGGGTAGCCGTCAGCGACTCGGGGGAAGGCGGTGCTGCAGTGCCGTGCGGCATGAGTCCGGACCTCCAATCTACGTAGACCTCTTTACAGCGAGCTACCCCGTGACGCGGGCTGAGGCGGATTGACGGAAGGGGATGTCTTTGTCCATCGGAGTGTCACGCGGCATTCCGAGCACACGCTCCGCAATGATGTTCCGCTGGATCTGCTCTGTTCCCCCACCCAGTTTGGACGCCCACTGCGACAGGAATTGCTGGCCCCAAGGGCCGCTCTTGGCGTCGGCGTAGTCCAAAAGGTTGGCCTGCGGACCTTGCAGCGTCATGACGAGGTCGCCCGTCAAGCTGAGGTGCCGGGACAGGCCCAGTTTGAGCACGGAGCTCTCCGGCCCCGGTTGTTCATTGCGGGAGATGGCGGTCTGTATGCGCCACCCCAGGTACTTGAGCAGCTGCAGGCGGATGTAGAGAGCCGCCAGGTCCTGGCGGGTGAGAGGATCGTCACTCCGGCCGTACTCCTGGGCCAGACGCACGACGTCGCCGAAGACGTCCCCCACCCCAACGCCCGAGCCGATGAGCGTCCGTTCGTTGGTCAGGGTCGTCATGGTGACGCCCCATCCGCCGTTGACCGGTCCCACGACATTGTCGACCGGGATGCGCACGTCGGTGAGGAAGACCTCGTTGAAGTGGGCGGCGCCGGTGGCCTGCCGCAACGGGCGCACGTCGATGCCCGGGGTGGTCATGTCCACCAGGAAGTAAGTGATGCCCCGGTGCTTGGGCACATTGACATCGGTGCGGGCCAAGAGGATGCCCCAGTCGCTGAAGTGCGCGGACGAAGTCCACACCTTCTGGCCGTTTACGACGAACTCCTCGCCGTCGCGCAGGGCACTGGTGGCCAGCGAGGCCAGATCGGATCCGGCACCGGGCTCGCTGAAGAGCTGGCACCAGACCTCGTCTCCTCGCAGCATGGCGTCGAGAAAGCGCTCTTTCTGCGCGTCCGTCCCGTGGGCCATGATGGTCGGGCCCGCCATGCCGATCCCCTGCGCGAAGACGCTGGTCGGCACTTCGAAACGCGCTTGCTCCTGGCCGAAAATGATGGCCTCTATGGGCGTGCCGCCCCGCCCTCCGTACTCCTTGGGCCAGGTGATGCCGGCCCACCCGCCGTCGAAGAGCGTGCGTTGCCAGGCCTTGGACTGGCGGACGTGCTCGCGCTCGGCCTCGGGGTCGGACTCCCCCATCGACATCGGCGTGCTCTTGTGGGGATCCTTCAGTTCGGCGTGCGCATTCAGCCAGGCGTGAGCCTCGGCCCGGAACGCCGCCTCTTCCGCACTCTCATCGAAGTCCATGCTGGTTCACTCCTGTACGAAATCGCTCGGCACCTGGCTGGAGCCGAGGAGATGCTTGAGAACCTTGCCCGTGGCGTTGTGGGGTAGTTCCGTCACGAACTCGACGTGGGTCGGCACCTTGAACCGGGCCAGGGTTACCGCGCACCACTCCTCGACGTCAGCTTCGGTAAGCGATCCGGGGACCTTCTCGACCACGTAGGCCTTGACCTCCTGGCCCAGCGCGGGGTGGGGGACGCCCACCACCGCAACTTCGAACAGATCGGGATGCTCGATCAGCCGGTTCTCGATCTCGATCGGGTAGATGTTCTCGCCGCCCCGGATGATGAGGTCCTGCCGGCGTCCCTCCAGGTAGACGAATCCGTCGCGGATATGACCGAAGTCGCCGGTGTGGTACCACCGCTCGGCGTCGAGGACCCGAGCCGTTGCTTCAGGGTTACGCCAGTAGCCGAGGAACGTGGCCGCGGTGCGCAAGGCGATTTCTCCCACTTCGCCGTGCGGGAGCACCTCATGGGTCACGGGATCGCGTATCTCGACCTGCACCGTGGGCGCCGCCTGCCCGATGGAGTCGGGTCGGGTGTAGGTATCCCCCCGGCTCAACGACGTCCCCAACCCGTTGGTCTCGGTCATGCCATAGCCGAGGCCGAGGCCCGGCCGGACCCATGGCAATGTCTCCTCGAGCTTGCGAAGGAGCTCCGGTGGCCACACGGCACTACCGCCGCCGACGGTGCGCAGCGACGTGAGGTCGTACTCCTTCAGCGCGGGCCATTCGAGCAAGCGCCACAATTGCGTCGGGACGAGTGACCACACCGTTCCCTTGTACCTCTCGGTCAGCTCGAGCTGGACGGTCTCCTGCCACTTTCCCGCCGGCGGGTACACGATGGTCTGCCCGCTCAACGGAGCGAGCACTAGGGAGCAGTTGAGCCCGGCCACGTGGAACATCGGGCTGGCCGATATGGAACACGGGGGAACTGGAGCGGGAACCGGCTCTCCCGCCGCAGCTACTCTGGCCATGTTCTCGGCGCCGCGCAGGTAGGTGGAAAGGCCGAAGTGGATGTTGCTGCGGTGCGAGATCATCGCCCCCTTGGGACGACCGGTCGTCCCGCTGGTGAACAGAATGAGAAAGGGATCGTCCTCGACGATGTCGACGTCGGGTAGCGCCGCTCCGGCTCCGGACGACTCGATTCCCTCGAACTCGTCCTCGAAGACGATGCAGGGAAGTGTTCCCACGTCTATCCCTTCCAGCCGGCTGAGGCGGCGGCGATCTCCGAGGAGCACCTTGGGCTCAGTCAACTCGAGGGCATAGGCCATCTCGGGGCCGGTCCACCATCCGTTGAGCGCGACCGTCACGCCGCCGAGAGCGGTGACCGCCCAGAACGTCAACACCCATTCGACGCAGTTGGCGGCGCAGATGCCGACCCGATCGCCCTTCTCAATGCCGTACTTGTCCCTCAGTCCACGGGCCACCGCCGCCACCGGGTCGACGATGGACTCGAAGCTGAACTCGCGCTCGGGGAACACCGTGTACGGGCGGGCGCCGAAGCGCTCCACCCCTCCGCGGAAGATCTCGACGATGGTGCGCGGACGGTGGGCGAACACCTCCATGACGGTGCCCAACACCTCCTCTTCGGCCAGTTCGAAGGGGGCGCCGGGACCGACGAGCGAGCGAAGGACATCCTCGGGGAGGCCGGCGTCGGGCCAGACCAACGTCAATTTCGACTCCACTTCATCAAATGATGCCCGCTACTTGTCCAAGCCGAGCACCCGTAGGGCGTTGCCTCTCAAGAACTTGGGCCACACTTCGTCCTTGAGAGGAAGGTCCACCAATTCGGTCATGATCCGCTCGAGCGACAACCCCATGGGGAAGTACCCGGCATAGATGAACTTGTCCGCCCCGCGCGTATTGGCATAATCGATGACCGCCTTGGGGTAGTACCGGGGGGCGAACGCGCTGGTGGAGAAGTGCAAGCCGGGCCACTTGAGCATCAGCTTGACCGCCAAATCCGCCCAGGGCTCGCAGCCGTGGCGGGTGACGAAGACCAGTTCGGGGAAGTCGTACATCACCTCGTCGATCAGTTCGACGTGTTGGACCGCGAACTTCAAGCGAGGGCCCGGGACGCCGGCGGTGCAAAAGATCGGTATCCCCAGCTCCACGCACTTGGCGTAGATGGGGTACATCTTCTTGTCGTTGATGGCGACCTGTGGGAACGTCCCGGCCGGGAAGGCGCTCACCGCCCGGATGCCATGGGTCTCGTAGAGCCTGGTCAGCTTGCGAATACCGTCCATGCCGGCATTGGGATCGCAGCCGGCCGAAGGAATGAACCGGTCGGGATGGCGTTTGACGGCCAGGTCCCCGAGCCCGTCCTCGCCACCGACACCGACCAACCCGCGTTCGACACCCCATCGGTCCATTTCGTTGAGCGTGTACGAAATCGGGTCGTCGGTGTCGATGTCCTTCTCGGGTACCTGCTTGAACATGTACTCGACCGGGAACGCGAACTCCTCCTTGGACTGGCGGTCCTTGGTCTGGCGGGTGATGAAGGCGTAGGTCTCCTTCATGTCGCCCGAGGCGAAGCCGATCATGGTATCGATGGCCCCGATGCCAGCCGGCATAGCCATCAGGCCAGTCCTTTCACCGAGTGCGACGGGGTCACGCCGGGCGGCGCTGCGAAAGCGCGATCCCGTTGTCCCGCATGACGAGCCGGCAGTCCGCGTCGGGGTAGTCGAAGTTCTTGAGATCCTTGATGTAGCTGATCGGATCGGCCAAGCCCTCGGCGTGCGGGTAGTCGGAACCCATGAGGATGTGGTCTGCCCCCAGAAGGGTCCGCAGCGCACCGAGTTCGTCCTCGTAGTAGGGCGACACCCACACGTGGCGTTTGAACGTCTCCCGGGGATCCTCGGGATACAGATGCGGCGCCTGGCCGAACGACTTCTTCAACTTCTCGAACAGGTGGAACACCCACTCTGCGCCGGTCTCGATGCAGGCCAGGCGCAGGTTGGGGAACCGGTCGAACAGCCCGTGAGCCAGCAGGTTGGCGAAGGTGTCCTGCGTCGGGTTCGCCGACGTCAGGGCCCGGAACGGGTTCTGGCGAAACGCCTCGGTCTCTGGGTTCTCGCCCCAGTCGGAGAGATAGCTGGCGTAGCGGCTATTCCCACCGTGGTAGCAGACGGTGACACCGGACTCGTTCACCCGGGACCAGAACGGGTCGAACACGGGATCGGCGGGAGAGACCCCGATGCCGTTGACCACAATCGGGCCACCGACCATGACGAGGAAGCGGGCGTCGTGGTCCAACGCCCACTCCAGCTCGGACACGGCGTTGACCGGATCGACCAGGGTCACATACGGAGCGGCGAAGATCCGCTCTTGGTAGGCGAAGCCCCAGTCCTCCTCCATCCAGCGGTTGAAGGCCCGGAAGGCGGCGGTGAGAGCGGGGGTGTCGTCGAGCAGCGCCTGTTCCATCCCGACACCGAGCGTCGGCAGGAAGATCGCCCCCTCGAGCTTCTGGGCGTCCATGAGCTTCAGCCGGGCGTCGCGATTCTGGTACTCGGGGTGGTCGGCCAGACGATCGAGCTCACCGAAGAGGGTCGATGTGTCCGCACCCTTGGGATTGCGACCCCGGAAGTACTCGTCGAGCGCGCCGGGCTTGGACACCGGGTCCCACGTTGGGTTGGGGATGAACCGGTTGATCCTGCCCCCGACCAGAAGCCGTGACTTTCCGTTGATCTCGGCCCACTGCATGCCGCGCTTGGCGAACTGCGGCTCGATGTGCCGGGTGAACGCGTCCGGCGCCTCGTAGTAGTGATTGTCCGAATCGAACGCAGCGAAGTCAATCTCTGTCATTGGGAACCTCCTCGACCGTGCCCACTCCGGAGAGCGACACTAGAACGAGGATCTAGTTACGTCAACACGGGCCCGCGGCGACCTCAGGGGGCCGACTCGGTACCGTTCAGGACCGGGGTGGCGCCGCTCTGGCGGAGTGCAGCCACCTCGTCTTCGGATTTGCCGAGCTCGGCGAGGACTTGCCGCGTATGTTCCCCCAGGAGGGGGGCGCGGTAACGGGGAGCGCTGCGGTGGACGTCGAAGTCGGCCGGCGTCGCCAGCATCGTCCACGCGCCATCCTCGGATGGCACCTCGACCAGACCCCCCGCAGCATGGAACTGCTGGTCGCCCAGCAGTTCATCGACCGTCTGGACCGGAGCCCAGAAGAAGTCGGGATCGGCGTCGAAGATGACCGCCCACTCGTCGAGGGTCTTGGTGGCGAACGACTCGTCGAGCAGGGCGATCAGCTCGGTCGCATTCTGGGCCCGGGCAGCCGGTGTGGCGAACCGCTCGTCTTCGAGCCATTCCGGATGCCCCACGGCGCGGGCCAGCGGAGGCCAGTGACGGTGGCCTTCGAGCCCGACGATCCAAAAGGGCCGCCCGTCGCCGGCCGAATAGTTGTTGATGGCGACGTTGCCCATCGTCGTCCGCGTCCCGACCCGTATCGGGAGTCCCCACATCAGGGCGACGTTCACATCGAAGCCGATGGTGTAGGCCCCCTGTCGGAGCAGTGAGGTCGACACCAGGTCACCCTCCCCCGTCCGCTCGCGGGCGAAGAGCGCCGCGCTGATCATCGCCGCCGCCGTCATGCCGACCGTGTGATCGCCCATACCCCCGCGCTGGAAGGGAAGCTGCCCGCCCGGTGGGGTCAGTGCCGCCGCCAGGCCGGACCGGGCCCAGTAGGCCGCGATGTCGTAGGCGGGCCGGTCGGCCTCCGCACCCGCGAGCCCGTAGCCGGTGATGATGGCGTACACCAGGCGGGGGTTGCGCGCCCGCAACGTCTCGGGGTCGAGCCCGGCCCGCCGGAGCGCCGACACGCGGATGTTGGTGAGGAACACATCCGCCGAGTCGATCAGCTCGAGCGCCAGGGCCCGGCCTTCGTCCGTCCCGAGGTCGACGACGACGCTGCGCTTCGATCGGTTGTCGAGCTCGAAGACGGGGTTGGTCGGGAGGTCGCCGCCGAGCATGCGCTGGAACGAGCGCGCCGGGTCACCGAGTGGCGGTTCGATCTTCACCACGTCCGCGCCCCAGTCGGACAGGATCCCACCGGCGGCCGGGCCGGCGACCCACACACCGAGCTCGATCACACGGACGCCCGCCAGGGGTCCCGTTGCCTCCCCGGCCATCACCACCTGCTTCCCGGGCGCCTCATGGCTCAGGGGTGAACTCAATATGGATCTCCCGATAGGTCCTGGTGAAGAAGCCGGGGACGAACTCGGGCTCGTGTCCCGGAAGCAACCGGAAGTCCGGGAGGCGACGGAGCAGCTCCTCGAACAGGACCCGGAGCTCAAGCAGCGCGAGGTTGGCCCCCAGGCAGCGATGGGGCCCGAAGCCGAAGGCCACGTGGTGGTTGTGGGCCCGGAGCACATCGAACTCGTCGGGGCGCTCGAAGACGCGCTCGTCGCGATTGGCGGCGGCGTACATGAGGAGAACCTCGTCGCCTTGGCGCAAAAGCTGCCCGTGGAGCTCGTGCTCGGCCGTCACGGTCCGGCGCATGTTGAGGATCGGGCTGGACCACCGGATGAACTCGTCCACGGCCGAGGTGCGGAGCAGGCTGGGATCCTTGATGATCCGCGCCCGTTGCTCGGGGTAGTTCGACAACGCCACCACCGTCTGACCGATGGTCGACCTGGTGGTCTCGGCCCCACCGTCGATGAGCAGCAAGGCCTCGTTGAAGATCTCCGAAACCGGGAGGGGTGCCCCATCCACACTGGCCTGGACCCACGTCGACATCAGGTCGTCACGGGGCTCGGCGCGACGGGCCTCCATCAACTGCAACGTCTCCGAGGCGAAATCGGCGGACGCCGCCTCGGAACCCTGCGGCCCCCGCTCGTCACCGTCGAGAAAACCGGCCTGGGCCATTGTCGCCTCGGACCACCATTTGACCTGCGGCCAGACCGAACGGTCATACCCCATGAGGTCGGAGATCATGATGGCCGGGAGTGGAGCCGCCAGGTCGGCCACCACTTCGGCGTGACCGGTGTGCGCCACCGCGTCAATGAGCTCGGTCACGACCCGCCGGACGTGATCTTCGTGACGGGCCAACGCGGCCAGCCTGAAACGGGACGAGACGAGCTTGCGCTGGTCGGCGTGGAACGGATCGTCCTTGTTGATCATGGACTCGCTCATCTGGATGAAGGGGCGCGATCCGGACGCCGAGCTGTAGAGCTCGGTGTTCCGCTCGACCTCGCTCACATCACGATGGCGCGAGACGCCGACGATTCCGTTGACGTCGCGGTAGGCCGGCGCTTCATCGCGTAGCCACTGGTACACCGGCCAGGGGTCTCCTGAGTACAGATAAGGGTCCAACAGGTTGATCGGTCGAGCGTCCGTCGCCGTCATGCATTCCCTCCCGAGAGTCCGGGCGCCTTCGGGGCCCTGTGCGCGGCGCACCGTTCCGGGCGGAGGCTAGATTCTGGTTCCAGTTCTGTCAACGCTTCGTCGCCCACGGGACGGAGGAGCGGTCCAGTGGACTTCGGCACCCAACTCTGGTTCAGTTCTACGTCGTGCTGACCCCTTATGACGACTTCCCGATCCATCAGACCGCCGACCCGGTCGCCCATCCCTCCAGCGCCGACCCGAACCACTACGACCGTTACTTCTTCAACGGGTTCTCGCGGAACGGGGAGATCTTCTTCGGGGGTGCGATGGCGCACTATCCCAACCGGGGCATCATCGATGCCGCCTTCAGCCTGGTGGTCGACGGTGTGCAGCACTCGGTCTTCGCCTCGGGGTCGATGCCCTTGGACCGGGCCACCGAGATAGGGCCCATCCGGGTCCAGGTGATCCAGCCCCTGCGCCAGATCCGGCTGTCGGTTGCAGCGAACGACCAGGGGCTCGAGGCGAATCTTGTCTTCGACGCCCGCACGGTGGCTATCGAGGAGCCACGGAACACCATGATTTCGGGGACGCGGAGGGTGATGGACGTCACCCGGCTCACCCAATGGGGCTCGTGGGAGGGAACGATCCGCCTGGCCGGACAGGATGTGCCCCTGGGTGCCGGGGCGCGGGGAATCAGGGATCGCTCGTGGGGCCAGAGGGGCGTGGGCGTGCAGGCACCGACCAATTTCCCCCCGGCGGCGCCGCAGGTGTTCTGGCTGTGGGCTCCCCTTCATTTCGATCAGTTCTGCACGCATCTGGCGCTCTTCGAGCGGGCCGACGGCGAACGATGGCTGGAGCAGGCCCTGATACTCCCGGTCCTCGACAAGGATGCGGCGACCTGGGGCCCCGACCTCGAGTACGAGCGCCTGCAGGGAGTGGACTACGAGCTCGACTGGACACCGGGGACGCGGGTCGCCCGCGCCGCCACGCTGACGATGCAATCCGCGGTGAACGGCCGCAGCAAAATTGAGCTGGAGCCGCTCTTCACCTTCCGCATGCGCGGCATCGGCTACGGGCATCCGGTGTGGGGACATGGCTCGGTACACGGTCCCTTGGCGGTGGGTGGCGAGTCCATCCGTCTCGACGACTTCGACCCTCAGGACCCCACCGCCCTCCATGTCGAGACGCTGTGCCGGGCCCACATGGACGGCGAGGAAGGAATCGGCGTGCTCGAACAGATCGCCTTCGGCGACCACGAACCCACGGGCCTGCACGGCGTGTTCGACGGCTACCGCGCGACCTGATCTCGGCCCGGCGCGACTCGCCTGCTCGCTCCGGGATCAGGCTGAGTCGTCCCGAGCCAGGAGCTGATCGGGGCTGAGTCCGGTGAACGGGCGGAAGTCGGGGCCGGCCCTGAGGTGTTGGCCCCCGTCAATGGCAATGACCTGACCGGTGACCCTCGCAGAATCCGGGCCGATCAAGAAGCTGACCACGCTGGCCACCTCTTCTGGGGTCGAGGTGCCTCCGAGCGGCGTGTTCACGAGGTAGCTCTCGAAGACGTCGCTGTCCCGGGGAATGCCCTCCATGATTTCGGTCGTGACGAAGCCGGGTTCGACCGAGTTGAACCGGACCCCGGCCGGACCGTACTCGTCCGCCGCGTTGCGCATCATGTGATCGATACCCGCCTTGGCCACGGGGTAGGCGCCGAAGACCCGGTGCGTCACGCCGCCGGCCAGGGAGGACATGCCGACGAACGATCCCCCGCCGGCGGCGACCAGATGGGGCACGGCATGTTTCACGCACAACATCGTCCCCAAGACGTTGAGGGTGAGCACCCGCATGAACTCGTCGGCGTCCTGGAGGTGGTATGGGACGAGCGCTCCCCCGCCGCCGGCGTTGGCGACCACCCCTCTGAGGTTTCCCGCCGCCTGAACGGTTCGCTCAATGGCCTGGGCGACATCTGCTTCCTGGGTCACGTCGGCCACCGTGTAGTTCGCCGTGAGCCCGGCACTGGCCAGGTCGGCGACCACGGCCTCGAGGCGGGATTCGGTCCTCCCGCAGATCATGACGACGGCACCCTCCGCGGCGAGACGGGCCGCGCAGGCCTTGCCGATACCGGTTCCGCCGCCGGTGACCAGTACCCCTGAACCACGGAGACGTTCTTCAACTGCAGGCATGGTCGCTTCCCCCGAGATGGACTGTGTCGGGACGGTACCAGTGCACGCACACTTCGGGCAATGTCCGGGGGTGGCACCTCGACCGGCCGCTCGACTAGACCGAGGGAATGAGCGTCACCCTGGGCGAACTGGTCTCGCCGACCCATACCGCCGTCGTGACCATGGAGGTGCAACGGGCCGTGATCGGCGATCTCAGCACCTTCCCCGAGTTGGCGGAGGCGGCCGCGGCGACTGCCATCGTGCCGAATATCGCCCGGGTGCTCGCGGCCGCGCGTACCCGCCACGTGCCCGTGATCCACTGCCTCGCCGAATTCCGGGCCGACCGGGCCGGCACGGTCGTCAACTGCGCGCTGATCGGATCCATGCTCCGTAACCCCGAGCACATGCTCACGGGCAGCCCATCCGCCGAGCTGCTCCCCGAGCTCGGGCCCGAAACCGGGGACCTGCTCTCGACCCGCTTCCACGGCGTCTCCCCCTTCATCGGGACGTCTCTCGACCCCTGGCTGCGCAGTCTGGGCATCCGCACCGTGGTGGCCACTGGCGTTTCGGTCAATCTGGGCGTGCTCGGGCTGGCCATTGAGGCGGTCAATTTCGGGTACCGGGTCGTGGTGCCCCGCGACACCGTGGCGGGCGTGCCGGCGG
>Ga0302325_10021626_pt1 | contig 13465 bp, 14 predicted proteins | sample Palsa_T0_2_FD_201948 | JGI IMG/M metagenome (GOLD analysis project Ga0302325, IMG submission 201948) | Peat permafrost microbial communities from Stordalen Mire near Abisko, Sweden - Palsa_T0_2 | ecosystem: Environmental > Terrestrial > Soil > Palsa > Peat permafrost | place: Sweden: Abisko... | reverse complement strand
CTCCCTCCATCGACGAAGAGGGTATTGCCCGTGACATAGCGGCAGTCCTCGCTGGCCAGGAACAACGCGACGGGGGCAATGTCGTGATACGGATCGCCGATGTAGCCCATCGGGTTGCTGGCATCAGCCGCCGCGACGAGCTCGGGGTGCTCCGCCATGACCACCTTGAACGTGGCGGACTTCGCCGCCGGGCAGATGACATTACAGACGACTCCCGTGCTCGCCCACTCCCGCGCCGCGGTGCGAGTCATGGCCCGAAGTGCCTCCTTGGCCGAGTTGTATTCGAGCGTGCCGATGTGCGCGTTGACGCCGTTGAGCGAGCAGATGTTGACGACCCTCCCGTAGCCCTTGGCCTTCATGATCGGAAAGGCCTTCTGCATCGCCCACAGGGGGCCACGGAAGCCGACAGCCAGGCCGTGCTCAATCAGTGCATCGGTCTTCAGCTCGACCCTGCTGATCTTCCCTCCGCCCCACGCGTTGTTGACGAGGATGTCGATCGTTCCGAACGCCTCGACAGCAGCGTCGATCATTGCTGCGTTGTCCTCCTTGCGCCGAACGTCGGTGTGGACGAACAGCGTCTCTGATCCGGTGGCTGATCCGACCTCTTCAGCCGTTGCCCGGCCGCGGTCGTCGTTCATCTCGGCGATGACGACGTGAGCCCCTTCCTCCGCGAAGCGACGAACGATTCCGGCACCGATGCCGTCACCGCCCCCGGTCACCACCGCCACACGCCTGTCTAACCGTCCCATGTGAACCGCCCCCTAATGAATTTGTTCGCCGGACCTTTTTAGGAACAATGTTAGGATTAAAGTTCTGTAACTGCAACCCTCCACGAGAGGATCGGTGTCGTGCGTAGGAGCGATTCGTTGGTGCAGATCGAACGGTCCATTGGCCGTATCGGGGTGGTCGGCTCGAGTGTTCGGGCCGTCCGCTGGCGCGCTGCCCGCGCCGGTGTCGAGGTGTCCGCCCCGGGGATGGGCATCCTCGGGGTTCTCGAGCGCGGTGGGCCGCAGCGGGTGTCGCTCATCGCCCGCAAGGCCGGAATGGTGGGCCCGCAGGCGAGCCGCGAACTGCGCGCGCTCGAAGCCGCCGGTTACGTCGAACGCACCACTGATGGTACCGATCGGCGCTCTGTCGTGGTGTCCATCAATCCGAAGGGCACCGATGCCTACCTGCGATTACGCGATGCGGCGGTGGCCGCCGCCGGCACGGCGTTAGCCGGATGGAGTTCCGAGGAGCTGGCCAAGCTCGCCCGACTGCTCGGGCGGATGGCCGACGACTTCGCCGCGGTGGCCCATGAGTGAGGCTCGTCGCGTTGCCGTGGTCGCGGGTGTCGGCCCGGGCATCGGACGATCCACCGCTCTCGGACTGGCGACCCAAGGCTATGACGTTGCCGTGGCCGCTCGCCGGCCCGAGTACCTGGACTCCGTCGTGGCCGAGTTGGTCGCGCTCGGCGCCCGAGGTCTGGCCGTGCCGACCGACATGGGCGACCTGGAACAGAGTCGGGCGCTGGCGGAGCAGGTGGCGGCGCACTTCGGCCGGATCGATGTTGTGGTGGGCAGTGCCGCCAAGGGTGGGCCGAACCACACGATCATGAACGCTGACCTCCGCGACTGGCAGGAGGCCTGGCAGGTGAACGTCCTCGGCCCGGTCGAACTGGCCCGCGCCGCCATCCCGCATCTGCGCGCCGTCGGCGGCGGTGCGATCGTCATGGTCTCGACGCTGGCGGTGCGCGCGATCAATGCCGGTCAGGGAGCGTACGCGGCGACGAAATCGGCACTCACCGTCGCCGCCCAGACCCTGGCGAAGGAGGTCGGTCCCGACGGCATCCGCGTGAATATCGTCGTGCCCGGCTTTGTACCGGGGCCGAACACCGACACGATGTTCGCCCGAATGGCCGAACGGCGCGGCACCACCGCCGCGGCGATTTTGGACGAGCTGGCGGCCGAAACCGCACTGAACCGGCTCCCGACGCCCGACGACGTCGCCGACGCGATCGTATTCCTGGCGTCCGATCGGGCCCGCTCCATCACCGGGCAGACGCTCGACGTCAACGCGGGACGCTGGATGGCCTGAAACAGGTCAGCGGGGAAGCCTCATCGCCTTCCTTCCACCTCCACGCCAAAGTGCTTGATGTAAAAGTCGTAATCGGAGTGAATTTGCTCAGCGCTCAATCCGAAGTCCGCCGGGTGGTATTCGTGGGTGCCGTGGGCGCCGGACCGGTTGGTCGCTTGCCAGTCCTTCATCACGAGTTCTGTCCTGTGGTCGAGCTCCAGGCCGAGGAATTCGTAGACACGCCGGATGGTGCCGAGTGGGTCTCGGACCAGGTCGACATGGTGGACGTCGAGGAACCGGTCTTCTCCGATGCGCCCCCGTGCTTCGATGGCATTCTCCATACCGATCCGGAGGTGCTCGCTCACTTCCCGACCGTGGCGGACGAGGTCGAGCTCACCGGCGCTGGCGGGAAAGATGTGCGAGACGAAGCTGGCATAGGACGGCACCGCCTTCGCAGGGTCACGATGCGTCATGAGGAAACGCGCGTCGGGGTAGGTCGACAGCAAGGCCTCCAGGTGGAACTTGTGGTGCGGCGCCTTGAACAGCCACAGGTACGGGGGCCGTCGCGACTGCAGCAGTTTCACGGCCCGGCGGTGATAGGCGAACGCCCCGGTGGAATCGGCGTCGCGCCACCATGCGTGGTAGCCGTACACGGGCAGCGTGTACTGCTGACCGTGGAACCCCATCCCGAGGATGTCGCTGTCCTCGACGCTGGCGTCGAGCTCGTAGGTATGCATGGCCTTGGCTTCGGCGGGGAGCTCATCGTTCTCCCGCGCGTAGGCCAGTCGTCTCGGGTCTTCGGCTTCTCCCTCCAGCGTCGGCGGAGGGCATGGCTCTCGCTGTTCCCACATCCGCAGACTCCGGAGCTGTGGATCGAGAGAGAGCATGCTGCCCAGGGCGGTCGTGCCAGTGCGAGGCAGCCCGATGACATCGACAGGGCCGTAGACGGGCAGGTCCTCGATCTCGGGGTGCTCCATGTACCAGGCCTCGATGCGGAGACGACTGGCCAGCCGTCTCCGGAGCACGCCCACGACCTCCTCGTCCGTCGAGGGGCTGAGTCCAGCGTCCTCGGCCAGGCTCTCGAGCAGTACGGTCAGGCCCTCACGAAAGTCCCCGGTCCCGTACTCGCTGAGTCCGGTTTGCGCGACCGCTTGATCGAGAAGGGTCTCAGCTGAGGGATAGCGGCCGCTACCGGCCATGTACGGCTTCCGATTCGAGGGGGGCGCCGCTCACCAACGCTCCGATTCTTTCCGACAGTCGATCCAGCTGCATCGTGTGGCCCCCCAAACCGCCCCTGTAGGCGACTCAATATAGTCCGCACGTTCTGCGAAGCACTCCGGTGTCCAGGCCGGCCAACACGGTCAAGGAAACGGTGGTCGTTCGTTCCGACCGCCAGTTGCTCGTTTGTGGGACATTTGACCGCCATCGGGCCAGCGGTGAGACTTCCGGAGGGCACGGCAACCGGTCACGAAGGATTGGGAAAATGCGCGAGCGGTCGAACGAAGTGGACGTCGAGCGCGATGTCAAGGTGACGATGCCCGACGGGGCGGTGCTGTTGGCCGATGTCTACCATCCGGTCGGCGTCGACGACGCCCCGACGATCCTCGAACGCACCCCCTATGGTCGGCGGGGCGTGTCCTCCGGGGCGGGGCCGGAGTTCGCGGCCCGGGGGTACCGCTACCTGCTCCAAGCGTGCCGCGGCACGGACGGCTCGAGCGGTTCGCACAGTTACTTCATGGAAGCACCCGATGGGCGAGCCACGGCCGACTGGATCGCGCAGCAGCCTTGGTTCAACGGGAGTCTCGGCACCTTCGGGGCCAGCTACATGGGGTTCACCCAATGGGCGCTGGCGTCGACTCGACCACCGCACCTCAAGGCCATGGTGGTCGCCCTGGCCGCGTCGGTCCGGGCTTTTTCCTGGTATCCGGGCGAATCGCTCGCCCTCGAGGTCATCATCCCCTGGGACCTCGGCGCCACGCAGTTCAACCAGGAGCCGAACGCCACTACGATCGCTGACGTCTCCCCCGAGGCCATTCAGCGGCGGATGGCCGACCTGAGAGCCGGATTCGACCACCTTCCCCTGGGCGACGTCATCCGCCACCTCACCGGCGCCGACCTCCAGCTCTATCAGGACCAGCTCGCGCACACCGGGTTGGAGGATCCGTTCTGGTCGCCGCTCGACTACAGCGCCCTGTTGCCGGATTGGACGGTGCCCACGCTGCTCGTCGACGGCTGGCACGACTATCCGTTGCCGCGGGTGCTCGAGGACTACGCCGCCCTCCGCGCATCGGCGGCGCCGGTCGGGCTGCGTATCGGCGCGGGCGGGCACCTCGAGGGAGGTGGCGAGGGTGGGATGACCGATGCTCCGCTGGCCTGGTTCGACACCTATCTCCGCGGCGAGGACGGTCTGCTGCCTCACCGTCCGGTGACGATCGAGGTCCAAGGGGAGGGCGGTGGCTGGCGCGAGCTCGATGACTGGCCGCCTCCCGCCGACCCGAAGCGATGGTATTTGCATCACGATGGGCGTCTCGCTCCCGAATCGCCGAACTCCCCCTCACCGCCCGACCACTACCGGTACGACCCCTCCGACCCGACCCCATCGATCGGTGGCATCGGCATGCTCACCGGTGGCCCCGTCGACAACCGAGAGCTCGAGGCACGACCGGACGTCCTGGTGTACACGTCTGACCCGCTGTCCGACCCTCTCGTCCTGATCGGCGGGGTCGAGGCCGAGCTCTGGGTCGGCTCGAGCCTCGACCACACCGACTTCTTCGTCCGGCTGTGCGACGTGTCGCCCGACGGCAGTTCGGTCAACGTCTGCGACGGGCTGCGACGGCTCGGTCCGTCATCGATCCGCCGCTCCGCCGACGGCTCGTTCCGCGTGTCGGTTCCCATGTGGCCCGCGGGACACCGCGTTGGCTCCGGCCACCGTCTGCGGATCCAAGTGTCGAGCGGAGCGCATCCCGTCTACGCCCGCAACCTCGGGACCGGCGAACCCATCGCCACTGCCACCACCATGCGGGCAGCAGAGCAAGCCGTCTACCACGAACCGGGCAAGCTCTCCTTTGTCACCTTGCCCCAGACCTGAGTCTGTGAACCTGGCGCTGGCGCAGAAAGGAGAGACTCTTGGCGAAGACCTGGTTCATTACCGGTGCATCGAAGGGTTTTGGACGTGAATGGACGGAAGCTGCCCTCGAGCGAGGCGACAAGGTTGCGGCCACCGCGCGAAACCTCGAAACCCTCGAACCGCTGGTCAACACCTATGGCGACGCGGTCCTGCCGATTCAGCTCGACGTCACTGACCGGGCGGCCGACTTCGAGGCCGTAAGGAAGGCCGCCGACTATCTGGGCCGGCTCGATCTGGTTGTCAACAATGCGGGCTACGGCCACTTCGGAGCGATTGAGGAGCTGTCGGAAGACGACGTCAGATCGCAGCTCGAGACCAACTTCTTCGGCGCCTTGTGGGTGACGCAGGCGGCCTTGCCGATCATGCGGGCGCAACGCTCCGGTCACATCATCCAGGTTTCGAGCATCGGTGGCGTCACCGCATTTCCCACTGTCGGTGCCTACCACGCGTCGAAGTGGGCTCTGGAAGGCTTCTCTCAGGCTCTTTCGCAGGAGGTGGCGGACTTCGGCATAAAGGTGACGCTGATCGAGCCCGGCGGGTACGCGACCGACTGGGCCGGACCATCGGCCACGCACAGCAGGGAGAATCCTGCGTACTCCGGGGTTCGAGAGGCGCGGAGCCGCGCCAGAGCCAGTACTCCCGCCGGCGATCCAAAGGCCAGTCGAGCAGCAATCCTCAAGGTGGTCGACGCTGACGAGCCACCGTTGCGGATCTTTTTCGGCAAGGTGCCGCTCGGCGTCGCAACGGCCGACTACGAGTCTCGACTGGCGACGTGGCACAAGTGGCAGCCCGTCTCGATCGAAGCGCAGGGGTCAGAGTAGGGCGGCCCTCCAAGGTGCGAGGTCCAGCGCCGGGTAACGGAGCGCCGTCTGATCGAGGAGCCGTTCGTTCCAGACCGGATGTCCCGGCGGAGGGAACCCGAAAAGCTCGAGCTGGCGTGGCGTCGAGCTCTCCACGAACCTCGTCCAGTCGGGCCCGGTCGAGCGCGACTGCTGCTGGTCGTAGCCGATCCAGTCCACGCCGGCGTTCTTGAATGCCACGGCCGCCACGAACCGCGCCATCCCCGGGGACCCGAAAGGAGCGCCCCGGTGATAGACGTCGGATCGGTAGGCCAGGTACGAACCGCGGACACCCGGTGCCGGGCGCTCGGCGTCGTACAGCTGCGGGTCCCAGTCGGGCAGGACCACTCCGAAAGGCGAGGTCACGTGGGCCGAGTCACGCACCGAGACCAAGCGGGTGGGGTTGGCCGCCTCGGTCACGTCGGAGAGGTAGAGGAACCCCTCCAAGTTCCACCACGGCGACTCGTGGCCTGGTGGCAGCCAGGAATGGTTGCGGTCGATGTGCATCGGCTGCTCGTAGTTCGTCAAACCTGAGAACTTGGCGCTGGCGTGGGCCTGGTAGAGGCGTATGTCAGCCGTGCCCAGCGCGCGCTCGGCGAAGTTGACGATTGAGTCGTGGACATAGAGCCGGTTGAGTGCCCCCGAACCGGCGAAGGGGAAGGCCCCCATCCACTGCTGCTGATCCGCCCGGAACCCCGGACCTTCGTCGGGCCAGACGTAGTCCTCCTTGGGTTTGGCCGGACGTCCCTTCCACTGTTCCGTTACGCCCTCGGGATCGGCGTGGTAATCCACCGTCGCGGGAAAGAGCAGCCGGAGATCCTCGGATGCGGCGTCGATGTCGTCGGTGCCGACCAGGCCTTCGAGCAGCACCCAACCGTCTTCCTGCCAAGTCTTGACTTCCACATCGGTGGCCAATCGTGAGGTCACGGCCTCGTCCTTCTCTCGTCGGGTCGCCAGCGGTCACAATCCTAAGCAACGCGGGTTGGTGCCTCAGCGCGACGTCGACGGAGTCCGGATCGATTCGGCGGCCCGTGTCGCCAGCTCGACGAGCGCGGCCACCACGTCGCTCACGACCTCTTCCTCTCGGGGAACCAAGGTCTCGCCGAAATCGCCGATTCCGCGCAGTCCCGGCGGCAGCTCAACCTGCACACCGTGGCTCGAAGGAAGATTGACCGGGTTGTCGGGATGAAACCCGAGCCGCACACGCTCGTCGGCGACGTGGTAGCCGGAGAATCGCCCGTGGAACAGTTGGCGCGCCGCTTCGAGTAGCTGCCCGTTCTGTCCTCCCACAATGATCCCCCGCAAGGGACCGGTTTGCCTCCCTCTCATCGCGGGTCCGTACGGTTCGATGCTGAGTCCCCGGTCGGGATCGAACCACAGTGCGAAGCCGTCGCGTCCGAACCCGTGCACCGAGATAGCGACGTCCACATGCGCCAGGAAGGCTCGCAGAGTGGTCGAATGGTCGGGATCGTGCAACCGTGAGGTGAGGTGCACCCTCAGCCCATTTGGGTGCACGATGGCGTAGTAGGACGCTCCCGCCTGTTCGGCGGCGCGCCGGGCGATCTGATCGGTGCCCCGGTCCTGCGATCCGCCGTGCAGAGCCATGAAGCCGACGTTGGAGCGCAGGATGCACTCCTCTTTGATTCCGGGCAGCGTCAGGAGCTCGGCCAGATCCATCCCCTCAGGTTCGCATGTGATCGGTCGGTCGTGCCACAGCGACCGTACTGGCGACTCGTTCGGATGCTCGACATCGATTGCCAGTAGCTCTCGCACTTGTCCACATGGTCCGTCAGGACAGTTTGGGTTGGCACGGATCTCGACCTGGGTAATCTCTGTCACCGGTGTCTTCCTTCAGCGAGGTCCGACCCGGGCGGTGGGTTGGAACAGGGGGTTTCGACGGGCCAACGTGTGGGCATAAGGCAGGTGACCTCACAGCGAGTGAGTAACAGCCCTTCCGCTCTCGGGGGGAGATTGGCGGTCCCCATGGGACCCCGTAGCGATGTTCTAGCCCCACCCTCCGCGTCGTCGAATGGCGGCGGCACTGGAGACATCCGGCCGGCTCCCCAGGTCGACGACACGCTTCCTTCATCAGGCCACAATCTCCGTCTGGCCGACTGGTTCTTTCGCTCTTCAGCCGCCAGCCTCATCTGGCTCGTCGTGCGACTCTGGTTGGGCTACCAGTGGATCAACGCCGGTTATCAAAAGATCTGGGGTTCCGAGAAGTCATTCTTCTGGTTCGGCGGGGGCGCAGGTGTCAAGGGCTTCGCCGCGGCCGGGGTTGCCGGGTCCGCCACGGGCAAGGGCGGGGCGAGCTACGGCTGGTGGGCCGGGTTCCTGCACAACTTCGTCATCCCCAATGCCTCATGGATTGCCAAGTTCATCGCACTCGGAGAACTGGCGCTCGGCATCGCCCTCGTCCTCGGGCTCTTCACCGGCCTGGTTGCGTTGTTCGGGCTGACGCTCAATCTCGTCTACATGTTCACCGGATCCGCGGGCGTCAACCCTGCGTACTGCGTTCTCGAGGTACCGCTCATTCTGGCCTGGCGCAACGCCGGATACCTCGGTCTCGACCGGTTTGCCCTCAGCGGCGCCTGGCGGCAGCATCACGTTTCGAAGGTCGGGGATCGTGCGGCGCACCGCAGGACCACGGCCCCTGCGCCAGCGCTCACTCCGTGAATCGGGCGGCCACTGCGGCGGTCAGTCTCGCACGACGATCTCGCGCCACAGGCCCCCGTTCAAATTGATGTTGTTGCCGTTCGCCTGACCGGGGGCGGAGTCGCCGACGTAGGTGTACAGGGGATGGCCGTCATAGGTGACCTGATTCCCGCCGCCGGAGCGTCTGATCGTCCCCAACTTGCCGGTCACGCCGGTGCCTGCGATCGGGGTGCCCGTCACCGGGGGCCAGTAGACGGCGCAGGTCCCGTAGCAGGTCGACTTGTCCAGGGGGTCGGGAACGAACAGGTACAGGGTGTACCCACGGGCATTGGTCAGCACGGATGCCCCGCTCACCTTGCCAAGCTTGAGAAGCGCTCCCGATGAGCCGGTGCTGGTGGAGACCGGTCCGGTGGCGGCCAGCGAAAGGGCCAGGAGCAGCGCGGCCACTGCGACGAGGGCCGCGGTGGCCCAGCGCGCTACCGGAAAGGCCGCCTCTCCTCGTGCGAGCCATTGTGTCCCGCCCGTTGCCGGGGTACCGACCCCGTGTGGCCCGACCGGGCGCAGGGCAGACCAGGCCAGCGCAGCAAAGGCCGCCACCTCTATGACCCCGGCCACGATCCCGGCCGAGGTCCGGACCTCGCGGAACCCGAACAGCCCGACCCGCAGCGACAGCAGGTAGCCGCCCAAGGTGGCGACGGCGAACCCGGCGCCCGCAGCCGGGGCAAGCCGGCTCCGGAACAGGAGGACCACCAGGCCGAGGCCAAAGGCGGTGATGATCTGCGCCAGGAACAACCAGCCGATCGTCGGGATCGTCCGGTAGCCGGTGAGATAGAGGTCGAGATGGATTGCTCCGGTCGCGCCCAGGAGTCCCGCTCCGATCACCCGCAGGAAAAGGGGCCACCAACTGGTCAGCCGTTGCTGACCTGTGGTGCTCTGCGGTTGGGAAAGGGCCGTTCTCTTCATGACGTCGCTCCTGACATCTCCCTCCGGGGCAAACCTCAACGGACGCTCGCCAGATCGAGGGCGTTCGTGCCGTCATTGACGAAGAGGATTCCCCGACCAGCGGGCTCGACCGCGGCGCCGAAGAGGTCCCCCGCACCGTGGGCCACGAGCGTGACCTTGGCCACCTGCCGCCCTTGCGGACTGACTTCAACGGCGTTGCCGTCGTTGCCGTTGAAGGCGACGATGTCACCATCGGGGGCGATGGTCAACCCGAGGGGACCGTTCAGGGCACCACCCGACGAAATCGTGTCGGTCCCCGAGGCGATCGCGGTGGAACGGGTGATGGCATCAGGGATCTTGGTGATGCGGTTGTTCACGGTCTCCGCCACATAGAGCGTGCCATTCTTGGCGAGCACCACGCCGGTTGGAGACTGGATGAGGGCGGCCTTGTTCGCACGCCACACGAAGTGGGATCCAACGACGGTCGAGCTGAGCATCCGTGGCATCTGCCCGGCGACAAGGGAGACGTCGATCCTGACCACGGTGCACACGCCCACGGGCGGAGTCTTCTGCACGCCGACCGATCTGCTCAACGCGTTCGCCACGAAGAGGTACGCACCCGTGGGCGTGACCTGTGCGGTCATGTCCCAGGGTCCGTTGATGTCCGTAGTTGACCAGGTCTCTGCGACGCCACCGGTGCTCGTGAGGACAATCAGGCACCCGGCCGGGTTGGCCGACGGAAGATTGCCTCCGGCGCCGGTCGGAAGGCTCCCGACGACGACCCAACCTCCTGGGAGGATGGACAGCGCCGTCGTGAGGCCGATCCCTCCCGGGCAGGTATCGGAGCCGGGCGGCGTTCCGACCGTCGCGAACGTCTGCTCCGCGCCGGCGGGAGATACCTCCACAATCGTGGTGCCCGTTCCTTGCACGTTGGCCTTGTCGTTGAAGTTGCTCACGAGCGTGTCGCCCTTGACCAGAGTCCCGATGGTGTCGGGCACTATGGCAACCCCGTACGGATTGACATCACCATTGAGTGGCACGGTTGAGGAGACTTGCATGGGCTTCCCCAGCGTCTCGAGAAACGGTGCATCCGATCGTTCACCGGCAACTGACGCACCGGCGACTGCTCCGAGGGTGCCGACGGTGACGGCCGCCCCGAGAAGTGCCATGAACCACAGACGGGTCGTCCTAGCGATGCGTCTCACAGGTCTTCGTCCTCCAACTCGCGCGGCCATCCGCCTCGGCAGTTACGACGGGGATACGGTGGAGAGGCCCCGAGGGATCGCCCTCCGGGAAAAAAAACCGAACGATCCATCATGGGACGCCGTCCGTATACCGGTGGCAGCAGTTCCCTTCCGGAGAGGAGTCACCGTGTGGTCTCGAGGAATTGTCGGCGGCATCCTGTGTCTGGCCGGTGCGGTGTGGATCGCCCAGGGAACCGGGGCGCTCCACGGCGGCGGCATGAGCGGTCATGGCCAGTATGCGATTCTGGGAGCAATCGTGTTCATCATCGGCGCCGCCCTGGTCGTGTGGGCGGGTCGCGTCCGGAGGGAACGGGGACGGCATCGAACCTCTAATTGAAGAGACCCCTATCCACATTGCCCCAGCTCGGAGACCTGCGCTCCAGAGCCGCGCCCGGTACCCTGCGAACGGGAATCCCCGGCGATAACCTCGGCGGCGTGCCAAAGACCGAGAACCTCGAAGACCCGACCGCGCACCCTGAAAACGCCCCTACGAGCGGTAGGTGACGGCTATGTTCGCGTTGCGCTTCGACTTCCGGAATCCGGCCTTCGCCGGGATTCCCATGGCAGACCGGTACCAGGCGGGAATCGAAATGGCCGAGTGGGCCGATCGGCTCGGCGCCGTCAGCATCATCATCTCCGAACACCACGGGTCCGAGGACGGCTACCTGCCGAGCTCGCTGCCCATCACCGCCGCCATGGCTGCCCGCACCACGAACGTGCGCTTCAATCTCGCCGCCATGATCGCTCCGTTTCACGACCCCCTCCGGCTCGCCGAAGACGTGGCCGTCGTCGACCTCATCAGCAGGGGACGCGTGGACGTCATCATTGCGGGCGGCTACGTGCACGAAGAATTCGAGATGTTCGGCGTCGGGATGAACGAGCGGGTGGCGCGGGTGACCGAGGTGGTCACCACACTCAAGCAGGCGCTGACGGGCGAGCCTTTCGAGTTCCGGGGACGCACGGTCCGCATCACACCGGCACCCTTCCAGAAAGGAGGACCGCAGATCAGCATGGGCGGCAGCAGCGAGCCGGCCGCCCGCCGGGCCGCCCGCATTGCCGACGGGTTCATGCCGTCGGAGCCCGCCATCTGGGCCTTCTACCAGGATGAGATGGCGAAGCTCGGCAAGCCGGACCCCGGCCCGTACCTGGGCGGCGACACCGGCGTCATTGCGCTCGCCGAAGATGCCGATGCCGGGTGGGAGCAACTGGCGCCCTACTTCCTCCACGAAATGAACGCCTACGGTGCCTGGCAGGCGCAGGACAACGTGGCCACGGGTTACCAGCAGGTGTCCGACACCGATGTTCCGGCGGCGACCGGGCAGTACCGGGTGCTCACCCCCGACCAGTACGTGGCCGAACTCCGGGCAGCCGGGCCGTTCGCCTTCAGTCTGTTCCATCCGCTGTGCGGCGGTATTCCGCCCGAACTGGGCTGGGAGAGCCTGCGGCTCTACGAGCACGAGGTACTACCCCGGCTCGAGACAGGAACCGGTTGATGAGCGCAGGCAGCCGACCGGACGAGCAGGCTCTTGCGGTCGCCCTCGCGCACGCCGCAGCCGAGGGCTCGGGGGACCTGACCACCACACTGGCCACCCTCGACGACGACCCGGTCTACGAGTTCCAACCAGTCGGTCGCGTCTTCCGGGGCAAAGACACCGCCCGCCGGTACTACGAGCACTTCTTTACGCACTTCAGCCCCCTCACCGAGAGCTTCGAGATCCGTGGCGAGTGGACGACCCCCGAGGGCTTGGGCCAGGAATACACGGTGTGGCTCCGACTGCCCGACGGGACCCGGGAGCGCCACGAGATCATCGGCATCCTCCTCTTCGGCATCTCCGGTCTGGCCGGAGAGCGCGTCTACGCCAGTGAGCGCCTGCTTCGGTTGATGCTCGGGCCGATCTACGACGAGACCACGCAGTTGGAGAATGAGGAGGGACCGTGATCGTCACCACCGGACTGCTGCAGTTCAAGCCAGAGGATCGTCAGGCCGTGCTGGAAGGCTTGAAAGAGGTGGTTCGACGTAGCCGTCAGGACCCCGGCTGCGTCGACTACTGGTGGAGTGAGGATATCGAGACGGCGGATGCATTTCGCTTCTTCGAGTGCTGGGAGTCCCAGGAGTTGATGGACGCCCACATGGCGCAGCCGCACACCGAGGACTTCATGAAGCAGTGCGTGTCGCGGGTCATAGGCGTCGATGCGTACGCCTACGAGGTGAGTGACCGTAAGTCCGCCGTTGGCTGAGTACCTGCGGCATCCTCGTCACCGCACGGTGAAGCCGGCATCGACCGGTAGCGCGACGCCCGTGACGTAACGCGCCTTGTCGGACACGAGCCAGAGTATGACATTGGTCACATCGGATGGCTCAATGAGCTCCACCGGTAGAGCGTTCTGCATGCCGGCGGCGGCCACGTCGGCATGCTCCGCAATCCACTGCTGCATCGCCGGGTTCTGCACCATGTAGGTATTCGTGCCGGTGGGGTGGACGGTGTTCACGCGGATCGAGTGCGGCGCCAACTCCAGCGCGAGGGCCCGCATCAATCCGACCAAACCGTGCTTGCTCGCCACGTACGCCTCCCCCGCTGCCGTGCCGTCCGATATGCCCTTGA
>Ga0302325_10021625_pt1 | contig 13465 bp, 14 predicted proteins | sample Palsa_T0_2_FD_201948 | JGI IMG/M metagenome (GOLD analysis project Ga0302325, IMG submission 201948) | Peat permafrost microbial communities from Stordalen Mire near Abisko, Sweden - Palsa_T0_2 | ecosystem: Environmental > Terrestrial > Soil > Palsa > Peat permafrost | place: Sweden: Abisko... | reverse complement strand
CCTCGCTGGGCGCGTTCTTCGAGCTCGGCCAGCTGATCATCGCGATCCTCGGCGCGATGGTGATCACGTCGGAGTACTCCACCGGGATGATCCGCACCTCGCTGACCGCCCAGCCCCGGCGCGGCGTCGTCTACGCCGCCAAGGCGATGGTGTTCACCGGTGTGACGCTCGTGATCTCGCTCGTCACGTCGTTCATCGCCTTCTTCCTCGGCCAGGCGCTCATCGGGCACGGCGTGAGCGCCTCGCTGTTCCACACGGTGAAGATTCACGCCAACGCGATGGTGAACTGCGGGGGGCCGGCCGGGGGCACCGTCAAGGGCGGCGGACCCGGCGGCGGACCGGGCGCGTGCGCGCACCAGGTGGTGACCTATTCGGGCACCGATGTGATCACCCCGGGCAGCGTGCTCGCCGCGATCATCGGCACCGCGCTGTTCGTCACGATCGTCGCGCTGATCGCGTACGGCGTCGGCGCGCTGGTCCGGCACACCGCGGGCGCGATCGCGATCGTGATCGCCCTGATGTTCATCATCCCGATCCTCGAGCACACGCTGCCGGACAGCTGGCACTTCGACATCATGCGGTTCCTGCCCGACGCCGCCAACCAGGTGGTCTCGGTCACCGTCGGCGGCCCGGTCCAGCACCTGTGGTCAGCCTGGCCGCAACTCGGCGTGACCGCGCTGTGGGCGGCGGTCCTGGTCGGCATCGGCGCCTACCTCTTCCGCACGCGCGACGCGTAGCCGGGACGCGACGATGACTACCACGACTATCGGAAGCGGAGGCTGAGCGATGGCCACCACGACAACGCCGAACGTGCGGCTCTCGGCGCTGCCGCCCGCCGTCGGGCGGGCGGGGCTGCGGGGCGCGCTCGCCTCGGAGTTCACCAAGCTCCGCTCGGTCCGCTCCACCTACTGGACCCTGGGCGCGCTGTTCATCGTCTCGGTCGGGCTCGGGGTCGCGATCGCGTTCGGCACCTCGGCCAGCTGGGACACCCACCCGTTCCAGAAGGTCGATTTCGACGCCACCCAGACCTCGCTTGGCGTGTTCTTCGAGATCGGCCAGCTGATCATCGCGGTCCTCGGCGCGATGGTGATCACCAGCGAGTACTCGACCGGGATGATCCGCACCTCGCTGACTGCCCAGCCCCGCCGCAGCGTCGTCTACGCGGCCAAGGCGATCGCGTTCACGTCGGTCACGCTGGTGATCTCGCTCATCACCGCGTTCATCGCGTTCTTCGCGGTCATGGCGGTGTACGCGTCCACCGGGGTGGGCGTCTCGCTGTTCCACAACGCCAGAATCCCGGCCCAAGCGAATATGAACTGCCTGCAGCGGGTCCAAATCGGCCCATCGGAGTTCCGGTGCACTCATGGCAGCCTGGTGGTCACGAGCTGGGACACGATCCACCCGTCGACCGTGCTGGCCGCGATCATCGGCACCGCGCTGTTCGTCACCCTGGTCGCGCTGATCGCGTACGGCGTCGGCGCGCTGGTCCGGCACACGGCGGGCGCGATCGCGATCGTGATCGCCCTGATGTTCATCATCCCGATCCTCGAGAACGCGCTCCCGAGCAACTGGCACAACGACATCATGCGATTCCTGCCCGACGCCGCCAACATGGTGGTCTCGGTCACGATCCCCGGCAACAACAACGCGCACCTGTGGTCGGCCTGGCCGCAGCTCGGGGTGACCGCGCTCTGGGCGGCGGTCCTGATCGGAGTCGGCGCCTACCTCTTCCGCCACCGCGACGCCTAACCCCGCAACCCAAAACCGTCAGTGCTGGGAGTTATCCCGCTGTGGGCGGGATAACTCCCAGCACTAACCATCTCTCCGGGATAACAGCAAGAAGCGCCTCGGCGCAGCCCGGACCGGGCGGCTAGGAGAGCGCGGCCACGGTGTCGGCGGTGAGGTTGGTGAGGCTGGGGAGGACTAGGCGGGCTTGGGCTAGGGCGTCTGGGGCCGGGGGGTACTCGGGGCGGGGGACGGCGATCACGGTGAGGCCGGCCGCGGCGGCGGAGCGGAGGCCGTTGGAGGAGTCTTCGATGGCGGCGCAGGACTTCGGGGGGACGGAGAGGCGGTCGGCCGCTGCGAGATAGACATCCGGGGCGGGCTTGCCTCGGGGGACCTCCTCGCTTGAGACGGTCGCGGCGAACGCGGACGCGAGGTCGGCGGTGTCGAGGACGGTCCCGATGAGCGAACGGGGAGACGAGCTTGCCACCGCGAGCGGCCACCGGCCCGACAGCGAGCGCACCGCGTCGATCGCACCGGGCAGCAGCGGCAGGTGCTTCTCGTACTCGGCCGCCATGGCCGCGATGACCTGCTGCGCCACCTGCTGGGGGGTGAGCGCGAGGCCGAAGTCGGCCGCGATGTAGGCGGACCATTCGGCGGTGGACATGCCCATCATGCGGTCCTGGGCATCGGCCGGCCAATGGCCGCCGCGGTCGGCGACGAACCCGCGCCGGACTCGCTCCCAGACCGGCTCGGAGTCGATCAGCACCCCGTCCATGTCGAACACGACAGCCTCGATCACGCGGGCCCCCTGACTAGGTCTTCGGTCGAAGGAAGCCTAACCCGGATGCTGATCTTGCGATCTCGGCCGCCGCCCGTGCGGCTCGCACGGGCACGGTGACCGCGGTTACGGGAGCGTCAGGATCTCGTGGCCGTCCTCAGTGACCAGGATGGTGTGCTCGAACTGGGCCGTGCGCTTGCGGTCCTTGGTGACCGCCGTCCAGCCGTCGGGCCAGATGTCGTAGTTGATCGTGCCCAGGGTGAGCATCGGCTCGATGGTGAACGTCATGCCGGTCTCGATCGTCATCAGGGAGCCGGGGTCGTCGTAGTGCGGCACGATCAGCCCGGAGTGGAACGTCGTGCCGATGCCGTGGCCGGTGAAGTCGCGGACGACGCCGTAGCCGAACCGCCTGGCGTAGGACTCGATCACCCGCCCGATGACGTTCAGCGAGCGCCCCGGCGCCACGGCGCGGATGCCTCGCATCATCGCCTCATGGGTCCGCTCGACCAGCAGGCGGGACTCCTCGTCCACGTTCCCGGCCAGGAAGGTGGCGTTGGTGTCCCCGTGCACGCCACCGATGTACGCGGTGATGTCGATGTTGACGATGTCGCCGTCGCCGATCACGGTGTCGTCGGGGATGCCGTGGCAGATGACCTCGTTCAACGAGGTGCAGAGCGATTTCGGGTAGCTGCGGTAGCCGAGGGTCGACGGGTAGGCGCCGCGCTCGATCAGGAACTCGTGCCCGACCTGGTCGAGGTAGTCGGTGGTGACCCCGGGCTGAACGTGCCGTCCGACCTCTTCGAGCGCCTGCGCCGCGAGGCGGCACGCCACCCGCATGCGCTCGATCGTGTCGGCGTCCTTGACGTCCGCCTCGCCGAGCGTCGGGTGTTTCTTGCCGACATACTCGGGGCGGGTGATGCTAGCGGGGACATGCCGGGCGGGCGAAAGCCGGCCCGGGTTGAGCAGAGTGGCCATGCTTTGCAATTCTAGTGCGCATGGCGATCGATAACGAAGATCAGTGGTACTTCTGCACCAGGCACAACACGGTCGAGCCGGCCGACACCCCCTGTCCTGGCAAGGATCTCCTCGGTCCTTACAAGACCAGGGACGAGGCAGCCCACGCGCTGGACAAGGTAAAGGAGCGGAACGAGGCCTGGGACGCGCAGGACTAACTCGATTCATGCGAGCGCGCAGCGAAATGAGCGGAGTGGGGGAGCTAGGCTAGGCCCGTGAGCAACGACTTGCCACCAGTGGCGGAAGCCCGCATGGCCGAAATCAGGTCCAGCGGCACTTGGGGGTCCTCGCTCTCCCCGGACGAGTTCGCCGCGGTCCGCTCGGTGGGGTTCGAGCCCGTGGGGCAGGTTCTGGGCGCGGCGGTCTACAACATCGGCTATGCCGGCGGCTACGGCTGCCCGGGCGCGTGGGGCAGCTACTCGCCGCTCGGCTACGGCCCCGCGGCCAGGACCCAGGTGTCGAGCCGGGGCGGCTACGGGTCGTTCGGGCCGATGGTGCAGACGCTGTACCAGGCCCGGCGGGCGGCGATCAGCCGGATGGTGGCGGAGTGCGCCGAGCTCGGCGGGCACGGCGTCGTCGGCGTCCGGCTCACCATCGGCGGGTTCCCGGCCGGGGGTCTGGAGTTCAAGGCGATCGGCACCGCGATCCGCGCCCCCGGCGCGCCGCCGCTGCGGCACCCGTTCACGTCGGACCTTTCCGGCCAGGACTTCGGGAAGCTGGTGCACAGCGGCTGGATGCCGGCCGGGCTCGCGCTCGGCATCTCGATCGCGGCCAGGCACGACGACTGGCGGACCGTCGGCCAGACCCGCTGGAGCGCGGGCAACGCCGAGGTCAGCGGCTGGACCGAGCTGGTCAGCGACGCCCGCCACGACGCCAGGCAGCAGCTCTCGGCCGACGTCAAGCGGATCGGCGCCGAGGGCGTGGTCGTCGCCGAGATGGACATGCGCGTCCGCGAGCGGGAGTGCCCCGCCCAGGAGGGCGGCCACGACCATATTGTCGAGACGGTCAATATCGGCACCGCGATCGTGCGCCTGAAGAACTTCAGTAAGGAACGGACCGCTTCGCCCCTAGCCATCATGTCCCTAGACCCGAAGCGGCGCCAGGCGGCGCGGGTCGACATCGGCCAGAACAGAAGGTAGACCACGCTATGACGGACCAGCAGACCGGCCTGAGCATGGCCGGCGTCCCACAGGACGCGATCAAGCGGCTCGCCGAACTGCAGCCGGGCAAGGCCGGGTCGATCTTCACCTCCGACCTGTCGGTGAACGAGTTCCTGCTCGTCCGGGAGGTCGGCTTCCGCCCAGTCGGCCTGGTCCTCGGCTCGTCGATCTACCACGTCGGCCTGCAGGTCGGCCGCTGGGGCAAGAACCAGGAGCTCAACGTCCTCTCGCAGGCGATGTACCACGCCCGGGAGCTGGCGATGACCCGGATGGAGGCGGAGGCGGACGCGCTCGGCGCGGACGGCATCGTCGGCGTCCGCCTTGACGTCGAGCTGAAGGAGTTCGGCGCGGACATCGCCGAGTTCATCGCGATCGGCACCGCGGTCAAGGCGGAGCCGGGCGCGGGCGGCGGCGGCGTCGACAACTGGAAGAACAACAAGCGCCAGACGTTCACCTCCGACCTGTCCGGGCAGGACTTCTGGACCCTGATCAGGGCCGGCTACGCCCCGCTTGGCATGGTCATGGGGACCTGCGTCTACCACATCGCCCATCAGCGCATGGGCTCGGTGATCGGCAACATCGGCCGGAACGTCGAGATCGAGCAGTTCACCCAGGCCCTGTACGACGCCCGCGAGCTGGCGATGTCCCGCATGCAGGCCGAGGCCGAGGAACTCCACGCCGAGGGCATCGTCGGCGTCCAACTCCGCCAGCACAGCCACACCTGGGGCTCGCACACGACCGAGTTCTTCGCCATCGGGACCGCGGTCCGCCCGCTCCGCGCCGACCACGTGATCGAGCGCCCGACGATGGTCTTGTCGCTCGACTCCTGATACTGCCCGCGACATGCTGGGAACGGTGCTGATGCTGCGCCGCTACCCGGTCAAGTCGATGCTCGGCGAGGACGTGCCCGCCAGCGACGTGACCGGCAGAGGCCTGGCTCATGACCGGGCGCTCGCGCTCGTGCACCGAGAGACCGGCAAGGTCGCGAGCGCGAAGAACCCGCGCGTGTGGCGCGGCCTGCTCAAGCTGGCCGTCGCCGTCGATCCAGGCTCAGCCGTCGTCGGCTCAGCCGGCCCCGGCCCCGGCCCCGGCCCCTGCCCCGGCGTCGCGGGCTCGGGCGTCTGGATCACGCTGCCTGACGGCAAGACCCTTTGCAGCAGCGATCCTGGCATCGACGCCGTCCTGTCGGAGGTGCTTGGCCAGCCGGTGACGCTGACCGGCACCCCGCCGCCCAAGGCGGAGCTGGACCGGGCGGTGCCCGAGGAGGTGCTGCGCGACGGGGTCACCGCGCGGGTCGCGGTCGAGACGGGCCAGCTGGGCGGCGGCTCCCCGGCCGGCACCTTTTTCGACTTCGCGCCGATCCACCTGCTCACCACGTCCACCCTGGACCGGATCGCCGAGCTCACCCCCCGCGGCGTGGCCGAGGTAGAGCGCTACCGGCCCAACATCGTCATCCGCACGAGCGCCGCCGCTGGCTTCACCGAGAACGACTGGACCGGCCACGACCTGCGCATCGGGCGCGAGCTCACCCTCCGCGTGATGGCGCGCACCCCGCGCTGCGCGATCCCCACCCTCGAGCACGGCGACCTGCCCCGCGACACCGCCGCCCTGCGCGTGCTGGCCGACCACAACCGGGTGACCCCGGTCGAGCCCCTCGCGCCCCAGCCCTGTGCGGGCGCCTACGCCCAGGTGCTGCATCCGGGGCGCATTCGCGTCGGCGATGTGGTGCGCCTGGCCGACGGGGAGCCGGCCTTAGTCGCCCACCGGCAACCGGCCTCACCGGGGGGCGCTCTGGTCCGAGCGCGTGATCCCATCGCCGCCACTGCGATTCCGTTGTCAAAGCGTGCGGATTGAGGGCGTTGCGTGCATGCTTGGTACGTGGACGCTGACCAGGTCGCTACGCTGCGTGCGCTGCTGGCCGGCTCGGGATGGCTGGACCGCGCCCGTATCTTCGGCCGCGCGCTGCGGACGACGCCGCAGTCGGCCGGCGGGCTGCTGATCGTCGGCACCCCCGCCTACGAGCCGTGGCACCTGACCGCCCACCTGGACGACGAGAGCCGCCTGTCGGGCTTCGCGACGCTGGCGCCCACGCTGATCCGCTGGTCCCCGCCGCCGGACGCGCCCCCGCACCTGTCGGTCGGGCTGGCCCGCCTGGAGGCCGCCCGGCGGGGCGAGACGCTCTTCGTCGTCACCGAGGACTCCGCCCCGGTCCCCCTGCTCGAGCGGGTCAGCGACGCGCGCAAGACCGGCGCGACCATCCTCGCCCTGGACACCGGCGAGGGCGACCCCGAGCTGGACGCGCTCGCGCACGAGGCGCTGGCGGTCCCGGCGTCGCTGTCGTTCGACGCGGGGCAGCACCTGGTGTCCGCGGCGGCCGGAGAACAAGAAGGCGGCCGGGCGCGCAAGCTGACGCTGCGGGACCGCCTGGCGCGCCTGCTCGACACGGTAAGCGGCCCCACCGCCTAAGCGCCGGGCAGGGGTGCGGCTCCGACCCCAGGAACCCGCAGTTAGGGAGGTTGCCGCCACTTTCCGCGAGCCTGTCAGCGCGCAGTTCGCCGAGCCACCGCCCAACCAGCGGCGCCGCAGTGAGAGGATCGAAACGGGAAGCCGATAACCGATGGAGGCGTTGATGAAGTTCGCCTGGCTGTGCAGCCACGAGTCCTACCAGCCCGAAGACCTGGTGACGCAGGCGATAGCCGCCGAGGCGGCCGGGTTCGACGCGGTACTCGGCAGCGACCACTTCCACCCGTGGGTGGACGATACGTCCGCGGCCGGGTTCGTCTGGTCCTGGCTTGGCGCGGTGGCGGTCCAGACTGAGCGCGTGCTGCTCGGCACCGCGGTCACCGCCCCGCTGTTCCACTACCACCCCGCGCTGGTCGCGCAGATGGCCGCCACTGTTGACCGGCTGTCGGCCGGCCGCCTGTGGCTCGGCGTCGGCACCGGCGAGGCCCTGAACGAGCGCCCGCTAGGCTTCCCGTTCCCCGGCTACGGCGAGCGCCAGGCCCGGATGGAGGAGGCCCTGGAGATCATGCACCGCCTGCTGGCGGGCGAGAAGGTGACCTTCCACGGCGAGTACTACACCACCGAGACCGCGAAGCTGTACTCCCCGCCCAAGGGCACGGTGCCGATCCTGATGGCGGCGGGCGGGCCGAAGTCGGCCGCGTTCGCCGGCCTGTACGCCGACGGCCTGATCACCAGCGTGAAGGACCCGGCCGACACGGTGGCCAAGGTCATCGAGCCCTACCGCAAGGCGGCGACCGAGGTCGGCAAGGGGCACCGGGTGCTGGCGACCCGCTGGACCGTCCTCGCCGACGGCCCGGACGAGGCCTGGAAGGCGCTGTCGTCGATGCGCGGCCTGCGCGCCCCCGGCCGCCTCGAGGCGACCGACCCGGCCGAGCTCAGGTTCAGGGCCGACGAGATGGGCCGGGCCGAGGTTCTCAATTCCTACACGGTGGTCCCCGACGCCGCCGGGCTGGTCGCCGCCTACCAGCCCCTCGTCACCGACGTGGGCGCGGACCTGGTCTCCATCCAGGTCATGTCGGCCGACCCGATGGCCGCCATCGAGCTGATCGGCGAGGAGGTCCTGCCCCAGCTCCGCGCCCTCAACGGCTGAGCGGGCGGTAAAAGCAACAAGCTCCCTATCGAACGGACCGTTGCTGCGCCCATCCGCCCGACTCCTACCCCTACCCCGGCAGCCGCCCCCTGTCGCCCACGCCGCCGACAGTCCCGCAATGCCTCCGCGCCCCGCGCCGGTCGCCTACGCCAGCGACCGCCCCTATTGGGGTGGCTGGCGTAGCCGACAGGTCACGATCCGGGTCGATGGCGTAGCCGACATGGTCTCGTGGCTACTGCATGGCCTCCGCGAGCAGGGTGATGGAACGCAGCCGCCCCTCCAGCGACGGCGCCTGGTGCACCGTGATGAACTCGTCCGCCTCGGTCTGCTTGCGGAAGTCGTCGAGGTACTCGCCCACCTCGCCCGGCGTGCCGACGGCGGCGTAGCGGAGCATCTGGTCCACGTGCAGTCCGGCCGCGCTGCCCAGCAGCTCGTCGGCCTGCTCGTCGGTCATGTCCTCGGCCGGGATGCCGACGTGGCGGGAGAACAGGCTGATCGCGCGAGCGCGCCGGACGGCGTGGAACTGCTCGTCGGCCGCGGCCTTGGTGTCGGCGGCGGTCACGTTGACGCCGACGATCGCGTAGGGCCGGTCCAGCTGCTCCGACGGCTTGAACTCGCTGCGGTAGGCCGCGAGCGCGGCGAACAGCGCGTCCGGCGCGAAGTGCGACGCGAACGCGTACGGCAGCCCAAGCCGCGCCGCCAGCTGCGCGCCGAACAGCGACGATCCCAGCATGTAGAGCGGGACCCGCGAGCCCTTGCCGGGGATGGCGTCCACCCCCGGCACCCGGCTGTGGCCGGCCAGGTACGCCTGCAGCTCCTGGACGTCGGTCGGGAAGGCATCCGACGACCGGGGGTCGCGCCGCATCGCGCGGAACGTGGTCTGGTCGGAGCCGGGAGCCCGGCCCAGGCCCAGGTCGATGCGGTGCGGGTACATGGCGTCAAGCGCGCCGAACTGCTCCGCGATCGTCAGCGGCGAGTGGTTGGGCAGCATGATCCCGCCCGCCCCGAGCCGGATCGTCGAGGTGTGCGCGCCGATATGCGCGATCACCACGCTGGTCGCGGCCGAGGCGATGGTCGGCATGTTGTGGTGCTCGGCGTACCAGACGCGGGTGTAGCCGAGCTCTTCCGCCCGCCGTGCGACCGCCACGCTGGCGGCGAAGGCGTCGGTGACAGTCTGACCTCGGCCGATGGGCACGAGATCCAGGATCGATAGTGGTACGCGCATCGGATTACAGGTAGTTCTCCAGGTCGGCCTTGATGTCGGCCGGCGCCACCGGCGGCTCGTAGCGCTTGATCACGGCGCCGTCGCGGCCGACCAGGAACTTGGTGAAGTTCCACTTGACCTCGTCGGTGCCGTCGGAGCCGGGCCGGATCTTGGAGATGGCGTCGTAGAACCCGCCGTAGGCGGGCCCGAAGTCGCCGGGGGCCTCCGCCCGCAGGTACGCGTACAGCGGGGCGGCGTCGGGGCCGTTCACCTCGACCTTGCCAAGCACCGGGAACGTCACGTCATAGGTGGTCTTGCAGAACTCCTGGATCTCCTCGTCGGTGCCCGGCTCCTGCTCCTTGAACTGGTTGCACGGGAACCCCAGGATCTCCAGGCCGCGGTCCTTGTCGTCCCGGTACAGCGCCTCCAGGCCCTCGTACTGCGGCGTCAGCCCGCACTTGCTCGCCACGTTCACGATGAGCAGCACCTTGCCCGCGTACTCGCCGAGCGAGAGCTCCCCGCCGTCCGCGGTCGTGGCCGAGAAGTCATACGTGTTGGTCATACTTCCTCCAAGTGGCTGGCAAACCGGGCGCGGTCCGCGTCCGTAGGGGTAGAACAGGCGGGTTCGCGCCGATCATCCCGTACCCAGCGGTCACATTGCCCGCCGTGGCCTTCGAGTAGCCTGGCACGATGACCGGAGACGCCACGCTGGGCACGTCGGCCGGGCCGGCCAGCCGGGTCGGCACCAGCCTGCCAGACCTGGTCGCCCACGTCGCCGCCGATTACGGGCTGGGCGAAGTCGGCGACTGGTCGGTGCTTGCCACCGGGTACGAGGACTGCAACGTCGACCTGCGAGCGCGGCAGGCGCGGGTGGTGATCAAGGTCTTCGCGGTCGGCCGCCCGGCCGGGATCGCCGCGCGCACGGCCGGCCTCATCGACGCCGTCCGCCAGGCAGGCGTGCGCCACCCGCGGCTGCATGCCGACGCCGCGGGCAATCAGGTGCACTCCTACGACGGGCACCGGCTGCTGGTCATGGACTTCGCGCCCGGCCGGACCTTCTACGACCTGGGCCGCCCGCCGGACCAGGCCGAGCTCGCGCGCGTGGTCGAGCAGGCGGCGCGCATTCACGCCTGCGGCGCGCGTCCGGAGCGCGTGTTCGACTCGTGGGCCATCGCCAACCTGGTTCCGCTGGCGGGGCAGGTCGGCGATCTGCTCGACTCGCGCCAGCGCCGCCTCGTCGACGGCGCCATCGCCGAGCTGGCGCGGGTCGACTTCTGGTCCCTGCCGGTGACGCTGATCCACGCCGACCTGACGGCGGGCAACGTCTTGCTCGGTCCCGACGGCGAGATCACCGTGCTGGACTTCGCGCTGGCCAACCGCTGGCCGCGGCTGCAGGAGCTCGCGGTCATCGCGGCCAGCCTGCTGCACGGTTCCCCCGGCCCGCTCCCCGCGCGGCTGGATGCCGTCGCGCGGATCTACTCCGCCGCCGGGCCGGCCCCGCTGACGCCGGAGGAGGAGGCGGCGCTGCCCGCCTTCGGCCGCGCGGCGGCGGCGATGGAGCTGCTGGGCGGGCTAACCAGTGGCGCCAGGGCAACCGCGGCCAGGAAACCGACTCCCTGATCGACATCGGCACCGGCGGCCTCGCCGACTACGACGCCTAGCAACCTCCGACGTCTAGCAACCTCCGACGCCTAGCCGAGGGTCGCTGTCGCGGCCCGGAGTTGCTCGAGTGCCTGGCGGGTGAGTTCGGTCAGCGTCTGCTGGCCGGCCGGATCGGCCCACTGCTCGAAGGCGCGGTAGTAGGCGCCGATGCCGAGTTCGGCGGCGAGGCTCGCGGTCAGCTCAGGCACGCCGCGCTTCGCAAGCGCCTCCCGCACGGCCTCGGTCAGGCCGGCCTTCTTGAAGGTAGCGCGCTCCCGCAGTTCGGCGTTGGCGGCGATGACGGCGCGCAGCCGCGCGGCGAGCTCACGCCGGTCGTCGGTGAAGGTGCCGGTGAGGGCGTCGAGGCCGGCTGCGACGGCCTGCAGCGGCGTGGCCGGGCCGGGCGCGGCGGCGATCGCGTCGGCCAGCAGCCGGCTGTGGATCTCCTGCCCGGCCGCGAACAGCACCTCCCGCTTGTCGGGAAAGTACCGGAAGAAGGTCATCTTGGTCAGCCCGCCCGCGCGCTCGGCGATCTCGCTGACGGTGGTGGCGTCGTAACCCTGCTCGCTGAACAGGTCGAGGGCGGCTCGCACCAGCCGTTCCCGCGTGTTCGGTTCCCATCGCGCCATGAGGACAGAATAGGCGATGTGACTTGGTAACGTCGTCGTGCTAGAGTGACGTTACCAAGTCACATTACCTGCCAGGCCCCGGCCGGGCATCTCATCCCAGGAGAGGGAGCGCTGCTCATGCGTGTACTCGTCACCGGCGCCAGCGGCCACATCGGCTCCGCCGTCGTCCCCGAGCTGATCCAGGCCGGACACGAGGTCACCGGGCTCGCCCGGTCCGACGCCGCCGCCGCCGCCGTCAAGGCCCTGGGCGCGCAGGTGCGTCGCGGCGACCTCTACGATACGGACGGGCTGCGCGAGGCCGCGGCCGACGCGGACGCGGTCGTCCACCTCGCGTTCGACCACGAGACGATGTTCGCCGGGAACTTCGCCGCCGCGGCGGCGGCCGACCTGGCCGTCGCGCAGGCCTTCGGCGACGCCCTCGCGGGCACCGGCAAGACGCTCATCGGGATCGGCGTCAAGCCCACCGGCGACGCGCACCTCGACGCGGTGATCAGCGCCAACCCCCGATCGGCGGGTACCCGCGCGATCGCCGCGCTCACCGATCCCGGCGTGCGCGCCATCATCGTCGCGATCCCGCCGGTGACCCACAGCGATCACGACAAGCACGGCTTCATCCCGATCCTGATCAAGATCGCCCGCGACACCGGCGTGTCCGGCTATGTCGGCGATGGCGCCAACCGCTGGCCGGCCGGCCACACCCTGGACGTCGCCGCGCTCTACCGGCTGGCGCTGGAACAGGCCCCGGCCGGGGCGCAGCTGTTCGCCGCCACCGAGGAGGGCATCGAGGTACGCGAGATCGCCGAGGTCATCGGCCGGCAGTTGGGCATCCCGACGGTGAGCATCCCGGCCGAGCAAGCCGCCGACCACTTCAAGGGCTTCCCGTTCATCACGATGGACATCACGATGCCCAACGCTGACACCAGAAAGCTCCTCGGCTGGGAGCCGACCCATCCCGGCCTGATCGCCGACCTCGAAGAGGGCCACTACTTCCGCACCGACTGATCTCCACCAAGGATGTCAGCACCATTAGCGCTGAAAGTTTGACCGCCTATGACCGGCCATACTTTCAGCGCTAAGTCGTCTACGTAGATAACAGCAAGAAGCGCCCCCGGCGACTCCGCCTCCCGGCAGCCGCTCACGCCATCGTGCGCAGCTGCCGGAAGGTCGGGTCAGTACGAGCAGGGGTTAACGAGCCGGGCCTAGCGGTAGGAGTACTGCTCGGTCGGGAACGCGCCGGTGGCGACGTCGGACGCGAACTCGGTCGCGGCGTCGCGGAGGATGGCGGCGATGTCGGCGTAGCGCTTGGCGAACTTGGGCGAGCGGGCCGACAGGCCCGCCATGTCCTGCCAGACCAGGACCTGCGCGTCGCAGTCGGGGCCGGCCCCGATGCCGATCGTCGGGACCTGCAGCGTCTGGGTGATCCGGGCGCCGAGCTCGGAGGGGATGCCCTCGAGGACGACCGCGAATGCGCCCGCCGCCTCAAGCGCCTTGGCGTCGTGGACCAGCCGGTCGCCCGCCTCGGAGCCGCGGCCCTGGACCCGGAAGCCGCCCAGCGCGTGCACCGACTGCGGGGTGAGGCCCACGTGACCCATCACCGGCACGCCCGCCGCGACCAGCTCCTCGACGTGGTGCGCGACGCGCTGGCCGCCCTCGAGCTTGACCGCGTGCGCGCCCGCCTCCTTCATGAACCGGGCGGCGGCG
>Ga0302325_10021622_pt1 | contig 13466 bp, 6 predicted proteins | sample Palsa_T0_2_FD_201948 | JGI IMG/M metagenome (GOLD analysis project Ga0302325, IMG submission 201948) | Peat permafrost microbial communities from Stordalen Mire near Abisko, Sweden - Palsa_T0_2 | ecosystem: Environmental > Terrestrial > Soil > Palsa > Peat permafrost | place: Sweden: Abisko... | reverse complement strand
ATTAAAAAGCAACAAATAACCAATATAAAGGCAACGACTTACTTGCTATTAGCAAAGCTTAAGCTATAAGCGAAAGCTTATTTCATAAGCACTCGTTTTAGCTATAATACTTTAAATGTTATAAAATTAGTAAATAAGACACTTAAGCTCGATCGAGAGCTCCCGATCCTTTAACTCCTCGACTTACTATAAAATTGTGTAATAGATTAACGATTTTATTAACTTAAGCTAGCTATAAGTGCGTATAAGAGTAAAAAATGGACCCTTTAGTTGCATAAAAAGCTATAAAAGCACTATCTTCTTTCTTGTACAAATATAGTAGTAATAAGGTCGGAAATACAAGGATTAGTTAAGCAATTAAATATTAACATATATACAATTAACTTAAATAAGAAGATATGCTCTTGCCTTGTCTTTTAAGAGAATAGGATCCTTTATAGCTATATAATTATTGCAATATTTGCAATCCTTAGTCGAGATATTACCCCTTAAATGCTAAAAATCCTCTTAGTTAAGATATAAAAAAAGATATATACTTTAAACTTCCCTTTTATTGATATTATTAATCTTTAGCAACTCCCTCTTATTATATGCTACCCTCCTCTTATACAAGTTTCTTGCAGTCGACTAAAGAAAGAGCAATTTAAGAAGGGCAAAACAAGAGGGCTAAGGGGGGAGGTAGCGGCATAATAATTAGTAAATTTAGCTAAGGATAGTAATAATAAGATTTAGTTATTATATTATTGTTTTATATACAAGGGGCGAGGACACTTCTTTATAATATACAAGAGGCTACACTAATAGAAGGGGGCAATAGCGACGGCGAGGTTAAGAGTAAGGTGTATAACACTATAGTAATATAGCTTAAATGAGAGGATAAAGTGCAAGGTTAATAGTATTTGAATTTTATTATAATATTTGAATCTTTTCGGCTAAAATCCATGGTATTTGAATGTTTTACTCTTTTATAAAGGATATAACTAAATTAGAACTCCTAATATTAAGTGTCCTAATTAAGGGCTAATTAATATTAGCAAGATAGTTACTATTTGTGCATATAATATAATTGTTGCTTATAGCTCAATTGGTAAACAATTGGCACTTAATATCAAAATATTAGTGCCAAATTTTTGGATATACAAAAATAGTGCAATTGGCACATCTTTGGCGCTACTAGCATGTTATTAGCACTATTAGCAAGTTGTTGGAACGTTTTTATTTTTCCTAATATATAAGCTTGTATTTTTAGGATTAAGATTTTAATGTTATTATTTATATTATAAAAAAGGAGCTAAAAACTAAGAGAGGAGCTTACTTTAAGTAAGAATAGACTAGGACTTAGTGATTAAAAGCTATAACACTATAATATAAACTAGTGCAAAAGTAATTACAAAGCCTTTAATACGCAAATTATCTAATTATTTTATTGGCTAGCAAATTATATATTTAAGAATATATATATAAAATATAAGCTTTATGTCACATAATATTATCACATGACCTGTAAACTCTATATTTAGTCGAGGTTCGCACCTCTCTTCCTCTATTATTACTATAAAATGCTATACTACTATCTTTACCCCAACAAATAGTAGCAACAACCACTAATTTGTCTTAACTAAAAACCTCTATCTTCTTATTTATTATCGAGTCGATAAACTAATAGCAAAGCCCTCTAAAGCCTTGTTTTTAGCCCGTGTTTAACCTCTTAATTGAGCTTATTAATAAAACTATTAATATTACGATAATATTATCGTTTTTATTAATAACGCTATTAATATAGCTCCTAAGTCTTTTGCTATACTAAAAGGAAAGGCTACTAAGCGTTAAGCTATAGTCTCTCCTAATAAGAACGATAATTTTGTCGTTGTCGCCGATCGAGCAATTTAGACTCCGCGACAACTAGACGACGAAGCCTTTACAAGGCATTAGCTAAACGTGCTTAACGCGATTATTAAATTAACGATAAAGCATGCTATTTAAAAGCAGTTAATTCCTTCCCTTATAGACTTCGTTACTAATTAAATGCGAATCGAACCTCGACGGCAAACCATCTTTCTTACTCTTGCTCTTGCTAATTAATAGCAATCCTCCCAACTATTCGTCTAGCGATAAACTCTTGTCGAAAACTACAAATATCCACTCCCTTCTCCCGATTGTCGGATTATCGAATATAGTCTAGCCCTTAAGCTAAAAGACCTTAGTCTATTTTATCCTCCTTAGTCGACAGGGTTACTTATAGCACTTACAAGTGATAGAAAATACACTATATACTATAATGTCTTTAGCTTTATAGATGCTTTTCTTATTTATATAAAAGAATATTTTTGCAAAGACATCTTTTAAAAGCGCTATTTACGCGGATTAGCTCTCGATTAGTAGATTAGTAAGCTATTAGATCTCGACTATTCCGTATTAAGATTTATACCTCTTTAACTAGTTTGCTAATACTTGATTTATCGATTTAAGATGCTAGCTTTTATTGCTTTAGCTTAGCTTAATATATTTACTCTTATATACTCTTAAATATATAATAATACGCATATCTCAAAGCACTTAGTAACGTGCTTCCGACTAGCTTGACACGCCGATTATACCGACAATTACTATATTCTTTTAGCAACTTAGAATACCTTAAATAGTATTATCAAATAAGCCTTCCCTTCTCTTCCGAGTCCGACTATAACAAAATCGCAATTTATAGCTATAGCCAAGGAATAATAGTCGACTATCTATAAGCTTGCCTCTCGATTTAGCAAGCTTTTAGCGTTTATAGCACCTTTATATACACACCCGCAAACGTTAGCAAGGCCTCTTTATACTACAAATGCCTCGAAACCCTCCGGTTTATACGTAAATTGTATAAACCCTTTACAAGTTTAAAGATAGCTCGACGACAAAGCATATATAGTAAACGTTAATAAGCGGGCGTATATTACCGGGCATAGGAAATAGGCATATTTGTAATACAAGGAGGACCCGGCAAAATTGCTAAATCGGGAAAGAGATGTAAATTAAGCAATATACGATTATTATATCGTTTTTAGTCGATTTGAATAGCGAGGACGCTATATTATCCTTTTCCGGGGGCATATGTCACATGATATTATCATATAGCTTGTAAACTTTGTATTTAGTCGAGGTTCGCACCTCTCTTCCTCTATTATTACTATAAAATGCTATACCACTATCTTTACCCCAACACTTTATCTATGTAATATTATCACTTGATTAGCTAGGGGGTATATCGCAATTGTAAAAGCTTATAGTAGTCTAATGCTTAAGCTTATATAATCGGGGGTGCTTTATGCTTTATATTATAAAAGCTCCCCTCTCTTCTCTTCTAGTTTCTAGTTTCTAATTAAACAATTCATCGATCACTTATTCATTTAATCACCTTGTTTTATATGCGATATATAGCCTTAAAAAGTTGTAGTTAACTTTGCTAAGGCCGAGGGTATAAAAAATAAATCTAATTTAAGGGTAAAAGACATTTTAAGGATATATTTTAAATAAAATCGTTATATAATAAAGGCAAAAAGTAAAAATTAAGGGTTATGAGGTAAAAATCGCCCTAGGGCTCGCTTAAAATCGATTTAAAATCGATTCGGTATCGATCTATGCAATACTAACTAATATGATTTATAATCGATACGATATCGATGCCTCAGGAATCGTTGCTAAGCCTGTCTCTCGGTGACATTGAAATAGCCCAATTCTGCCTCTCTCTCGTTCTTGACCTCTTTATAAACCTCAATACCCGTCTTGCGTGATGCTCACATACTAAAATAGACATCAACACCCCTTTATTTACTCCCCATTCCCCTCTCACCCTTCCCAAGGCCTCAACTCTTCAACGCGCCGAGTATATAAAACACCGAACAGTGGTAGGACACTTCTAGAGTACACTCGCACGATTTGAAGAAAAGCTATATTCAGACATACGGGTGGGAGTTCTGAGTACATTGTTTTGGGAGGCAGTGGAAGCAGGAGTTAGGATGCAACGGGGATTGTATTGGGGGGTATGAATCGAGTGGTTGGAACAGGGAGTTGGAACTTAGGAGATATGAGACGACAGCAGTAGGTTACTTGATAACAAGAATATAACGCTACGACGAACGGTCTGGGCGCAGACAAATCTTTCACCTGACTTTCTGGGGTGGGGCGAAAAAATGCATCAGTGGGGGGAGATGGATGCAACCCTCATAGAACCAAATACTAAATTCCTGGGCTAGTTTGAAGAACTAGAAATCTGGGCCTCACTGGCAAGAAAGCACCGGGCTCATTTTTACTGGGAAGGCAGTGGGAACGCTTGAAGAGAAGACTTCCTTGCCACCAGACAGGGGTAATTGCCTCTCTTTTCGTGGTTGATCCCACACCAAATCAAATAAATTGGAGTTCAAGGCCTTCCCTCCACCTGTAAACGTAAAACAAAAGAGGCAATATTGACAGAACAAGACAAGAATTGTAGTGGAATTATCCATTATATATTCTCTCGTCTCCTCGGCAAAACCCAAGAACGATGCTGACTATTCTATATATACACCTCGCTCCCTAAACACCCCAACTCCGCGCTTCATCCCTTTGTATCCGGGGGAAAACATCTGAACCTGAGCCGAACGCCATAAATGCATTGCTTGCATCATGCTTATGCCATCCACAATTTCTATCCCACAAACAAAACTCCCCCAGTCGTTCTATAACAAATCGCCAACCCAGCCCATCTTATCTCTCCGATCATCAGATAGTCGAGCGTATTCGAGCAGTAGCCGCAACACGTAAATCTGCATGTCCTCCTTCCGCAGCACTTTGTTCGCCCATTCCTGCCCTGCCATCGCTATCTTCTCTGCTTGCTTGTCGTGTCCCTCAATCTTCACATTCTCCCCCCTGTACCCGAGAAAATACTCCATGATGCCCCAGAAATCCATAAATCGGTTATCCATGGGAACGAAGTGCTTCCAAGGAACTAACCTCGAGTCGTGCCATTCTCGGAAAATCGTAGCCTTGATAGGCAATGATGTGGACATCAGGAAACCGCGGTAGCGTCCAGAGAAAGAGTTGCCGTCGATGTCGGGGAGGTACTTGCGGTCGAACTGCTCGGTCATTTTCATGCCTGGCGTGAGGGCGTAGTATGGGGATGTGTAGTTGCATATCCCGTTCGGCTCAATGGCCGCACACATCAGATCGACGAATCCAGTGTCCGCCCACTCGCCGGTCCATTTCCCTAGTCGGTTTTCCTGCTGCGCGGCGAGATTATACTGTGAGGTCGGCATTGCCCAGTTCTCTGGTATCATGCTCCAGTCCTCTGCCCCCGAAATTTGGGTAGCGTTTGTCATGGCCACGAAACGATGGCGTTGGAATCCTTTCCAGTTATCTGGCTTGTTCCTTCCACCAGTTGCCACGCCCCTCCAGATCACCTTGTCCTGCTTCCCCACCCAATCCTTGCCATGGTCATCACCGCCTGAAAACCGCTCCTCATTGTTCCAGTACATTGGCGCAGGAAGGAGGATCTCATTGTTTGTGGGGAGTTTAGATCCGCCAAACATGGGGAAGAGATGCTTCGTTGAGCTGACGGAGAGAGGTTCGATCATCATGCCATGAAGGCCTTGCAGATCTGGTTGATGACAGAAGTCCGACGAAAGGGTAAAATTCGAGATGTAGCCTTTGTAAGTATGGGGAAGCGTATATGCGAGGGATATGGAAGGGGTATGATTGAAGTCGGTCATTTTGGCCGCCTTGCGAGCCAGGCTGTCGGGATGACATCCTCTGGAGGCAATGTTCCAAAATGGCCCTGCAAACATTAGTCAAGCACTTTATCCAAGGCATCAGAACATACTTGTTTCCTCCCATTCCTTGTCCGCGACTTTGACCTCGGCGTCGGGGTGGAGAGTTAGGGTTTGGAACTTTGAAACGACGTTTTTCGGTTTAGGCATCTTTCGCGTCTTGCGTTCAATCTCCATGTATTCATTGATCTGTTCCCACGGGACCACAATCCTAGGCTCGTCCATCGCATTCAACGCAAGATCCATATCGGGTAGCAGGTGCTCGATTGTTTGTGTCAGGTTCAACCAGATCTGTGTCCAGAACCAATCGGCGTCAGCAGTCGCATTGTGATTCCTGACCTTGATTGTCATATCGAAATCCCACGACTCTTTCCGCATCGTCGAGGGAGGAAGTCCCCAGAAGGGTCCCAGGTCGTGGTATATTTGATCGAAGAAGTCCTCCACCATTACCGCTCTATTCTCCTGCGCGAACTTGAACCAGTCATCAAATCCTGGTGGGGGGTGTCGCCCTCTCCTTTTCCGGTACTCTGCAGCCGCCGAAGGGAGATCATAGCTCTCCTTCATCAGTAGATCCTCAAATGTCTCCTCCGCCGCCGCGATCAATGTGTCGATAGGATGTTGGTGTTGGTGTGTCGAGGGCGTGCTAATTGGTTTCTCAACATGCGGTTTGACGGCAGAGTCCGCAGGCCCGATGTTTGCTTTGACGGGATTCAGAGGCGACGGTGTCTGTGGCAGATCCTCAGAAGTCGAATCTACGGGTGTGTATGTTGAATTCGATGCTGCATTTCGCGCGGGGATTCGTAGACAGTACAGGATACCCAGGATGACAACTGCGAGCAGACCGTATCGGGCCAGTCCAGCCGCCCGTCGTGGCGGACCTGGGTAGGCCATGGTTATGGGAGAGGAAAGCTTCATGAATGTAGGAAAGCGAAGGGATTTGTTCTGCGAAGGGAGAGCAGAAGTTGTGGCGTGCTGGAGAGGCTAGAAACGAATGTGGGAGCCAAAATGGAAAGCTAATCAAATGGATGGCTTAGAAGGGTCGCATCGTCAGCGACCCGCAGGGTGGTTGCATAGCTGAAGGGATCTGGGAAATGGTGATGTTCGTGTTCGTGATAAATTGAAGAAGAAGGACGGAAGTAGAATGGAAGATTTTGAGAAGATACAGTACAACAGAGTAGAGGGAGGGTCGTAAGACGTTTTCGGGAAAATCCCGTGGTCCGTCTTTCTGAAGGGCTTCGCCTCGGGCTCTCTCCCTGGGATCGTTTGGTGGCATTTCCAATAATCTCCCTCTCCCCCCTGGCCCATGCAATTTCGCCCCGGGAAAAATCAGAACAGCGGAGGCCCGTGTTGAAGAGTAAACACACGTGAGGGTGGCAGGGTCGTATTCTGATATATTTTAAGGTCTGGATTATTAACTACTTTCTTAAGACTTAGTATTTTTCATCTCTAACTTTTCAATTGTTTATTAGTCGTTTTTCATTTCCATTTTCCCATTTTTCATTTTTCATTTTTCATTTTTCATTTTTCATTTTTCATTCTTCAATTTTCATTTATTTTATTTTTATCTTCAGTTCACGATAAAATGAGACAATAACCTAGGTAGTCAGCCGTTTGCCGTGCTGCATAATCCTGCATCCCATCGGCCGCACCCCCTTTCCAAGCCCCAAGAGTGAAAACGGCAGTTAGCTGATCAGCAGTTTCATCCCGTTCATCATACTTCGTACCGGGAGGTACTGTACGATGTACTTCGTACCCGGAAATCTGCAGGCGCGAAACGGATTCGGTGGGTTAAGCCTGATTTGAGTGATCTGCCGCCGTTCCCGCGCTGCTTATCCCAGTCGGTTGTGTAGCGTGGGATGGATGCAGATGGTGGGGTTGTAGGTTTACAGGGGCGATGATAGAATCTTCGAACTTTCCATACCTCGATCTTGTGTGACTAGTTCTACCCAAGAGAGTTGATGATGGCGCGACTGTTTCATGGCACGCGAGTTATTGCGATTGTACAAGGAGCCCAAGTTGGATCTTAATTAGCGAAGGAAAGCTTCCTGCCGCTTGCTTCGTGAAACCGGTCCGAGAATCTGAAGTTTATCCGTCCTAGTTGAACAGACGCTTGAAGATGTGAATAATGGGCAGATCTTGGGGGATCTTCAGAGCGCGGTAGTTTCAAGGAAGTTCTTGTTATCTGGTGAAGGAAGGTGATATCATATCTAGAGTTAGCGCTTAGTGATACAACTGCCACTTCAGACTCTACCCCTGAGATGAGGAAGTCAGAGTCTAAGGAGAGATGAGTGATTTGGATGTGACTTTACTCAATATCTCTGAGCTTTAGGGTCACAGGCTGGATTGGCGTATGGGTAAGAATTGGCAAAGCAATATATAAATCCTGTTCCAATTCTTTTCTGACCGCAGCTATATCCCTTGTCGTTGAAGTTGTATGCTGTTTCGAGGTCAATCCGAAATCGAATGTCCGCTCTCTTTCAGGATACTGGACATGAAAGCCGCTGAATACATGTCCTGATATGGAACATTGGATTCACTAACATATTAATGTTCTAAGTAGCTTTAGATATGAGCATCAATAATGCTTCTGGATGGGTGGGACAATGGCACGTGAAGGTTGTACTGGAATGATCACGTGTCCGCCCCGGCCACCTGCATTTCCATTCGCCCAGGGGTGATGATCAGCCTACTCCTCCGTGCAACAACACCAGACCTCTACAGAGTCCGAAAACACTTGATTCTGCAACTCACAAGAATGATTGAAATCGCATGGGTCATTGAACCGTAGGTAACCGATTCCGCCATTACCGCTCTATACCAATTTATCCCTCTTCCAACCATCCAGACGCAATATGAACATTCTGAGGACCACACGACACAAGACCAGATCCTCGCCATGGCTTCAGAGTCCGAGAACCTCGCCGGCGCCGATTGGGATGCTATCGTCAACCTCTTACAAATACCTCCATGATTGGTTTTGGCTTATCCTTCGCCCATGTCATATTTCCTGTCTCCTCGCGAAGTCCTGCCATTAGGGTGCGCATTTATAAGGGCAGGAAACAACTGCACTTGGGGGGATAGTCGTTCGGTTGTTTTATCACTTAGAGAACAGACGACAACCATGAAATCTCTTTTGCCCACCAACTCTGGCGGCACTTCGGAGAGGCCATTTTCTCTACAAGAGGGTCGAGTCAATGTCCCCCACCATTTGAGACAATTACATTTCTTTCACAAAAAGCCTCATTGAACACGAAGATCATTTCTCACGGATACCCCACTCCGCCCCACCATCAACGAACCGTTCTGCCTTTGTCCTCCTTGGTTCTCCTTGAGCGCAAGATATTTGCCTCACAACCCCCTTCGAATCCTTTATCATGACGACTACTTCAATGGTTCAACCAAAATTCCTCTCCAAAGGTGACCAGCTCGGCGTTGTTGCCGTCGGATTCTCTGGCGGTCAGGTATGACATCGTTCCTCCCAACCTCAACCATTCTAACAAGAACAGTGCAAACCCGGCGTCGACGCAGCACCTTCTGCACTCATCTCGAACGGCTTGCTTACCCAGCTTCGCGACGAACTTGGCTACAAGCTCTACCACGATGATACGGTCCATTCCTACAAAGACCTCCTACCTGCCTCCGATCCTGACTACCGTGGCATGAAGAACCCTCTTGCAGTCTCTGCCGTCACGAAGAGGCTCTGCGACCAAGTCTACGAACATGCAAAGGAGGGGCGATGCGTCTTGACACTTGGTGGGGATCATTCTATTGCAATTGGCTCAATCGCTGGGACTGCCAAGGCCATTAGGGAGAGACTCGACAGAGAGATGGCGGTCATCTGGGTAGATGCGCACACCGATATTAATACGCCCGAGACTAGCGAGAGTGGTAATGTTCACGGCATGCCAGTTGCGTTCTTGAGTGGTTTGGCAAAGGAGGAGAGGGAGGAGGTGTTCGGTTGGCTCGAGAAGGAGAACCTCATCAGCCTAAAGAAATTGGTCTACATTGGACTCAGAGATGTCGATCGAGGCGAAAAGTTGATCTTGAGGGAGCACGGCATCAAGGCTTTTAGCATGCATGACATTGACAGGTAAGATTCTCTATGGGGTGGGTCTTGGACTGGGTGCTGACTTTGGTAGACACGGTATTGGCCGAGTCATGGAAATGGCACTTGGACACATTGGCAACGATACACCCATTCACCTCTCCTTCGATGTCGATGCGCTGGACCCAATGTGGGCTCCAAGCACGGGAACACCTGTTCGAGGAGGTCTTACCTTGAGAGAGGGCGACTTCATTGCAGAATGCGTTCACGAGACTGGATGCTTGGTCGCAATGGATCTGGTCGAGGTCAATCCAACGCTGGAGCCGGGCATTGATGACATTGGCGCACAACAAACAGTCAGATCTGGTTGTTCGTTGGTGAGGTGTGCGTTGGGTGAATCTCTCCTGTAAATTGTTTTCGTTTGGCGGGGCATGGAGGGGCATCTGGATTGGACAAGGAGCGGATAGAGTCGCATTGTAAATAGGATTGCTTTAGAACTTGCAATATATTTCTTAATGAAAAGAATGTCTGGACGGGTATTGTAATATTCAGCTCTTGATCCCCTTATAATGGCCAATAAATCATGGAACATTCGCAGCTGGTCAATGTCCAGCCAACTCCGGACTTTCCATACATTGAGACGTCGTTGATGGGAATGACCAGACAATAGTGGAACATTGAGGTCTGGTGTAGAATATTATTTATCCCGAAGGAAATCCGATGAATTATTTATCATATGATCCCGCCAATGTTCGAGCAACACATGCAATTCAGGCCGAAGTTGGGATTTCCGGCAGGAAAGTTGGTCGTTCCCGCCACCGACTTTTCTGCCCAGCCATCGCGATTCTTTATCCAAGGCACGGGCGGTGACGTGAACCACGCCCACAATCGTTCCACAGTACTTCGTACTTCGTACCGTACCAAATTCACTTCTCGTCATTGTCATTGTTTGCGTATACAGTTGTTTGCCAATTTCACTCGTTCCCTCCTTCAGCGCGTTTCCGATTACACCGCAGAATCTTGGATCCGAAGAGCAGAGAACCCACAGACAGCATCATTCATTCATTCGAGTCCCTCCTGACGACGGGTCGGTTCATCCCGAGGCACAACGCCAATCGCGATCGAGTCCACACGTGGATCCCTTCTGCCAGCTGCCAGCGCAAACGAACGGTGAAGCCAACGACGTGTGCGATTGGGATTGCCTGCACGCTCAATTGACGTGGGTTTTGGTCAGGGCAGTCGTATAAAAGACTCGAGAAGGACGTATCCGCCACAGCGCAAAAGACACAGACAGGACTTGGGCATCTGCAAGAGAGGATCTGCAAGACAGGACGGCGTGAAAGTGGTGCGCCGAACACGAACAGAAAATCACATCACCAAGAGGCATCCCGACCCAGATTGAACGCGCCAACGAAACGAGCCCCGAGATCAAAAGTATCACAGACCGAAACCCACACGGGAACAGATTGGCAAGGTGCACGATCTTCCTTGCGCCCGGTGACACGCCCTCGGACGAGTCTCCGAACTTTCCATCGCACCCGCTGCAAAGGCATTCCCTCCCGAAAGCATTATAATCGCCCCTCCCGGCCCCTCGCCGGCAACATGGCATCAACAGATTCAACGATGACAGAGGTGGTGGTCCACCGCGTGCGCACAAAGTACCACTGGCCTGCGCTGCAGCTCAACTTCTGGCTCCTGATTATGATAATTGGGAGTGCGACAATCTTGGGCATCTTCAGTTACTTTGTCACTGTGCAGCAGCAGTTGCAGGTTGGGATACCATGGTAGGCCTCCCCTCAAATTCACTCCACTCCTCCATTCCCGGCATCGGTTTTGCAATTTTGGGATATTGGGAAAATAAATGCTAACAGTGCGTGAAACAGGTACTTTGCCTACTGGATAACAGTATCCTCGCTAGCGCTCCTGTTCATAATCATGATGCTATACTTAATATCCCAGCGGCAGCTGCTGCCGGGGATAGTGGTAATGGGGTCCTTCATCCTGTTTGTGCTGTGGATGGTGGGCCTCATTGTCATTTCGATCGAGCTGTGGGGACCGAGTGGGAGTGTGAATGGGAATTGCAATCTCTATGTGACGAGTGCTTCAATTTCGGGACCGAATATCGATACGTTGGCGTATTTGGAACAGCATAGCATATGTGAGTATACTTTCTGTCTAGTGGGGTGTTGGAGAGGAAGCAGAATGGATGCTAACATGGTGGAATCGCAGGCCAGAGCTGGACAGCGACATGGGCATTCCAATTGGTGGGATGCGTATTCCTCCTCTGGATGATGATCATGGCATACCAGGTGTACCAAGAGGATTCATAGAGGCCGAGAGCTACGCGCATTTGATGAATACGGAACGGAACGCTAGCAACGAGAGACGAAGACATGTGGAATACGGATACGGACATAGGAAACTGTGCATAATGGGTCATAGTGGGTTGGTCTGCTTATACAGGCGTTTGGCGACAGGATTCAGGGCTGTAGATACTCGGTCAGGGTACAACATACGGTTGGGATGGAGAACACATTCTGTGCTTGCATATTTCATTGTCTCGAGTGGGGGGGCACATTCTATCTCGTGTGGGCGTAGTTGCATCTTCCCTTGTCTCAAGTTCATATATAACCAGCTTCGTTGAAGCGTATTTCACATACAAATCGCGGAACTGGAACCATCTTTGTGAAGTTAGAAATTGATATATATCATTACATGTCTATCTAACTGTCCGGCAGCTACCGAAAACTCCAATCCCTACCCCGCAGTTGAGAGCTCAATTCGACCATTTCGGATCAACTTGTTTCCTGCAGATCAGCGTCGTTAGTACGAGTACTTCCCATCGATGTTGTTAAACGCAACAAGGTATTTGGTTGCTTTTACCACCCTCCCTCCATACATGTTTACACCATGTCAAGGGGAAAATATTATGTATAGACAGGAAATAGACGTACCCAGTCATCTTCTCAAACATTCCTCTCGCCCCATCGGTGATTTTCTCGTTCGTGTCACGACCCATCGTATGTCCAGTCTTCTTCTCGATGAAATCGAGTCCTGATCACATCACATCAGCACACATCTCCCCTCACCTAACATCCAACCAAACCAGGTAAAATAATGATAAAGTAAAAGTGGGAAGGGAGGGAAAATACAAACCCTTATCAACATAATCTTGATTCTGGTTATTCCCCATGTTGCCCTGCTGTGCTGCTCCACCTTGAGCCTGCTGGTTCTGGCTGTTGCTATTGCCGCCCATCTGCTGGTTCTTCATCATCTCTTCGCCTTTCTTGAGGAAATCCATTATTGCTGAAAAAACTGAAGATATATAAACTTTGTGTGTTTTTGATTTAGGAAGCAGGTCGTAGTCTGATAAAGGGTAGGGACGGGATGAGATTCACGGTCTTATACCCATCGAGTTTGCCTTACTCTAGGCTAAACAGCTAGTGTCGCTACCCAGACAGTTCAGACCCAGTCTCAGCTGAGCTTGTCTCACATCGTTGGCCCAAAAGCTGCATGGTAGGGTTCCGCGCCCTACGTCATTACAGCTAGTTGTAAAAATCGGCGATTTTCACGCTAAAAGTCGTTGCGCACACACTTCGTGTGCGCACACCCTCCTGCCATTTTACCCCTTTATAACT
>Ga0302325_10021621_pt1 | contig 13467 bp, 8 predicted proteins | sample Palsa_T0_2_FD_201948 | JGI IMG/M metagenome (GOLD analysis project Ga0302325, IMG submission 201948) | Peat permafrost microbial communities from Stordalen Mire near Abisko, Sweden - Palsa_T0_2 | ecosystem: Environmental > Terrestrial > Soil > Palsa > Peat permafrost | place: Sweden: Abisko... | reverse complement strand
GATCCAACATGTTGGATCAAAAATGTGATTTTGGAGAAGACTGAATTGACTGAATTCCTCTCAAAGAATGAGGGAATTCTACTAGCTAAATACTAAAGGATAAGAAGTCAAGGGAGCCTATTCTAGGTAGCCATATAGGCAACTGCTATAGTGAGTCAATTATTGTGAGTCACTAGGCATTAATACAAAGCAAAATAGGCAGCACAATTAACCCCTGTTCTGATCCAACAACTCCAGACAACTTCAATATCAATCTTTTACACCCAATCCACACTTCACCCGATGAATCAGGACCTCTGCTCAACCAACTGACACATCGCGATTGTTTTAGCGTTTTTTCTAGATAGCTTTAGTTTTCGCCGACCTTTTCGATGATAATTAATGAGATCGGGATGGGGCTTCTGTAGGAATCTTGTTTGAGCCTAGTACAGTGAAAATCAAAACAAACATTTTCCAAACCCCTTATTCTCTGTAATTCTGTCCATCCTCCCATTTGTAAAAAAGATTGAGCGAATAGGTCAGGTGATAATCATGTGATATATCAATAGAATTGAGAAGCTTGAAGGACACTTTAGGAGTGTTCCAAGGGCTCTATATATACACTTAGAATGTGGCGAATAGCTCTTATGACTCATAGAGTATTCGTATGCTTTCTGGCCACATAAAGCTAAATATGACTCTTTTGCCACTAGGAGTCATATTTGCCACTTATTAGAAATCCGCAATTAGAAATCATATAGCTATTAGGTTTGAACCTGAATGAGCCTTATAAATCAATAATTATAAATCAACACCATTCAACTTGAGATTTATCTGAAAATCTTTGATGCATTTATGTCTTCCCTGAAAACTCATTTCGTTCAGTTAGCTCCAAGATTTTCTCCGCGGCGAGCTTCCTCCCACCATACTTCTGCATCACTTTACCCAAATCTCTTGCACGCTCTCGAATCAGTTTCCAGCAGCGTTCTTTGGTGAAGTTATGGTAATCAACGCACGACTGAGCTCAACGGCATCAACTTTCGGAGTTACTGAGCGGCTTCCATAAATGCCGATTCCTAGCATCTCCACGCGCTGGGCAAAATCATAGGTGTCGTACCATGCAGGCAAGACAATTTGGGGGACGCCAGCACTTTAGTCGTCTCATTAGCAATGATTACTTGCCAAAAAGACCGGGAACGTACTGCACAGCTTCAAAATATGAATTCGCTCCTCCATGGTGGACAGAACACACGATATACCCACTTTCCACCAGTGCTGCCGGCTCCACCTTCAGCCACCTTTCGATTTTCACCCGTCCGTCTGCGATTTCCAAGGATAGAAGTTTGGCCACAGCATCCTGAAGTTCCTCCTCATTCGTTACTTGATCTCCTTTTGATTTCATGTTCAGTTTCCACAGGACTTGCACTTCTGGGTTGCTTTCCAACAAGATCCTGATCGCAATGGCTTGCTGCGTGGCGTATTCCAGAACAGCAACATAATGAGAGCCTTGACAGATGAGAACTGTAGATCGAGCTTGCAGCCAGTTCGTGAGAGCTGGGTCGACGGTGGAGAGGGGCGGATAGGGCAGTAGGATGGGCCCGCAGGCTGTGACGTTTGGTGGTATATTTGGGCATGGGAAATCGCACTCTATGGCTGAGGGGATCAGGTAGTGGTTATCTCTGGTGTAAGGTTCCAAGAAGGGAAACAACCAACTGAGACCGGCTTCACTGCGGTACATGGTGATCATCTTAATGCGGGGTGAGAAGATAGTTGCGAGGATTAGGCGGATAAACAGGTAGATGTTAACAGGAATGAGGTACCAAGGAACTGGAAATGGAAATCCAGAGATATCACTGTAATACTTAGCTTTGATGAGGGGAGCCAAGATTGAAGTTACGCTGGCCATCCCCAAAGACCATAGCCCCAAGGCTGCACCCCAATAAGAGTCTCCTTGAATGTGTTTGGGCTCAACAAAACGAAGTTCCTGTTCAACTTCTTGCATGCATCCATAGCCTGGGCGCACAGCTTCTCTACAACAACGACATCCGGCTCAACGTCCTCAATTATCTTCTTTGCGCTCAGATACCCTCGAATGTACTCATCGCCTTCCCATACACAGACCATATTCATGAGTAGTGGGTACATCCGCGTCGCTTCACGCACACCAGTGCCATGGAACAACTGAGACTCGTGGGTGAAATAATGGAGCAAAGCCTGTAGTATTGATTCGCCATGGAGTTGATGGAAAGTTGCCCCAGTGAGCTCGGCGACTCGTGAGGCTAGCGGTGAGAAGGAGGCAATGTGCACTGAGCAGCCGCGTTGGATGAGCGTGTGTGCTGTAGCGAGGACAACATTAGCCTGGCCTCGCTCACTGTTGGTGAAGAAAAGGACTTTCTTGGGCTGGGGCTCCATGGCGTGGAATATAAACTTTTGAGCACACAAATAAGGAAACAGGAGCTTCTTCTCTTTCTAGATCAAGGGAATTTCATATGTCGCGCGTCCTCAATCTCACGTAAGCAGCCATTTTGATAGGGGCTCTCCCACCGGAGCACGACAGCCTCATGATGACTGGGTATCTTCGTGCGAACCTACCACTCGAGATTAAATTCAACCATTGACCCAAAGCCACTAGAATATTTTAGCAACCTCTATTTTCCACAGCCCCCACGAAGAGCCGGCACATACGAAGGCCAATTGGGAGAATTAGGCAATCCCGTCACTTACGGTATATAGTGATTCACGTGACTACAATCTACAGCCATATGCCATCTGGCCTCGTCCTCTCTTGACCAACAAGTCTCGGGGTGGGCAAAAAAGTGGCGCAGATTTTCAATGTCCCAAGTTGAACTTGAAAAATTTGTTTGAGCTTTGGACTTCTAGTATATTGGAACTTCTAGGGTACACAAACGGAGAAAGCAAAATTTTTAATGTAAGATTACAATAATGGGAGGAAACTTTCGGAAAGGCAGTACCTGAAATATTCAACTTTTTTTGGTCCACCGCGAGCAATTGATGAAGTGAGCTGCAACCCTTGATAAATCATCGAAGCACTTATACATTCAAATCTAGAATATTTCTTTATCCCTACTCACCAAGAACGAGTCCTCGTCTCCTTCAACTGCGGATAACTCGCCCTCTTCAACGCCTTATAAAGCAACCAAGCAGCCAACGTCTTCGCATGAATCGCATCCGCCGCTCCAACGGGTATCATGTGATTCTTCAGTCATCTACTTCCTGTGGACTAGCCTCATTCTTGGTGTATAGATACCTTCGAATCATTAGAGATTCAAGAACTTCTTTAGACAGTGGTAATTGAGCCGTGGATAAGAGTGTGCTGAATAATGGATGCAGTGAAGACATGGCGCATAAAAACAAGCAGTTTGGCTGTGTGCTCCCTCGCTTCGTTCCGGCATAGGGAAGCCACACTGTAAGGTTAAATCTGAGATCTTCGCCGCATCTAGGGATCGCCAATCTTTCTTCTCGACTGTACTCAACTGCACAAACTGGACGACTCGGCGATGAAGTAGCGAATATTCCTTCCCTCCTCTCCTTTCCAAACTTCATTACTGCAGACTACTAACCTGTCGGTCGGCATCGTGTCGCGACTCACGATCTGCGTACTTTATTTCCCACAAAAGGGTAAGCACCTTTTTGCGTCGCGTAACCTTTACTCTGCGCCAATGACCTCAATTGTGGCTGATCGAAATCTCACGCTCCTGCCTCTTCGGAAACCCGTACGCGGCCGTCCTTAAGACAAGCCGCTCCCCGACCATAACGACCACCCAGGACTCTCGATAAGGTGAATATATCAATTTCATGATCCGAAATGCCTTGAGACCTTCGCGCGAGCCAGAGCTTCGCACCATGGAGACACTCAGAGAGCCTGTCCGGCACGGTAGATTCGAGATTCGCGCAGGGGTTGAGATGGTGCCAGGGACGGTGCATCTTGTCGACAGTGAGTTACCCAACCACCATTGAAGGCAGATGCTGTGCGTGGAGGACGTTCCCAAGATAGACGTGTCAATATCTGGCTATATCTGCGAGTTTATTTCTGACCCTGCTTAGTGCAAGGTACCTCCCACCTTAAGCATCGGGTCGGCCACAACAAGGACGTCGTCCTAATCCCTCAACCTACAAACGATCCTGACGATCCCCTCAATTGGAGCCCTCTGCGAAAAGAATACCATTTCTGGTCCTTGATAACATGGGGAATACTTGCGGCCGCATCAGTCAATTGGAGCGGACCTGTTTGGGTGCGTGTCTCTTGGTCCGTATTTCACGGCACCCCCGACTGATAGCCTTCTAGGTTCCTCTCCAATATGCCCTAAACACGACCGTCGACGACCTGAATATCAGTGCAGCCCTGTGCTTCGCGTTCTTGGCAATCGGGTGCATAATTCTCCAGCCTACCGCGATGAAGATAGGGAGACGACCGGTGTACATATTGGGGACATTTCTGAATTTCGTAGGGTGTATTATAGGAGGGTTTCAGCAATCAGTCCAGGTGTACTACGTGGTAAACATACTTACAGGATTTGGCACTGCCCCGGTTGATTCACTGGTACAAATCTCAACAACGGACCTCTTTTTTGCACATGAGAGAGGCACCAGATTGAGCTGCTTTGCTCTTGCTCTAGGCACTGGATCATATATGGGACCAGTTGCTGCAGGATACATCACAGAATCACAGACATGGCGATTTTGCTTCTGGTATCTCGTCATCTTCTTCGGCGTTATACTGTTGCTCCAGGCCTTCACCTTGGAGGAGAGTATTTACAGACGCCCCCTACCAGCGCCTGAGTCACAATATGAGCTCGAGGGCCGTGATTCTGTCAAAGAAGATCACCCCACTGGTGAAGAACCGAAACTCCTTGCTACTCAAGGCAGTGGAAGAGATCCTCCGATGGTCTCCACGTTCTCAACCCGCCAGACATACTGGCAAAGGATGGCTCCAATTCATACCCGAAATGCCAATCCGAAGAAATGGTGGTGGCTAGCTTTGTTTCCATTCCGCCTTGTCAGATTTCCGGCGATCACCTGGGTTGGGATCATGACAGGTATTCAAATCATGTGGTTGTCGCTATTGTCTGTCACGCAATCGGAGCTGTTTTCTGTTGCCCCATACAACTTTGGCATTGCCGCAGGTAAGTCCTCTGCAATGACCTGCTTCGTGAGGGGAAAGTTCTACTAACTCTACTTAGTTGGTGATACAAATATTGCTGCATTCGTTGGCGGCATCTTTGGGATGTGCTGGGGCGGTCCTCTCAGCGATTGGTACATTCTGCGTCGGGCCAGACAAAATAAAGGCATCATGGAGCCCGAGTTTCGACTATGGCTGCTCATTGTCCCTGCGATTCTCAACTCTGCAGGTCTCCTGATGTACGGCCTCGGTGCTTATAATGGCCTAAGTTGGATCATATCCGCTGGAGTCGGAACGGCGTTCATCGGCTTCGGTATTGGATCTGGCGGAGCTATCTGCCTTACATATGCAATCGACGCATACCCTGGAATCGCGGCTGAGAGCATGGTCTTGATACTATTTATCAGGAACGTGATTGGATTTGCTTTCACATTTGCCATTCAGTCAGTAGCCCTTCTCCCTTATATTTTCGTTCTAACATGAACGCAGACCTTGGATCGATGGACTAGGAGGTCAGACGACGACTATAATGCTGGCAGTGTTGTGTTTATTATCCATGATGTCATTTTTGATTATGGTAAAATGGGGTAAAATGTTCAGAGCAAGAACGGCGTCACGGTACCTGCATTATACAGAACAGAGGGCTAGACAGGCTTGAGATGGCGTTTCGGGGTGTATATACCCAATACATTTAGTACATGTTTTTGATACGGTTTGCATCAAATTGGCGTCTAGTACTGTAGTCTCCGTCTCTTCACCATTAGACACGCGAAATCCACAATATCGAACTTACCTTTGACGATAATTCCCTCACGAGAGATTCTGATGGTGAACACTGAACAGTAACCTGGCAGTGGTTATGCACTCCATGAAGTAAAGGGACGACGGGGAAAGGAGGCAATCATTGATCGTCTGAAAACATGTCACTACCAGACACATTGCTGACAGGGTGCGACCCCTTTTATCCCCTTATTTCCAAGCGTCCAATTTCAGGCAAGGCAACTCCAGCTTTTGAGTTCTTTCGCCGCAAAAGCTTGTACCTATGTAACCTTACCTCCGCAGGCATACCACCAAAAATGTGGCTAGGAGCCTAGGAGGACAGATTAAGGGCCAGATGAAACCTCGTAAGTCGGAAAGAGACATTCCGGGTAAGGCGCGCTTTGGCGGGTGTGGTCACTCCCCAGGCTCGATTCGTCGATCATCTTTTAGCGAGGCCGGGGTCCACAAAACGTAAAACAGAACATGACATTCTTTCAGACGAAGGAAAATGAAGGTATTGGGAGGAAGCTCAGGAAGGACCGCAATGGAATTGTTACGATTGGTGGATTGATTGCTCGTGGCGGATGAGCGGCCTGGGGACTTGTCTGTTCTTTTCTTAGGGTGGAACATGCAGATTGGATCCTCATGGTCGGACGAACGAGGGGGAGGAGGATTGGTGCGGTGCAGTGCAGTGCGTCTTGACGTTGCAGACAAGTGGATTTGGACGGCTTGAACGACTCGAGGGCTTTCAGATCCAATATACTGGTTTTGCAGTCGGGAAGATGCAGCTGTCAAAGGAAGCGTTAGTAGTTCTCCCAGTAGTAAACATTTACCATAGATATAGATCGACTTCATTTCCTCTTCAAGATCTACAAGGCTGAAATCTCGATGCATTTACACATCATCTCAAAAGCAATAGGCAATTTTGGTCGGGTTATCGGATGATCCATGCTGATACGTCTGACATATAGGCCTAGAGTCGGGACACCTCCGGGGTCATGATCCACAGTGCAGCTCTAGAAGGATGTGGTTTCATTGTACCGCGCGCAAGGAGGCTGGATTCAAGCCTCCAGAGGGCCGAACAGTGGCTCAAACATCGTCATGCTTCGTATTTTCGCGTCCAATTCTCTCATAAACAGGCTCTTGTCCCTCTTCTCTTCTGTTCTTCACCACCATTCACTCTTTGGCTTCTACGTTCTTTACCAGCTTGACTTTGTTGCTTCAGTACATTCTTTCCCAAGACGTGCTGGGTCACTGTCCTTCCATTCTTTTATATCATTGCCCTACCTTTCAAGCTAAGAGTTGATATATCCTTCCAGCACCATGCATACTCCGTTGAAGACCGGGGCATTTCTTTTTTTGCTTGCAGCGCAGGTCCAAGCGAAATTCAACCAAACAAGCACTGTAGTACCTGCATCGCAAACAACATCACTCGCGGCTTCGGCAACGGCTGCTGCTACCAATACAACCACCGCTGCCCTTAACGCTACTGTCCTTGACTGCTTCCTCACTCTCCCCAACAATCCGCTTACGGCTGAAGGACTATCAACACCTTTCCTCTTGCAGCCACCATGTTCCCAGACTGTCGCCACACAACAGTCTTTTGCAGAAGCTGCCATATATGATCCAGCTACTGGCGCCATCTCCATTTACCATCCTCTAGTCCTCGATGCCGGCAAAACTGCAGGCGCCCCACCTGTTGTTCCAACTCTTCCTGCCGGAGCTGTGGTTGCTCTCTGGTTTGGCTTCAATGGAGGGGTGCTTCAACTTGTTGATGTCAATGGACTGGATGCGAATGCCTCACCTGTATTGAAGGGAGCGGGTTGTATCAACGGCCTTCAAGGAGTGCAAGGAGATGTATTCGGCCAAGTGAGTTGGTGCAATGCCCAGCCCTGGTTCACCGCCGCCAATGCTGGTATCGCATCCGGATTGACGGTCATCCCAGACCTTGGGGTGGACAATCTCGGCAATGCATGCCCAACCAGCCGATCTTTTGAGATTACAGATGCCTGCCCATCTGACAATGTACCTACACAATATCTTCTTCTCGCCGACGGTTCCACCGCACAAGACACCGCAGCAAACCGTGCAGCAAATCCAACTGCTGAGGTTATCAACAACGCCTCAGACGAAGCTTTGCTCACCAATATCATCGATCCTCTCATTGGTTGCACTCCTTTCCTCGCGCCCTCAGTAGACAACCCCGGAACCAATGTCCCCGCCCTCGCCCTGTCTGAACTTCAAGCTTCAGCGAAACAAGCATCTCCAATTGGTCTTGTCCCCCTCAATGATCCAGACACCCTTCTCACAGGCAGTGGGGTAGTTAGCGTTGAAAAGACGAATCAATACCGTCTTGGTGTGAATCAGCCAGTGGTCTCAGCTGGAGCGGATTCTGGTGCTCTTGATACCTACTGCGCCGATATGGTTTCAGTCGCCCCAGCATTCTTGAAAGGCTTCGAGACCGTCTTCAGCAACCAGGCTTCTCCAGATACCTGTGTAGGAACCAACCTCTTCACCTTCCTCTGTGAACGATATCTCATGTCTTTGACGCAACTCACTTGCCCTCCCGCAGCCTTCCAACCCGTTGTATGTCAACTTAATGGGGGTGGAGCCGCGACCTCTTGTGTCATCACACTTGCCAATTCTACAACGACGACAAATACTTCCGTTACTTCAGTGGCCAAAGTCGCAAACTTTACAACTGCACCTACTACTCTGGCCGCAACAACCCAAGCCACCCTCGCCACAACCACCCAGGCAACTACAACAGCACTCGCCACAACCGCCTCAACCACAACAGTCTTCGTTGAAGTCGTCTCTTTCTTCGTCTTTTTCCTCTCCCTCGGCGGTGCCCCGCCGGGTGTCCAAGGTAGCATCGGTTCCTTCATCGTCCTCGAGGAAGTCTTTGTCGATCTCCCCTCCGCCGCCTCCGCAGCCTGCACGCACCAATTCAACTCCTGTGCTTCTTTAGCCGGTTCCGCATTCTCGGGTTCAGATTGCCTGAACCAGCTTAACAGCTGCAATGGTGTAGCATCTACCGCATCGCCTACTGCTTCGAGCCCTGGGACTGTCACAGTTGCTGCAACGGTGCCGGCAAGCGCTGCAAGCACTTTGGCTGGTGTCGTTCAAACACCGGCAGCTGGGGGACCGGGCAATTGCCCCGCTGGGCCTACGATGACGGTTACTGCTTGTACGGGAACATTTTACTCTACTGTTACTGTGACTGCTTCTCCAGGAGTGGCGGCGAATACGCTTGCTGCGAGGCACCTACATGGGCATTTGAAGGCGAGAAATTTTTAAGAGGGGCAGGCTGTGGGGAAGAAAAAAAGGAATGGGTGTATGAGTAGATATGAAAGAAGAGAAGAGGAGGGAAATGTTTTGAATTCTGTGTATATTAGCATTTTTTAACGTCCAATGAATTGGCCTTTAGAGGCAAGGTTTTTTCTTTTCTTTTAACAACATATTCTTTGATAACCAAAGTAAAAAGGCTACTCCAACCGTGTCAAATACGACAAGCTCCGGTAAGAAGCAAAGGAAACTGACAAATGGCCCCTGAAGTGTGTCGTCGTTACCCTAGGTGAGGAAGTGGTGGCATCGGGAGTCGCGGTCATAAAGCGCAGTGGTCGCGCAATTAACTTCTCACAACAGTATAGGCAAAAATATTGAAGTGTGCAATCCCAAAATGATTACTATGTGTGCTAATTTCATTGCGAGATAATTGGTAGTAATTAGATAACAGGTTTTGAAAGTTAGAAGGGGCTGGCTGATTTTGGAGCGGGTTTCGGAACGGAGCGGTTTTAGTACGGGGCAATGGTTATGTTTATGATAAAAAATTTGCAAGGTAGTGTTCGACAGACACTCCAGGATGATGCGATATGATGGAAACAATTAAATTGGGAGTTTCAACTATTTAAATTAATCGTACCTCCGTACGATAGATAGATTTCTTGGGAAACGAATCTGTTACGCCCGTAGCTAATAATAATCGGCCAATACAGCGCTCTCGTTACGACCGAAGCGAGTCTAAGGGGGTGCGCTAGTGATGCATTCTAGTGGCTTACTTAGCATGACCCGGAATAAGCAGGGAGACGTTGAATTTCTAAGCACCACACATTTCTAATCCACCATCGTGCTAGTCGCGAATTCACAACACAGCAGGACACAACGGAGAAACACGTTAACGACGTCATTGTAGTATTACGAGGCCGGCATTGATGATAGGGATATCCTTTACGATGGAGTATAATTATAAGGTATCACCAGTACTCAAGATGGAGCATCAAACCGACACCACTACAATTGCCGGCCATGCCTCACGCAGTCGAAGTCGAACGACCCACAAAAACAACTCGAACCCAAAACACCAAAGCTTCTTCATCCCGGGAGCTTCGGCAACTACACATCCTATACAACAAAACCAGAGAACAATACCTCTTATCAAATCTCTCCCTATCAATAATGCACCTCCTTGAATCCAAAAACCGTCCAGCAGTCAAAAAAATAGTATCCTTAGGCCTAGGCAGCCTAAAATCCACAAACCAAACCCGCCGGTTAAAACAACTAGCAATATTCCTCGCCATAGCCGCACAACTCCAACAACAAGAGCCAAAACTCAAGATCTACGCACAAGACCCATCATTCTCAAGAACCGATGAGCAGTTCCTGCAGAGCCTGGGCGTGACCATCCTCTCCACGCCCTCGGCAACGGAAGTCGGGGAGGCAGCTTCACACATCGACGCCTCGACGCTGGTGTACTGCCCCTTCCTAACGCTCGAAGCATACCAACTCTTCTTCTCCTCTTCCCCGCTGAATTTCTTCATCGGGGATGACTTCGATGCTCTGAGGCTCAAGTGGCCGAAGCGCAGCGCAGGATGGATTGAGGCGGAATCGTTGTCGAGACGTTTTGTGCAGGGGTTGAGGAAACGGGTCGTTGGTGGTGGTGGGGAGGATGAGTTTTGGGATAGGGAGGATAGGCCGTTTCCGATGGCTATGTATTGGAGTGCGCCGCAACGGCAGGGGAAGCAAGCTAAGGCCATGCTTTGACAGAAATCTGAATTTTTTAGAGACTTAGATATCCAAAAGACTCTCGAGGGCATTATCATCTCTCCCAACTTTTTTACAATGCGTCCAAACGTGAGAAACAATGAAGTAAATGAGGAAGCCAGGGGCTATTTCGACCCCTTGATTATAATTACCATCACTAGCTAAAATTCGAAACCTATGTATCTTAATTATGCTATTTTAAGCATTGCAATGGTTGCGCGTGACCCGTGAATGCAACTATTTTTTGCCCATTAGAGGTCCCTTAATTGTCTTCTTGAGTTCCCTCTCCAGTTCCTTCGCTCCACCTGCATCGGTTCTGCATTCTTTCAACCAGTCACACCATACTCTAGCGACTCTTTTCATAAGCCGAGTTAAAAGCATCTCTCTTCTTGCCCAAGACATCAATCAATGCAGTTGTCCTCGTCCCTTCAGGTAAAGCTGCCAATATCCTGTCCTTGATTTCATGCATCATGAACGGGCTGAACTCCCTCTTCCCTCTGGACAAGGCATTGTCTACTTTATCCACGATGAGCTGTCCAAAGTAATCCCATCTTGGCGCGCTATCGGGGACACATTCACTGTTGCCTTGGCTCCGCACCTCGCCGGGAATGATCGCCAGACAGTCGACATGGTTCGTCTCCGAGTACGCTTCCAGCTCGCGGGCGAGGCCACAGCTGAAGTTCCAATTAAAGGCCTTCGTGGCTCCGTACATGACGAGCCACGGCATGCCCACCCTAGCGCTAGAACTTGTGTTGAGAATCAACGAGCGCTCTTTCGGACCGGGCTTGCGACTGAGAATGGGCAGCATCAACGCTGTGAGACGCGCCATAAACCGCGCGTTCTGGTTAATGACGGCGTCGATGTCCGCGCTGGAGTAGGTCGCCATGACTCGAAACGCAGGCAGCTTGACGGGGTTTCCTCCGATGTTGTTTACAAAGATAGAGACTTGCAGATCCGCAATAGACTGCACGGCAGCGTCCATCTCTTCGGGAGTCGCTGTTCTGGCATCCATGACGAGAATCCGAACTACGGCATCTGATCTGAGCCTTTGGAGCGTCGCTTTCGCTTCGGCGAGCTCGTCAGGAAGGTGGCCGAGCAAGATGATAGCGAAGCCCTGCTTCACGAGTGCTTGTGCGACGCCCAATCCGATGCCGGCGCTAGAGCCGGTGATGAGAGCATACGCCGGCTCTGGGCCAGCGCGTTTGTAGGACTGGAGAGGATGTGATGGTTTGATAAGGTGGAAGGTTAGGAAACGAATGATAGAGTAGGCGGCGTAAAGGAGAGTGAGAGCTCCGATGCCGGTGAGGATGGGAACCGCGAGGTTGGCAATTCCGACCATTTTGGGGGGAGGGAGAATTGAGATGTTCAAATGTGTGACAATCAAGTCGACTATTTGTCGCAGTTTATGCCAATGGTTCAACTAGAACGGGTGAGTTCCCGGGATGAGAGACTCTCTCAGGGAATATCGTGGTGAGAAGGTGAGTGAGGTGAGTGAGGTTGTTAAGGATATGAGCATAAACGACAGCGGAATGATTGATGCAAATGAATGCAGTTATATGAGGAAGCAGTGAAGCGTGTATATTGCGTATAGATGATGCAGATGATAAAGTAAGGTAGGGTGGAAACACTATATATCTATATATAGGACAACCTAGCGGGCCTTAGCGGCTCACGTGCCACCATACCATTATTTCTGACAGAGGTGAGGGTCAACCGAGATCTGCACTCCCTGTTTGGTGGGTGCTTTGGTGCGAAACCCTTGTTCAAGTTTCAGGGGAGGAATGTACGAGTTAGCGATAGGGTACCTGGGACTTCGGGTTACTAGTTACTCGTTACTCGTTAGCGATGTGGGCGCTGTAGTTTAGGGACATCATTATAGGTAAGTCTCAAAAGGAGTCTATTTTATTTATAAAGTATTATATACTAACCCACGTGTTTCTCCTTGAGAATAAAAATCATAAAAGAGGAAGAGCAATTGACTCTGTGCTATTCTGCGAGTGACTTGAAGTCGTTTCCCCTTTTTAAGCGAGCGCTATCTGTTGCATGGGCCGTTTTTGGATACGTGGGGGTGGAATCTGTATCCTTGAATGCTTGGGGTGATGGGGAGGAGAAAAGGTGGAGGTATGGGATGGTATTGCATCCGTTGGTGTTTTGGGCGGCGGATGTTGTTGCTAGGCTTATGGATGTGAAGAGTGCTGCATTTACGAGGTGGTGTAGGTGAAAGTATAGATGGTTGTATAGTTACAGGAATTATGACTTATTTCCTATACTTGTGTGTATGAATTCTGAGAGATGCTCATACCTAGCAAATCGTGAACTTTGTCTCCCTAAGGCTCATTTCCAATGCCCCCCCATTCATGATTCCGTAGATATAGGACTCCCCCATGAGCTTATAAGTATCCCTTTCAGCAGGTCTGAGAACATAGGGCACTCTGCTTCCTTTGAGGATACAGATGAAATCTCCAACCTGGGCGAATCCTGGTACCCAGCCCAAGTATTTCCTGCTGCTTGCACAAAACCTCCTGCCTTCTGCTAGAATCTATATT
>Ga0302325_10021620_pt1 | contig 13467 bp, 8 predicted proteins | sample Palsa_T0_2_FD_201948 | JGI IMG/M metagenome (GOLD analysis project Ga0302325, IMG submission 201948) | Peat permafrost microbial communities from Stordalen Mire near Abisko, Sweden - Palsa_T0_2 | ecosystem: Environmental > Terrestrial > Soil > Palsa > Peat permafrost | place: Sweden: Abisko... | reverse complement strand
GGGTCATAGCCATACTCGGTCAGGTCGAGCCGGGCTCGACGAGTTTTGTCGTCAAGGCAGTCGTACCGAATCCGAAGTACGCGCTGACCTCCGGAATGACGATCGCGGGGACGGTTGCGCTAGCGCCCGTGCGCGGCATAAGCATTCCGGTCACCGCCTTTCTCGACGACTCGCATTCGTCCGTGATGACCGTCTCTTCCGACGGCACGGTCCACACGACGCCCGTCCGTCAAATTGGGGCGGCGACGCAAACCGCCGCCGTCGTCACCGGTCTTGCGGCCGGGACATCGATTATCGCGAATGGCCAGCTCGGGCTTACCGACGGTCAGAAAGTCGCCGTCCACTAAGGTGGGCCTGACGAAAGTCTTTCTCGAGCGCCCAACGTTAGCTTTCGTCCTGATCGCGCTGATTTTTATCGCCGGGTTCATGGCTCTTCGGTCACTCGTGCAGCAGCAGTTCCCAAACGTCGTCCAGCCGACGATCACCGTTACCGCGAACTATTCGGGCGCTCCGGCAACGGTGATGCGCGACGACGTCGTCATCCCGATCGAGGACCAGCTCGCCGGCGCGCTCGACCTCTATCGCATCAACTCCGTCGTGCAAAGCGGCACGGCGCGAATCAGTGCCGTCTTCACAATCACCTCCGACACGTCGACCGATCTTGCAAATACACTCAAAGCGGTGCAAGCTGCTTCGTCGCAGTTGCCCAAAGAGATGCTTGCGCCGACCATTCAGATCAACGATCCGAGCGAGTCCACGGTCGTCACACTCGAGGCGTCCTCAGCAACACTGCCGCTCTCGCAGCTCTCGATGTTGGTCATTAACCGCATCGGTCCGGCCCTTCAGCAGGTTCCCGGTATTTCGCTCGTCAGTGAAAATGGAACCGTTACGCCGGCCTATGAGGTCGTCGTTAACCCGTATCGTTTGGCAGCAGCGAACCTCACGCTCAATGACGTCTACAACGTGGTAAGCGCGGATAACCAACGCTTGCCCGGCGGCTACGTCTACAGTGCTAACCGTCAAACGCAGGTTGACATCCGCGGCGACGTGCAGACGCCGCAGTCGATCGCGTATCTGCTGATCGCCCCGCCAAGCGGTGCGGCAGCTCTGCCCGGAATCACGCCGCCCGTCGGCACGGTGAATCCCTGGACAGTCGGTAATACCGCCCACCGCATCGGCGACGTCGCATCCGTGGTCAACGGAAACGAGCCGCGCCTTCAGATTGCCGAGATCAATGGGCAATCCGCGGTTCTCCTCTCGGTGCAAAAAACCGACCAAGCGAGTGAAGTCAACGCCTCAAACGCGGTGATTGCCGCGTTGCCCAGACTCGAGCGGGAATTTCCGGCCGTCTCTTTCCGCGTCATCAACGTGGAGTCGCGCTTTACCGAGCAACAGATCTCCGGAGTCGAGCGGACGCTCATGGAGGGCATCGTTCTCACCGGTATCGTGATGCTTTTTTTCTTGGGCAATTATCGCGCGGCGATCGTCGTCCTGATTGCGATTCCTACGTCGCTTTCGGTCGCGTTGTTCGTGATGAAGCTGCTGAACCTCACGCTGGACATCGTTTCGCTGCTGGCCATGACGCTGGTGATCGGTATCCTCGTTGACGATTCCACGGTCACACTTGAGAATATCGTACGCCACTATAAGCTTGGAGAAGATCCGTTTGATGCCGCGCTGCGAGGGCGTAGCGAGATCGGCATGGCCGCGATCGTCATCACGCTCGTCGACGTAGTCGTCTTCCTTCCAATCGCGTTCATGCCGGGGCAAGTCGGACGGTTTCTTCAAGAATTCGGCATCGTCGTCACCATTGCAACGCTCACCTCGCTCTTCGTCTCCTTTACGATCACGCCGACGCTCGCCGGCCTCTGGGCGCTCGAGTCGATGTGGAAGCCCTGGCGCATCATCCGCGCCTTTCAAGCTGCGGTTGAGCGAATAACCGACTGGTACGCCACCCACGTCTTACGCTGGGGCCTGGCGCATCCACTCCTCGTCCTCGGTGTCTGCGTGGTGTCGTTCGTCGGGTCCGTCGCCCTGGTTCCGCTGGGCTTTATCGGCGAAGAGTTCATTCCACCCGAAGACCGCGGGGAGATTTTCTTGCAGATCGCGTATCCCACCGGCACGCCGCTGAGCACCACTCAAGTTGGGGCGCTTACAGCCGAGCACGTGGTGGATCAGAGTTCGGATCTCTTCGCCGATGCGACCGTCGCCGGAGCATACGCGGCTCCGTTCGGTGGCTTCGTCTCACAAATTAATGTGGCGCAAGTCCACGCATTCCTCAAAGACAACCGCAAAAACTCAACGTCGTATTGGGTAAACTACTGGCGCACAACGATCCCCCAATTGCTGCCGGGAGCGATCGTAACCGTCGTACCGGTAACCAACATCAACGGCGGAAACTCTCAGCCGTTTGACATGGTCGTTAGCGACATCACCGGCGGAGACCCGACCCCATACGCGATAAAACTCTACCAGGTGCTGCTCGGGACACCGGGCGCCGTCGACATCAATAGCACCGCTTCCGCGCTCGCCCCGGAGATCGAACTCGAGTTCAACCGCGCACGCGCGCGTTCGCTTGACGTTGATATCGGCCAAGCTTCGATTGCAGCCGAAGCCGCCTTCGGAGGGGCTATCGCAACGTCGTTCGAGTTGCCCACGGGTGAAGAGCAAGTGCAGATCATCTATCCGATCAGCGCTCAGCATCAATTGTCGCAGCTCCTGAACATCCCCGTTCGCACCACCAACGGCAACATCGTGCACATGGGAGACTTTGCACACATTACGGAGGACCCGCAGCCGCCCTTAATTATACGCATCGATCTCAACAACGCTGTGCATCTTCTGGCAAATCCAAGTTCGAGTACGTCGCTCGGGCAGCTTACCAATGCATTCCTCGCGCGCGCCGCAGCCGTGCACCTTCCGAGCAATATCACGCTGACCGCGGCACCGCTGGGTCAGGGTGACTTCATGAACCAGTTGCTGGCTGGAATAGGCGCTGGGCTAATTCTCTCGGTCATTCTCGTCTTCTTACTGATGGTCGCCCTGTACAACAGTTACATGTCGCCCTTCATTATAATGTTCTCCGTACCCGTTGCAGCAGTCGGCGGAATCCTAGCGCTCTTCTTCACTCACGAGACATTGAACATGTTCTCGTTGATCGGCACGATATTACTGGTCGGCATCGCCACCAAGAACGGTATTCTGCTGGTGGATTATGCAAATACGCTGCGCAAACGCGGTGAATCCAAGCTCGTGGCGATTCAAGAGAGCGCGCGCACGCGCTTCCGTCCGATCGTAATGACCAGTCTCTCGGTCATTGCCGGCAACATTCCACTGGCACTTGCGCTCGAACCCGGATCGAGCGTACGCAGCAGCCTGGGCGTCGTCGTTTGCGGCGGCGCGTTCAGTTCGCTCGTGCTGACGCTGGTGCTGGTTCCCGTGATGTACATGTGGCTCGCACCGGAACAATTGCCGGTGGAGCACCACGGCGAGGATAACGGCGTCACGCAGCCCAGCTCAACCGTTCCAGCATCCATACCCTAATTGGGAGGTCCGCGAAATGTCCGACACGTTCGAATCCTATCGCAGCAAAGAAGTCGTCGGTCAAAGTGAGGCGGCTCGGCGCGAAGCGGCCGCCATACTAAGCGCCGCGAGCGATGCCGTCGCCGATCGCGCCCAGAACCCCGAAGAGTTCGCCGGCACGCGGATCGGCAAGGCGCACATGGTCGCCGCGGGTATTCCGGCAATCGAAAAGAGCTTCGAGTTCGGTTTTGGCGAGATGGGGCCGGTCCGAACGATGGAAACGTTCACACGGATCAATAAGCGAGACGGCTTCGATTGCCAAAGCTGCGCGTGGGGCAATCCTGATCATCGAAAGATTTTCGAATTTTGCGAAAACGGCGCAAAAGCGCTTTCGGACGAGGCGACGGGCAAGCGAATCACCGCGAAGTTCTTCGCCGAACATTCGGTCCTTGAATTGGCCGAAAAATCCGACTACTGGTTGAATCATCAAGGGCGCCTAACTGAGCCGATGATCCTTCGACACGGGAGCGAACATTACGAACCGATTACGTGGGACGCTGCTTTTCAATTCGTCGCTGATGAGTTGAAAGCGCTCGAGTTGCCGGACCAAGCCGCTTTTTACACGTCGGGAAAGACCACAAACGAGCCGGCCTTTCTGCTCGGGCTCTTTGCGCGGCAGTTTGGAACGAATAATCTTCCGGATTGTTCGAACATGTGCCAGGAATCGTCCGGTGTCGCACTGACGGAAAGCGTGGGCATCGGTAAGGGATCCGTAACGGTCAATGATTTTCCGAAAAGCGATCTCATCATCATTTTTGGCAACAATCCCGGCACGAATCATCCGCGCGCCCTGACGTCGCTCCAGGCCGCGAAAGACGCGGGCGCCAAGATCATAGCGGTAAATCCGCTGCCCGAAACGGGATTGATGCGGGTAGCCAACCCCAATCCGCAAGACTATCCGAATCCTCTCGAGCTGCCTTTTGCGTTGCTCGGGAAAGGAGACGCGCTCGCGGATCTCTACCTCCCGGTTCGCATCAACGGCGATGTTGCGGTGATGAAGGGGATCATGAAATTCATGCTCGAGGAGGACGCTGCCGGCCGCGCGGGCGGCGTGGACCACGTCTTCATCGACGAATTCACATCGGGATTCGCGTCGCTCGCCGATGACCTCAAGAGCGCGACGTGGGAAGATATCGTCAACGGGAGCGGCCTCAACAAGGAACAGATCGTGGCTGCGGGCCGGTTGTGCGCGGCATCGAAACGCATGATCGGCGTTTGGGCGATGGGTTTAACGCAGCAGAAAAACGGCGTCGACAACGTCCTTTCGCTCGTGAACCTCCAACTGCTCGGCGGGCACATGGGCAGACCCGGCGCCGGAACGTGTTGCATGCGCGGGCACTCCAACGTCCAAGGCGATCGCACGATGGGCATCTGGGAGCGTCCCGGAAAGCCGTTTCTGGAAGCGCTCGGGCGCGAATTCAATTTCGCTCCGCCGCAACAATGGGGCAAAGATGTCGTTGAAACGATTCACGCCATGCACGATGGGCAAATAAAAATCTTCTTTGCAATCAGCGGTAATTTCATCTCGAACACGCCGGACACCGCGTACACGGCTCACGCGATGCAGCGCTGCCGTTTGACGGTGCACGTATCCACGAAGTTGAACCGCTCGCACATCGTAACCGGCGAACAGGCCCTCATTCTGCCGTGCATCGGGCGCGCCGAACGGGATGTGCAAAACGGACAGGAGCAGTTTGTCACAGTCGAAGACATGATGGGTGAGATCGGCACGTCGCAAGGGCGGCTTGCGCCGGCATCGGCGCATCTCCGTAGCGACGTCGCGATCATCGCTGGCCTGGGCCATGTCCTGTTCGGTGAATCCCCCGTCCGCTGGCAGAAGCTCGCGGGAAACTACGACCTGATTCGAGATGCCGTTTCACGCGTGGTCCCCGGCTTTGCGAACTTCAATCAACGGATCCGCACGGAGAAGACGTTCTACCTTCCAAACGGGGCACGCGATCGTCGTTTTGAGACCCCGTCGGGCAAAGCACAATTTTCGGTCACCCCGATTCCGAAGCACGACCTTGGACCGGGTGAGTACCTCATGATGACGATACGAACGCACGATCAATTCAATTCGACGATCTATGGGCTCGACGATCGCTATCGCGGCGTCTACGGCGGCCGCCGGGTGATTCTCCTCAATACTGACGATATCCGAGAGGCCGGGCTCAAGGCCGGACAACTCGTCGACATTCGCAGTCATTTCGAGGGTGAGACGAGGCTAGCCCCGAGTTTTCTCGTCGTCCCCTATACGATTTCACGCCATTGTGCGGCGACGTACTATCCCGAGACGAATGTCCTCGTTCCCGTTCGCAGCGTCGCCGACAAGAGCAATCAACCGGCCAGCAAATGTGTCCGTATCACCTTAACGCCGTCGCCGGAGGCGGCTCCACGTGATGTCGACGTTTCGATGGCCGCAATCACGTACAACCTGAGCCGCCAAGTACCTACGAGGGCGTAGTCGGGGTCAAGACCTTTCGCGCTTCGGGCGAGTCCTGGTATTCGACGGTGAGAATCGAACGCAGGTGCGCTGCGGCGGCTTTGGCGTCGTCGGAATCCATCCGCTGCAGCGTCGTCAGACAACTCAAGAGCAGCATCGGCATGTCGCGATCGCGCGGGTAGACCTTGTGCATGTCGTCAATCGACTGCGCCACCAGCACGGTTTGCGCAGCCTCGCGGTTGCCGTAGTTGTAGTCGAGCATGAAGTTGATGTGCTTGAGCTCGTTCTCGATGCCGAGAATCGAGTAGCCCATCTGCCCGAAGTACTCGTCCGCCGGCGCAAGCGTGGTGAGATATTTATCATGCGGCATCGACGTGACGCTGGCGATGATCAGCGGCGAGGTCAGATTCTTGAGCCGCTCCGCGATGATATTTGCGTTGGTGCGATCGCCTTGGGTAAAATCGCCGGTCGTGCCGGCTTGGGCGAGTTCCACCGCGCGTACGAATTCAGGACCGTACGTCGTGGGCAGATGCGCCAGCGGAAAGTCCTGTTGCGCGGCCTTTTGAAAGGCCAGCGAACGCCAAGAGCGATCCCCGGTAAGCACCCACGCGCGCCAATTGGCTTCAACGGTTTGCAGCCGCGTATCGACGTCGGCGGGATACGTTGCCGCGTTGGCTTGCGCGTCCTCGTCGGCGAGTCGCGCGAGATTCTGCGGGTTGTCTTCAGAGTTGACGCGATCGAGCAGCCCATTCGCGTCGGCGACCAGCGCCGGGTCGCTGCTGTTGCGGCTCACCCACACGGCGGCTTCGCGAACGTACCATACGGCCGCGTCGTGGTTGATCAGCGGATCGTAGTGCAGACCCGCGCCGATTTGCACGGTCAAGGTCTCGAGCTCGCGCAAAGCCGGATCATCGGGCCGCTGCAGCGAGTAGGCGCGTCCCGCGTTGAAGATCGTCGAGAGATAGAGTTCCTGATCGACGAAATCCCACTGCGCGGCCGACGCCTTGTCGTAGGCAGCCTTCATCTGCGCGTAGAGTACGCTGGGATCGGCCTCCAGGGTCGCGCGCGCGGCAGGCGTCAGCACTGCGACGACCGCGACCATAGCGCACCCCGGAAGAATCGTCCTAAAGAACCGAACCATCATCTAAGACCAAACGCAGATTGTTGGTCAAAAGTGCGTTCTTGATTTCCCGAGCGATCCGGCGGCCGGTCGACATCGGTTCGGAGTAGTTGAGATACGAATATGGCGACCCGTCGATAAAGAGGTTGGTTCCCGCGACGATTCGCGCCGAGATTTCCATACAGTAAAAGTGCATATCCGGTGTAATGATTGACTCTATGCAGAACGCGCCGAAGAGCCCCTTGGGTCCGGCAATTTCTTTGCTCACTCGTACCACGTTTTCGCCCATGCGTAACGCTTCGGCCAGCATCGATTCCCGCAGGCTGACCGGCTGGTTACCGACGACCACGTAGGACGGGCTCACGTCCATGCCTTCCTGTGCCGCGGCCGGAATACGGCCCAGCGAATCGACGTTGGTCTCGTAGCGACGGTCCATCGACATGATTTCGAGCCGGTCTTCGAGCGGCGAGTAGAAATAATGGATGTAGAGCGGGACGCCGATGATGTACTCCTGGATCGTGTACGCTTTCTTGAGCTCCTTGGAGCGCTTCTCGAAGTCGGCCGCGTCGCGGATAAACATGTAACCCTTGCCGCCGCCGGCACCATAGAGTTTCACGATCACCGGACGATCGATTTCGGCTCCGGTCTTGAATTGGCGCGGCATCGTGATGTCGGCGCGAGTGAGCCACTCGCGTTGCAATTCGCGGCTCGCTTCCCAATCCAGGACGGCCTTGTTGCCGAAATATGGAATCGTCATCTGCTTGTGCTCGTCCAGCGACAGATATGCCACAAACGAACCGTGCGGCACGATGATCACTTTGCGACGTTCCAGCTCGCCGACCAATTTGGGAAACTCCGAGTAGCTATCGACCGCCATGACCTCGTCGATGAACGCGAACGAACGATAGAGGCGTTCGGTTTGACGGCTCGCGACCGCGAGCGTATGGAAGCCCTCGTCGTGCGCACCTTTGAGAATCTGCAGCGCCGAATGGGAGCCGAGCGTCGCGATCGTGTACGGTCGATTCATTTCGAGAATATGGCCCTTTCGATGGCGGGATTTAAGAGGAGGCGCTCTGCGGCCTGCGCGACCACGTCGGCATTCGCGGGTTTACCGGATGCATTGAAGAGGCGCCAGCCGACGGGCCGGTCGGCATCGTCCTGCACGATCCACACCTCTCCGGGCCGCGGCGCATCCTCATCGAGCACGGTAACGCGATGCTTGTTGGGATTGTAGAGTGATTCGTTGCTCTCGACCTGCGCGATCAACGTGCCTGGCGCGGGCGCGTTGGGGAAACGAACGATCTCCGAGCGCTCGACGCGGTCGACGTCAACGCCCAGCCGCCGCAACGTGACCAGCGCCGTGTAGGCCGCGTTGTCGGGTATCTTGAGGTTGATGGCGACGGCGCGGCGGCTCATGCGCGTCGTACCGCCTCCACGAAGCTACGAAAGAACACCGCTCCGCCCGACGGAGCAAGGATCGCGTCGCCGCGACGCCGGTCGGGATGATTGAAGGTCCACGCATCGCGCTCGGGGTGTGGCATCAATGCGAGCACGTTGCCGTCGCGATTGACCAATCCGGCAATGCCGAGTGCGGATTGGTTGGGACTGGCCGAATCGTCGACGCTGCCGTCCTCGTGTGCGTAGACGAACGCGACGTGGTTGCCGTCTTCCAGTTCGCGCAAATGCTCGGCACTCGCTGCCAGCCGGCCCTCACCGTTTGCAGTCCACGACGGAATCACCGCTTCGCGCGGGAGCACCGCCGTGATCGGCGAGCGCGCCGGATCGATCGAGAGCTTCACGTGCACGTGCGTACACACGAAGTGGGGCACGGGTCCATTGCGGGTGAACGCCGCCGTGGGGCGACGAATCTTGCCGGTCCCCGGAACCAGACCCGCTTCGAGCAAGATTTGTGCGCCGTTGCAGATCCCAAGCACGAGCTTCCCCTTCTGCGCTCCGGCGATCACGTGATCCATCGCCACATCGTGCGCGGCGACGGCGCCGGCGCGAATGCGATCCTCGTAGGCAAAGCCCCCGGGCAACACGTACGCATCGAAGGTCGGGAGCTGCTGCGCGCGGCTCCAATGCACGAGGTGCGCATCGCCGCCGCAGTCGCGCAGCAATCGTGCCGTCTCCTCTTCTGAGTTCGTACCGGGAAAGACGAGCACCGCGATCCGCTTGTTCACGGATACACCTCGCGTAGCGGCGCGCACCAGATCTCGCGCAACCGATGAAGGTCGAAGGCCTGATCGTCCACGACGAAGATCGGACGATCGATCGTCACGCCGATCTCGTAAACCCCGCTCACATCGTCGGCCAGGCCCTCGAACGTTTCCACGTCATCGGCCGCGACCTCGACGACGAAGCCGCCGGATTCGCCAAAGTAGGCTTCGAGATCGCCGGCGCTGCCGTGCGTCCACTGCCACGCATCGTCGATCTGCGCACCGACATGCGCGCGCCCTTTGCGCATCGTGGGGAAGGCCATTTCACAAAGCGCCACGATCAGGCCGCCGTTGCCGATGGCATGTGCTGAGCGCAGCAGTCGCGCCTGCGCGGCTTTATACATCAGATCGTGCTGCGCGAGGATCGTATCGTACTCGATGCGCGGCAGATGCGCATCGCTTCGCCCTAAGACGTCGAGCAGCACGGAACCACCCAGCGCTCCCTGCGGTGCACCGATGAGATATAAGACCGAACCAGCTTGCTTGAGCGTCATCGTCACGACCGTGTCGATGTCGCTCAACGCGCCGACGCACGCGACGATCGGTGAGGCCGGAATCGCCCGACCATTTGCGGATTCGTTATAGAGGCTGACATTGCCCGAAACGAACGGCGTGCCGAAGCGTTCGGACGCACGAGCCAGACCCTCGATCGCCGCAACCAATTCGTTATAGTGTTCGCTCTTGCGTGGATTGCCGAAATTCAAACAATCCGTGAGCCCGATCGCGCGCGCACCGGTCGCTACCACCTTGCGCACCGCCTCGTACACCGCATGCTCGGCCGCGAGGCGCACGCCGATGTGACTGTAGCGTGGATTCCCCGCGACGGCGAGCGCGACGCCGAGCGGACTGCCGGGTACCGGTGCGAGCACGCCCGCGCCCGCCGCGCCGCGCGGAATCACCGTGCATCCACGGACCACGGCATCGTACCGGCGATAGAGCGGCTCGCGCGAGCAGACGTCCGGATGCGCGAGCACCCGCTCGATCAATTCGTCGAGCTGCACGCCGGTGACCAAGGGCCGCTCGCTGGACGCCTGCGGCGCTGCAATCTCCGCAAACGGCAAGTCGTCGCGAATCGACCCGGTGAGAAATTCGATTTCGACATCCATGACGGTCCGGCCACGATAACGCAAGACGTAGCGCTTCTCGGCTGTGACCGTGCCGATCTTTGTGGCGCGCGCGTTGTACGCAATCTCGGGGAGCGTAAATTCTTCGTTGTAGATGCGCAGCAGCTCAGGCGTCACCGCGGGCGGCACCACCCACAGGAGCCGCTCTTGCGTTTCGCCGACGGCAATCACTTCGGGCCGCATGCCTTCAACCGCGACGTTCACCGCGTCGAGATCGATCCGCGCCCCATATCCGCCGGCCGAAACGATCTCCGCCGAACAGCCCATGATGCCGCCGGCACCGAGATCCTTGAACCCGACGGTCAAACCTTGCTCGTGCAAGAACCGGAACACGCCATAACTCGCGCGCATGATCACGCTCTTGAGGAACGGATCGGGAACTTGCACTGCGCCCTTGTTTGAATCTTCGTCTTGCGCGTCGAGCGTGAGCGACGAGAATGAGGCGCCGCCGAAACCGCTTGGATCGGTCGCTTTGCCCACGAGCACGATATCCCAGCCGTCGGCGCCGGGCGGCGCGTACGAATGGATGACCTGCGACTCCTTGACGATGCCCATCGCTACCACGTTGACCAGGCAATTGTCGTCGAAGCGCTCGTCGAAATAAAGATCGCCCGCGATATTCGGCACGCCGATTGCATTGCCGTACGCGCTGATGCCGTCGACCACGCCTTGCGCAACGTAGCGCTGGTGCGAATGCGGATCCTCGATCCGCCCGAAGCGCAGCGGATCGGCGACGGCGATCACGTGCGCGCCCATGCAGAGCACGTCGCGCACGATTCCGCCGATACCGGTTGCCGCACCCTCGAAGGGCACGACCTGCGAGGGATGATTGTGCGACTCGTGCGCGATAACGATTCCGTAGCGCTCGCCGTTCCATTCACCCAAGTGCAGGATGCCCGAATCCTCGGCCGGGCCGAGCACGACGCACGTGCCCGACGTGGGTAGTCGCTTGAGCAGATGGCGGCTCGATTTATAGCTGCAATGCTCGCTCCACTGCGCATCAAACGCGTGCAACTCTACTGCCGACGGCTCTCGTCCGAGCCGTTCGCGAATGCGCGTCAGTTCGTCCGAGCGCAGTGCAACGCCGGCGATCTCAGCCAAGCGAAGCTCCCGGCGCGCCGCTTTGCTGCTGCAACCCGGCGTCCGCGTGCAGCACGGCGGAGCGTGCGTTGGCTTGCATCAAGAGCGTGCGGCCATAGAGCACCGTGTCGTCGAGCGCGAGGAGTTTCGAACACTGCAGCGCGAGTGTCGCGCTGTCGCCTGTCCATCCAATGACCGGTGCCGACGATGCCGCATCCAACATCGCGCGCAGCGTATCGTCGCCAACCGCGACGAAGAATAACCGGGCAAAGGTCGCTTCGAGCTGCTGCACCACTTGGAGCACAAAGCCCGGCGTCCGCGCGGGGCTGGCGATATGACGAATCGTCGGCAAGCCGAGCGACTGCAGCGTCGCCGCGACGGCATTCAGTGCTTCGCTGCGTTCGGGCGCGTCGGCGACGATCGCCGCCATTCCCGGACGCATCACCGGAAACGTTCCGACCAGATCGGCGACTTCTTCATAGGCCGCTTTGACGGTAGCCAGTGCCGCGTCATCGACGGTTTCCAGGTTGCGATAGAGTTGCTTGTCGAGCATCCGGTCTTCGCGGCCTTGCGGCCAAATGCGCCACGAGTCGTTGTCGATCACGTCGGCGATAACCAGTTGTCCCTTTTCGTTCCCGGCCGTCAAGCGTCCGAACTCGACCTTGAGGTCGACCAGCAGCACATCCCGCCGGCGCCAAGCGTGCGAGAGAATATCGAAGGTCAGACGCGCCAGCTCGCTCATCGCCCCGACTTCCGCCGGTGTGGCGATTCCGCGCGCGACGATCTCGTCCGGCGCGATCTGCGGGTCATGATTCGCATCGTCCTTGACGAAGAACTCGATCACGCGTGGGACCAGCAACATGCCGCGCGTAACGCCCGGATTGCGCCGCACGAACGATCCAGCGGCGACGCCGCGCACCACGACTTCGAGCGGCAACATGTTGCAGCGCCGCACGAGCATCTCGTTGTTGTCGTCGTCTTCGCCGCCGCTCAAATAGTGCGTCGGTAGACCGCACAGATTGAGCAACCGGAAGACACGCGCCGTCGTCTGCGCCGCGAGACGCCCTTTGCCCGCGATCTCGTTGCGCCGCGCACCGTCACCGGCCGAAATCGCATCGGTCTGCGCGACCACGAGCTGGTCGGGATGCCCGGGATTCTCGTAAAGAACCTTGGTCTTGCCCTGCGCGATCTCAACCCCTTTGTTCATGCCTTGTCATCCCGAGCGTAGCTTCTTCTCTTGTCATCCCGAGCGTAGGCGCGCAGCGCCGTAGTCGAGGGACCGAACAACCCTATTGCTGCCCGCGAAGACGCTCCTCGCGGCGCATCCTGCGCCGCCCCTGCTGCGCGAGTTTTGCGCCACATCCAAAGGAAGTTCGCATCCTGCGAATGGCGCAAAACTTCGAGCCTTCGCTCGGCAACAACAGGGTTGTCACTCCCTCGACTACGCTGCGCTACGCTCGGGATGACAAGGCTCATACTTCTACCTTCTTCTGCTTAGGAAACTCGGCTAATGCGTCGATGCGGTCGGCCAAAGCGCGCGCACGCTTTGGTGCGGTGCCGACGTGTTTACCCGGATCGAGTAGCCGGCGAATCTCCGCGGGGTCGAGCAACGCGGTCAGCGTCGCGTCGCCGGCGAGCGTTTGCGCAAGCGGATTGTCTTGACCGCGTGCAAGTGCGGCCCACGCTTCCATCGCGGCCTGGCGGATGCGCTCGTGCAACACTTGACGATCGCCGCCGGCGCGTGCCGCCTCCATCATTACTGCTTCGGTTCCGGCAAAAGGCCCGTACACGCGCAGATTATGCGCGATCCGGCGCTCCTCAACGCGCAGGCCGTCGACCACTTTGCGCGCGAGGGTCACGATCTCGTCTGCGCACAGAATCGCTTCGGGAAGAATCGTA
>Ga0302325_10021618_pt1 | contig 13468 bp, 14 predicted proteins | sample Palsa_T0_2_FD_201948 | JGI IMG/M metagenome (GOLD analysis project Ga0302325, IMG submission 201948) | Peat permafrost microbial communities from Stordalen Mire near Abisko, Sweden - Palsa_T0_2 | ecosystem: Environmental > Terrestrial > Soil > Palsa > Peat permafrost | place: Sweden: Abisko... | reverse complement strand
TTGTTATAGTGAATAAGAGGAAACTTCGGATGATCACGTGACTAGTAACACTTCTTATAAGCACCACAAATATTTGAGGTTTTTATTAATATTATGCTCAAATATTATAGAATATATATTAAGGTATCTACTATTAAAAAATCTCATTAAAATAATTAGTAGTTATGTTTTAATTAATTAATCAAGATTCAGAATTCACTATTTTGGTTTTCCGAAATTCGAATTACGCGATGTGTCCCCTACCTAGGTCGCGGCCTCCGTATAGGTGCGGAAGCCGAGGATTGAGAGGATGAATCTTGGGCAAGAGGTCAGGATACTGGTGAGATGGGGTTACTCGGGTTAGTGGGTGGGGAGGAAATGGGTAGATGGGGAAAGGCGAACTTAGAAATTGGCCAAGAGAATTCGCAGCATTAGCAGGTGTAAAGGGAAATTGCGTCTCCGCTGCTGACGACTAATATGTAAGTGGTATCCGTTGACGTCAAAACTGCTGTCAGATTTCCATAGATGTAGCCTAGGTTGCAAGCTAGAGATTTGTGAGTGAGGTTGTTGTATTTTGAGGGCGGGGACAAACAGTAAGCGCTAGCTGACGCTCCATCTGGCGAAGGATAGAATAGGATATTAGTATTCTAAATGAGACCTGTGTCATCGAAGTAAGATATGGCAGTGGGCTGATATTCGCAAGAGTATACCTGTCCACATTAGAAACAAAACTTTAGATGTGGCATGAACAAACGGTGACAAACCTGATTCCAGCACCTCCGAACCCAGCGTCCAACATTCGCCACAAGCCGTTCCCCATTATAGCTCGCAATGCAGTTCTGGTATGCCTGGGTGCCTTCTAGTTATTGTTATATCGCAAGAATATTGATATAATGTTCCTTTAGAAGCTTGACTATCATAAAAAGAGAGGGACCCCTTCGTATCCCCACGTCCATCCCCAGTCAGATTCCAATTCATCGTAAAATTCGTGGCTGCACCCAATGGCATATCAAATAACCCAATCCAAATAACAGCCACTGCCAACAGAAATCTGGAACTAATAACCATAGTGAGTGAAAGATAACTGTGCTAAGACTGAACTGAACGACTATGAGGTTTCGGGGAGGAAATACCAAGAAAAAAATGAGAACGAGATGGGAAAGAGGCATCTACTAAGATTTTTGCATCTCTAGGTTTGGTGTAGCGACCTTCACGCAGACTTGGCCATGGGTATGGGTAACTCCACTGGGTACCATTTTTAATTGGCCTGGGTACCACCCAGGACGATCCTTACTAGATCGTTATCCTCTATTAAAAATAAGGATAGAAAAGGAGGGTAATGATGTTATTGTGCCTATTTTGTAATGTTGATTTGTAATCATTGATTTGTAAGGCATTCGGGTTTAAACCTAATGACCGATATGATTTATAATAAGGATTTCTAATAAGTGGCAAGTATGACTACTAATAGGTGGCAAATATGACTCCTAGTGGCAAAAGAGTCATATTTCATTCCAAATAGCATTCCTTATGACTATAGAGCTTACGAGTACTCTATGAGTCATTAGTCACTCCTTATGTATATATAGAGCCCTAGGATCACTCCTAAAGTGTCCCTTAAGCTTCTCAAAATTTAGTTGATATATCACATGATTATCACATGACCTATTCGCTCAATACTTTTTACATGGAATAAGGTTTTTAGGTGAAGTATATACTTATTCTAGCAAAACTATCACAATTTTACTACTATCTTCACTAATTATAATCTCATCCTTATCATTATCATCTTTTAATACCCCCCGGATTCTTAAATAAAGCACGTTCCACACGTTCTCACTTGATATTCGTCTCTATTAAAGACGGAGGGTATAGGGCTACCTAGCGCTCTTAGTCAAACATTGCTAGAGAAGTCGAGAGCTTGCTAATTGTGTCGAGGCATCTTTGATTGTAGTGATGTGTATAGTTAGTAGCAAAAGATTATATTATTTTAATAGTATTTTCAAATCGAGTTTCCAAAGTGCGCTTAGTGCCAAAAATAGAACTCTCTAATTAGTCTATTACGGTCACATGACAATCCATCCGGGTAATCCACCCATCCAGAGTATTATCTGGGTGTCTATCTATTGAAAATTAGAATGGTTGGGTATCCTCCATTAAAAGCTCCGGATACGTCCTTTTTTACCCATGGCCAAGTCTGCCTTCACGCAAAAAGAAATCATGGCCTGGGTCTTTGCATTTCTTCTGCGTCTTTTTTCAGCTTTGAACGCTACTGAAAATTCTATCTTCAGTCATGTGAATCAAGTAATCACGGTTCAACAGGCGCGTGGTTGTGGAAGACACTCGCCTTTCACGCAAAACTGACACTTGTGCAGAAGAAACATTAAACGATTGTATTTTATATAAGAATATCCCACTTCACTAGGGAATCCTATATCGTCGAAGCAAAATAATATCAAAATATTTCACGTCTGACCAATTCCAATGCTGCTGGAAATGTTGAGTGCATTATAAACATGGATGTCAGAAGAGATTCGTTGCCTTTTCATTTATTTTTTCATACTTCACCAGCATTCATCATCGCTTTCCAGCGTCAATGACAACTTGCTGTTCAACAACTCCTTCCCCTTCTTCGTCGGCATCCTTCGTAACGTGGCCGCGGCTTTCGGTGTCGGTAAGTAGCTTTCCAAACAAGCCATCCATCTCCTCCAAGGACTTGCCCTTGGTTTCAGGGTACCAAATGATCATGATCTAGAAAGCAATCATTACGTGAACCATGATGGAAGTGGTTTGCTTACGATCATAGATGCAGCGTTGATGGCAAAAAAGATGAAATATGTTTTGGAACCGATATTTTGAATGCCGACGGGGAAGAATTCCCCGACAACGATGGAGCCGATGGCACCAGCACTGGCACAAATATTGACGCCTTTCGCACGAATATAGGTGGGAAAAATCTGAAAGGAACAATTAGCCTCTAACAGCGAGGGGTGACACGGGCAAGACATACCTCTGTGCCATAAACCCATGCGTTGGGTCCGAAGCCAATGGAATATCCGAAGGAGAAGAAAAAGATGAAGACAATACACGCATAATCGGAGGCATGGTTTTTGTTGTTTGGGTAGGCCAACGGCAAGGCGCCGTTAATCTATAGGCAATTTCTATCAGCTCTGGAATCCTCCAAAATTTGGTGGAAATAGGAGATCTTGCTGGAATTCTGAGACTCACAATCATTGCGATGGACATAATTCCACAACCCAAGAGCAATGTCTTCTTCCTCCCAAGTTTGTCAATAATTAACATCTCGATAATAGTGCATCCGATCTTCAGAGTACTTTCGATCCCGCTGGCCATCAAACTCAAATCCTTTGAAAGACCAAGGGCGAGGAAAACGGTGGGCAAGTAGTACTTGATAGCCGTTGCGCCACACATCTGTGCCATGAACTGCAGTAAGGCTCCTCTCCATAGCCTGGCAAGTAGGTCGCGATCGGTGATAAGAATGTGCCATGGAACCTCAGTGATAGATTTGTGGAGCTCCACATTTTGCTTGATTTCAGTCATTTCGGCTTCGATCTCCTCAGGGTGATCCTCAGCACCACGTAGATATTGAAGAGCCTTTCGAGCATCTTCGGGACGGTCTTTCTCGAGAAGCCAGCGGGGACTGTCGGGTTGTGTTAGTTGTATTTGTTGCTTAAGAACAGGCCTTCGAGGGTGACGCGCAACGAAGAACTTACGTGTCTGGAACAAATGGCAAGCCAATGATGAAGAACAAAGAAGGAATGAATTGAATGGCTACTGAAAGGCGCCAACCTTCAGAAATTCCGGTCTTGGTCGTCCAATGTGAAACTCCATACCCCACCCTTGATAAAGTCCATATGTCAGCAAGCGGCTCAGTACATCAAGCAGCTCGACGATGAAGATAGGAATTCTCACCAAAAAGCAACAGCCAAGCCACTGACCATGCCGATATGGTTCATCACAACGACTCCACCCCTGCGTCTCGCGGGGGCAATTTCACTGTTCATTTTCGTTAGCATCCGCCAATCTGGGCAAAGTCACCTCCCACGAACCTCTGATATAATGGGACTGATGATGAGATCACCGCATTTCCAAAGCCAGAAATTATTCTTCCAATTATCATCATCGCGTACGCTGTTTTGCCATGTGCTCCTGTCTGCACAGCACCTCCAATGCAGGTGACGACAGTTCCTGCAAGAGCAGCATATCTTCTCCCCAGCCGATCGCTTGCCAACCCGGAGAGGAAGACATAACTCAACCAGGTACCTAGATAGTATATTGCAGTGATTAGTCCCTTCTGCGCGGCGTTGGGGTGATGGAGGGCTTTGATCCAGCCAGTATTCACATAAAGCGTGGCGATAATTCCAATATTGTAGCTAGGATTCTGATCAGCTCCCTCTCTTCGACTGCTACTCTAGATTATGACGAAGTTCAGGGGAATAACTTCTGTCAAGTTGTGAAATAGATATAAAAAACGGAAACACACCCCCATACGAAAGACCCAAGAGCAAAGAACAAGCTCAAACTGCCCAGCCTCCTCGTCCCGGAGCTAGGAATGAAACTCATGATGGAAGATCGTACGAGGTCTTGATTTAGATATTATCTCTAATTGAGATGCTAGTAGATACACTGGTGCAGATGGAGCAAGAGAAAGCTTGTTAAAGACCATGAGATATATCATAATATCAAGTAGCGCAGTTCAAGAATTCTGCCAAGCTGAATTACTTTTTGGGGTGACTGACCGCCTATGTTTCGTTATCATAAGACCAGCGTTCATCCAATCATTCTGGCCTATCACTGGGCAACCCGCCTCCTAACGCATGTTCCTCCACACTGTTGGTAGGTGCTGGCGACGCGGATTGGCAGGTGTGCCATAACCAGCGCAGTCTCCCATGCATATGCAATCCACAAAGGACGCCAAATTACTCGCAATCCCACCCCTCGAGCAAGTCCCAGAAAGCGGCATCGGAGCCCCAAAGCATCGAACGTGGCGCTGTGCCCTGCGCGCAATGATCCCCAAGCTCCCTTGCCTCCCATCTGGATCAATTCGAGGGCTGAAGCCATCTGCATTTTCCCCGAGACACAATGACAATGACACAAGACCACTTACTTTAATTGCCGCACAGCCGGGCGGATCATGACCAAAGGGGCCGAGGAGCTTTCTTCTCCTGGGCCCAGGGTCGTGATACCTGCGAGTCGAGGCAGCCCCAGACGGCGAAAGCTCTGCCTTGCCATTGCAGGCTTCATGGCGCAAACGCCTTCGTCTGGTTCGTCGACGTGCCACCCGATATACGAAGTACCATAGTAGTGTTTCAATACTACGTACAGTAGCGCTATGCTGGGCCTGTCAGGAATTGCCAGAATCATCCAGGCTAGTCGATATTAAGCGGGATTTAGGAATAGCCAAAATGTCTCCAGATCACGGGCGGAGGAGGTTCCTCTCGGGAAGTCGTCCTGTCGTGCTTGTTTTCTTCCTTCACTACCTTCTGAATTGTGGATTGCGGTGAGAAGATGCGATTGCCTTCACCTGCAACGGACTGATCTAGCGACTCTGGGCGAGGAAGCTGGGCCGACCGATTAAGCTTTAGCTCGTGTTACCCCTGAATCTGTGGGCACGAGCACGAGGCTGAGCTGATCGTCGGTCCCACTTGCCCGCTTTATTGATCCGACCTTTCGTTCTCCCCCTTCTTCTCATCATCGTCGTCGTCGCCATCGTCGTCGTCGTTCCGTCCGTAACCACACGCTCGTTCATTGTTGGGGGTTATCCCGGGCTGGAAGATCAAGAGAGTTGGCAATACATTGTTCAGTCACGAATTTGCCGTGGACAATGGGTCCAGGCACAGGCTCTAGTCGTGGAGGTCCTTCCAACCCCGCGATGTCCTCCAACAACCCCACGGAAGGAGGCAAACCAGAAGTTGTCACCTGGATGTCCCTCCCTCACAAGCCTCAGCTGTTCATCCTCGCCATCTGCCGCCTCTCCGAACCTCTGTCGAACACCTGCTTGCTGCCGTACCTCTACTACCTCGTCCGCTCATTACAAACTGCACCTGACGCGACCCCCGCTTCGATATCGCGGCAAGCTGGGCTCCTCGTGTCTCTCTTTGCCCTTTCGCAATTTGCTACATCAGTTCCATGGGCTAGCATTGCAAATCGGTTGGGGAGGAAGCCGAGTATTGTTATCGGACTTGTGCTGTCGATCATTTCGAATATCGGGTTCGGGTTTTCCACAAACATTCCGGCGGTAATGTGTTGGCGTGTGTTGGCAGGCATTGGAAATGGAAATACTGGAGTTATGCGGACAATGACGGCAGAGATTGTGAAGGAGAGAAAGTACCAAAGTCGCGCCTTTTTACTTCTGCCCTTGGTATTCAATTCTGGGGTGGTTATTGGGCTTGCACTCGGGGGCTGCCTTGCTGATCCGATTGTCAACCTCCCGTGGTTGTTCGGACCAACAGGTATCTGGAATTTCTCTGGGGATCCTGAAGGAGTTACCTGGATGAGGGCTTATCCATATGCGCTGCCTACGTTATTCAATGCAGCAGTACTTTTGTGCAGTCTTTTCTTCGCAGTTTTCTTCTTGAAGGAAACTATGCCTGGGAAGACTGACTATAAAGACTATGGACTACTAACTAAAGAGGCTATGAAAACGCTCTTCCAAAGAAGATTCTTCAAGGAGTCAGCCTCCGGCTATGCAGCAGTCCATGAAGAGGACCAGGGCCAGGAGACCTCGAACATGCTCGAGCCTCCAACTCCCAAGGCCCCCGACCACTCGATTCAGCCACTCTCTCCTGCAGGACCACCAAAGCCAAAGCTGTCCATCACTTCTCGAGCCATTTATACACGCGAAGTCCTAGTCACCATCATCTCCTTTGGACTACTTCCTCTTCACAACTCGGCTTTCATGCAGGTTTTCCCCGTCTTTCTCTCAACACCATTCTCAGAGAACTCTCCGCCATCTGCCATCAAATTCAACGGGGGTCTCGGTCTCGCCTCACCCACTATTGGCCTATTTCTTTCCGCATTTGGGATTTTCGGCATCCTGATTCAACTTTGTATATATCCGTCTCTCCAGGCATGGCTGGGCACACTCCGGAGTTATCGTGTTGCGCTATCCGTATTTCCTCTTGCATACATACTGGCACCGTATCTCTGCCTCATTCCCTCAACGAATGCGGCATTGCAGTCCCTCGGGATTGTGTTCATATTGTTCCTGCAGGTCACAGCAAGAACATTCGGCATACCAAGCAGTGTCATCCTCTTGACAAATTCAGCCCCTACACCTTTAGCATTGGGAGCAGTGCATGGAGTGGGTAACATGGTCAGCAGCTTTAGCCGGGCTGTCGGGCCCCTGCTCGGTGGAGTAATCTTTGGGTTCGGTCATGATATTGGAGTTGTGGGTACTGTGTGGTGGGGTTACTTGACGGTGATTTCCGTTTTAGGACTTGCATGGAGTTGGACAATGAAAGAGGGGGAGAGACCTACCGAGAAAGGGAGATCGATAGAGTTGGCTGCATCAAACAGGGAAACAGAAGAAAAGGGAGACGATAATGAGAAAGAGGCGCTATGTCCGAAATAGATGCAATACAGTAATCTAGACGAATGAACTCACATGAGAATCCAAATCTTGTTTCCAATTGGGGCTGAATGTGACAGGCTGAGATCGATTTTCCAATACGCGATGTAATTACAAAGTGGATATCGATATTCCGGCTAGGCTGCCGACAAGTAAAAAAGAAACTGCATCCTTTCAGTATCCACTTCCAAGTTTTAACTCATACCAAAGCAAGCTAAGTTCACATTCCTTCTCTTCATCAAGGTAGGATCATTTCCTTATCTCTTCTAACTCATCTCTTTATCTTAGCCGCTACAAGTCGCAGCCAAGAGTGTCTCTCACCCTTCCTCAAACTTCGACCTGAAAAATGATCACAAATCCCTTCCCTCAGCCTTGCCTGACAGCGAACTTCCTTCTTCCTCCAGCCAAAGCAACACAATCCAGCCAAGCTCAACCCAACCGTAACATTCGATCTAATCAATGACTCAATCACCATGCTACCGTTCTCCCATCCTCCCGCTTCAAACATGGTCCCTAGGATCCAGAGGTGCATGAAAATGCGGGGTGTGCTCTTGCACGAAGCCAGAGTCGAGGTAGAGGCTGTGGGGCATGAGGATGCCGCCGAGGCTAGCGCAGGATTGGAAGAGTCTAGGGATGTCAGTGGTGGGTTGTTGGGCTTAGTGGGTAGGAGATCGTACCCGTTGGAGACAAATATTTCTCTAGATGGCAAGAATCCTTTGAGGACTTCGCCAGCTGTGGCTTTAACGAAGGAGAGTTCGATACAGAAGCTTGAAAAGACTCCGATGGTGAATAAAGCAACGAATTCCTCACCCAACGGAGACGTCTCAGTGTTACATCGGGTTTGTAGAACGCGAGGATGAAAGGCGTGTCCGCTATTGAGATAGCACAACCGCCAATAACGAGTACCTTAGGAACCAGTATATTGATTGCAATAGCAGTTCCGATGACCTGTTAAATTTGGATTAGCATCATACTCGGAACAAGATTCATATTCTATACCTGTCCAATGTCGGTACTGATGATAGCTGCTTCCGCAATGATGTAGTGGAATATATTCAACCATTTCGGAAGACAAGCACGATTCATCTGTGCAAGGTTCAGGCCCCTGACACATCCCAGCTTGATTGCTAATGCTTATATCCTGTTAGCAGTTAGTCATCTCATGCTTTGTTGCTCACGTGAAGTATACCGAAAGATAAACAGCCATCAAAACACCGGGCAATATGATACATAGAATTTTGTACTGGAATTGAGCACCTGCATCCAATGCTGCTTGGAAATTATCCAGATCGACATACGCCACGCTGATGATAGTCCCGGGTCCCGTGAATTTTGCAAACTTCAAAAGCACTGCTCCCTACTTGTGTAACCTCGTGACGACGATTTGCCGTGCAGAGGGTTTAGCAGTGGCTGCAGTGGATTCCGCTGTCGAATCAGAAGTCCCGATAACTTCGACATTGGATCCTTTCTTCTCATCGCTTGAGGCATCTAGTTCTTGAACGCCGGTGTTCACCGACTTCTAAACGATCATGAATAGTGCAGATGAAGATTGGACATCGGTATGAGCACTGGTGTCTGTGCTTGATCCAAACAATATTGTTAACAAAACTTAGCCCAGTACTCCTTAATTGCCTATGTCCATGGATAGACATACCAAGAAAGCGGGGGTAGTAGATGTTTTGAGGCACAATGTCAACCGACAGTAAAGAGGAACCTCTAAGGAGAGATATTTCGGGGCTTGCCAAAACCGCCGAGCCGCCTCTCCAACTGTCAGTTGGTCGAGCAGTTGTTCCAATTCATGAAGAAGGGTAAAATGATTGAAGTTGTCTACTGTTCTACAGTGGAAGGAAGCCCGTATTTATAAGGACTTAAGGCCCCTATAATTCGGTATCACATGCTATAATACAAGTATATGCTCCCTGTATAGCTGATCTATTTTATCTATATCGGCATTACTGATATCCAGTTCTAGGGCTATGTTCGGCATTGCCGATATTCTAGCTTATACAGCTGAACCCCCTGTAAACACGTGATTTCCAACTGACACCAACCACTAATGAGACAAAAGACAAAAACGTGCTTGCGAGACCACATGATATTTTGCTGAAGGTGGCTTGCCCTCAGTGACATTCGCGGAAGACAAAGTATTGACTGCACCTCCAGGCCAGGAACGCACGACGGGACTTGCATTCGAAGATGCGGTGTAACGTGTGATACGGCGCTTGCAAGTACGTTCAAGGCAAAAACACGACTGAGAGTAGTTTGCGTCGACTTCAGCGCATGCACAGAGCTGTCTTCGCCCCATCATGATTGGATGAAAACGACGATGACTTCCAACCCTACCAAGCGAAAAGAGCAATGCGTCTAGATTAGCCTCCCTTGAGAACTTAGGAAAGCCCGTCCGAAACCGCGATGGGAATCTCCATCATTTGACCTACGCCGCGAAACTAAGGTCTCAGCCTAGTCTTTGAGTGATTCCTTCTATGTATTGTCGGATGAGGTGTTGAAAGGGCACAAGCTGTACTTCCCGAATTGGCTGACCGCAAAAGGTGCACACAGGAGCGGGTGCTCAACATCAGCTCAACATCAGCTCAACATTGGAGCAGAGCTGCTAGACTGCTACTGTAGTATTGAGGAAGATGATCAAAGAACGTGCCGAGATCACGGCAAATTATAAAACGGCCCTCTCCTTTTTTTTATTCCGGCCCCCCCTAAAAATTATAAAATGGACCCCCCCTCTAAATAAGGCCAAGAGCAATTATTATACTAGCAAGTCACTTGCTTTGGTACTCTCTTAGTTGGAACTGAAAAAATAAATAATCAAAGCAATAATTTAAAGCGATTTTAATTTAATCCCGTGATCTTATATCTCGTGACCATAGCCTTTATCCTCTTAATTTAAGGTTTATTAGTCTTTCGAATACAAGTGAGGTAAATCACAAGAATCTTATATAAATTATTAAATGCTAATAACGGAATTATTAATCTAGAAATAATTGCTAAAAGATAATCCCGTGACTTATAACCTGTGACTTTATTATTAAATTTAATTAATGCTTTTACTTAGACTTACAAAATATTCCGCTTAAATTAGTCTTATTGCATTTATATTGTTCCAAGTTTTATAAAATTAAAGCTTAAAAATAAAAGTCATGTGATTATTTGTCACGAGATTAAAACTAAAATTATAAATATTACTACTTTTTATGTTATAATTTTGACCCTTTTTCAAGGGAATAATATACTTAGTTATAAGGATCAAATAGCGAGCCTTAGTCCTAATTGTAGGGGGGGGCGGGCCGTTTTATAATTTGCCCGAGATCACCGATGTGGGACGCGAATCCGGACCGAAGGGAAGCGTCCGGCAAGAAGCTAAGTTTAGCGAGAAATCGCGTTGTTGAAATGGCTGGTTGCGCGCGGACGTCGCCAAGGTTGAAGCTCCGATTTTTTCTTACTGTAGCTCTTGTAAATCATCGTCGATTGCATCAATTACATGACCAACTGCCCCACCCTCAAATTGACCTTTTAACACGCGTTTCTCCAAAGCTCTTCCTCCTCCTTAATAATATTCAGGCCTTACTTATCATGTATTGAAACGGATACTGAGGTTTCCATGCCGCACTAGATTTTAAGTGAAACTCAGCTAAGTCGCCTCGTTAAATGAAGCACGAGACGAAGCATAAGCTGGGGCATGGAGGACCTTGTTTTAGATGTTGTCGTTCGGTTTCAGCCTTTAATCATTTTTTAGATGTCAGTAATGATTTGCCTCTCCCTTGACGAGGAGTTCCATTTGAGTTGTCACGTGACCACTTATTACCCCTTTTCTCTTCTATACAGTCAAATCAGGGTAGTCCTCAAAGGCAACAACAAAAAGGATTACACCAATTGACAAATTATCAAATAATAAAGCTTCAATTTCCCAATGCCGTCTGCAAACCGTTCAAAATCCCCCGTCCAGCCCATCATTTCCCGCTCCAAGCACCACCTCACTTCTTAAAGCACTCCAAAGACAATATCGGGGACAAAGTAACATCCGGCTCATCCTTCGTATACACCTTGTACTTTCCATTCAATTTCTTGCAAGCAGCCTCCTCATACAAATGACACTCCTTGACATCCGGCCGAGCTTGAAAGACTTGGCATTCTCGAGTTGCGCTGGGACGTTGTAGCAAGTGGAGTACTGGCCGTCGGCGACGTAGTATTTGCCGCCGCCATAGTTGGTCTCTGGGTAGAAGTCAACGAGTACGCTGTGGGTTGTTAATTTGAAAGTTGTAGGTGCGAGGTTGGAGGCGCTCACACTACTGGAGGTGTGCCTTGTGGGGCACAGAAGGCTGGTAGGAAGAGGGAAGTGATTGAGAGAATGGCTGCTGAAAAGGTAGTGGAGAACTTCATTGTGAGTAGTGTGCCTTTAAGCACTAAAGTCGAATAATCGATTGACAGGTGGGTGTAGAAAGTTCAAAGTTACGTTTTGTTGGTGCCTGGGGGGTAATTGCAATTCTTCTTATCGTCTCTATTCTTTACGAATAGAACAAGTGCTATTTATGTTGATTTAGATCTCGTTGAAAACGATTTGCCTTTGGTAAGAAACGCTGTATGGCGCTGTTACAGCGGGGACTCAGTAAAACAGGACGTTGCCCACATTTTCCTGCTTCTATAATACTACTTTGGCTACGAGATCTACATAAAAACATACAAGGTTAAACAAGAAAGCGGTCACATGAAATCCACCAAAATAGTTTAGTGGCGAGACACAAAAATCAATATTTACACAAGATGCTCCTGCTGTAGTGCTGCAGTAACCTCAAAATTCGAAGTGCGGGGGAAATGAACTCTCTGCTGAGTCGAGGTTGGCTTTGGTACTTGTGATACGAGACCGGGAAAGACCTTTCCGGCATGGCGAAGAGGAGGCTAGGATTATTCCATGAAGTACTTCACAAGCAAGCAACGTTGTATTTAACACAAAGGCCTTGCAAGCACCGCTAAGTCTTATGCCGGAAGTGCTGGTTGGACTAGATAGGAGCCGAGAATCGTGTACGGCGTTTTCTCCGTCAGAAACAGTGTTCTCCGCATCGTGTATATCTGTAGCTCGTCATACTTTTCGGGGACACCAAATCAAATCGGGGTTGTTCGCAAGCGGGTTGAAAACTGGCAATTATAACAGCTCATCTCATTTTCCATTTCCGTCTTCGGACCTGAGCAGTCGCTGCTCTACAGTGCGTGGACACAAGTCTGTCCGATCTGCTTAAATAATCGCGTTCCGACGTGTTACCTCTTCTAACCTATATAATAATGCAGCCTCTAGGAACCCCACGTTAACCCTTAAGGGAAGTCTCTCCTAATACAAGATCTCGAGTTATAGGTGCTTATAATCACAATATCAAATTTGGAGCTATTGCACGCTTAGAAAACCTAGACAATTCTACTTGCTAGAAGATCTATAAAAACGCGTCTTACTAGACTTCTTGCATTAGCAACCCTTGCACTAATGCACCCTTAGTGCTTACTTCTCTTAATTACTGCAATATATAATATGCTATTATGATAAATCCAAAGATTACTGCTATATAGCTTCGTGTTTCTTGTGCATTGTACACTTCTAAAAAGACAATTTACTAGTACCTCCTTAAATTGGGTATACAAAAGTAGAGGGCAAAGTAGAGGGCAAAGTAGAGGCCATTTTTGACTATAAAGCATGCGCTATTGCATATAGAATAGGCTTTAAAGCCTAATAGGAAGCTAGTAGAGTTTTGAAGAAGGTTGTTGTCGGAACATATACTGCATTTACCCCCAGTATTGCTTTTACTTCTATTCCTGTACGGCCTAACTGCCGGCCCTGTCCCTAATCCTACTTTCGGGTTTTAGCGGGCCTACTTTTCGGGCCCTAGTTTAAATCCTTTA
>Ga0302325_10021617_pt1 | contig 13468 bp, 10 predicted proteins | sample Palsa_T0_2_FD_201948 | JGI IMG/M metagenome (GOLD analysis project Ga0302325, IMG submission 201948) | Peat permafrost microbial communities from Stordalen Mire near Abisko, Sweden - Palsa_T0_2 | ecosystem: Environmental > Terrestrial > Soil > Palsa > Peat permafrost | place: Sweden: Abisko... | reverse complement strand
CGATCAACTCCGGCGCACCCTGGGCGGCGTGCTGGCGCACCCCAACGTATCGGCGGCCATCATTCTCGGGCTGGGCTGCGAAGTCAACCAGATCGACCATTACCTGGGCGCCGGCCACGGCTTCTCGACGGACCGCTTGGTGGGCATGACGGTGCAAGGCAGCGGCGGGACCCGCGCCACGGTGGAGGCTGCGCGCAAAGAGATCGGCCGCTTCATCGAGCGCGCCGAGGCCGAGGAGCGCACCGCAGCCCCGGCGTGGAAAATCACCTTGGGCTTGAATTGCGGCGGCTCCGATTCATTTTCGGGTATGACCGCCAACCCCGCGCTGGGCCGCTGTTCGGATATGCTGGCCGCGCTCGGCGGCACGCCCGTGCTGGCCGAGACGCCGGAGATTATCGGCGCTGAGCACCTGCTGGTGCGCCGCGCCCGCAATCGCGAGGTCAGCGAAAAGCTGCTGACCAAGATCCGCGAGTACAAGCGTTATCTGAAGCGCTTCGACGGCAGCTTCGACGACAACCCCTCCCCCGGCAATAAGGCCGGCGGGTTGAGCAACATTCTCGAAAAGTCGCTCGGTGCCGTCGCTAAGGGCGGCACTTCGCCCATGATCGATGTCTACGAATACGCCGAGCGAGTTACCGCGCCGGGATTCTGTTTCATGAACACGCCCGGTTACGACCCGGTGTCGCTCAGCGGCCTGGCCGCGGGCGGATGCAACCTGATCGCATTCACCACCGGCCGCGGCAGCGCCATCGGGTTCCCCACCATTCCGGTGATCAAGATCTCAACCAACAGCGGTACCTACCGCCGCATGCAGGACAACATGGACGTCAATGCCGGCGACATCGCCGACGGCGAACGCACCATTGAAGCCGTGGGCCAGGAAATTTTCGACCTGATGCTGGAAGTGGCCTCCGGCCGGCACACCTGCGCCGAGCGCTTGGGGCACAAGGAATTCGTTCCGTGGCGCATCGGTCCGGTAATGTAGTTTGTATAATTAATTAATTTCGGTATATAACTAAATTGATTAATTAAGGAACGCTGATGAACGCGACGGCGCTGCAACCCTTTCTCACAACCGCTCTCCCGATCATGTTTGCGATCCTGGTCGCGGCATGGATGAACAGTAAGGGATTCGACCGGATAGAATCCCGCCTCGAGCGGATTGAGACGAAGCTCGACAATCACGAAACGCGCATCGTCAGGCTGGAAGAACGAACGTCGCCGTTGACGGGCGTCCGATAGACGCACGCCGCTCAAGAACTCCGCAGTCTCTTCCAGAGTCTAAGACACAGTGCTTCGCTTTCGCTGGTCTGATCCGGAACCGGACGATCCTTCGACTCCAATAAGGTTGGCTTCGCAGCGTATCCACTGTCTGCCACACTCTGTACGAAGTAGCCTTGCCTGCCTGCCTGCCGATGGCGAACGCGCCATTGGCATGGCCGCGTTTCTTGCTTGCCTATTCGCCCGCAGGTTAACCAAATCACCCAAAATCACTCTTGACGCGAGCATTCCGTAAGCATATACTTACCGTAAGTGACTGCTTACCAATCGGCCCAGCTCGATGCTCTCGGCGATGCCACCCGGCGGGCCATTTTGGACCGCCTCCTCGCCGGCCCGCTGCCCGTCGGCAAATTGGCCGACGGATTTCCCGTCAGCCGCCCGGCCATCTCGCAGCACTTGCGAGTTCTCAAGCAAGCCAACCTCGTCACCGATGACGCCGCCGGTACGCGCCGGCTGTACCATCTCAATCCTCAAGGTTTCGAGTCACTGCGCGAGTATCTCGATCGATTCTGGACTCAGGCTTTGACCGCATTCAAAAACAAGGTGGAAGAACTATGACAACCGCGACGCAACCAATATCCGATAGACCCGTTCGCAAGAGCATCACCGTTCGCGCGAGCGTGGATCACGCATTCCGCGTCTTTACGGAAGGAATCGACGGCTGGTGGCCGCGCGGTCATCACATCGGCAAGTCGCCCATGACGAAGGCCATCATCCAAGGCCGCGCTGGGGGCCGCTGTTATAGCGAACAGGCCGACGGTACGGAGTGCGACTGGGGCAGCATCCTCGTTTGGGAGCCGCCGCAGCGTTTCGTCATGGCATGGCAGCTCAGCCCCGCGTGGCAGTACGAGCCCGACCTTGCGAAATCGAGCGAGGTCGAAGTGCGCTTCACCGCGGAACCGGATGGCTCCACGCGCGTCGACCTGGAACACCGCTATTTCGAGCGTCATGGCGTCGGCTCAGAGTCCATGCGCGCCGCCATCGATTCGCCCAACGGATGGAACGGATTGCTCGAACTCTTCCGCGCCCGCGCGGAACAGCTATGAAACCGGCAGTGCTCTACCGGATCGCGTCCGTCTTATTCGTGATTTTTGCAGCCGGCCATACGTTTGGCTTTCTGAGTTTCAAGCCGCCCACGGCGGAAGGGCTTGCCGTACGCGATGCCATGAATAGCGTGCATTTTGGGGCAAACATGAGCTATGGCGGCGTCTACATCGGATTCGGCCTGTATATTAGCGTTTATTTGCTCTTCTCCGCCTACATCGCGTGGCATCTGGGCGGGTTGGCCGGGCGGCTTCCTCAGGCCATCGGTGCCTTAGCCCGCTTTTCTCACGCAGTTTCGTCGCGAGGCGCGTGAGAAGGCTGTGGATACTAGGCGCGCGAAGGTCAGCGCGCGGAAACGTACTTGAACAGTACGTCGAGCACGGTGAGTGAGCGCAACGACGTAGACGCAGCCTTATCGCGCGCCGCAGCAGAAAGTGTGTGAGAAATGCGGGTTAGGATGGACGTTCTTTGCGGTTCAACTGGCCAGCCTCGCGCTATCTTGCATCTATTTCGCCGCGCCGCCGGCCATCTTTTCCGCCCTGGTGGCGGCTTGCCTGGCAGGGGCCGCCTGGCAGTTACCGTAGGTGGGGAGGCGCTTCCGCGACCCGATTTCAGCTACTCGTTGCGCAAGGCAATCGCAGGGTCCACTCTCGCCGCTCGCCGCGCCGGAGCATAGCTGGCAATCATGGCCGCCGCAAACAGCGCCGCCGGCACGCAGGCGAACGTCAGCGGATCCCTTGGCTTTACGTGGAACAGTAGATCGGTCTGCGTCAGCACCCGTACTGCCGCCAGCGAGCATAACAGCCCCAAGCCTGCGCCCGCCGCCGCCAACGCCGCGCCCTCCCGCAGCGTCGCCCGCAGCACGTCGCCGCTCTCCGCGCCCAGCGCCATCCGAACGCCAATCTCATGCGTGCGCGCGCTCACCGCGAAACTGACCACCCCGTAGATTCCCAGCGCCGCCAGCGCCAGCGCCACACCCGCGAACAGGCCTAGCATGACCGTGTAGAACCGTGGGGAAGCCACGCGGCTTGAAAGATCGGCCCGCATGGTTTCAAGGCGGATCACCGGCGTCGATGGCTCCAGCGCGCGAATCGCCGCACGCACGTTTGCCGCGACATTCTCCGTCGGCACGGTAGTCCGTATGGCGATCATCCCCAATTCCATATCGAATTGACCGTACGGCGCGTACACCGCTCCGGCAGGCTGAGACTCCGCCGCATACAACGGCACGTCGGCGGCTACCCCCACGATAGTCCGCCAATCTCCTTTCGGCCCGAATCGGACATGATGCCCCAGCGCATCGCCGCCGGGGGAGAATTGCCGCGCCAGCCGCTCGCTGACAATCGCGACCAGAGGAGCGCCGGCGCCATCGCCCTCCGTGAACGCCCTGCCTCGGTACAGCGGCTGATTCAGCACGCGGAAATACTCCGGCGTAATCACTTGAAATAGGGGCGAAATGGGGTCGCCGCCGGCCCGTCCCGCGATTTCGATCTGAGTGCCCATCATCTGCTCATAAGAGAACGATGTTGTGGAGGCCGCCGCCGCAACTCCGGGGATGGCGCGAATCCGCTCCAGCACCGGCGGAATCCGCTGCGCGCGCAACGACGACAACTGGGCCGTAAGCACGTTCGATGGGTCGAAACCGCTGAAGCGCGTGCGCAGCGCGAAGCTGCGCGCCAGCACTCCGGCCGAGCAGAGCAGAACCATCGTGAGAGCAATCTGCGCCACTACCATGACCCCTCGCAGGCGGCCGGAGCCGAACCCCGCGACGCGCGTTCCCGATTTAAGGCCGCGCCCCAGCGCATTCCGTGAAAGCCGGGCGGCCGGAGCGAGCCCCGCCAGCACGGCCGCGCCCAGCGATAGCAGCAGCGCGAAACCGAGCACGGGCCAGTTGAATTCGATCTCCGCCGTGCGCGGCAATTCCACCGGATAGAGCTTCACCAGCGCGCGCACCCCCCAACTGGCGAACGCAATGCCCAACGCGCCGCCCAACAGCGCCAAGAGCACGCTCTCGGCGAAGAGCAGCCGCACCAGACGCCAGCGGCTGGCGCCCAAAGCCGTGCGGATGGCGATCTCCTGCTGCCGTTGCGCGCCGCGCAGAAGCAGCAGATTCGCCACATTGGCGCAGGCCACCAATAGCACCATCGTCACCGCCCCGAAAAGTATCCAAAGTGTGGGCCGGACCTTGCCCACCATGTTGTCCGCCAGCCAAACCGCCTCCGCGCTCCAGCCCTTGTTGCTTTCCGGATAGGCGGCCTGTAGCCGCGCCGCAATCGTCTTCAGTTCCGTGTTAGCCTGTTCGACGCTGGCGCCGGTCCGCAGCCGCGCCACTGCGTCGAAACGATGATTGGCGCGCGCCTTCATCACCGGCGAGGGCGTCAGCGGAGTCCAATAATCGCTATCGGCGCCGGGAAAGTGAAACCAGCCCGGCATCACTCCCGCAATTGTGTAGCTGTGGCCATCCACCGTCATGCTTTGACCCAGGGCAGACGCCGCGCCGCTGAACTTGCGCTGCCATAAACCGTAGCCGATCACGATCGCGGAAGGGGCGCCGGGCTGCGCATCGCCGGCATCGAGCGAGCGCCCAATTACCGGATTGACGCCGAGCAACGAGAACAGGTTCGCCGACGCCTGCGCGCCGTGAAGGCGTTCCGGATCGCCCGCCCCCGTCACGTCGCCGGCCGACCAGGCGGCCAGCGCAATATCTTCCATCGCCTTCGATTGCGCCAGCATATCGGCAATATCCGGCGCCGATACCCGCGTGGTCCAGCGCGGCTTCTTGCCCAGCACCGCAACCAGCCGGTCGGGGTCTTTGAATGGCAGCGGCGCCAGCACCACCGCGTGCAACACGGTGTAGATCACGGTGCTTGCTCCGATGCCGCCGCCGAGCGTGACCAGCGCCGCCAGTGTGGCCCCGCGATTCTTACGGAGCATGCGGCCCGCAAAGATCAGGTCTTGGCCGAATCGCTCCACCGCGCCCCAGCCCCATGCCTCGCGGCTGTCTTCCCGCACCCGCGTGGCGTTGCCGAAGTCGCGCTGGGCCGCGCTGCGGGCAGCGTCCGGCGCCATGCCGGCCGACCTGCGTTCCTCCGTCTTCAAAGCCAGATGGAAGCGCATCTCCTCTTCCATATCCTGCTCGAACCGCCCGCGCCCCATCCGGAAGCGTAGCCTGCGCCAGATTTCTCCCAACCTTCCCATAGTTAGCCTATTGGTGAGTTTGCACCCGATTCGCCCGGCTTGTCAAGGCCTGGGTTGCCTTGGCTTCTTGGCAGCCTGCGGCGATTTTGTTGTGGGGCAGGTTGGCAACCTGCGGCCGATTGGCAATCGGCCTGCTGCTGGCAGCTGGCAAGCCCCCGGCGCCAATGGCTGTCAGCCGCGGCAGATTGTCCAAACCTGCGGCGGATTGTCAACTGGCCTGCCCCTGGGGCCCGCTAATTTCTCGGATCATTCCTACACCTACACCTACACCTACACCTACACCTTCACATTCCCGGCAGCCTTTTCTGCTCGCCCCCATTCGAATGCACCTTCTTACACCCCCAACAAGCCAGCGCCACCGCAAACATTAAGTCGTCATGCGTGCCCTCCCGCCACGCGCCAAACTGCTCTCTCCCCGCTGAGGTCACCTTCACCTGATCTGTAACTCGCCCCGCTCCAGTAATACCGGTAACCCCGCAATCAAATCTCGTTTCGGAATCCCATAGTAGCCATCAGTCAAACTCTCCCACTGTCCCGAGGTAATCGTCACGGCATCACCGTGCATCCCGGCAGCGCCTTCAGGCGGCTAGCCGGATCCTGCGCGAGTCTTCACTTAGACCAGCATGTCAGTGAGCCATCTCTCGGCACGGCTTCGCGGCCGTTCAGCCCCGCCTACATCGTGATGATCTGGTTCGTCGCCGGGATCGCGAAGTATCGCGGAGCGCTCGAGTAGTGGCCTGGGTCGTTATTCGCGGGAAAGTAATAAATCCACTGGCTGAGCGTGAAGTCATACAGGTAGGGGAACAGGCTGCTGCTCGTGTACCACCAGTGCCCGCTGCTCAGGTCCCAAAAATACATGGTTGAGCCGGTCCCGGGATCGACGTACTCATATCCCATGTCGAAGTGGTAGACAAACCCTCCAGCAAGGTACGAATAGTAGCCAAACAGGTTGCTGTCCGGAAACGCCAGGTAGTAGACGCTGTCCGCCAAGGGCGCTTCACCCGTGAAGAAGGCCGGATGCGAAGTTCCGGGCGCCTGGTTAATGGTTAAGGGCTGACCGGCGATGGCGATCGTGCCGGTGCGCGGAGTATTCGACGGGTTGGGACCGACCGTGAAAAGCACCGGAACGCTCCCGGCCGAATAGCTTCCCGAAGTGATAGTAGTCCAGTTCTGGCCGGCCGCGGCAGTCCAGGAGCAGCGCGGGTCGTTGGCGGTCACGTGGACGATTCCCGTTCCGCCGGAGCCGGGGATAGATAAAGTGGCGAGCGAATTGGTGTAGGTGCAGACGGGCATGGGGACGGCCGGCACGGTCACCAGGAAATTGTCGAAGTCGTACGGCCCGGAGCCAGTAGAACAGCAGGTGGTCAGCGCAACCCCTCCTGTGAGGATGGGATCGGTTGTATCGGTGTACCGGATGGCTGTGACTCCGTTCAGCGCGAAGTTAATCGACGCTCCTGCGACAGTCACCGAGAACGTATTCCAGACGTTGAGTGGCAGGCCGCCGGGGATCTGGTAGGTTGTGATCAGGGCGTTGTTCTTATATAACCGTGCCTGCGTGACCATAACCTGAATATTGTACTGTCCCGCCGGGCTCTGGCGAAAAAATATGTTCGGAATGGCGTCCTGTTCGAAGATGCGAAATTGAAAAGAGGCGGCATAATCTGTCCAAGAGGCGTCGCCGCTGTAGGCTGCGTATCCGCCCGTATCGGGAAACCGGAAGATGTGGTTCGATGGATCGGAAGGATCGGCGACGATGGAACCGAAGTCGGAGGGGTCGAGGGTCAGTGCGCCGAACGGCGCTCCGGTGGCTCCCCCCGCCGGCAGCGGACAGCGCGACGGTTCGAAATCGTTCGAATAGATGACGTTGGTAAGCGGTGAGCTGAAGCACGGAGCGAAATAGGAAACATCGCCGCCGAACCAGTTTGCCACGGCGGCGAATAGCGGCGGCTGCGAAGCCAGATCGTTGCCGCTTCCGGCGAAGATAGACGCGCCTTCGAGGACCATTCCAGCCATCTGGCTCGGTAACGCCGATTTCGCCTGCATGACCGCTTCGAAGACATCCACGATCTCTTGGTTGTCGACAGGCGCGATTGAAAAAGAGGGCAGCTCGGACATGTAATTCACGCCGTCGTGATTGCTGGTGTATAAATCCCATAGCATCGGCAAACCGGTGGATGCCTGCAATTGAAACGCATACAGGGACTGCGTGTTCTGGTAATAGGGCAGCATTTCCCCGGCGGTGGGAAACGTGCTGGGCGTGCCCCCGCCGCAGGACGGTTCCGACCCGGCGATACTCTCGACAAAATATATGCTGTCCAGCAGGTTCCAGTGCGCAAAACTGAACGCCGGCGCACACGGAAACTCCCATCCCAGAGATAAACTCCCTGAGAACTCCGACCGGATCTGCCCGATCCAGGCAACCCATAACGGGTCCAATTCCTGATCCACCGTAGAATCGTAGTCCTGCCACTGCTGACCGATGAACATGGCGTCTGCGTTGTGCGCCTGAGCCACGGCGGCGACGGTTAGGGTCCACTGCGTGAAGGCGCTGAATACGTCGAGGATTGGGGGGAAAGGCGGCGGCGGCGGAAAGGTCGGGGCAAAAAACAATTGCAGTTCCGCGGCGGTTCCCTGGTATTCTGCGTACACGGCCGGAGTCACGGCCACTTTATAACCGAGCTGATGGGCTTGATCGATGACCCACTCGAGATCCGAAATGGGAAACCCGAAAACGCACGGCGAGGGCGGTGGAAAGATCTGCACCGTTAAGTTCCCCGAGTCGATATCCATACATCCGATGGCGCTGATATTGATCCAGGTCAGGCCGGCTTGCCTGCCCGCCGCCATGACATTTAAGGCGTATTGCTTGTCGGTGAGGGCCGAGAACAGCGCGAGCACGGCGCCCCGGATCGCGGGCAGCGGAGTCACCGGTTGCACCAGGACATATGCCTGGTAAACCTGCCCGCCGCTATATGCCAGGATCAGGTACCGGCCGGGCGCAGGCGCCACGATGGTCTCCGACCCGTCTGAGTTTGCACTGAATGCCAGCGTGAAGCTGGTGACGTAATCGTTCCCGGTATACTTATCCGGGTTCAAACCTTGCTGCCAGAGATCGGCCGTCAACGTTTGACTTCCACTCAAGAGGCTGAATACCATCGACTCGCCGGCGTGAGCGATTTGCGGGCCACTGACCTGGAGGGATTGAGCGAAGCACGGTGTCACCTGTAAGGCGAGGACGCCAGTAATGGTCGAACGCAGGATTCCAGCCCAACTGTTTTTGATACGCCGCTTCGGCTGCGAGCCGATTTTCTCCATTTTGGCCCCGGTTTCGCGCTATCTTATCACAGGTCGATAACTCCAAAGCGTCGAGTCTCGTCTCTTGTCGCCTCTTGTCGAGTATCCCTCTGTCACGGCCAAATAGAAAGTTCCTCGTTGAGAGCGATGCCACCCCATAGAACAGGGGCGTGCTCTGGGAATATTTGGAGAAGAATGGCCGGTTGGTGGATGTCTACGCCGGCCGCGATTCGATGTTCACGGTCGCGCCACGGCCTGGAGAAAGTAAGGAGCAACGGCGCGAGACCGGCCGGCTGACGCAGTTGGGACGCGCCATTCTCAACCGCCGCCGGTCTGCCAATCGTGGAAAGCTCTTTACTGCCTGGCGCAGCAGGCCGTCGCAATCGCCGCGGATAAACGCCGAAGGCGGCCGTCTACTCTCAATCTCCATCGGCGTTCATCGGTGGCCAACATCCCTCCTGTTTTCACATTCCCGGCAGCCTCTTCTGCTCACCCCCATTCCGATATGCCTTCTTACACCCCCAGCAAGCCAGCGCCACCGCAAACACTAAGTCGTCATGCGTCCCCTCCCGCCACGCACCAAACTGCTCTCTCCCCGCCGAAGTCACCTTCACCTGCATCGCCGCCATTTCCGCCGCCAGCGCCGCCCCATACTTCAATCCCGCCGCAATCTGTAACTCGCCTTGCTGTAACAAGACCTGTAACCCCACGATCAAATCCCGTTTCGGAATCCCATAGTAGCCGTCAGTCAGACTCTCCCGCTGCCCGGACGTAATCGTCACCGGCATCACTGTGCATCCCGGCCGCGCCCCCCGCAGTAAGTCCACTACCGGACGGCCCACCCCTGTCCCGTCCACCACCAACTGGCACCGGCCCGCCAATTCCCGCGACTTAGTCACCCGCACCACCCGCTCCACTACTTCCGGATAAGGCGTACCCAGCTCCACCCGTTCGAGGAACCGCAGCCGCAGCTCCGCCTTCTTCGCGTGCGAAAACGTCGCCCCGCTCCACTCAGTTGATACCTCCACTCTCTCCACCGCCGCAATTGCCGTAAAATCCCGGCACTGTCCCAAATCCACTCCCACAAAATAGTTATTGAGCATTCCCGTTTGTTTTCTCCGCTTCTCTGCTAACTCTGCGAGCCTTCACCGCGGAGACACGGAGAGGCGGAGGAAAACGCGGAGTCTTTGAAATCTCACCCGCAACTTTTCTGCGCGAAACCTGCGAACTTTCACCGCGGAGGCGCGGAGAGGCGGAGGAAACGCGGAGCCCTTCGAATCTCACCCGAACCTCTCCGATTTCTCCGCTTCCTCCGCTTTCCCCTTTCAGACCGGATGAATCGCCCGGCAACGACCCGCTAGTATGCTCCGCCAAACAATAGACGCCGAAGCCACTCCAACCTTCCGGCTAACTCCAAAACTCCGCGTCTCCGCGGTGAAGTCGACAGCCTCTCCGTTCCCTCCGCCCTCCGAGGGCACGCAAAGCCCCCACTAACTCCAAGAACTCCGCGCTGTCCTCCGCCTCTCCGCGCCTCCGCGGTGAACTCCACGGCACCTTCACCCAATCTCCAAAGCCTCAATCGCCCGGCAACAACCCGCTAGTATGCTCCGCCAAACAATAGACGCCGAAGCCACTCCAACCTTTCGGCTAACTCCAAAACTCCGCCTCTCCGCGCCTCCGCGGTGAACTCCACACCCCCCTCACCCAATCTCCAAAGCCTCAATCTCCTCACTCACCGCCCCGTCCACCAGGTCCCGCGCGAAGACCCCGCTCACTGCCTCCTCGAATTCGCACAGATACTCCTGCCGGAACCATCGCTCGCCCATCGTCGCCCGCTCCTCTTCCAGAAACTTCTGTCCGATCCGCGGACACTCCGTCGCCGCCGCGCGAATCCTCGTCCACTCCGGTCCGCCGTTCTCCCACGCTTCGTAAAAGAACCCCCGCTTCCCGAACGGCGTGCTCATCAGCCACAACGCTCCGTCGCTCACCGCCAGCATCGGCCTGATCGCCAGATACAATTCGTCGCTCACCCGCGCCGCTTCGTCCACCAGCATCAGCGAGACCGCCGAGAATCCGCGCACTTTCGCCTCGCTCCCCGGCAGCCCCACAATCCGCGACCGGTTCGGCAGCAACAGCGAGATCTCGTTATCTCCATCCCCCCGCGGCTTGATTCCCAACTTCCGCACGAACCCCGCCGCCTTCCGCAGAAACTCGCCGCTCTGCCGCGAGCTCGGACTCACCACCAGCGTCAGGCTCTCCGCCACGTGATAAGCCTCATAAATCGCCTTCGCCGCCGTAACCGTCGATTTTCCCCACTGCCTCGTGCAATTCAACAATCCCCGATGCTGCCCGGCCCGCAGCACCTCCTGCTGCATCCTGTCCGGCGAAAATCCCAACTTCGCCTTCACCCACCGCGCCGCGTCCGTCTCGTTCTCGCACTCTCCTGATCTTTTTTCTTCCCCGCTCTGCTTACTGCCCACCCCGTTCCCCAGCTCGATGTTATACATTTCTACTATTATTGTCGGACGCATTCATTGCATTTCGCCTCCAAAGCCCCATCCATCCGGACTCATTCGGCCCATAACCGTTGTCACCTGAGTAGTTTGAGCGGAATCCACTTCTTTTCCTTTCTCCTGTGACCGTCTTCCTGCGAAGTTACCCCAAAACTCAGTCACAGCCATTTTCGCCTGTAAAGTCAACAACATACGCAAATTCCGTTTGGCGCGCAGTGTAGCGTGGTATTGGGGAAGCTATGTCATCACTTAGAAAAGTTCTATCTTCGCGCGCCAATGGAGCTCTATCCCGTGGCCCGTCAACGCCGCAGGGAAAACAGCGTTCGTCGCAAAACGCCATCTCTCACGGTCTGTTCGCTCGCTGCGTGGTCCTCGAAAACGAATCGCGCGAAACCTTTCAAACCCTCTTAACCCAGCATCTGGACCGTCTCCAGCCTGTCGATGGCGTCGAGGAAGGCATGATCGAGGAAATGGTCGCCTCCCATTGGCGTCTCCGTCGTGCCTGGGCCATGGAAACGCGCATGCTCGATAACGAGATTGCCGCCCTGCCCGATTCGAAACTCGACCACGACGACCCCACCGGCGCCGTACTCGACCGCATCGGCAAAGCCATCAACGGTCCGGTAGCCGCAGCCTCCATCGCCCTGATGAACCGTTACGAGACTCGCCTTCACCTTATGTATCAGCGCGCCCTCCACAACTTCATCCTCCTGCGCATCGCCGACCCGCCCACCCCTGTCACGCAAAACGAACCCAATCCCATTTCCGGACACTCCGGCGAAATTCTTCATCTTCTCCCTGCTCCTCCCACATCCGCCGATTCGCTAAACTCGTAAACCAGACATGAAGTCGAAACCGGCGGCATTCTGGCGCTTGGCCCTGTCCGCGTTAGGGCTCTCCCTCGCGCTCGGCGCGCACCCCATGGGGAACTTCAGCGTGAATCACTACTCTCGGCTGTCGTTCCGCGATAGCCGCGCCGAGATCGCCTACGTCCTCGATCTTGCCGAAATCCCCGCATTTCAGCTGCTGAATGAATGGGGCATCGATTGGAAGGACCAGGCGATGCTGGACGCGAAATCGCAGCCGCAGGCCCGGCAATGGGTCTCGAATCTCTCGCTGGTTCAAGCTGGCCGCCGCCTGCCGTTGCACGTGGTCTCGGTTTCATCCAAAGCCACCGAAGGCGCCGGCGGCATGCCCGTGCTGCGCATCTCAATCTCCGCCGCCGCGGACGTCGAACCCGGCGCGGTTACCTACCGCGACGCCAACTATCCCGGACGCGCCGGTTGGAAAGAGATCGTGCTCGATCCCAGCAAAGACATCAGCCACGGATTGACCTACTACCCCACCGACCCCGGCATCACCCCGCCCCAATCCCTGACCGCCCGCCTGGTAGCACCGGCCGCAGCCGTTACCGCGCCGGCCGCCGTTGTAGCGCCGGCGGTGTTGCCGCCGGTTCCTTCCACGTTCACCCAACAGCAACCCTCCTCCCCCGGATCCGTAGTCCGCGGCGACTATCTCTCGAAGCTCCTCCAACGCCGCAACCTGACGTGGCAGCTGACCCTCCTGGGCATCCTGGCCGCCTTCGGCTTAGGCGCGATGCATGCCATGTCGCCCGGCCACGGCAAGACCATCGTAGCCGCCTATCTCGTCGGATCCCGAGGTACGCTCAAGCACGCCGGCCTCTTAGGCTTAGTAGTCACCTTCACCCACACCTTCACCGTATTCCTGCTCGGTCTGGGCGTGCTCTTCTTCCAGCAGTACGTCGTCCCCGAGAAAATCGTCCCCATTCTCGGAGTCATCTCCGGCCTGTCTATAGTAGCCGTTGGCTTGACGCTCCTCTACCGCCGCTCCATGGCGTTGCTAACCGGCGGACACGGTCACTTTCATTTCTACGGCTCCCACACCCACTCTCACCAATACAGTCACTCCCACACCGGCCAAGCCTCTGAACCCCACACCCACATGCCCGACGGCCCCATCACTCTCCCCAGCCTGATCGCCCTTGGCGTCAGCGGCGGCCTGGTCCCTTGTCCCTCCGCGCTCATACTCATGCTGAGCGCCATCGCCCTCGGATCTCCCGGACTCGGCCTGGTTCTCTTGCTCGGCTTCAGCTCCGGCCTGGCCGCCGTACTAATGGG
>Ga0302325_10021615_pt1 | contig 13469 bp, 13 predicted proteins | sample Palsa_T0_2_FD_201948 | JGI IMG/M metagenome (GOLD analysis project Ga0302325, IMG submission 201948) | Peat permafrost microbial communities from Stordalen Mire near Abisko, Sweden - Palsa_T0_2 | ecosystem: Environmental > Terrestrial > Soil > Palsa > Peat permafrost | place: Sweden: Abisko... | reverse complement strand
AAAGGGCTTTTAGGTGCCGGGCGGCTAGACCGCCGCCGGGGGCGCGGCCCGGCGTGCTGCGGGGCCCCGCCCGGGTTCTTCGCGATGAACTGGAACCTCTTCGTCACCGAGCTTCTCGCCGGGAGCGTCCACGGCTGCCTCTACGCGCTGATCGCGCTCGGCTACTCGATGGTGTACGGGATCCTCAAGCTGCTCAACTTCGCCCACGGTGACATCTTCATGGTCGGCTCGTTCATCGGCTACGGGATCCTCAGCGTGTTCGGCGGCGCGAACGCGCTCTCGATCCCGATCGTCTTCCTGCTCATCCTGATGTTCGTCGCTGCCATGCTCGGAGGCGGCCTGCTCGGGGTCGCGATCGAGCGCTTCGCCTACCGTCGCCTCCGCGACGCGCCCCGCATCGCGCCGCTGATCACCGCGCTGGGCGTCTCGTTCTTCCTCGAGAACGCGGCGCTGCTCGTCGTCGGTGCGAACTACGACCAGTACAACACCTTCAACTGGGACAACGGCTCGCTCTGGTCGGTCGGCTTCACGCTCGCCGCCGGCGTGCGGGTCGCGCTGCCGCAGCTCATCGTCGTCGGCGGCACGATCGTGCTCATGGTCGCGCTGACCCTGTTCGTCGGCCGCACCCAGATCGGGCGCGCGATGCGCGCGACCTCGTTCGACCGCCAGGCGGCCGAGATGATGGGCATCGACGTCAACCGCGTGATCGCGACCACGTTCTTCATCGGCTCGGCGCTCGCGGGCGCGGCGGGTATCTTCAACGGCCTCGTCTACCAGCAGGTCTGGGCCTACATGGGTTTCAACGCCGGGCTGTACGCGTTCACCGCCGCGGTCATCGGCGGCATCGGCAATCTCCCCGGAGCGGTGGTCGGCGGCCTCGTCGTCGGGCTCGCCGAGTCGTTCACGATCGGGTACGTCTCCTCCACCTTCTCGGACGCGATCGTCTTCGCCATCCTGATCGCGGTCATGATCATCCGTCCGAGCGGGCTGTTCGGGCGTGCGGCGCTGGCGAAGGTCTGATGGCCGGCGCGGATCCCGAGCACCCCGGCGACGGGCCGGGTCCGCGCATCGGCGCCGACGAGTGGGTCGCGTCGGTCGAGCGCCGCCGCGAGGGCGCAGGCATCAGCGACACGCTGCGCACACGGCTCGCCGCGGTGCCGGCTCCGGCCGGCTTCGCGCTCTTCGGCCTCGCCGCGGCGACCGTCCCACTCTGGACGAACAACGGCTACGTGCTCCGGGTGGGCTTCGACACGCTCATCTACATGCTGCTCGCGCTCGGCCTCAACATCGTCGTCGGCTTCGCGGGGCTGCTCGACCTCGGCTACGTCGCGTTCTTCGGCATCGGCGCCTACGGCTACGCGATGCTCGCCTCCTCCCAGTTCAACCTCCACTGGCCGACGCTCGCGATCCTGCCCGTCGTGACGCTCGTGAGCGCGCTCGCCGGATTCATCGTCGCGCTCCCCTCGCGCCGCCTGATCGGCGACTACCTCGCGATCGTGACGCTCTTCTTCGGCGAGCTCTTCGTGACGGTGACAAACAACGGCGAGTCGATGTCGCTGCTCGGGCTCACCAGGGACTACAACGTCACCAACGGGCCGAACGGGATCGCGAACATCGACGCCTTCCACCTGTTCGGCCACGATCTCGACTCGCTCTCGAGCTACTTCTACGTCGCGCTCGTGTTCTTCCTCGGCGTGCTCACGGTCGTCTACCTCGTCAGCAGCTCCCGCATCGGCCGCGCCTGGCGCTCGCTGCGGGAGGATCCACTCGCCGCGGAGCTGATGGGGATGCCCGTGAACAGGCTCAAGCTGCAGGCCTTCGCCTTCGGCGCGGCGGTCGCGGGCCTGACCGGGACGCTCTTCGCCTCGCTGAACACGGCGGTCTTCTCGAGCGACTTCGACACGCCGACGCTGATCACGGTGTACGCGATCCTCATCCTCGGAGGAGCCGGCTCGCTCGGTGGCGTCGTGATCGGCGCGCTCGTCGTCAACATCTCGCTCGAGGTTCTGCGCACGCCCAACCACGCGACGATCGTCTTCTTCGCGCTGATCATCGGCACGCTGCTCGCGAAGCTGCGGCCCTGGCGGCGCCTCGCGGCGGTCGTCGCCGGGACGGCCGCGCTCGGCTTCGCGGTGCGCGCGATCGTCGGCGCCATCTGGCCGTTCGCGCTCCACACCCAGGGGGCCGTCAACGGCTCACTCGGCCGCGCGCTCGCCCACTGGGTGCCGGTCTCGGGCAACTACCAGTTCGGCAACTACATGTTCGTCGCGCTGGTCGTGCTCGCGATCGCGCTGACGGAGGTGCGACCGTTCCTGCGCACGCTCCTGCTCGCACCGGCCCTCTACCTCGCGACCTTCGACTGGGACAGCCGCCTGGCCTTCGAGCCGTCGATCACGCGGCTGATCTTCGTCGGCGTGATCCTGATCGTGCTCATGAACGCACGGCCGCAGGGCCTGCTCGGCGTCACCCGCGTCGAGATCGTCTGATGGGCGAGCCGCTGCTCCGGCTGCGCGGGATCTCCAAGAGCTTCGGCGGCCTCAGCTCCCTCTCGGAGCTCGACCTGCACGTCGACCGGCAGGAGATCGTGAGCGTGATCGGGCCCAACGGCGCCGGCAAGACGACGCTCTTCAACGTGATCACGGGCATCTACGCGCCCGACGCGGGCAGCATCGACTTCGACGGCAGGAGCCTGCTCGGGCTCGAGCCGCACCAGATCGTCGGGCGCGGCGTGGCCCGCACCTTCCAGACGCTGCGGCTGTTCCTCAACCTGAGCGTCAAGGAGAACGTGATGGCGGCCGCCTACTGCCACACCCACGCGGGCATCCTGCGCTCCATCCTGCGCACGCCGGGGATGCGGCGCGAGGAGCGGGCGATCGAGGCGCTCGCCGAGGAGCGGCTCGCCTTCTTCGGCGAACGGCTGATGGGCTACCGCTGGGACCAGCCCGCCTACAGCCTCTCCTACGCCAACCGCCGGCGGCTCGAGATCGCACGCGCGACGGCGACCAAGCCGTTGCTGCTCCTGCTCGACGAGCCCGCGGCCGGGATGAACCCGGTCGAGACGCACGAGATCACCCAGCTGATCGGGCGCCTGCGCGACGAGGCGGGGCACACGATCCTCGTGATCGAGCACGACATGCACGTCGTCGAGGGCATCTCCGACCGGGTCGTCGCGCTCGACCACGGCGTCAAGATCGCCGAGGGCTCCTTCGAGCAGGTCGCGACCGACGCGCGCGTCGTCGAGGCCTACCTGGGCGTCAAGGCCGCCGCGACGCCGTGAGCGAGGCGCTCGCAGCGCCGGCGCCGCTCCTGCGCCTCGCGGGCATCGACACCTTCTACGGACCGATTCACATCCTGCAGGGGATCGAGCTCGCGGTCGGCGGCGGCGAGCTCGTGTGCCTGCTCGGCGGGAACGCGTCGGGGAAGTCGACGACGCTGAAGACGATCCTCGGCCTCGTCCGGCCGCGCGCCGGCACGGTCGAGTTCGACGGCGAGGAGATCACCGCACGGCCGACGAACTACCGAATCCGCAAGGGGATGGCGATCGTGCCCGAGAACCGGCGCCTGTTCGCGCCGATGACGGTGCTCGAGAACCTCAAGCTGGGCGCCTACCTGCGCGCGGGCGGCGAGCCGGCCGACTACGAGCGCGTCTACACGCTCTTCCCGCGCGTCTACGAGCGCCGCGAGCAGCTCGCCGGCACGCTCTCGGGCGGCGAGCAGCAGATGGTCGCGATGGGGCGCGCGCTGATGGCGCGGCCGAAGCTCCTGCTCATGGACGAGCCCTCGATGGGGCTCGCCCCGCTGCTCGTCGAGCGCAGCTTCGAGATCATCAAGCAGGTCAACGACGAGGGCGTCGCCGTGCTCGTCGTCGAGCAGAACGCGAACGTCTCGCTCTCGATCGCAGACCGCGGCTACGTCCTGTCAACCGGGCGCGTCGTGCTCGAGGGGAAGGCGAGCGAGCTCATCGTCCACGACGAGCTGCGCAAGGCCTACCTGGGACGCTGAGCGGACGCCCCCGCCCGGCACGCGCGGCCCGGAGGGAGCCGCAGGCGCGGACGCCCGGGCCGCGACGGCTCAGCCGGCCCGATCGTCGAGCACCCGGCGCATGTCCGCTGCGAGCCCCGGGTTGCGGTAGGGCCCCGGCAGCGCGAGCGCGGCGATGATCCGCTCGCGGGTGAGGGCGTCCTTGTCCTGGCTCAGCTTCTGCTTGCAGACAAAGCGCGTGATCGGCACCCGGATACCGACCGTGCCCCGCGCGAGCCGCGCACCGTAGTCCTGCTCGAGCAGCATCGGCTCGCTGACCTCGCGCTCGAAGTGTGCGACCAGGCGGGTGAGCACGCGGAGATTCTCCTCCTCGCCCAGGAGCTCTGGGACGCCGTAGCAGTGGGCGGCGCTGAAGTTCCAGGTCGGCACGCGCGTCGCACCGGGGGCGTACCAGCTCGGCGAGACGTATCCGTGGCGGCCCTGCACGATCAGCAGCACCTCGCTCTCACCGAGGCCGTGGATCTCCTCGTCGGGCCTGCCCACGTGCATCACGATCGCGAGCCCGGAGGCGGCCTCCTCGTCGAGCAGGATCGGGTAGTGCGACGCGACGAGCCCGTCCGCGTTGCCGCTGACGAGGATCGCCCACGGATGCTCGCGGATCAGGCCGCGGACGACCTCGACATCGACGCTCTCGTGCACCGCGCTCGGCCGCATGCTCGCCATTCTGCCCCACGTCCGGTCAGCGGGCGCACGGGGGCCGCTTTCGGGTCGCGCCCGCGACCCCGCTCAGGCCGGAGCGGCGCGCGGCGAGGCGAGGGCGGCGCGCACATCCTCGGGGATCACCGCGCTGCGCCCGTCAACGACATAGACGCAGGTGACAGACCCGCGTACCGCCTCCTCGCGCTCCCGTTCGACGACGAAGCCGTAGACGAGCGAGGAACGGCCGATCTCCGTGACCTCGAGCGCGACCGTGATCGCATCGTCGAACACGAGCGCGGTGCGGTAGGTGGCGCTGGCGGCGACGCGCGGCATCGCCCCGAACACCCACGCGACGCCGCGCGCGCGCAGGAATTCGACCTCGGCGTCGACGAACCAGTCGAAGGGCGCCTGGAAGCGGATACGCCCGGAAGGATCGCAGTCGTTCCACGAGACGCGGCGCTGCATCGACGCGAGCCTAGCTTGACTTCCGCATCCCCTTCACGTATCAACCATCGCGTGGCCGGCGAAAAGCTGCGGCGTTGAAGATCGCCTGCGTCGGAGGCGGGCCCGCCGGCCTCTACTTCGCGATTTCGGCCAAACTCCGCGACCCGAGTCACGAGATCGTCGTCCTCGAGCGCAACCGCGCCGGGGACACCTTCGGCTGGGGCGTCGTGCTCAGCGATGCCGTCCTCGAGACGCTGCGCAGGAACGACCCGGTCACCGCCGCGGCGATCCAGGCGGACTTCGCCTACTGGGACGACATCGACGTGCTGCGGCGCGGGCGCTCGATCCGCTCGGGCGGCCACGGCTTCTGCGGGATCGGGCGCAAGCGGCTCCTGAACATCCTCCAGGAGCGCGCGGCCGGCCTCGGCGTCGAGCTGCGCTTCGAGGTGGAGCTGGAGGCTCCCGAGACGCTCGCCGGGCACGACCTCGTCGTCGCCGCCGACGGCGCCAACTCGCGCATGCGCGAACACGGCGCGCGGCACTTCCGTCCGGACATCGATCTGCGGCGAAACCGCTTCGTCTGGCTCGGCTCCGACCGCAGGCTGGACGCCTTCACGTTCGTCTTCCAGGAGACGCCACACGGTCTGATCTGGATCCACGCCTACCAGTTCGACGCCGAGACCTCGACCGTGATCGTCGAGTGCGCGCCGGAGACCTGGGAGCGTCTCGGCTTCGCCGCGCTGGATTCGGCCGCGACGATCGCGCGCTGCGAGGGGCTGTTCGCGGACTTCCTCCAGGGGGCGAGGCTCCGGTCCAACGCGGGCCATCTGCGCGGCTCGGCGATCTGGCTGCGCTTTCCGCGCGTGCACTGCGAGCGCTGGTTCCAGGGCAACCTCGTTCTCATGGGCGACGCCGCGCACACCGCGCACTTCTCGATCGGCTCGGGCTCGCGGCTCGCGATGGAGGACGCGATCGATCTCGCGAGCCGTCTCGGCCATGGGCCGCTCGAGCAGGCGCTCGCCGGCTACGAGGCGGCACGCAAGCTCGAGGTCATGCGCCTGCAGTCGGCCGCGCGCAACTCGATGGAGTGGTTCGAGCACCTCTCCCGCTACGAGCACCTGCAGCCCGAGCAGTTCGCCTACGCGCTGCTCACGCGCAGCCAGCGCGTCAGTCACGAGAACCTGCGCCTGCGCGACCCGGCCTACCTCGCAGGGCTCGAGACCTGGTTCGCGCGGCGCACGACCGGCGATCCCGAGGTGGCGGGCCGCCCGCCGATGTTCACGCCGTTCCGCCTGCGCGGGCTCGAGCTCGCAAACCGCGTCGTCGTCTCGCCGATGTCGATGTACAGCGCGCGCGACGGCGTGCCCAACGACTTCCATCTCGTGCACTACGGCGCGCGCGCCCAGGGCGGCGCCGGGCTCGTCGTGACCGAGATGACGGACGTCCTCGCGGAGGGACGGATCACCCCCGGCTGCGCCGGGATCTGGAACGACGAGCAGGCCGCGGCGTGGAGGCGGATCGTCGACTTCGTCCACGAGCGCACGCCGGCGCGGATCGCGCTGCAGCTCGGGCACGCGGGCCCGAAGGGAGCGACCAAACTCGAGTGGGAAGGCGCGAACGAGCCGCTCGAGCGGGGCGCCTGGCCGCTGCTCGCGGCCTCGGCGCTGCCCTGGTCGCCGGGAAACCAGCTGCCGCGCGCGATGACCCGCGCCGACATGGATGCCGTCTCGGAGGCCTACGGCGAGGCCGCCGAGCGCGCAGCCTGGGCCGGCTTCGACATGATCGAGCTGCACTTCGCGCACGGATACCTGCTCTCGAGCTTCATCACCCCGCTCACGAACCGGCGCCGCGACGAGTACGGCGGAAGCCTCGACAACCGGCTCCGCTATCCGCTCGAGGTCTTCCGGCGCGTCCGCGAGGCGTTCCCCGACCCGCGACCGATCTCGGTTCGCATCTCGGCGACCGACTGGGTCGAGCGGGACGGGCTCTCGGGCGAGGATGCGGTCGCGATCGCGCGCGTCTTCGCCGCCGCGGGCGCCGACGCGATCGACATCTCGGCGGGCCAGACCTCGCCCATGGCGCGGCCGATCTACGGGCGCATGTTCCAGACGCCGCTGTCGGATCAGGTCCGCAACGAGGCGCGCGTGGCGACGATGGCGGTCGGCAACATCACCGAGGCCGACCACGTCAACTCGATCATCCTGGCCGGGCGCGCCGATCTCTGCTGCCTCGCCCGGCCGCACCTCTCCGACCCGAACTGGACGCTGCGGGCGGCCGCGCAGCTCGACTACGACGGGCTCGCCTGGCCCGACCAGTACCTCGCCGGCGGCGAGCAGCTGCGCCGCCTGAGCCGCCGCGCGCCCGAGCTCACCCTGCGCGTCTGATGGGCCGGCTCGACGGGCTGCGGGCGCTCGTCACGGGCGCCTCCTCGGGGATCGGGGCGGCGATCTCGAGCGCGCTCGCCGCCGAGGGCGCGCTGCTCACGCTCGTCGGCCGCGACGAGGGCCGCCTCGAACGGCAGTCGGCGCTGCTCGCGGGCGCCGGGATGGCGCTCTGCGACGTGACCGACGAGGCGGCGGTCGAGCGGCTCGCCCGCTCGCTCGAGCCCGTCGACCTGCTCGTCAACAACGCCGGCGCCGCGGAGTCGGCGCCGCTCGCGCGCAGCGACCTCGCGCTCTGGCGGCGGATGATCGACGCCAACGCGACGGGGGCGTTCCTGCTCTGTCGCGCGTTCGCGCCGGCGATGACGGAGCGCGGCGCGGGTCGGATCGTCAACGTCGCCTCGACCGCCGGCGAGCGCGGCTACCCCTACGTCGCCGCCTACTGCGCATCCAAGCACGCGCTCGTCGGGCTCACACGCGCGCTCGCGCTCGAGTTCGCCGCGAGCGGCGTCACGGTCAACGCCGTCTGCCCCGGCTACACCGAGACGCCGCTCCTCGAGCGGGCCGTGGAGGCGATCGCCGCGGCCAGCGGCCGCGACGCGGCCGGGGCACGGCGCGCGCTCCTCCGCGACAACGCCCTGGGCCGCTTCGTCTCTCCCGACGAGGTCGCCTCCGCGGTCGCCTGGCTCTGCGAGCCGGCACAGGCGGCGGTCACCGGGCGCACGCTCACGATCGCCGGCGCGGAGGTCGTGTGACGTCGGCCCCCTGCTCGCAGGCGCCGCTGCGCCGGTGGCCGCGCCCGCCGGCGGGCACGGCGATGCTCGTCGCCGCGCTCGCGACGGAGGGCTCCGTTCGCCGCTCGCGCGCGGCGAGCGACCGGCGCGGCGCCACCGCCGAGCCGACCGACACGGGCCGCGAGCGCTCGCCCGTACGGCGGGCGTGCACGGCGGGCGTGCACACCGCCCGGGTGTGCGGGCTGATGTCGGGCATCGACCAGGGCCGCGCCGAGCAGCTCTCCCGGCTGCCGCACGACGGCCGGCCTGCGATCCCCGCGAGCGCGACCCGCGGCGCGGGCGGGACGCAGGCATGAGCGACGGGCTCCGGGTCGAGATCGCCGACGGCGTCGCGACGCTGACGCTCGACCGACCGGCGCGGAAGAATGCGCTCACCTTCGAGCTCTACGCGACGCTCCGCGACTGGTTCGGCGCGGCCGCGGAGGGCCCCGATGTCCGCGCCATCGTCCTGACCGGTGCGGGCGGAGACTTCTGCTCCGGCGGGGACGTGCACGAGATCATCGCTCCGCTGATCGGCCGTTCGCTCCCCGAGCAGCTCCAGTTCACGCGCATGACCGGCGCCGTCGTCGGCGCCATGCGCGCCTGCCCGCGGCCGATCGTCGCCGCCGTCGACGGCGCCTGCGCCGGCGCCGGCGCCGTGCTCGCGATGGCCGCCGACATCCGTCTCGCGGCCCCCGGCGCGAAGACGGCGTTCCTGTTCACGCGCGTCGGCCTGGCGGGCTGCGACATGGGGGCCTGTGCGCTCCTGCCGCGCATGATCGGGCAGGGGCGCGCCGCAGAGCTGCTCCTCACCGGGCGGACGATGGGCGCCGAGGAGGCGGAGCGCTGCGGCTTCTACAGCAGGCTCGTCCCCGCCGGGGAGCTCCTCGCCGAGGCGCGATCGCTCGCCCGCTCGCTCGCCGCCGGGCCGACGTTCGCCCAGGCGATGACCAAGCGCATGCTCGAGCAGGAATGGGCGATGGGGGTCGGCGAGGCGCTCGAGGCCGAGGCCCAGGCCCAGGCGATCTGCATGCAGACCGGCGACTTCGAGCGCGCCTACCGCGCCTACGCGGCGGGCGAGAAGCCCCGCTTCGAGGGCCGCTGAGATGGCGGACCGCACCTACCTCTCGTGGCCGTTCCTGGATGACCGGCACCGCGCGCTCAAGCGCGAGCTCGACCAGTTCAGCGCCGGGCTCGCCTCTCTCGGCGAGGAGAGCGACGTGGATGCGACCTGCCGCGCGCTCGTCCGGCGCCTGGCCGCAGCGGGCCTGCTCCGCCTCTGCACCGAGCTCGACGTCCGCTCGCTCTGCCTGGCCCGGGAGGCGCTCGCCTATGCGGGCGGGCTGCCCGACTTCGCCTTCGCCATGCAGGGCCTCGGCTCGGCGTCCGTCTCGCTCTTCGGCAGCGAGGCCCAGAAGGCCGCGCTCCTGCCCGGCGTGGTCGCCGGCGAGCTGATCACCGGCTTCGCGCTCTCGGAGCCGGGCGCGGGCTCCGACGTGGCGGCGCTCGCCACCACCGCACGGCGGGACGGTGACGGCTACGTGCTCGACGGCACCAAGACCTGGATCTCCAACGGCGGCATCGCCGACACCTACGTGGTGTTCGCCCGCACCGGAGAGGCCGCGGGCGCGCGCGGCCTCTCGGCCTTCCTGGTCGACGCCGCCTCTCCCGGCCTCCGCGTCGCGGAGCGAATCACGGTCATCGCGCCCCACCCGCTCGCGACGCTCGCCTTCGAGGACTGCCGCCTCCGCGGCGACTGCCTGATCGGCCGCGCGGGTGACGGCTTCAGGGTGGCGATGGCGACGCTCGACATCTTCCGCGCGACGGTCGGCGCCGCCGCGCTCGGGTTCGCGCGCCGCGCGCTCGACGAGACGCTCGCGCGGGTCGCCTCCCGGCGGCTCTTCGGTGCGCCGCTGGCCGAGCTCCAGCTCGTCCAGGGCAGGATCGCCGAGATGGCACTCGAGGTGGACGCCGCGGCGCTGCTCGTCTACCGGGCCGCCTGGGTCAAGGACGCGGGGGCGGCGCGCGTCACGCGCGAGGCGGCGATGGCGAAGCTCTACGCGACCGAGGCCGCCCAGCGCGTCGTCGATTCGGCCGTCCAGCTGCACGGGGCGCTCGGTGTGACCGCGGGGCACCCGGTCGAACGCCTCTACCGCGAGGTGCGCTCGCTGCGCATCTACGAGGGCGCGAGCGAGGTGCAGCAGCTCGTCATCGCACGCCAGACGCTCGCGGCCGCAGCGGGCGAGCAGGGCCGCTGATGGCTCTGCTCGACAGCTTCGCGGCGGACGGCCTGCCGCGCCGCGAGCACTGGCCCGATCTGCTGCTCGGGCGCCTTCGCTACCCCGCGCGGCTGAACTGCGCGAGCGCGCTCATGGACGGGGCGCTCGACGCCGGGCACGGCGATCGGCCCGCGCTGATCGGCGAGTTCGAGACGCTCACCTACCGCGAGCTGCGCTCGCGGGTCGACCGTATCTGCCGCGTGCTCGTCGAGGATCTCGGCCTCGTCAGCGGCAACCGCGTCCTGCTGCGCGCGCCGAACAACCCCCTGCTCGTCTGCTGCTGGCTCGCGGTCGCAAAGGCGGGCGGGATCGTCGTCGCGACCATGCCGCTGCTGCGTCGCAGGGAGCTCTCCGACATCGTCGAGCGTGCCGCGATCCGCCTCGCGCTCTGCGACGACAGGCTGCTCGCCGAGCTCGACGGCCTCTGCGACCAGCTCACCTCCTTCGGCGAGCTCGAGGCGCGGGCGGCGCAGAAGCCGGACGGCTTCGAGGGCTGCGACACGGCGGCCGACGACGTGGTGCTGATCGCGTTCACGAGCGGCACGAGCGGCCGCCCCAAGGGAACGATGCACTTCCACCGCGACGTGCTCGCGATCTGCGACACCTTCTCGCGCGAGATCGTCGCTCCGCGCAGCGACGACGTCTTCATCGGCTCACCGCCGATCGCGTTCACCTTCGGGCTCGGCGGCCTCGTCACCTTCCCGCTGCGCGTCGGCGCCGCGACCGTGCTGCTCGAGCGGGGTGCGCCGGAGCTCCTGCTCGAGGCGATCGAGCGCCATCGGGCGACGATCTGCTTCACCGCGCCGACCGCCTACCGGGCGATGCTCTCGCTCGGGATGGCCGGCAGGGCGGCGAGCCTGCGCCGGTGCGTGTCCGCGGGCGAGACGCTGCCGCGCGCGACCTTCGAGGCCTGGCAGGCGGCGACCGGCATCCGCCTGATCGACGGCATCGGCACCACCGAGATGCTGCACGTCTTCATCAGCGCCGCCGACGACGAGATCCGGCCGGGGGCGACCGGCCGGCCCGTGCCGGGGTACGAGGCGCGCGTCGTCGACGACGAGATGGGCGAGCTCCCTGCAGGCGTCGTCGGCCGGCTCGCCGTCCGCGGCCCCACCGGCTGCCGCTACCTCAACGACGCCCGACAGCTGGACTACGTCCGCGACGGCTGGAACCTGACCGGCGATGCCTACCTCGTCGACGAGGAGGGCTACTTCCACTATCAGGCGCGAACCGACGACATGATCGTGACGAGCGGCTACAACGTCGCCGGGCCGGAGGTGGAGGAGGCGCTGCTCGAGCACGACGCCGTCCGCGAGTGCGCCGTCATCGCCGCCGCGGACGCGCAGCGGGGCACGATCGTCAAGGCCTTCGTCGTGCTGGGGCCGGACGCCGCGCCGGGCGAGCACACGGTCGTGGAGCTGCAGAACTTCGTCAAGGCCCGCATCGCCCCCTACAAGTACCCGCGCGCGATCGAGTTCGTCGACTCGCTGCCGCGCACCGAGAACGGCAAGCTGCAGCGCTACCTCCTGCGAGAGGCACAGGCCGGGGTGCGGGCGTGGAATACCTGAACCCGGCCGGATGGCCCCGGCCGCGGGGCTACAACCACGGGGTCGCGGCCGCCGGGCGCCTCGTGTTCGTCGCCGGCCAGATCGGCTGCGACGCGACGGGAACGCTCGTCGCCGGGGGGCTCGTCGAGCAGGTGCGCCAGGCGATCGCCAACTGCCTCGCCGTCCTCGCCGAGGCCGGAGCCGGTCCCGAGCACGCCGTCCGCATGACCTGGTTCGTCGCCGACAGGGCGAGCTATGTCGCAGAGCGCCCGGCGATCGGCGAGGTCTACCGCGAGCTCATGGGCGCGTCCTATCCCGCGATGAGCCTCTACGAGGTGGGCCTGCTCGAGCCGGGGGCGCTGGTCGAGATCGAGCTGACCGCGGTGATGCCGCTGCAGCAGGCGCGCAGCGGACGACGGCATGCAGGCCGGGCCTTCGCGCACACCGCCGTCCGAACGACGCGGGGCGCGGGCGGCGGGAAGCTGCGCCGGCGCATTGATACCCTCTATCGGCGGTGGTCAGCGCAATCGTCCTCATAAACGCCGCCCGCGGTCAGATCGAGACGGTCGGCGAGGAGCTCGCGGCCATCCCGGGGGTCGCGGAGGTCTTCTCGGTCGCCGGTCGCGTCGACCTCGTCGCGAGCATCCGCGTGTCGAGCAACGACGAGCTCGCGGAGATCGTCTCGAACCGGTTCGCGCGCATCGAGGGCATCGCCGCGACCGAGACGCTGATCGCGTTCCGCGTCTACTCGCGGGCAGACCTCGAGGCCGGCTTCTCGCTCTGAGCGGCCGCGCCTGCGCGCGCCGCGGTCAGCCGCCCGCCTCCTGCCCGGGGACGAGCGCGAGGACGCGCACCGGGCTGCCCGTCCCCCCCACGAGCTTCATCGGGGAGACGACCACGAGCGCGCCCGTCGCCGGCAGCCGCGCGAGGTTCGCGAGCTGGGTGACGCCGTACTTGCCCGCGCCCAGCATGTAGTTGTGGACGGGAAAGGGCGGGTCGAAGCCGCCCGCGGCGCCCGCGTCGATTCCGACCGTCTCCACCCCCACCCCGACCACGGGCGAGTCCTGGGCGAGGTAGCGCGCGCACTCGGCGTCGATGCCCGGGGAGCGAGGCTGCCCCGAGCCGGCGTTCAGGAACGCCTCGGCGTCCTCGGCCCGTGCGTCCCAGCCCGTGCGCAGGAAGAGCCAGCTCCCCGCGGGGAGCGCGCCGTTGTCGGACTCGAAGGCGCGGATGTCGTCGACGGTGAGCAGGTAGTCGGGATCGGCCTCGGTCTCGGCGACGCGGTCGAAGACGACGGCCGGGCCGATCAGGTCGCCGGCGGGGACGCTCGCCAGATCCGCCTTGTCCCTGCCCGTGATCCAGTGG
>Ga0302325_10021614_pt1 | contig 13469 bp, 12 predicted proteins | sample Palsa_T0_2_FD_201948 | JGI IMG/M metagenome (GOLD analysis project Ga0302325, IMG submission 201948) | Peat permafrost microbial communities from Stordalen Mire near Abisko, Sweden - Palsa_T0_2 | ecosystem: Environmental > Terrestrial > Soil > Palsa > Peat permafrost | place: Sweden: Abisko... | reverse complement strand
ATTCTGGTTCGTCTGCGAGCCGGGCATCAGGTTCACGGAAACGGAATCGGCATAATGAATGTGGTAGCCAGTGTTGCGCCCGGGCGGGATGTTGACGTCGAGAAGAATGAGATAGTCGTTCTGGAACACCGGGATATGGAACGGTGCTTGCTCCATCCGCACCGGTTTGTCTTCGAGCTGGGCGTTCGCGGGGCTTGCCAGCGCGACTGCCAAAACAGCGATGGACGCAAAAACGGCGTATCTCATGAAAGCCTCCTCTTAGCTCCAGGACTGAAGGCATCCTACAACAAAAATGAAACGCGACTGAACCGCCGGCCACGATCTGCGCCCCGACTTCCGCTTTGGTTTGGGCGACTCCGATCGACTTCGCAAACACGCGACGGAACTGGTCGCACTCGCACCGGACGTGGTCCGGTGCGGCATTGCAACAGGCAACCATCACGCTGCCGATCGTGTTCGCGAATGCCCCACACCGCCGCATTGGCGCCGGGCGTCGTCACTCCATTGTCCCGCCCGTTCTTTGGCACCATGGGCGTCGAGTAGCGATGTGCCGAAGGCCAATTTGACAATCGCCGGCGCTCGTCGCCGCCTGGTGAGGCGTCGCGTCAATGTGATCCTCGTAGCGAACATCACCTCAGCCGCGCTCGCCGCTAAAGCGGAAACGCCCGCGTGACCGCCGATCGCGTCGGTCACGCGTTTGACAGATGCAAAGGGTGCCACGTAGGCTTTCACCTGGATAACGATGGACCGACCGGCGGGGACCATTTTCCGGTGATGCCGGTGTGATCCAAAAAAACGGCGCTGGAGGAAAGCCTGGCGGTCACAAGTTCTCGTCGCGACGTGTTGCATCTCGGCTGTGGTACGGCGGCCGCGCTCGGCATTTCGGCCCTGTCCCCAGCCGATGCCCTCGGCCCGGTGCAGGCGCTCGCGCAGTGAGCGCCTGCGAGCCATGCGCCCGCGGAGGATTTCTTCTACCGCGAGGACTGATAGAGATTCGAGTTCCCTGCTTGGGGCCGTCCCCTTTGGCTTGGTTTGATCGCCATCAAGGAGCCTGCGAAATTTGCCGTGCTGCAGGGGCGATTGTGCCGATAACGCCTGTTCTCGACAGCAATCCTCACCGATCGCGGACGAAGACAATCAACCGCTGAACGGACGTGAGAGGCTAAAGTCGCAGCCCTCACATCTGAATCCCGGTGTCATGGCGGGATTGATCGCCGGGATGTCTACGAGGGGCGCCTGCGATCCGTAGTGAATCCAGCAACCGGGACATTGAAGGGTCCCGCCGATTTCAGGCTCGAAACGGGCGAGACGTTCGTATGCGAGGTCCGCCGCCTCTTTCGTTTCCGCGCGCCGCCTGACCTCATTGGCGAATTCGCTGGCGGCCTTTCTGACCTCTGCTACATCGGACACGGCATTTCTCCTCGGGCTCGTCCGTGTGTTAAGCGGCGTGGGTTCCGCCGCCGATCGGCACGCTAAGCTGCTGTTCCATCTGACATTGGAGGGGTCACTGTTCGGCGCTTGTTCACAAGCATTCATTCGGCTTCGAGAGCCCGAGACAGTTACGAAAATGAAATTTCAGCAGCCTGTCAGCACTCTGGCCAACCGGAAGCCGACATTCCCGTCCCGCAGACCGGACGGGGGCCCGGAGCGGCTCGCCGATCGGAGGTTCTTTGAATCGTAATACCATGAGCCACTGCGGACGACACGGCGGCTTGGTACCCCATTCTTGAGCCATACCGACCCGTCCGACGGCGCGCCCTCGTAGTCGTCGTGCCAAGGGTCCTCGACCCATTCGAAGACGTTGCCATGCATGTCGTGCAAGCCGAAGGCGTTGGCAGTTTTCTTGCCGACCGGCTGTGACTTTCTATCCGAGTTTCCAAAGTACCACGCATACAGACCGAGTCGTGAATCGTCATCCCCGAACGAGAAACGCGTTTGACTGCCAGCCCGCGCAGCGTACTCCCACTCAGCCTCCGAGAGGAGTCGGTACTCTCTGCCTGTGTTCCGGGAAAGCCATGCCGCGTATCGCTTGGCGTCGTCCCAACTCACGTTGATCGCGGGCCGATCGCCGCGGCCCCAGGTATTGTCCCGAGTTTCCCTACAGGCTCCAGCTGCGACGCACACATCCCATTGCTCAAACGTCACCTCGGTCTTACTCACCGCAAACGGACTGGCGATCGTCACCTCGTGCTGGGGCCCCTCTCCCGAAGAGCGACCCGCTTCGTTTGAGGGCGAGCCCATTGTGAATTTACCCGCTGGCACTACGACCATCGTGGGGCAGCCGCTGACGCATTCCGTGAAGCCCGACCCGGGGCTCGCCGCCAAGCGTTTCTCTTGCTCGACGTTGAGGACGGACGGGCCCATGACCGTGCGCCAGTGGTCTTGCTCTCGGAGCGAATCCTGGGTCCATCCCGCCCGGCACGTGACAAGCAGTAGGAAGAGCACCCTGACAACCGCGTTGCCGCACCGCTTCATTATCGACCGTTCGGCTGCCCTCGTTCTTGGTCCGGCATCCACGTCCGAAGCGTATTTTTCTTCAGTTCGTCGATGATGGCGTCGATCCGCGACACCTGCAATCGGAAAAAATCCTTTCCGTCGCGTGCTTTCGTCGGAAAGCTCCCCACTACACTAATGAAAGCGGAACGTTTTCCCGGAGTCAACCGAGGTTTTTCGTTCGCTTAAAGGAAAGGGCATGAGATCGAACCTCCCATTTTGCGAAGCCTTCAGTGGCGCTCAATTGGGTTCGTTTTGCAAAAAAAATTGATGGCCGGGATGGTGACGAGGGGAGCGCCGTGATCCGCAGTGAGCTGGGATTGGAGGGTCCCGCCGATTTCAGGCTCGAACCGGACGAGGCGTTGCGGTGCGCTCGGCAAATCCGTTGGCCTGCAATTGCTGCTGCGAAGCAAGCGCACGCGGCTTGCGAGTTCGGTACCGGCTTTCCCTGCCCCGCGCCCGGCCGCGAAGGCAACCGGTCGGTTAATGTGTGCATTCAGCGTGCCGATGGCACGGTAAGCTGCTGATCCATTGACATTGGAGGGGTCGCATTTCGGCGCCTATTCAGAGCCTTTCCGCATGAAATACAGCCGTCCTTCGACAGGCATGAACTCGAAGAGGCATCCGCCGGCAGTTTCCGACGCAAAGGTTGCAAGATTGCTCTTCCCCACCTCGTCAATTTCGCCGAAGGCATAGGGGACCTCGGCAGGCGAAAAAAGCGTCTTCGCCTCCAGCATCGTGATCCAGCCTGGTTCCCCGTCAGGTAGCATCTTCATTGAGGCGGCGAGCAGAAGTCTGCTTCTCCCGTCGAGCCTGCGCGGCGATGGCGGCGGTGCACCTCGAACGAAAAACGACTTCACCTTGTCCAGCAGACCCATGGCCGCGGCCCTCTCCATGGGCGTCAGCTATATCACAGGAGCGGGTGACCCGCTCGACGCGGTCGGTCCGCCGGCGTGGAGGTCGCCGAGGTGGCCTAAACCCGCCTATCCGGAAAAAGAAACAGCGGCTAGGGGTCGCGGACGCTTCTCTCAGCCGGCCACGCGCACTGCTTCGTCCGATGCCGCCACCGCAAGCCGGCTGACGCGCGAAAGGACCCTCCGAACCGTCAATCCCTCCACTTGATGGAACAACCCATCGAGGCCACTTGCTCCGCCGGGCCGCGGCCTGTTTCCGCTACCTGCTTCATCGCTTCGAAAAGGTCGCGGCGGGCATTCGGGACCGGCGTCGTGCGCGACGTATCGAGCCTTCCGCGATATTGCAACTCGTCCTGTGCGTTGAAGCCAAAGAAATCGGGCGTGCACTGTGCGCCGTAGGCACGCGCCACCTCCTGCGTTTCGTCGATCACGTAGGGGAAGGTGAAGCGATGCCTGGCCGCAAACGCCTTCATGTTGTCGAAGGAGTCCTCGCGGTAGGTCACGGTGTCATTCGGCATGATGGCGATCGTACCGATACCTAACTCGCCTAGCGCCGTGGCGTCCGAGACAATCCGGCCAATGCTCGCCTTCACATACGGGCAGTGATTGCAGATGAAAACGACAAGCGCGCCCTTCGGCCCACGCACATCGTCCAGCGAATAGGATTTTCCGTCGGTACCCTTGAGCGCGAAGTCGCGCGCCTTCCAGCCGAAGGCACAAATGCTGTCTTGGGTACGTGCCATTACCGGTCCTCCACTCGCGCAGCTTCGACCAGCGGCGCCGCCCGGAGACGCTTCGTGCCGCGATGGCGACGACTCTCTTATGGCCCAGTCGAGATCGCTGCGGTGTCTTTGGACCCGATGCCCGCATCGATGCGATCGAGTGCGAACACGCCGGTCGTCAGGTCGCTCTCGGGCTCGCGCGGCGGGGCCAGCGCGGTGCGGCGGCGGTCGTTGTCGCCTCGAATCGGTCGGCCCCGGGGTGGACGGCCACCGTCCCACGCTGGCCGCCATACCCCGTCTATGTTTTCGACGCCTAAGATATCGCGTCTTTGGCAGCCTTTACCGGGCGCGCCTTGATGATCTTCCGAGCCGGCTTCGCCTTGAATACTGTCGGCTCCTTCGTGAACGGATTGATGCCTTTCCGCGCCTTCGTTGCGGGTTTCTTGATGACAACGAATTTGGCGAACCCGGGCACAAAAAAGGCTCCCGCTTTCTTGAGTTCTTTGTAGCCTATGTCCGCGAGCGACTCGATGACACCCTTGACGTCCTTCCGCGTCATATTGTTCGGATGCTGATCAGCGATCCTTTGAATGAGCTCCGACTTCGACATCAACTTGGCCATGTTCCATCCTGTTCCGATCCGCACGAATCACCCTGTGAGTGACTACGTTAACCCGAAATTTGCGGTGGAGGGAACTCGGCAGATCACCCGCGATAAGGCGGTTCGGAAGCAATCAAAAGTGAAGGCGTCATGGCATCCATAGTCTTGAGACGGGAGGGCGGAAATCGGCACGTCTGGTTCGATGAGGGGGGATGGGATACGGAATGGGTTCTGGCTACCGCGCCCGCCTCGGGTCCACTGGGGCCCAAGCACCTGAAAGCACACGAATTCTTCCACAGAGCGCGGCGGTTGTCGCCGGCAACCTCCCGTGACACCATTGAATTGCCGAAATCACTTTAGGTCACAGAACACCATGCTGCGTCGGAATTTTGCCTGGGTCGCCCTCCCTGACGAACATTTGCTCGGGCTCCGTATAAAGGATCTCAAAGTCACGGTCGACGGGACTTGGCTTGAGGACTGCCTCGGCAATCTCCACGAAGAACTCGAAGAGCGAGGCATCCGCGCCCGGCCCCATGCCTGGATCTCGAGCGAGTGGTTCAGCCCGGAAAACACACCGGGCATCGCCATCCCTTTCTATCTGACCCATCGCCGGCTGATGCAGCTCGAGAGGAAGATGATCATCGACGTCGAGGGCGGTACTTGGTCTGAATGCATGAGGATTCTCCGCCATGAAGCCGGCCATGTGCTGCAGCACTCCTACCAACTGCAGCGTCGTCGCCGGTGGCAGAAGCTGTTCGGGCGGTCCTCGCAACGCTATCCGCGCTATTATCGACCGAACCCGGCCAGCAGACATTTCGTCCAACATCTGCGGCTCTGGTACGCGCAGAGCCATCCGGATGAAGATTTCGCCGAGACGTTTGCCGTGTGGCTCAGGCCCCGCTCGAACTGGCGATCGCGCTACGCCGGATGGCCGGCGCTGAAGAAGCTCGAATACGTTGACGAGTTGATGACGGAAATCGCCGGGCAACGGCCGCTGCTCACCGGTCGGGAGCAGGTCGATCCCCTCAACAGCCTCACGGAGACGCTTGGCGAGCACTACAGAAAAAAGCAGGCTCTCTATGCCTTCGATACCCCCACAACCTACGACCGCGATCTGCTGCGGTTGTTCTCCGCCGACCCGAGCCACCACCGGTCGGAGTCGGCTTCGGTGTTCATCAGGCGCAATCGTACGAGAATCAGGCAACTGGTGGCGAAGTGGACGGGTGAGTACCAGCTCACGCTCGATGCCGTGCTCGACGATATCGTCGCCCGGTGTCGTGAGCTCGATCTGCGTGCGGTTGGTCCTGAGCGTGAACTGATTATCGAGTTCACGGTACTTCTGACTGCCAAGACGATGCATGCGCTCTTCGGCCCGTCGCGGCGTAGGTGGATCGCGCTATGAAACGGCTTCGTGTCCTCGTGCTGATGGACCCACTCCTGATACCTCCGGATTCAGCCGATGGATACAGCGAACAGCAGATCAATGAATGGAAAACCGAGTACGATGTCGTGACTACCCTGCGTACCGCAGGGCACGAGGTTCGCCCGCTGGGTGTTCACGACGAGCTCAAGTTGATCCGCGACGAAATCGAGGGCTGGAAGCCACACGTGGTGTTCATCCTGCTCGAGCAGTTTCACGGCGAGGTCATCTATGACCAGAATGTCGCGAGCTATCTCGAGCTGATGCGCATCCCGCATACCGGCTGCAATCCGCGCGGCCTGATGCTGGCGCGCGGCAAGGACCTCTCCAAAACGCTGGTGCATTATCATCGAATCCCAGTACCGGCTTTCGCCGTTTTTCCGATGCGCCGCAAGGTCCGGCGGCCAGCGCGCCTGGCCCTGCCGCTGATCGTCAAGAGCGTGAGCGAGGACTCCTCCGTCGGCATCTCGCAGGCTTCCGTCGTCGACACCGACGAGAAACTCGCAGAGCGCGTCGCCTTCATTCACGAACGGATCGGCACCGCCGCCATTGCGGAGCAATACATCGAGGGGCGTGAGCTCTATGTCGGGGTGCTCGGCAACGACCGGTTGCGGGTGTTGCCGGTGTGGGAACTGCAATTCGGCAATATGGCTGAAGGCGCAAAGCGCATCGCTACCGAGAAGGTCAAGCATGATCCTGACTACCAGGAACGCTGGGGCATCCTGCACGGGCCTGCCAAGGACCTCGCGCCCGAACTATACACCCACATCCAGCGAACAGCGAAGCGAATCTACCGGACACTGGAGCTCGATGGCTATGCCCGCATTGATTTTCGTCTCTCCGCTGAAGGCATTCTCTATTTCCTCGAAGCGAATCCCAATCCTGAGATCGCCGAGAGCCAAGAATTTGCGACGGCGGCTCGGCACGACGGCCTCTCCTACCCGGACCTGCTGCATCGGATTCTGGCTCTCGGAATAAGTCGGGCGGAGTCAACTATATCCGCAGGCTGATGAATGGCGATCTGCTGCGCCCCACGGGCCGTCGCGCCGGTTCGCCGCATCAAAAGGATGGCGCTGCGCTGGGTCCATGCCGTTCTTCCTGATGACGGGCACCGAGCTCGGCAGGGAGAGGTATTTCACCAGTTCCTTCGCGGCATCCGGCTGCTCGACCATGGTCGTCAGAGCAGTCGCGCAGACGATGGCCTTGTTGAGGCCGGTGGCCAGTGTCCCGACAACGTCAAATGCCAGGGATAGGCCGGCGCAGCGTCGGCGGTGGGCCGCCGGCCGTGGTTCAAAGCAGGGAGGATGCCCATGCGTTCGCGCATCGTTCGGCCCAGGCCGCCATTGTCATTCAGGTGCTACGGCTCTGTAACTGGGACCTGAATGGTCACGCGATCTTCGTTGCCCACCGTCCGGGTGATGTGGCCTTTGCCAGTGACGTCTTCGACCAAATTGATGCTGCCGGGCCCGACCGAAATCTTTTGGCCGCCCGAAATTTCCAGCTCGCCGTGGCCGCTAAGTGTGATCACGTATTGGCGGCGGGGCGCCGTGTGCCAGTCGGCGACGCGTCCGGGAGGCGCACGAAAAAGCTGCGCGCCGGCGTTCGCCATCATCTTATAGACGCCAGTTTCGCCACGTGGTGAAAATTTGGCCTCGATTTCCTCCACATGCGTCTGGCCGTCTGGACCAGTATAGAGCCGGTTGATCACCACCGGTTTGTTCTTTTGTGCGGGAGCCGCATCTTCAGCACTTTGCGCTGGCGGTATTAGAATGGACAGGCCGAATAGACCGGTACCAACAAACCAGACGAACGTCGCTTTCACGCGAGACCTCCCTTTTTTCATTTCCGCGAGATGGTCGCGGGAGAGCAGGATTACTCCGTACCCGCCGCACAAGTCTACATTCTCGTGAATGCTTCGATGAACGCTCGAATTCTGAGTTGGTGATTTTCGACGTTCCGCGCATGTGCCAGATGTGTCCGTGGTGCCGCAAATCCGAAAATTAGCGGCCGTGCCATCCACTATCTGTGTCGGATCATAGCTGTTAAGCGGCGTGGTGGGGTCCCGACACCGATCGGCGCCCTAAGCCGCTGGTCCATTGGACGTTGGCGGGGTCACCCTTTGGCGCCTATTCACATTCACGGCTCGAAACCGTGAACCCATTCACCCGGCACCGCCGCACAACACTTTCAACCCGGCTGCAGGCCCTTCGCCTTGATCACCGGCGCGGCCGCCGGCGAGGCGAAGAATTTGATCAGGGCCTTTGCCGCGTCCGGTTGCTTGGCGCTGACGGGCACGCCGGCCGCATACACGATCCTGGTCTGCACCTCCGCCGGCAATGGTCCGATCACTTCGATGCCGGGGACCGGCAGCAATTCCGTGAGCTGCTGCACGGCGATCTCAGCATCGCCGTTCGCCGCGGCGGCGCCGACCGGGCCGCTTTGGACCACCAGGATCTTGGACTTCATCTGGTCGGCGATGCCCAGGCGCTCGAGAACGCTGGCGAAATAGAGGCCGCTGCGCGCGTTGCTGCGGGCGACCGACTTGGCCGCCAGCAGCGTCTTCTTGAGCGCCTCGACGGTACTGATGTCCGGCTTCGGCGCGCCCGCCTTGACCGCGAGGCCGACCCCGGAAATGAAGACGTCCGCGCGGCCGCCGGCGATCTTGCCTTCCTTGGCGAGGCCATCGATCTGGTCGGGGCCCATGATGGCGAGATCGAGGCCGGCGCCGCTGTTGATCTTGGCGAGTGTCGCGGTGCCCGGCTCGAAGCTGGCGGTGACCTTGTCGCCGCTCGCCGCCTCGAACAGGGGTATCAGCGCTTTCAAGACAAAGCCCGACTGCGGCGGCCCGGCAATGACGAGATCGGCCGCATCGGCAACGGTGACGGCGGCGATGACGGACACAAAGGCCGCCAGCGCGGCCGCGACTGTTTTCGATTTCATGGGTTTCCTCCGTGCCTCGGTTCTCCAGGAGCGGGAGGAAACTAGCACATCCCGGCAGGGCTGAGCAGGCGCGGCCGACCGGCCCCGGCACGCAATTGATGCCCAAATTCGCCGCATTGCACGAGAATTCGTGCCAATCCTGGATCGTTTCCAATTCAAGCAAATGTGGTAAGTAACCGCTCCGCCACCGGCCGAACGTTCGGCCCGTCGTTGGAGCGTGACCGCAGCCAGGAGGCCGACGCTTGGATCATTTTGTGCCGGAAGGCAGCGCCGGCGGGCTGGAGCCCGCGAGCGAACCACGCCCGCCAGCGCGCAAGCTGCATCCGCTGGCCTTCGGCCTGGAGCGCATCGGGCTCGTGTCGCTGCGCGCTCCGGTGACCGGCGCGATCATCTTCGCCCTGCTCCTCGTCGCGGCGGTGCTCGGGCTCGATCGCCTCAAGGTCGACGATTCGCTGAGCCAGCTGTTTCGCTCCGACACCGCCGAATACAAGCAATACCAGGATGTCACCAGCCGCTTTCCATCGAGCGAGTTCGACGTCCTCGTAGTGGTCGAAGGCAAGAACCTGCTGCATCGCGACGAACTCGAAAAGCTGCGCGACCTCGTCACCGACCTGCAGCTCATCGACGGCACGCAAGGCCTGATCTCGCTGTTCTCGGCGCGCCAGCCGCCGCAAAACGGCCACCTGCCGGAGGCGCTGTTCCCGGAGCCGCTGCCGACCGGGGCGGCCTATGACGAGCTGATCCAGAAGGTGACCTCGAACGAGATCATCCGCGGCAAGCTGTTGTCGAACGACGGCGAACTCGCCTTGGTGGTGCTGGCGCTCGATCCGGCGGCCGCCGAGGGCAACCGCCTTTCCCAGGTCGTCGGCGAGATCCGCAAGACCGCGAACGAGGATCTCTCCGGCACCGAACTTTCGGTCGAGCTTTCCGGCGTGCCGGTCATGCAGCTCGAAATCCGCAATGCGGTGGAGCGCGACCGGCTGGTCTACAACTCCATCGGGTTCCTGGCGGGCTGCCTGATCGCCATCATCTTCTTCCGCCGTGTCTCGTTCATGATCGTCGCGGCGGCCCCGCCGCTGACTGCCATCGTGCTGACCCTTGGCACGCTGGGCTGGCTCGATTTCCGCCTCAACATGTTCCTCAACGTGATGACGCCGCTGATCATGGTGATCAGCTTTTCCGACAGCATGCAGCTCACTTTCGCGGCGCGGGACCGGCTGATCGCAGGCGAAAGCAAGCGCGACGCGTTCCGCAACGCCATTCTCGTGGTCGGGCCGGCCTGCGTGCTCACCCATGCGACCGCGGGCCTCTCCTTCGTCGCCCTGCTGTTCTCCAATTCCGACCTGATCCGCACCTTCGCGGAGGCCGGCATCATCGCGACCGTGCTCGCCCTTCTCACCGTGCTCACGCTGTTGCCGCTGCTCGGCGTCCTGCTGATCCGCAAGGAAACGGCGTTCGCCGCCAAGGTCAGGCAGGCGGATGCCGCGGTCCACGCGCTGCGCCGCTTCTGCGCCTGGATCGCCCGCAAGATGGTGAGCCGCTCGGGCCTCTACAGCCTGGTGGCCGTGGTGATCGTCGGGGCCCTCGCGGCCAATTACGCCAATCTGCAGCCGCGCTATCGGCTGGCCGACCAGGTGCCCGACAAGGAGCATGCGGTTGAGGCGAGCCACCGGCTCGACACCAAGCTGACCGGGGCCAACCCGATCGACGTGCTGATCGAGTTCCCCAAGGGCATATCGCTCTACGCGCCGGAGACGCTGGCGACGATCGCCGAGGTCCACGCCGCCGTCGAAAACCAGGCCGGGGTCGGCAATGTGTGGTCGCTGGAGACATTGCGGCGCTGGCTCGCCGAGAAGGCCGGCATCACCGACGTCGGGACCTTGATGGAATATGTCAACCTGCTGCCGGCGCACCTGGTCCGCCGGTTCATTTCGGCCGATCAGGATGCCGTCGTCGTTTCCGGCCGAATTCCCGATGTGGACGCGAGCGCGCTGCTTCCGGTCGTCAACCGGCTCAACCAGACGCTGGATGCCGTGCGCGCGAAACACCCGGGCTATGAGATCGCGGTGACCGGCCTCGCGGTGATCGCGGCGCGCAACAGCGCCAGCATGATCGAGAAGCTCAATCGCGGGTTGACGGTCGAGATCGTCTTCGTCTCCGCCTTCATCGGGCTCGCGTTCCGCTCCGTCGTCGTGATGTTCGCCGCGATCCTGCCCGGGATATTCCCGGTGCTGGTGTCCGGCAACGTGTTGTGGGCGCTGGGAGACGGCCTTCAATTCGCCAGCGTGGTGGCGTTGACGGTGTCGTTCGGGCTGGGTCTCAGCGCCACCATCCATTTTCTCAACCGGATGCGGCTCGAGGAGAAACCGGGCGAAGACCCCGCCATCGGCGTGGAACGCGCGACCGTCCTGGTCGGGCCGGCCTTGATCCTCACCTCGGCCGTGCTCGCTTGCGGGCTCGCGGTGACGGTGCTCTCCAATCTGCCGTCGCTGCGCCTGTTCGGCTGGGTCAGCGCGCTCGCAATCGTCGCGGCGCTGGTCGCCGACCTCCTGATCCTGCGTCCGACGATCGTGTTCCTGCGCAGCCTCGCTACGCGCATGAGCCGGCGCCCGGCGGCGCCCGGCCCGGCGGAATGATCGGACTGGAGCAGGTCAGGACTTGTTGAGCGTGATCGCAGCTTCGCTGAACTCGGTGCCCTGGGAGCGTATCGACACCGACTGCTTGGTGCCGCGGGTGGTCATCGTGAGATTCGCGGAAAACACAGCGCTGGTCACAACCGCCTGAATCGTACCTCCGGCAGCGCGGCCCGAAACCGAGCCTGACACATTGCGCGAAACTTCGCTCCAGGTGCCGGAGATGGCGTCGCCCTGATGGGTGAGATTGGAGACGAGGTCGAAATTGTAGCTGTCGCTCGCGCAACGCAAGCGAAGCGCCAGGGTCCTGCCGCCGGGCGCTTCATAGACCGCCCGGCAGCGAATGCGTTCGCGCGATCCGCTCGCCAGCGTGATCGCGCCGGTGCCGGACCAGTTTCCCGCCATCCCCGCGAATGGTCCGGCACCCTGGGCCGCGCCGGTCTCGATGCCTGACGGTGCGAACAGGCCCACGGCCACCGCCAAAGCGGCCACTTTGAGCGACATGGCTGGCTCGAAACGCAGGAAGTCACGCCCGTGCATCGCCCCGTTGCGGTCGGGAGCGCTGCCGGCTCGGCAAGTTGAATTTGTCATTGAGGTCAGCTTTCCCCGCAGGTGATGAAGGTTTCAGGCTCCGCACACAGCGTCGCGCGCCAATCCAACCGACAAACGAAGATGGTCCTTCCTGCATGATGGATATACGCAAAGCCTGTCGACAGTATTACAACGACACCGGAGCCGCCAGCACGGTTGCCCGCAGCGAATCAGGAAAGCTTAGACCGCAGCGATGGGGGCGTCGAGATGGCGCGCCAAACTTTGCCCGAGTGTGGCAATCGCGTTCCGGGTGTTCGAGATTGTCGTTCCTGGAGAATGGCTTGGAGGCGGAGCCAAAACCGCGCGCTCAGGTCGCATTCGGCGGCGGCGGCACGCCGGTGATGCGGATGCCGGAGCCGGGCGACTTGTAGTGCCGGTTGATGAAGATCATGACCGAGGTCAGCGCCTCGGCCGCGGCGGAATTGACGATCGGGCCAGCATGCCAGGCGGTAAGCCCGATTTCGGCGGCGAGCCCGATCACCATTTCGCGCGCGGACGGATCGTCGCCGCACACCAGCACGTCGCAGTCGACGGGGTGGTCGAGATCGTCGAGACGATGTGCCGACACGTTCTGGAACGCCGAGACCACCCGCACCACGTCGCCGAGCAGCGCCTGGATCGCGGCCGCCGCCGATCCCCCCGCGGGCAGTTGCACGCGTGACACCTTGGGCGGCACCAGGGGAACCGTGGCGTCGATGAGTATCTTTCCGGACAGGGCTTCGCGCACCTCCTCGACCGTGGCGCGTTGCGCGGCATAAGGGACGGTGAGCACGACGGTATCGGCCGCCGCCGCGGCAGCCTTGTTGTCAGCGCCGGAAACCGCATGGCCGCCAAGCCGCGCGTTCATCTCGGCCGCAAATTGGGCGGCGCGAGCGGCGCTGCGGGAGCCGAGAATGACGCGATGGCCGGCCTTGGCGAAACGCAAAGCGAGGCCGCCGCCCTCCTGCCCGGTTCCGCCGAGGATCGCGATGATGCTGATCGGCGCGGTCTGCCCGGTCATGGCAGCGCCGCCGTTCCTGCCGCGGCCGCCCGGCGCCGCCCGGCATTGGCGCGGCGGCCGGCGGGCGTCTGCACCACCGGCGCGAGCGTCGCCGCCGCGCGGCCGGCGAGCCGGCGCCCCTCGGGGGCATCGGCATAGAGCGTGGTGGGCTGGGA
>Ga0302325_10021612_pt1 | contig 13469 bp, 11 predicted proteins | sample Palsa_T0_2_FD_201948 | JGI IMG/M metagenome (GOLD analysis project Ga0302325, IMG submission 201948) | Peat permafrost microbial communities from Stordalen Mire near Abisko, Sweden - Palsa_T0_2 | ecosystem: Environmental > Terrestrial > Soil > Palsa > Peat permafrost | place: Sweden: Abisko... | reverse complement strand
CGATCCGACGTTCGTAGACTCGCGCGGATGGAATTCGGAATCGGCTACTTCCCCACGTACGATGGCGTCGGCCCGGGCGAGATCGCCCGTCTGGTCGAGCAGCGCGGACACGACTCGCTGTTCTTCGCCGAGCACACCCATATCCCGGCCGCGCGCACCAGCCCGTACCCCGGCGGCGGACCGATCCCGCGCAAGTACACCGCCACCTACGACCTGTTCGTGGCGCTGACGGCCGCCGCGCTGGCGACCTCCCGGCTGCGGGTCGGCAGCGGCATCTGCCTCGTGATCGAGCGTGACCCGATCATCACCGCCAAGGAGGTGGCATCGATCGATCACCTGTCCGGGGGCCGGTTCGAGTTCGGCGTGGGCGCGGGCTGGAACCGCGAGGAGATGGCCAACCACGGGACCGATGCCCGGACCAGGATGCGACGGCTGCAGGAGAACGTCGAGGCGATGAAGGCGATCTGGACGCAAGCCGAGGCCAGCTACGAGGGCGAGTTCGTCTCCTTCGATCGGATCTGGTGCTGGCCCAAGCCTCAGCAGCAGCCCCATCCGCCGGTGCTGGTCGGCGGCAACGGACCAACCGTGTTGGACCGCGTGCTGTCGTTCGGCGACGGCTGGTTCCCCAACTACGCCGACGACGTGCTCGCCCGGATCCCCGAGCTGCGCTCCCGCGCCGACCGCTCGCTGACGGTCGACCTGATGGGCATCCCGGCTGACCCGAAGGCGATCCAGGCGGCGATCGACGCCGGCGTGCGGCGGGTCGCGCACTGGCTGCCGTCGGCCCCCCTCGCCGTTGTCGAGCCCGCGCTCGACCGATGGGAGCGAGCGATCGCCGAGGTCACCGGCGAGGCGTGAGCCCGGAGGAGGCCCGCCGCCGATTCGCGCAGGCGCGCGTCGCGCGGCTGGCGACAGCCGGCGCCGACGGCCGGCCGCACATCGTGGCGATCGTGTTCGCGGTCGGCGACGGCGGCGTGATCTACAGCGTCGTCGACGCCAAGCCCAAGCGCACGACCGCGCTGCGGCGGCTGGCGAACGTCGCCGAGAACCCGCGGGTCAGCCTGCTCGTCGACCACTACGAGGAGCAGTGGGATCGGCTGTGGTGGGCGCGCGCGGACGGCACCGGGCGCCTGCTGGGCTCGCTCGACCCCGAAGCCGCGGCGGCCGTGGCGCTGCTGCGCGACCGCTACCCACAGCAGCGGGCGGTCGGGATGGTGCTGGCGGTCGACGTGGAGCGCTGGAGCGGCTGGGCCGCCGCGGACCCGTGCCGGCCGGACCCGTCTCGGCCGGATCCGTCTCGGCCGGATCCGTCTCGGCCGGATCCGTCTCGGCCGGACCCGGCGCGGCCGGACCCGACGCGGCCGGACCCGACGCGGCCTGCCAGATCGGGCCGCTCGCAGGCCGAGTAGCCGGCGCCGCGGGCTCGACTCCCAGATCAGCGGTTCTCCCACCCGCGGTCGACGTCGGGCAGCCGGCCGTCCAGCTAGCTCGTCCCGGCTCGGGCTCCCGCCGCGGCGGCGAGCAGTCGCTCGTCCTCGCCGACCCGGCCGAGCAGGCAGATCCCGACTGGGAGTCCGTCGGCGTGTCCGAGCGGGAGGCTCACGGCCGGCGCGCCCGCCAGGCCGGCCAGGCAGGTCAGCCCGATCGTGCGCGTGCGCAGGTCTTCGTTCGCCGGCTGGTCGAGATCCGGCGGGGGCGCGACCGTCGCGGCGGACGGCAGCACCAGCGCCGCATGATTGGGCAGCGCGTGCTCAAGCGCGCGTCTGACCTGGATCCCGGCCGTGGTCGCCGGGACGGCCGCCGTCGGAACCGTCGCCTTGGCGGTCGCGAAGCGGCCGGCGACGCCCGGTCCGAGCCGCGGCCGGTTGGCGGTGAGCCAGGGGCCGTTGGCCTGCCATGCCTCGACCATCTGCCGCGCGCGGAAGGCGTGCAGCCACGCCGCAAGCCGATCGGCGCCGAACGTGGCGTGGGTGAGCGGGATCCCGAGCTGGTCCGCGAGTCGTGCGGCGCCGTCCCGCACGGCGGCCGCGACCGACGGGTCGGCGAGCTCGACGAGATCGGTCGCCAGCACGAGCGATCGCAGCGGCTGCGCTGGTCCCGCCGTCGCGCTGGCGCGCTCGGATTCCAGCAGCACGCGCGCGGCCCGCTGCAGCAGCTCGCCGCCGGCCGCGAACACGCCGCAGGTGTCAAACGACCAGGCGAGCGGCAGGATTCCCTTGACCGGCACGCGACCGTGCGACGGCCGGATCCCGAAGAGGCCGCAGTAGGAGGCCGGCACCCGGATCGAGCCCGCGGTGTCGGTCCCGATCGCGATCTCGGCCACCCCAAGCGCCACCGCCGACGCCGAGCCGGACGAGGACCCGCCCGGGACCCGGCCTGGCGCCGCGGGGTTGCGCGGCGTCCCGTAGTGGTGGTTGGTGCCCGACAGGCTCCAGGCGAACTCGTCGGTGTGGGATTTGCCGATCACGGTCGCACCCGCGTCGAGCAGCAGCTGGACCGCCGCCGCGTGTCGCGTGGCGGGCTCGTGCGCCGCCAGCCAGTCCGGGTTGCCCGCGCCGGTCGTGATCCCCGTGACATCGACGATGTCCTTGACCACCAGGGTGACGCCGGTGAGCGGACCGTCCGGCGCACCTGCCGCCAGCGTCCGGGGACCGATCCGCAGCGGATCGATGAAGCCACCAGCGGTCACGGCGCCCCGCCGCCCGGGTCGCCAAGCTCGTGCTCGTCGCGCTCGGCCCATTCCAACAATGGCGCCAGGTCGAAGACCGCGTCGTCGATCCCGGCGTGCAGATCGCCAAGCTCGGCGAAGCGGGCCGGCATCGTCGCGATCGTCAGCTCGTCGGGCTCGATCTCGTTCAGCTCCGGCCAGGCGAACGGAGCCGACACGGTGCCGCGCTTGACTCCACGGACCGAGTACGCGCTGGCGATCGTGTGGTCACGGGCGTTCTGGTTGTAGTCGATGAACACCTTCGCCGGATCGCGGTCCTTGCGCCACCAGACGGTGGTGGCGTCGTCAGGCACGCGGCGTTCCAGCTCCCGCGCGAACGCCAGCGCCGCGCGGCGCACGTCACGGTGGCCGTGATCGGGCTTGACGCGCACGTACACGTGGATCCCCGAGCCGCCCGACGTCTTCGGCCAGCCGACCGCGCCCAGCTCGTCGAGCAGCTCGTGCGCGGCGGCTGCGACCCGGCGCACCCGCGCCAGCGGGCAGTCGGGCATCGGGTCCAGGTCGATTCGCCATTCGTCGGGCCGCTCGACGTCGGCCCGGCGCGAGTTCCACGGATGGAACTCGACGGTCGACATCTGCACCGCCCAGATCACGTCGGCGAGCTTGGTCACGCACAGCTCGTCCGCGGTCCGGTCGTAGCGCGGGAACGTCAGCCGGACCGTTTCGATCCAGTCGGGCGCGCCGGATGGGATCCGCTTCTGATGAACCTTCTTGTCGTCGACGCCCTTGGGGAAGCGGTGCAGCATGCACGGTCGATCGCGCAGCGCCCGGACGATCCCGTCACCGACGCTGACGTAGTAGTTGGCGAGATCGAGCTTGGTCTCGCCGCGAGCCGAGAAGTACACCCGGTCCGGGTTGGAGATCCGCACCGGATACCCCTGCACATCGATCTCGACCGCCTCGGCAGTAGGCATCACGCAGATCGTGACAGGCGCGTCGCGCCGAGGGCGGGGCGCGCGTCGCGCCGCGGCGGGTTCGGCCTCGTCGCGCGTGGCCGCTCCGCGGCACGCCCGGGGCGGAACTTCGGCGAGTTGCTGCGGAATACCCGCAGCAACTCGCCTCAGTTGGCTCACCGCATCAGAGCGACCAGAGCCCGTCGAAGCCGACGTGGCGCTCGGTCGCGACCCGGCCGAGCTGCTCGCGGGCGTCCTCGCGCTCGAGCCCGCAGACGGCCGCCACCTCGGCGGTGGCCAGCGGCTCGCCGGCCCACTGCAGCACCTCGGCGACGTCCGCCGGCTCAGGACGGCGCGTCAGCGACGGCGTGAGGTTGGCGATCGCGACCTCGTAGGACGCGGCGGGCTGAAAGCCCGGGGCCGACAGCGATGCGCCGTCGGAGTCACGGCGCAGCTCGTAGGAGGGGCAGGTGTAGCGATGGCCGCCGTCACCGTTGCCCGCCAGCTTGTGGACGAGCGCGAGCGCGCCGGGGGAAGGGTCACGCGCGAGCCGCAGGTCCTCGGCGAGTGCCTCGTCGGTCTCGGACGCGGCCGACCAGCGCTCGAGGTCCGCGGGGTCCAGGCCGGCATCCCGTGCGGCCCGGGCGAGCGTCTGCGGATCGTCGAGCAGCTCGCCTGAGAAGTGCAGGACGCGCACCGCCCGCAGGAACGCTCGCTCGGACTCCGGGGCATGCAGCCGGGCCGCGACGACCGCACGGCAGGCGGGCATCGTCGCCGCCGTCCGGGCGCGCACCGACGTGTCGATCGGCATCCCGTGAGCCTCGGCCAGGTGCTTGAACGCGGCCGACTGCCGTTCGGGCGTGAACCCGGCCCGCTCGACCGCCGCGCCGTCGTCGGAGAGGCCGACCATCCGCAGCTCCCATCGCAGCTGGTCTCCATAGAGCCAGTCGACCCGGCGCCGCGCGGGTTCGGCCGACCAGGCGAACGGGCAGCCGGGGTCGGTGTACTCGGTGATCGTGATTGCGTTCATCTCGATCACGGTAGCCGCGTCGGTCCGCGACCCTGCGCGGGCTCCCGAGCCAGACGGCCGGGACGTAGCCGCCAACCTAGCGCAGCAAGCCGGGCAGCTCCGCGGCCCTGATCACCTCGGCCTGGCCGGGGAACACCTTGCCGGTCAGGACCTCGTGAACCTCGGCGTCGCGGTCGGCGCAGAGGTCAGCGAGCACGATCAGGCGGTAGTCGCGGTCGTGGGCGTCGCGGACGGTCGACAGGACCACGCCGGAGGTGGAGATCCCCGCCAGAACCAGCGTGTCGATCCCGCGCTCCTGGAGCTGTTCGTGTAGGTCAGTGCTGCCGAACGGTCCCACCCGGGTCTTGCGCACGACGATGTCGCCCGCCTGCGGTGCGACGTCAGCGTGGACCTGGGTGTTTGGGTGGTCGGCGTGAAACTGCTCCAGCGCGGCGGTGCCGCCGACCCGCTTGCCCATCGAGCCGCCGATCTCGCTGGCGTCGGCGAAGCCAACGCGCACGTAGCCGATCGTGCCGCCGTAAGAGCGGATCAGATCGATCGCCTGGCGGGCGCCGGCCAGCAGCTCCTCGGGGTTGGGGGCCATAGGGATGATCCCGTTTTGGTAGTCCATGATCAGCAGCGCGGTCGTGGACGGGTCGATCGGCTCGGGCGGCTCGGTGGTCATTGGTTGCTCCTTTTCGTTGTGGACCTCGGGCGGGTTACGCGGGGTGGGAGGACGACACCTACTGGCAGCGTGCCGACCGCTCGATCCTCGAGCGCGTCAACCGCCTGATCGATGACGTGCCGCGAGACCCGACCGCGGGAATCGGCAAGCCCGAACCGCTCACGTACGGGATCCCCGGCGCGTGGTCTCGCCGGATCACTGAGGAACACCGGCTCGTCTACCAACCCGGCGCCCACGATCTCGTGATCCTTCAGGCCGGGTATCACGACGACAAGTAGCGCCCCGACCCGGCTGGCTTCACAGCGACCGGGTCGAGTCGTCGGGCAGGCCTCGGGGGTCATGCGCGGGCGGGCAGGTCGGGGGTCTCGCGTCGCAGGCTTGCTCTCTTTTCGTCCTCCCATCGGCAAAAACGACCAACCGTAGCCGGCGACCAGTCCGACGGGGCGTCGATGCCGAAGGATTCCGCCTGCGGTCAGGACCGCAGCGAGTGCGGACACCGCCTGGCGGCCTCGCCGGACCGCCGACTCACTTTTCGACCAGCTAGGCCTCGTCGCCGAGCGCGACGATGTGCTCGGGCAGCCGCTCGTTGTCGCCGTACATGAAGTGGTTGTGCATGTTCTCGGAGAACCGGCTGGCCTCGGTGGACTTCCCGACGGCCTCCGCGGTCTCGCGGATCAGCATCGGTGAGGCACCGCAGCAGACGCCGATGTAATTGATCCCGAGGTCATGGATCTCCTTGGCAAAGGCGCCGATCTCGTACCGGTTGGCGTACAGCGGGTCCAGCGCGGTCGGGAAGGTGCGGCCGTGTGGCGAGGGCACCCGTGCGCGGTCGTCGGAGAGGTTGAAGAACGTCGGTTCCTCGGCGGTGGTCCGGTAGGGGATCGGCAGGGCACCGACGTGGCACGACACGGCCGCGCGGATCTGCTTCAGCCAGGGCAGCATCGTGTCGGGCCCGCGGAAGCAGTTCATGCCCACCACGTCCGCGCCGGCCTGCTCCAGCCGCTGACAGGTCTCGACGATGCCGACCCCGTCGGCCATCTCCTCGATCGCCATCGGCGCGATCGTGAGGACGACGGGCAGGCCGGTGGCCTTTGCGACCTCGAGCGCCGCCAGCGCCTCGCCGGCGTAGTAGAACGTCTCGCCGATGATCATGTCGACGCCACCCTCGACGGCCCAGCCCACCATCTCCTCGAACATGCCGCGCACCTCGGCTTGGCGGGCGGTGTCCTCGGGGTCCCAGATGTTGGTGTTCGAGATGTTGCCGGCCATCAGGTCGCCGGGTCGCTGGTCGGCAACCTCCCGCGCGATCTGCAGTGCGGCGCGGTTCAGCGGCTCGAGCAGGTCCTCCTTGCCGATGACCCGCATCTTCTCGCGGTGACCGTTGTAGGTGAACGCCTCGACGACGTCGGAGCCGGCGCGCTGGAAGTCGACGTGCAGGGTCCGGAGGGCGTCCGGGCACTCCAGCGCGACCTCGGGGACGAATTCGCCGGCGCTCAGGTAGCCGCGGCGCTCCAGCTCGAACAGGAAGCCCTCGGCACAGATCACCGGCCCAGCGTCCAGGCGCGCATTCAGGTCCCTGCGCGGAACCTCAGAGGTGGACTCGGTCATGTACGGCTCCTTGGTGATGAAGGGACGGGCCGAGCGCTCTCACCCCGCCTTGCCAGGCCGGTGGGCCCGGTGGCGACGTGGGGTTCGAACTCCCTGGTCACAGTGGCGAGGACCGCGTCGGACGTGCACCGAATTCCCGGTTCTGTATCGCCGTCGCGAGTGTAGCCGCAGCGCGAGATCGCGGGTATCCCTGGCCGCAACCAGCTGCCGGAACCATAAATCTCACCAGATGGGCCGGGGCGTTGCTGGCCGCGGCGCTGCTGAGCGGAGGCGGCGGGTCGAGCTCCGCCCGCCGCCAGGGCGACGCGGGCGCGGGCGCGTGCCCCGTCGAAGCGTGCGCAGCCGCTACGGGGCGCCCGGCCCGAACTTCGGCGAGTTGCTGCGGCCCGCCCGCAGGAATTCGCCAAGGTTCGCCGGGCTACAGGGACCAAAGCCCATCGAAGCCGATGTGCCGCTCGGTCGCGACGCGGCCGAGCCGCTCACGGGCGCCCTCGCGGTCGGTCTCGCGGACGGCCGCGACCTCGGCGGTCGCCAGCGGCTCGCCGGCCCCGCGGCCGGCCCTGGGGCCTCCTACCCGGTGAAGCTGACGTCTGCCGTCTCGACGGTTCCGGCGGTCCGGCCCGGCGCGGTCTGCGCGCCCCAGTACATGTTCGTGTGCGAGATCACCTGCTCGGGCGGCGGCGCGCCCCAGGTGGTCAGGTCCTCGGTCGTGTGTGCGTCTGAGACGAGGGTCGCGTCGTAGCCGCGCGTCAGCGCGCCGTGCAGGGTCGAGCGGATGCACATGTCGGTCTGGGCGCCGACGACGGTCAGGCGCCCCACCCCGAGCCCCGACAGCACCGACTCGAGCTCGGTCGCCTCAAAGGCGTCGCCGTAGGCCTTATGAACGACCGGCTCGGCCTCGGCGGGGGACAACTCGGGCACGATCTGCCACTCGTCCGACCCGGCGCTCCCTTCGAGCGAATCCTGCACCCAGACGACCGGGACCTCCTGCGCGCGCGCCTTCTCGATCAGGCGGGAAACGTTGGCGACGACCGTGTCGCGGTTGTACGCGCCTGCGACGACGCCGTTCTGCACGTCGACGACGAGCAGCGCGGCGTTGGGCCGGTTGTCGAGCGTGGTCATGCTATCGCCGCCTGGCCTTCAAGCTCGTGGCCGCGCTGCACCAGCAGCGCTACCAGCGCCCCCACGAACGAGACGATCGCGCCGACGAGCATCGCCTTGTGCAGGCCGTCGAGGAATGACAGGTAGGAGGCGTGGGTGACCGGCGCGAGCAGCATGTGCGGTACCTGCGGCACGATCCCCTGTGAGACCGCCTGGTGCACCGAGGTCGTGTTCAGCTGCCCGATCACGCTCACGGGCACGCCGGCCGAGGCGAGGTGGCCGGCGAAATGCGCGGTGACGCCGGTGACGATCACCGTGCCGAGCACCGAGGTGCCGATCACGCCGCCGAGCTGGAAGCCGGTCTGCTGGATGCCGCCGGCGACGCCCGCACGATCGACCGGCGCGTTGCCGACGATCGCCTGGGTGGAGGCGACGATGATCAGCCCGAGCGCGACGCCGACCGCCACGAACCACGGCCACTGGCCGCTGTAGGAGGTGTCGATCCCGACGCCGCGTAGGCCGAGGAACGCGACGCCCATCAGCACCATCCCGATGAACAGCGGTGGGCGCGGGCCGAACCGCGCCGTCAGGACGCCGCCGAGCGGTGACGAGATCGAGAACACCGCGGTCAACGGCAGCAACCGCACGCCGGCCTGGACGGGGGAGTAGCCGTGGACGCGCTGCAGGTACAGGGTCATGAAGAACAGCACGCCGTACAGTGCGAACAGGCCGAGGATCACGAGCACGACGCCGGCCGAGAACGACGGCGACTTGAACAGCTCCAGCGGGATCAGCGGGACCTTGACGCGCTTCTCCCAGACGATGAAGACGAGCATCAGCACCGCCGCGGCGGCGATGAACCCGAGCGTGTAGGCCGAGCCCCAGCCGTGGGTCTGGCTCTTGATCAGCCCCCACGCCAGCGCGAACAGCGAGCCCGACAGCAGCAGCACCCCCGGCGGGTCCAGTCCCGAGCCGGAGTCGACGTCCTTCGTCTCCCGGATCGAGAAGAACGCGACCACCAGCGCAACCGAACCGAGCGGCAGGTTCAGCAGGAAGATGGACTCCCACGAGACGTGCTGGACGAGCAGGCCGCCGATGATCGGGCCCGACGCCGTCGCCAGCGCCGAGGTGCCGCCCCAGATCCCGACCGCCCGCTCGAGCTCGTCGGGTGGGAACGCGGCCCGCAGACAGGCGAGCGTCGCCGGCAGCATCATCGCGCCGAACGCCCCCTGCACGACGCGGAACAGGATCAGCACGTCGATCGAGCCCGACAGCGCGCAGCCGAGCGAGCCGAGCGCGAACCCGGCCATCCCGATCATGAACAGCCGCTTGCGCCCGAACCGGTCACCGAGCCGGCCGCCGAACACGAGCAGCACCGCGATCGACAGCAGGTAGCCGTTGGTCACCCACTGCAGGTCGGCCAGCGACGCGTTGAGCGCGCGGCCGATCGTCGGGTTGGCGACTGACACGACGGTGCCGTCGAGGGCGACCATCATGATCCCGAGCGAAACCGAGACCAGGGTCCGCCATTTGTTGGCGCCGGGCGCTGTGCCGACGGGCGGCTCGCTCGGTGGCGGAGACTCGATCGTGGACGTCATCGGCGCTCGAACGTCAGGCTAGCCCGGGCGCTTGCGACACTTGTCGCGACTGAGCATGTCGAGCGCCTGCGCCGTCGCAGCTGTCGCTCCTGGGACGAACGCGAGCTCAGATCGAAGGTCGGCGGCCCGTCGCGCTCAGTCCAGCACCCAGGTGTCCTTGCCGCCTCCGTTGCGTGACGAGTTGACGATCATCTCGCCCTCGTCGAACGACACCCGGGAGAGCCCGCCCGGCGCCAGCTGCACGTCGTCGGCGGAGAACGCGAAAGGTCGCAGGTCGACGTGGCGGGGGACGAGCCGGCTCTCGATCACGGTCGGATGACGTGACAGCGGCACGATCGGCTGGACGATGTAGCGCTCCGGATGGCGTTCCAGCTCGGCTCGGGCCTGGCTCAACGTCGCCGCGTCGGCCTGGGACCCGATCGTTACGCCGTGGCCGCCGTGACCGTGGCGCGGCTTGACGACGAGCTCGTGCAGTCGCTCGATCGCGTCGGCGCCCGACTGCGGCGAGTCCAGCGCCGTCGTCGGCACCGAACGTACCAGCGGCTCTTCGCGGAGGTAGAAGCGCACGAAGTCCTCGACGTGGGCGTGGACGAGCTTGTCGTCGGCGATGCCGTTGCCGAACGCATTGACGAGCCCGAGGTTGCCCGCCAGCCAGGGCGGCACGAGCGTCTGTGCGACCTCGGTCATCGCGCCGCGCTGATCGCGGACGCGATCTGAGTCGGTGCGGCGGTAGACGACGTCGACCGGCCGGCGCGTGCCATCGTCGGTACACAGCAGCAGCCGCTCGCCGTCGGTCTGGAGCTGTGCGAGCGTCGCCAGCGGCGCCCCGATCGCCGCCGCCAGTCGCGCATGTTCGTAGTGGGCGTCGTTGTCCGGGCCGTCGGTGAGCACCAGCAACTGTGGGTCGGCGCCGGCGCCCGGCGGTGCGGCGTGGACGAGTGCCGCGCGCAGCAGCCCGTAGATCTCGGGATCGATCGAGCGCGGCCGCGGGATGGTGTCGGGCAGCGTCGCCGTCAGCGCGTTGCGGGCGGCTGTCAGGTAAGCGATCCCCGACGGGGTCCGGAGGTTGTCCTCGAGCACCAGGAACGCGCCGTCGGGATCACGCACCAGGTCAAAGCCGATGATCGGCGCCGGCGGCGAGCCGGCCGGGAGGCGACCGGCGAGGTCGGGTTCGTAGCCCTCAGCTCCGTCGATCGCCTCAGCGGTGACGATCCCCGCCTCCACGATCCGCCGCTCGCCGTAAGCGTCGGTGAGGAACGCGTTCAGCGCCCGCGCCCGCTGCGCCAGGCCGCGCGCGAGCGGGTCCCACTCCTGCGCCGACAGCAGCCGCGGCACGATGTCGATCACGAACGCTCGGTCGCCGAAGCGCGCCCCGTCGTCGGCGAGCCGACGCCTCACCGCTCGATCGAGCTCGTCCAGGTCGACTCGCTGCAGGGCCGCGAGCAGCTGTTCGTAGCCCGGCCGGGGTCGGCCGTGCTCGTCGCGATCCTCCGCGTAAGGCGCGCGTCCGTCGTAGTCAGATGCCATGCGCCTGCAGCCAGAGCTCCAGGAGCGCCAGCTGATACAGCTTCGACGAGCCGAGCGTGGTCATGTGATCGTTGGGCGCCCGCATCAGCATGTCGACGTATTGAGGTCGGAACAGGCCCCGGGTCCGAGCGGCGTCCGAGCTCATTGTGGCTGCGATCAGGTCGAGCGTCGCACCCTCCAGCTCCTCCAGCGCCGGCACCGGGAAGTACCCCTTGGGCCGGTCGATCACGGCCGCGGGCAGAACGCCGCGGGCGGCGTCCTTGAGCACGCCCTTGCCGCCAGAGGCGAGCTTGAGCTCAGGCGGGCAGGCACCGGCCAGCTCCACCAGTTCGTGGTCCAAAAACGGGGTCCGCGCCTCCAGTCCCCACGCCATCGTCATGTTGTCGACCCGCTTGACCGGGTCGTCGACGAGCATCACCTCGGTGTCGAGTCGCAGCGCGCGGTCGACCGGCCCGTCGGCACCGGGCTTGGCGAAATGGCGTTCCAGGAACTCGCGACTGGGATCATCGCGGGCCAGGTGGGCGTCGGCCACCGTCTGCGCCATCTCGTCGCCGACCCGGTCAAAGAACTCCATCCGGTACGCGTCGGCGCCGCTGCCCGGAGCGTCGCGCAGCGGGGGATACCAGGAGTAGCCGGCGAACACCTCATCGGCGCCCTGACCCGACTGCACGACCTTGAGGGACTTCGAGACCTCCTGCGAGAGCAGGTAGAACGCGACGACGTCGTGAGACACCATCGGCTCGCTCATCGCCCTGATCGCGCCGTCCAGCGCGGGCAGCATCCGGTCGGTGTCGATGTGGATCCGGTGGTGGTCGGTGTCGAACTCGGCGGCGATCACGTCCGAGTAGCGAAACTCATTGCCCTCAAGCTCGCCGACGTCGTCGAAGCCGATGCTGAACGTCGCCAGCCGTTGCTGCCCGGAGTCCGCCAGCAGCGCGACGATCAGGCTCGAGTCCAGGCCGCCCGACAGCAGCACGCCGACGGGGACGTCGGCCACCATCCGGCGCTTGACCGCGGCCCGGGTCGCCTCCAGGACCGCGTCGTCCCAGTCCTGTTTGGTGTAGCCGGCGTAGCGTTCCTGGCGGCCGAAGTCCGGCTCCCAGTAGCAGCGCTCGTCGCGCTCGCCGTGCTCGGTGATGAGCAACGTCGTGGCCGGGGCGAGCTTGCGGACGCCCCGGAGGATCGTATGCGGCGCGGGCACCACGGCATGCCAGCTCAGATAGTGGTGCAGCGCGACCGGATCGAGCTCGGTGTCGACACCGCCGCCGGCCAGCAGCGCCGGCAGCGTCGACGCGAACCGCAGCGCCCCATCTACGTCGGCCAGATACAGCGGCTTGACGCCGAGCCGGTCACGGGCGAGCAGCAGCCGCCGCGACTCATGCTCGTAGACCGCGAACGCGAACATCCCCTTGAAGTGGGTGACGCAGTCACGGCCCCAGCGGTCGTAGGCCCTGAGGATCACCTCGGTGTCGCTGGTCGAGAAGAACCGGGCCCCAGCGCGCTCGAGCTCCGCACGCAGCTCCCGGTGGTTGTAGATGCACCCGTTGAAGACGATCGTCAGCCCGAGTTCGGGATCGGTCATCGGCTGATCGCCGGCGCAGGACAGGTCGATGATCTTCAGCCGCCGGTGCGCCAACGCAACCGCGTCATGCGACCAGCTGCCGGCTCCGTCAGGGCCGCGAGAGCCCAGCGTCTCAGCCATGCGCTGCACCGCGCCAACGTCGGCGGCCGCCCCGAAAGCGAGCTCGCCTGCGATCCCGCACATGTCCCTACGCCACTCGGAGATGGCTCGCGCCCGCGCGGCGGTTGCGAGCCGCCTCCACAAACGCCTCGAACAGTGCCGCCTGCTCGGGCCGCGCGACGAGCGTCTCGGCGTGCCACTGGACGCCAATCACGAACTCGCGGTCCATCGCCTCGAGCGCCTCCACCGTCCCGTCGGGCGCGCGACCGGTGATCACTAGTCCGCCGCCGAGCCGCGCGACGCCCTGGTGATGAAACGAGTTGACGTCGGTCCGCGTGCGTTCGAGCATCCGGGCGATCCGGCTGGACTCCCGGATCGTGACCTGATGTGTCGTCTGGGTGCCTGGCGACGACTGGCGATGCTCGATATCGCCGGCCTGCAGATCGGGTAGGTGCTGATGCAACGTGCCGCCGCGGGCGACGTTGAGGACCTGCATGCCGCGGCAGATCGCGAGGATCGGCAGCCCGTCCTCGTCGGCCGCCCGGGCCAGTGCCAGCTCGAACTCGTCGAGGTGTGACTCGACCGGGCCGGTGCGCTCGTGGCGCCGCTCGCCGTAGGCCTGAGGATCGAGGTCGGGCC
>Ga0302325_10021608_pt1 | contig 13471 bp, 10 predicted proteins | sample Palsa_T0_2_FD_201948 | JGI IMG/M metagenome (GOLD analysis project Ga0302325, IMG submission 201948) | Peat permafrost microbial communities from Stordalen Mire near Abisko, Sweden - Palsa_T0_2 | ecosystem: Environmental > Terrestrial > Soil > Palsa > Peat permafrost | place: Sweden: Abisko... | reverse complement strand
CGGCGCGTGTCAAGCACTTTGAGACACCCGGCATAGATATTTAGTGACTATCTTCCTTTGTCTTTGAGTCGGGTGGAAGCGGCTTGTTGATCCAAACCTCTGAGGGTAAAGGCAGTGGTTTTGGAGGCTGCCGAACGAAGCGATCCGGGTGCGCCAGGTAAGCAGCATCTAGCACCACCTGCCGGTGGGCCAAGACGGTCGGCGCCTCTCCGAAGTGAACCATGCCAGGAGTGAGCAGCCCGATGCCGGAGTGCCGATGCTCTTCGTTATACCACTGGAAAAACTGCTGACAGAAAGCACGGCTGTCCTGGATGCAGCCGAAGCGATCCGGGAATTCCGGACGGTACTTCATGGTGCGGAAGTGACTTTCTGAATAAGGGTTGTCGTCGGAAACGTAAGGCCGGCTGTGGGTTTTGGTGACGCCCAGATCGGCCATCAAAAAGGCGACCGGCTTGGAAGTCATGACCCGGCCGCGGTCGGCGTGAATGGTGAGCTGGCCGGCGGGGACCTGGTGTTTGTAGATGGTCTCCTCAATGAACTGCTTGGCCAATTCGGCGCCTTCCCGTGGAGCAACCATCCAGCCGGCAACGTAGCGACTGAAGACGTCCAGGATCACGTAGAGGTAGAAGTAGGTCCACTTGGCTGGACCCAACAGCTTGGTGATATCCCAGCTCCACAGTTGGTTGGGGGCGGTGGCCAGCAACTCGGGTTTGTGATACGACGGGTGCACGAGTTGATCGCGCCGTTCGCCGGACTCGCCTTCCTTTTCGAGGATGCGGTACATGGTGCGTGTGGAGCAATAGTAGTGACCTTCGTCCAGCAAGGTGGCCTGTACGGCCGCCGGAGAGCGGTCCTGAAATCGTTCTTCATGTAAGACGGCCAGCACGCTGACGCGTTCGTCCGGACTGAGGGCCCGCGCGGGAGCGGGCCGATCCGCGGGTACGGCCGGCTCCGGCAGGGGCGATGCGGATGGACCCAAGACGGGCCGCTGCCGATAGAAGGAAGCGCGGGCCACCCCCAGGAAATCGCAGGCGGCCACCACGCCCACGGTGGGGGACAGATGGGTGACGGCGTCCATCAGAGTTGCTCCTCCTGGTCCGCCTTCGGCAGGGGCCACCCCAACAGAGCGCCCACTTTTTTTTGAACATCAATGACGATCTCGGCTTTACGCAGTTGCTCGGTCAGACGCTGGTTGTCCCTGCGTAGCTTCTGGTTTTCTTCTTCCTGCGGATTGCGTTTGGACTTCGGGCCGCGTTTATGCGGGGTCAAGCCCTTGAGCATGCCGGTGCGGCGCTCGCGACGCCAGGTGGCCAGGTGCGAGGAGTAAAGGCTTTCGCGCCGCAGCAGAGTGCCGATGGCGCCGGGTTGAGCGGCCGCGGCGTCGGCCTCCGCCAGGATGCCCAGTTTGTACTCGGCGTTGAAGGTTCGGCGTTTGGCATTGGCGACCACTTCTGGGTCCAGTCGGGGCGGGGCGGGCGCCTCGGAGGCGCCGGTTTTGCCCACCGCTGCACTCCGGTCGGCCTCGCTCCGCTCGGCCTCCCTACGTTGCGCAGCGGCGGGCAAAACCGGGGGAGAAGCAGGAGAAGCCGAAGATGTTCCGTTGTTCTTCATATGGATTCCTATTCTCGCCCTGCTCAGTAATTACGACCAGGTGACCTGTCTCATCCATGTTGGCACGGAGGGAGAAGCTAATCACCCAAGCAGCCGAAGAGCTGGAGATCGCGGAAAGACACGTAAGGCGTCCGTTGCGGGAACTGAAGCGGCGCGGCAGGTCCCGACATTACTTAAGTTAGACTGGACAGAAGCCGTAATGTGGAGTATCCGATATGTCTGTTGAGCGATCCGGAGCAAGCGATCGGGATGGTCCGGACGACGAAAGCCTGACACTCCCCGATAACAGCGCAGCGCAGTTCGCCGCGCGCATGATCGGACAGAGCGAGGCGGCCCCCGGCACGGTCATCGGTTCCTATCATCTTCTCCAGCCGATCGGCCACGGCGGGATGGGTGAGGTGTGGCTGGCCGAGCAGAAGCAACCGGTCCGCCGGCGCGTCGCGATCAAACTGATTAAAGCGGGAATGGACACGCGTGAAGTGGTGGCCCGTTTCGAGTCCGAGCGGCAGGCGCTGGCGCTCATGGACCATCCGGCTATCGCCAAAGTCTTCGACGCCGGCTCCACGCCGAAGGGCCGGCCCTACTTCGTGATGGAGTACGTCACAGGCATGCCCATCACGGAGTATTGCGACAGGCACAAGCTGACCACGCGCCAGCGGCTGGAACTGTTCATGCGTGTCTGCGATGGCGTGCAGCACGCTCACCAGAAACCATCCTGCATCGCGATCTGAAGCCTTCCAACATCCTGGTGGGCGAGGTGGACGGGAAGCCGGCGCCGCGGATCATCGATTTCGGGGTAGCCAAAGCGACCGCGCAGCGGCTCACCGGCGGCACGATGTTCACGCAGGTGGGGGCGATGATTGGGACGCCGGGATACATGAGCCCGGAGCAAGCCGACTCAGCCGGCACGGACGTGGACACGCGCACGGATGTGTACTCGCTGGGTGTCGTGCTGTATGAACTGCTCGTGGGCGTACTGCCGCTGGACTTCAGCAAGACGCCCGCGGATCAGTTTCTGCGCAGACTGCGCGACGAGGACGCGCCACGACCCAGCACCAAGCTGCGCACGCTCGGCCAATAGACCGGCACTACGGCGCAGAAACGCGGCGCGGATGGTCCCACGCTGGGGCGGTAATTGCGCGGCGATCTCGATGCGATTACCCTGAAGGCTTTGGAGAAGGACCGCTCGCGGCGGTACGCAACGCCCTCCGAGTTGGCGGCCGACATCGGCAGGGACCTGCGGAATGAGCCGGTCCTGGCGCGTCCGGCGAGCGCCACATACCGGGCGCGCAAGTACGTGCGCCGCCACCGGTTGGGGGTCTCGGTGGCCGCCATCGCAGTGGCGCTGCTGGTCTCAGTGGCCGTAGCACAGGCCTTCGAACTGCGGAGGATCAAGCGCGAGCGCGACCGCGCGGACCGCGTGACCGAGTTCATGACCGGCATGTTCCAAGTGTCGGACCCGAGCGAGGCGCGGGGCAACGATATCCGGACCCGCGAGATCCTGGACAAAGCGGCGAAGGATATCGACGCGGGACTGGCAAAAGACCCCGAACTCCAGGCCCAGATGATGCACGTGATGGGCAAAGTATATCTGGGCCTCGGGCTCTACTCAAAGGCCGAGTCTCTGTTGCGTCGTGCCGCGGAAATCCGGCGCAGCGCGCTCGGCCCCGGAGACGCGGCCACATTGCAATCGCAGTACGATCTCGCCGGTGCGCTCAATTCGGAGAGCCGGTACGTCGAGGCCGAGAAGTTGAGCCGTGAGACGATGGATGCCCGCCATCGCGAATTCGGTCCCGAGAATCGCGACACCTTGGGCTCCACGCAACAGTTGGCCATGGTCCTCGGAAACGAGGGGCGTTACTCCGAAGCGGAAAAGTTGGATCGAGAGGTATTGGAAGCGACCAAGCGAAAGTTCGGACCCGAAGACAAGTTGACGGCGACAGCTTTCCACAATCTGGGATGGGACCTTTATTATCAAGAAAAGCAAACCGATGCGGAGACGGCGTTTCGGGCCGCGCTCGAGATTGACAAGCGCGCGTATGGTCCCGATCATCCCGAGGTATTTGTCGTCGGCACGGGCCTGGCGAACTCTTTGAGTGCGCAGAAGCGCTATGCGGAAGCGGAAAACCTTTATAGCGAACTGATCTAAGCCGAACGCCGCGTGCTGGGGCCGGACCATCCCAATACACTAGCCACCATGACGAGCCTCGCATCCCTGCTGGCCGGCCAAAAGCGTTATCTCGAGGCCGAAAATCTGATGCGCGAAGTGCTCGAGGTGCAACGGAGAACTTTGGGCCTGGAGCATGCCCATACCCTGGACACGTTAGGCAATCTGGGTTCCCTCTTGTCCATGGAAAAGCGCTACCCCGAAGCGGAGAAGGTCCTCCGGGAATCGCTGGCCGGTTATGTTCGTGTTCTCGGGCCCGGCCACCCCTCGACGGTATACGCCGCTTCCAACTTGGGGCACGCCTTGGCGCTGGAAGGCAAGCGGGATGAGGCTTTCACGAGCCTCCGGTTCGCGGTGGAGCACGGACTCCCTTCCGAAGCGCGCTTGCGCATGGAAACCGACGACGATCTTAAATCTCTCCGTAGCGATCCGCGCTTCGCCGCGCTCATTGCGTTGTCCAGACAGCGTACGGCCCCAGTCCCATAACGAATCGCCAGGCGCGGCCGCGATGTCGTCGGTTCACGTCATGTCATGGGTCGAGCGACACAGCATGGGGCCTGGCCTCAGGCTAGTGCTAGTCTAGCGTCGGGCGCGATGCGCCCGCGCTACGGCTGGCCCGCAACCTTCGACCGCCGCGCGGCTCCGCCAGCGCCACATGATTGGCCGAAAGCACACCAGCGCGTGCAGGCTATCAAAGCTCTTGCGCATGTCGCAGGGTGCCTGGCACAAATACACCCGCACGCTGCCCGGCAGGTGGATCATGCCCGTAAGGCGGCCGATACCGCGCCCAGGGTTTTCTGGTCTACAGCGGAGCTGAATGCGCAACCGCTCGCCCAGTGTTCAGCACCAGTTCCAGCGCTGGCTCTTCCACTGTGCCTGCCGGCGCCGCTCCGCGCTCCACCAAGGCGCAACGCACCGGTTGTTGCTGGGCCCGTAACCGAGGGTCTTCAATTCAAACGCCGACCACCGCGCCCTCCCTCGCCGCCACGGTGTTCTCCACGTGACGCCTGGCCTGCTTCACGATGTCGTCCAGAAAAGCATCGTTGTGCCCAGGATCGTGATGGAACAGAACTAACTGCCCAACGTGGCAATCCAGGGCGACCCGCGTGGCTTCCAGCCAGGTGCTATGACCCCACCCGCGCTTCGACGCATGCTCTTCCGGCGTATACTGCGCATCGAAAACCAACACGTCCGCATTCTGGGCATAGTCGCGCAGCACCCGGTCCAGGTGCGGGTCGCCATGCTCCAGATCGCTGGCGTGAACGACCACCGCGCCATCGCTCTCCATGCGGTAGCCCGTAGCGCCCTGGGGATGGTTCATGGGAAAGGGATGAATGGTCAATCCCCCCTGCCGAAACGACCCCGAACTCACGCAGGCGTATCGCTTTTTCGCGGGTGAATGTTCGAATTTGACCGGAAAGTAAGGATCGGTCATCTGCCCTGCGAGGATCTCCTTGATCTCTTCGGGGCTCCGGCTGGTGCGAAAAGTCACTTCCGTGGAGGGCGAAAACAGCGGCGCGAAGAAAGGCAGCCCCTGTATGTGATCCCAGTGGAAGTGGGTCATCAGGAAGGTCAGCGAACAGTTCCCGCCCGCAAATTCCTGCTGCAACTTCATGCCGAGGTTGCGCAAGCCAGTCCCTCCATCGATTATGAGAACGTCGCTTGGCGTGCGCACTTCGATGCACGTGGTGTTTCCGCCATAACCGAGGTTTTCGCCGACTGGCGTAGCGATAGAGCCGCGGACTCCCCAGAACTTTAAGTGAATGCGGAAGTCGTTTTCCATACTGTCGCGGCGCCCTATTGCGGCGACGGCGCCCAAACTGCCGAATAGATATTCATCTTAGTCGCCCGGCCCCTTAATTCCACCTCGCCCAGCGGTTCAAATCCAGCGAAATCCGGAATGCCGGCGCGCACATCTTCGGACACGATAATCTCCTTCGCCCCGGCCTTGGCGACGAGCCGGGCCGCCACATTCACCGTATCGCCAATGGCGGTGTACTGCAAGCGGTCGGCCGATCCGATATTGCCGGCTACGGCCAGGCCGCAATGCAACCCGATGCCGATCTGGAACGGCGGAAGCCCGCGCGCGCTGCGTGACCGATTCAGAACTTCCATCTCGCGCTGCATGCCGATGGCGGCCCATAAGCCATCGCTGGCCGCCGTGCTGGACGCAATGGGCGCGCCGAACAGCGCCATGATGCAATCGCCGATGAACTTATCCAGCGTGCCGTTGCAACGGAAGATCACGGCGCTCATCGCCGTGAAAAACTCGTTCAACATTTGCACAATGTCGCGCGCTTCCATCTTTTCCGACATGCTGGTGAACCCGCGTATGTCGGCATACAGGACAGTGATGGGTTGCAGCACGCCTTGCAGGAGCGACGATCCGCCGGAGGCCAGGATCAAATCGGCCACTTGCGGCGGCAGGTAGCGTTTGAGCGTCTGCCGTTCCACTTCCCTCGCCAGGAGTTGCTGGCTGGCCAGGGAGTTCTCCACCGCCGCGGCGGTCTGCATGGCGATGGTGTCGAGCAGCTTGAGATGCGCGGACGAGTAGTGCTGGCCGGTAGTGTTGGCAAGCGTGATGACGCCGCTGGTGTGCTGCTTGGCGCGCAGTGGCGCGCAAATCAGCGATTGCATCGCGCGTTCATAGCCGAGGGCGCGCGGATCGGACGGGAAATCGTTGACAATTTCGGCGACGCCGCGTTCGGCAATGGAGGCGGCGAACCGCGAGTCCGGGGGGAGTGGTGGTACATCCGTATCCGCGACGGTGATAGAGCGGAGCGGACCCTCCGGATTTTCGACGACAAGGATGCCGGCATGCGAGGCCGGGATGAGGCGCCGCGCCTGCTTGAGAGCGGACTTGCCGATGGCAGTGATGTCGAGCACGGCGGCGAGTTCTTCCGAAAGTTGCCCAATCAGGTGGATTTCCCGGTAGAGTTGGAGGACTTCCGCGGCCAGTGCGCGGCGTTCGATCTCCTTAGCGGCGAGGTGCGCGACCAGAGAGGCGACCGCGGCCGCGTCGGACTGATGGCCAGTAACCCGGCCCAATATGGCGTCTTCCAATATAACCGGCACTTGGGAAGGCCCTCCTGAGACGCCCAGCAGAAGCTTGCCGGACAGGTCTTCGACGCCGGTCCCACCGCCCATCGCCTCGATCAGGGAAGCCACAGCGGGCGCCGCGCCGGCTTTGGGGCTGAGCAGCGCCTTGAGGGTCAGGGTGGCCATATTGCTCAAATCCCCAAAACGGAGCGGGCCTTTTCGAGCAGCGCGTCCGGATCGAAAGGTTTGGTCATGTAGAGATCCGCGCCTACCTCCTGGCCGCGCTGCCGGTCGAATTCCTGCCCTTTGGCCGTCAGCAGGATGATGTAGACGTTGCTCAGGCCAAGTTCGTGCTTCGTCGCATCGCACACATCGAAGCCGTTCTTCTTGGGCATCATCACGTCCAGGAAGACCAGGTTGGGTTGCTCGTCGCGGATAGTATCGAGCGCCTCTTCGCCATTGCTGGCGGTGAGCAGTTCCACGCCTTCGTCCTCCAGTTCCTCCAGGGTCTGCTGGATCAGCATGCGCAGATGCGGTTCGTCGTCCACAATCAGGATCTTCATGAGTGCGTCTTTCTACTGGTAAATCAGGAACTGCACGTTCTCCAGGCCTTTCTGGAACCGGAGAGAGCGGACCCCCGCATCATTGGAAAGCAGAGAACTCAAAACAATGATGTCCGGTTTGCCGGAAACCGCGTTAGCCACCAGTTCGGCGCCGTTGGATTCGACGACGTGGTAGCCCCGCACCTGCAAAGCGTCGGTGAGGGTGCGGAGAGTGGAGGCATCTTCGTCCACCACCATGACTTTCTTTTTGGACCTGCCCTGGTCGAGCAGGGTGCCCACTTCGCGGAACAGCGAAACCGTATCGATGGGTTTGGTCAGATAGCGGTCTACCCCGAGACGGAAGCCACGCTCCTTATCCTCCACGATCGACAAAATGACGATCGGGATATCCGACGTGGTGGGATCGTTCTTGAGCACCGCCGTCACATCGAAGCCGTTCATCTCGGGCATCATCACGTCGAGGATCACAATGCCGGGAGTCTCCTCGCGGATCAGAGCCAGGGCTTTGCGGCCGTCCTCGGCGAGACGCACGGTATAGCCCGCTTCGGTGAATTCCTGTTGCAGCACCGAGCGGATGTTGGGGTCGTCGTCGACCACCAGCACGGACCTCGGCCGCGGCTGGTGGTTGGCCACGTTATCGCGCAACTGGCGGACCAGGGATTCCATGTCGAGGGCGCGCGGGGCGGGGGCGTCCGCGGGTACCTGGGCGGGCACTGAGGCGGCTACCGGAAGCGTAAAGAAGAAGCTACTGCCCCTGCCGATTTCGCTTTCCACCCACATGCGGCCCCCATGGTGCTCCACGATTTCCTTGGAAATCGGCAGCCCGAGCCCCGTGCCTTGGGGCTTGTCGGTCAGCGTGTCGCCCACCTGCTTGAATCTCTCGAAGACCTTCGGCTGGTCCTCGAGCTTAATGCCGATGCCGGAGTCGGTGACGCTCACCACCAACTCGCCCTTGCCCAAACTGGCTGCGCAAGCGACCGAACCGGCGTCGGTAAACTTCACGGCGTTCGAGATCAGGTTGATCACCACCTGAATCAGACGGTCGCGGTCGCCGGTGATGTCCGGCAAGTCCGGCTGGATGTCGCGCACCAGGTTCAGTTTCTTGGCTTCGAACAGCGAAGCGGTGGCCGCGATGGCCCGCTCGATGACGGTTCCGATGGAGATCGTGGCCATGTTCCAAGTGATCTTGCCGGCTTGAATCTTGGCCAGATCGAGCACATCGTTGATGAGCGTCGTGAGCCGTTCGCCTTCGCTGACCACGACATTGAGATTGTCCATGACCTGCCGCTTGGTCTGCAGGATCTTCTTGTCGTCCTCGGGAATCAGGGGGAAGAGGCGCTCGTCAAGGCGGCGGCGGATGATTTTGGCGAAGCCGAGCACGGAAGTCAGCGGCGTGCGCAGTTCATGGCTGACCGTGGAGAGGAAGGAACTCTTGGCGGCGTCCGCTTGCTCGGCGGCGGCGCGGGCTTCTTCAGCGGCGCCCCGGGCTTGGCGCGCCTCCTCGAAGAGCCGCGCATTGTACATGGCCACTCCTACCGAGCCAGCCACGGTGGAGAGCAGCCGTTGATCGGCTTCGGTGAAGCGGTTTTCCCGATCGGTGCTCTGCACGCCGATCGCGCCGATGGCTTCGCCGCCCGCGAAAATGGGAACGCCGAGGTAAGAAGCGGCCCGCCGTCCGATGCGCTGCACTCCTATCCGGGCGCTGCTGCCTTCCAGGTCTTCGTTGATCAGCAGCGGCTGGCCGGTACGGATGATCTGCGAGGTCAATCCTTCGCCGAAAGGCAGCGCCTGGGCGCCTTGTTCCCCGAACGAATAGGGAAAACTCAGCATCATGGTGGCGCGGTCGAGCAGCGCCACATAGGCGATCGGCGCATGAAAGAGATCCCTGACCTGATCGCCGACGAGCTGGATCAAGCGATCCTTGTCGAGTTGCGTGGAGAGCGCCTGCGTAATGCGGTTGATGGTGGCCAGTTCGGCGGCCTGGTTGCTGATTTCGCGGGTGCGCTCGGCGACGGTGGCTTCCAACTCTTCCGTCCGGCGGCGGGATTTTTCCCGTTCCCTCGCTACAACCAGTCGCCAAGCTCCTAACGCGAGTAGCACGAACAGTAGGCCGCATACAATGTAGGCGAGAGTGGTCCGGTACCAGGGAGGGAGGATGGTGAAGCGGAAAACGCCTTCTTCGCTGGTGCGGCCATCCACGCTGCGGGCGCGGACCCGAAACCGATACGAGCCGGGGCCCAAGCTGCTGTAGTTAGCCCCCTTCTGCTTGCCCCAGGCGGACCAATCCTTGGCGGCCCCTTCCAGCAGGTATTGATATTGGGTTTCGGCTTCGCTGCCGTAAGTGGGCGCCGCGAATTCAAACTGCAGGGAATTGCGCGCATACGAAAGACGGAGGGCGGACGCTGCGGCGGCGGGGGTTCCCCCGAAGACGATGTCCTCGGGACCCGAGCTGACGCGGCGTACCAGCGCAGAGAAAGACTGTCCGGCAGAGGGCTTCACCCGCGGGTCGAAGCGGACCAGGCCATCATCGCCGGCGATCCAAAGGCTGCCATCGGGATCCAACCGGACGTGTTCCTCCTGGAGATGCGACAACCCGCGGAAGGTCGACTCGTCAAACTGCCAGGTCCCGTCGGCTTGGCGGTGAAAGATGCCCTGGCGCTGATCGTTGGAGGATTTGTCGATGGACCAAATGTCGCCATTCGGGAGTGGAAACAAACTAGCTGCCGCATCGGGATCGTTCAGCGGGAGCAGGAAGCGGTTGTCCACGACAAATCTATGAGCGGGGGCATCCCAGCGATGCATGCTCTTCGTCGGGTGCGGGATGGCGAAGATCTCTCCGGCGGCGGACACGACGGCATTGACGCTTCTCCCGAGGCCCTCTTTTTCGTTGAAACGTTCTACCGTCGCATCCCGCATACCGGTGGCGGGGACCGTGAGGCGCAGAATCATGCCGGCAGCGCTGCCGGCCCAAAGTGTGCCATCCGGCTCTTCGGCGAGCGAGCCCATAACCGTCTCGGTGGAAAGTCTGCCCTCATCGATCCATTTGCCGTCTTCCCAGCGCATCGAAGACAGGCTAGCCGCGTTCCCGACGAACACCCGGTTGGGAGATTTCCGGGATTGCAGCAGCGATCGGGCTGGTTCAACCAAACCTCGCTCTCGCGGAAGGGCCGGGGATGCCGTATCGCCGTCGATTTTCAGGACGCCCAGGCTGGTTGTGGCCAGCAGTTGGGGCGGCGTTTTGCCGGCGGGATCCCGGAAAACCAGTAGCTCAAAGGCTTGGTTGAGAGAGAGGGGATAGCGAATCGGCTGCAACGAGGATAAGCCGGTTTCACGATTCGGTACCATGTGGAAAAGAGAAGTAGCGCCAACGCCCGCCGCGGCGTATAGTGAGCCGTCATGGCGGACAACATCGCTGACGCTGTCCCGGGAGAACAGGGAGATCGGGGAGTTGACGTCGACGCGGGCGATGCCCTGGCCAAGTCCAAGCCATAAGGCTCCCTCGCGATCCGGGTAGGCGGCATAAACGCTCTGGTTTTGGAGCCCGGAATCCTTGTCGAGAATGCGGCCCGGGCGGCCGTCGTGCTCCAGGACGATCGCGCCGCCGTGAAGGGTGTTTAGGCAGAAACTGCCATCGGGAAGCGGGGCGGAAGTGTAGAGGTCGTTTTTCTTGAGGTAGTCGTCCGCCTGGGTAGGAAACGGGGTTACTTTGCCGCCATCGTAGAGAGTGAGGGCTTCGGATCGGGCAGAGACCAGCATGCGCCGCTCGTCGTAAGGGTGCAGAAGCAGCTTGACGGAGTTCTTGTAGGCGTCGCCGCCGGGAGCCGCGTGCAATTCATCGCCCACGATTTCCTGGAGGCCAATGCCAGTCTGCGAAGTGTAGATGTGGCCGCGCACTTCCGAGAGCGCTTGAAATCGAGTCTTGGTTGCCCAGACCTGCATGCGCTTGCCGTCCCAGCGGAAGAGGCGCGCGTAGGATCGAAAGAAGCTTCCCTGGGGGGCGATCAGAACCTGCCAGACATCGCCGAAGATGCGGTGCTCCGGCGGGATTTTCTCGACCAATGAAACGTATTGCAGCGTTCCGTGGGCGTCACGCTCCAGGTAGCCGAAATTCGCGTCGGCGCCAACCCAGACCTTGCCGGCGGCGTCCATGGACAAGGAGCGTACTACGCCGGAAGGAACCGGTATCTTTCGCCAGGTGACGCCGTCGTACTCCAGAACTCCAGCCGCCATGGCGAAGAAGAGAACGCCGCGGCGATCCTGGAGAATGTTCCAGACCTGGGGGCCACCGCTGTATTCTTTCGGCGTGTAATTGCGCAGCTCGGGCATTCCGATTTCAGCTTGCGGCTGGGCATAGCATAGGGACGGAAGGGAGCACGCCAGGAGCGCGGCGAGGAGGCGCCCGCGTTCAGACAGATCGAATTTATGGAGTTTCGACAGCCTGTGTAATGATAGCCACGTTCGGGGCCATCACGCAAGGGTAGCAAGAGGGCAAACCCGCGTCTGTGGGGCAGACCGCAACGACCGGACTCGAGGCTCCACATGTGCGCGCCTGAGGGCAGCAGATGCGAGTATGGTGGGGCGCGCGGTACCCGCTCTGCCAGCGATTCCCACTAGCCTAAAAAGAGAGCCACGCGGGGACTGGTTGCCGATGCCCTCCCTGAGGAGCGCGCGCTGGCGGCTGGCGAGTTCGTGTTCGATTATGGGGCTGGGTTCGTTTGTGCAAAAAAGGCGGCGCAGGTTCGGTAGGTTCCGGAGGGCCGGGGCGGCGGTTCCTGGGTAAGTGCTTTTTGGTATTTGCGAGATGGACCCAAACTAGCGCCTGGGCATCGGGGCGCGCGCCCGGAGAGTCCGTAGGGAGCCGAGTTCGCGGAAAAGAGGAGTTGGTCATCCAGATGACGGTTTAATTCAAGGCCAGAGGTGCGCACTGGAGGTGTTAACTGCTTTGTTTTCTGGGCAGGAAGGGTTATGACCGGAGGAATGAGCTAGCCGCTCCGTCGGATAACGGCGCCGATCTGACTGACACCCACGTAGGCTCTTTCCGGGTGCAAGTCCGCGGCCTTTTCGACAAAGGCGCTTATTCCGAATTGGACGCACTGGCCGCCCAGGTGCGTAGCCAAAAGCTGCGCTTCAAAGGCGGCGCCTGGCGACTGTGCGTGCTCTACAGAACGCTCGGCACTCCCGGATCGCTCACCGCGACGGACGCGGAATGGCAGAATCGGATCGCCAAAGTGGAACAGTGGATCGAAGCCAGCCCCACTTCTCCCACACCGCGCGTGGCCCTGGCGCATACGTATATACGCTTCGCCTGGAAAGCGCGAGGCAATGGGTATTCCAACACGGTTACGCAGGAAGGCTGGAAGCTTTTCGGCCAGCGCATTCAGTCGGCCCGCACGGTCCTGGAAGATGCGGCCAAAACCAGCGGCCGCGATGCGCATTGGTATCGCGAAATGCAAACAGTCGCCCTGGCGCAAGGTTGGAATCGTACGGAGATGGATGCGCTTACCAGCGAGGCTCTGGCCAATGAGCCGGGATACTATTACTTCGCGGTGGCGGAGGCCAACTACCTGCTGCCGAAATGGCACGGCCAGCCAGGGGACACTGAGCGGTTTGCGGAGCAGGTGGCGGACCGGGCGGGCGCTGCCGAAGGCGATACCGTGTATTTTCAGATTGCAGCCGAGACGAACTGCTGCCGCCACACCCAGGCCCCCGCCTTATCGTGGCCGCGCGTCCGGCAAGGATTCTCCGCGCTCGACCAGCTCTATGGTTCCACCAACCACGAGCGCAACGCGATGGCCTACCTGGCGCTGCGCGCAGGCGATAGCGAGACCGCGCAGCAACTGTTCGCGCGGATCGGCAACGATTGGGACGAGAGCGTCTGGAGGACCAAGGCGCTGTTCGACGCCAGCCGCACCGGCCAGATAGTCGGGAACACCCGGCCGCTGCGCGCGGATGGCAAAGCTCCCACCCCGGACCCGTCCAACGATTAGCCTTCACACGGGCCACGCCCATCTGGTCGAAATGGAACAGACTCGTCGGTTTGTGGCGGGCATGATCGCCAAAGCCGCCGTTTTCCTGGCATCCGGCGACAGCA
>Ga0302325_10021607_pt1 | contig 13472 bp, 13 predicted proteins | sample Palsa_T0_2_FD_201948 | JGI IMG/M metagenome (GOLD analysis project Ga0302325, IMG submission 201948) | Peat permafrost microbial communities from Stordalen Mire near Abisko, Sweden - Palsa_T0_2 | ecosystem: Environmental > Terrestrial > Soil > Palsa > Peat permafrost | place: Sweden: Abisko... | reverse complement strand
CCTGAGAAACACAAAAACATTACCACCAAGGTTCGAATTCCTTTGCCTTCTGGGGAATGTGAGTTGTCGCATCCGTGCCCCTGATGTCAATACCGTTGTGATTGTACTGCCCGACACCATCCATCTGCTTGAGCATTTCGAGGGCAGGAAGATAGATTGACTTTGCGATATCGAGATCCGAAACTTCCTCGGGTGTCCACTTCGCTTCTTCGCCGAGGCCCAGCTTCTCGTTCTGCTCCAGAATACCATTCAGTTGAGCACTTGACATACTGACCTCGAACCACTCTCCAAGCTTCTCGCAAGGTTTACAGCTTGCTGGGACTGGCGATAACTTGAAGTGAACTCCATCTGGAGCAGAAAATATGAGGATATCGAGCAATTGCAGATTCGAGATCTTTAAGGTTGACTTGGCATCATTGCTCTTGTACCGAGAAATTCGATGCACTCGAACTCCGGCAAGTTCGAAACGTTTTGCCGTTATATCATCTAGTTGAAAGAACAACATGGGTGTCCTTGAGTTCTCACTTTCCAAAATGTCAGCTTTTAATGGTTGAGACAATGCTGGGAAAACTTACGGAACATGCAAAGATGACTGAATTGCTTGAGCAAGAGAATCATACTTTTCCCTGAGACTCTCTCCACTTTCGATACCGGTTGCACTAATCTTGATATCCCAATGCCGACATGTACCGTGGATGTAGAGATCGTCGAGGGGACGGGCTTTCTCGATTCGCATAGTGAAATTTTCGCCATTGATCACGACTCGAAAGCGTGATCTTCCATGAGAAGCAAGACGGTCGACGAAACAAAATTCATACTCCACAGTCCACGCTGCCTGTTCGGTCATGTCCCAGAGTCCATTGCCTTTGCTATCAGTCAGGTTGAGGAGATAGGGCATTTCTCCGGGTGAAGTAGATAGGACATTGGTGAAGAATGCAAACTCTTCGCTGCCGAATAGGCTCTGAAGTTGCTCGGAGCTTTTCGTGTTGTCAGTGGCTCCTTTCGGCGTAATGTGCTTTCGATTGATTGAGTTCAACAAGATACGACCAAATTCAGCTTGCACTTGAACTTGTCCCCGAAAGCCCTGGGCAGGTTGCATCAGGTATCGAATGTTTTCTTCCATTTCTTGGATGAATTCTGGAATAGGGTCAATTACCGGTATGATCTTTGCCCAATCAGCAATTTTCCTGCTCGGCTTTTGTGGCAATTCAGGAAGTCTTCCGGCATACGGGTTTTGTTTCGGCTTCGGAGCTCGCTGGTTCATGGTATTATGGAACGTACGAGTCTCAACTTCGCTCAAACGCTGCAAGTTTTCTGAACCTAGGCGACTAGTATTTGGTGATTGTGTCGTATGCGTGTTAGGACTCAATGGTTGCATAACGGGATCAGTGAAATCAATTACAGAGATATCATCATCAAGGAGACTTCGTTCCAGTTGCTGAGAAAAGAAGCTGTCGGTGTTAGATGTATTGCTCGTATCCACTTGAATGACCCTTCCAGGGGTGGCTGGCGGAGAAGTACTTTGCGGACCGGTTAGACCTTCGAAGAATTCCGATGCTGAGACTGCCCTGGCGGGTGACCCAGAACTATATGTAGAGATTGAATTGGTACCTTGCTTTGGAGGAGACAAATTGGATATGCTGTGTCTTTTCTTCTGAAAAGGTAGTCCACGCAGACTTGGATGAGGTCCCGCATTCTGGACAGATGCTTGTGGTGCGAGAGGTTGCAAAGCTCTTGGCGGAGGCAGTGCCCAAGCTTGACTAGAAGCTGCCGATGCCATGCGGGATAGATTGTTGACCAATCCGTTGCTGACTTGCCTAGGTTTGAATTCATTTCGCAAAGGTTTGGTTTCATCGAATGGCCTATATGAGTCCCACGCTGGTTTGCTCTCATTTCCTAGATATTGACATCAGCATTTCCAAGATTAAACAATGGAGTGGAGGCTTACTCTTCGGAGATCCTGAAGTTGCCGCAACTGCGCCAGGTTGGCGAAGATCATGGAGGGCATTTTCAACGGGTCGAGCGGCTTTCATAGGAATGTCTTCGGCCCACCGTTGAATGGAGGCATCTTTGTTCGCCTTTTCGATGATTGTTTCCACGAGAGCGTTCTGCGTCGATACTGGAAGATTTGGTTGTTTGGCTGTAGCCAGATCTCGATAATACTTTGATGGCTGGCCTGTTGGACAGTACATGAATTGTGCCCATTCTGCAAGCCCTATATCCTTATTCTCAGGCGAAACCGCAGGAGTAATCTTAAGGGCCTTAACCGAAGAGTATAAGCATTTCTCATGACTATAAAGCGCAATGCGGACAGTGTCTGCTTTGTAGAGATTTCCGTAGTTGCATTTAGGACTCAGTCGAGGAGTCTCAAGCAAAGTCGTCTCGAAGTAGAACTTTTTGATATCCACAATTGGCTTCAGGACGAGTTGAAAGTTCTCTTCAGCTTCGCTGTAGAAGACGTGGTTGTTGTACGGTTTCATAGACTTTAGAAAAGGTTTAGCTTTGCAGTAGACATAAAAGCAGTATCACTTACTTGATACTTGTGAAGAATGTTGAGCTTGCTGAGCGCCAGAGCAGATTCCGTCTCGGAACGGCTGCCAATGTAAATCCTGTGTTCATTCAATACCCTGACCAGTCGACAGCCCGTCAGAGCCTCTAGTTCCTCCATATTCACGTCCGATAAAATCTTATCCAGATCCAAAGTCAACCTCGGGTTTTCGTCCTCGTTCTGGGGCCAGACCATTCTTGACTGAAAGTTCTTGACCTGTTCTGGAAAGAAGTCACCTGGATCGCCCTCGGCTTCTGCTGAATTTTGCGTGTTTTCCTTTGGGTATTCTGTCTGATCTTTTCCGGTCCTCTTGCGATACTCGTCGAGGGACTCAATAAAGTTGCTATGAAACTAAAAATTATTAGGTATATGTGTTGAGAGACGACGGATAACCTACCGGAGGTTCCTCAGGGAGATCCCCAATCCACTGTGCTTGAAATATCTCTTCTTCATCACTTTCCTCTTCGCCTGTCTCATCTTTGATGATCTGAGCCAAGACATTGTAGAACAATGGCCACACAAGCTGAGAATCTTGAGGCCAGCAATGGAGGCGGAAAGTTGAATCTTCTTCGTTGTATTCATGGATGACATCCTATGAAATGTTATCAAGATGTCAGCCAACATTGAACTGAACACAAATCGAGTTCCGATTATATCACTATCTTGAGCTCTAATTCATGTAATTATGCTTAAAAACCAAGGAAATCCCAAAGAAGTTTAGAAAGGAACCGAACAGACATCAACAAACACTCCGTGCAGCTCTTCCCGAGGAAAAGGATAAAGTCAAGCGCGCGCGTCCAATTAAATACCAGGAGATTGGTTTACTTACGATTATTCGCCCTGATAATTGCACATCAAATCTCTGCTGAACCAGCTTGATACCCTCAGGCTTGAAATGCCACTCAGAAGCAAAGATCATAGACCGGTCACTCGAGTATTGCGTTGAGGCCGCCGACGTGGATGATGGCGGGTAGAATCCAGAGGCAGACCTATTTGAGTGGTTTGTCGCCATGATAATTTTCGAGGAGAAGTTGAAGCTCCGAGTCTTTTTAATTTGACACCCTATGATAGAGCAAGATTAGCAGCAACTCAGACGTAGATAGTATGATCATATTTGTCAAATTACCTCCAATATTTAACAACGCGAGATGCGACGAAAAGAATCCTTGTGCTTTTGTAGTTTCACGCTATTCGACGAATGAGGACGAAAGGAAATGGCTTCTATTCCATTCAAAGGTTTGATCAGCGGAAATCAGAGAGTGTCATCTGGCATTCTTACCTCAATGAAACAAAGAAATAATTTGGCCCTGGGGCATTTTGCGATGTATTGTCAATGATGGCTGGCAAATGTTACAGAACGAAATGGACTTGTAATAGACTCGTGGTCAGCTTGGTACAGCCAAGCTCGGGTTGCCAAATTGTGCCTTGGTGGACAGAGCTGAATTCACGGCCGGTAGCGTTGGTATAATGACAGGAGTAGCTCCTGGGAGACCAGACCTTTGCGGATAGTGTTGGGTAGGGTGATGGAGCGTTGTGGGTGCAGTGGTGTCTCGGTGACTGATGTGACGTGTAGTCAGCTTTGCACCGCCGTGATGGTGCCTGTAAGGAGTTACCTTCGATGGAAATGCCACAAAGGTCAACACTGCTGCTACTGTTGTGCTGTTGACAAGACTCCAATTTTTCGACCTTTCCAAGCTCGAGCTGGAAGGGGGTGTTGCCAGGCTCTCGCCTTTGTTTACTTGCCGAGAAGAATTGCTGGAGGACGAAGGTTGATAATCAATCGCAGAGCGCGCCGAGATAGTTGAGTTGTCAGGCCGGCAAATGAAAGAAGTACTTCAATGGAAAGAGTGCGATCAATGCGTTTGGTTGAGAGCTCGAAAGTCGAAAAACTCTGGAGTGGAGAGGAAGGAGACGCGAATCGAGCCTTGCAACAACGCAGCTGCCTTGAATGAGCGTATCAATCCCGCATTTCAAAAGAGGCCAATTCGAAAATGGTCTTGTGTTACAAAATCGGTGAGCGACTTCTGTGGGAGAGAAGCTCGAGGTCCTCGACAAAGGCCGTGTGAGTAAGGAAGGAGAAGTAGGAGCCGAGCTTGCAAAATTCACCACTCTCGTTCTTGCAACCTAGCCGAAAAGGTTTTCCAGCATGCCCGCCCTCGCGAGGCTTCGATTAGGTAGATGTTCGAATTGATTTCGCCTTCTAAAACACTCTTTCAATGTTAGCAGTAGACTTTTACTTTTGCTGTATTTACTTACCCCTATCTGTGACTTGTGCGCCTTAAAGCCTAAGGCAGCAGCTCTCTACAAGGGACCAAGTCCATCGGTCAATCAATTTATCCGAACCTTGAGTTTCTGTGGAGTCGCGAAGGTACGCGCTTGACGCCGCAAGAGCACGTGAGCACGTGCAAGGTGCCGAGAACAGGTGTTCAAGATTTGCCAATTTGCTCAGTTTCAACCTCTTGCTTTCCACAACCTTTGACTTATTTACCGTCTAGACTTCCATTGACCAACTTACTCAATCATGGCTCCCAAAAACAAATACTCTGTAATTCTGCCAACCTACAATGAGCGAAGGAACTTGCCCATCATTGTCTACCTCCTGAACGAGAGCTTCACAAAAAAGTAAGCCTCTACCAACTAATGCGCGTCCTCGGTAACTAATAGTTCACAGCAAGCTCGATTACGAAGTTGTGATCGTTGACGATGCGAGTCCAGACAAGACTGGTGAGGTAGCCAAACAACTTCAAAAGGCTTACCCTGGTCGCATCATCCTCAAGGAGCGTGCCGGGAAATTGGGGTTGGGAACGGCGTACGTTCACGGCCGTATGTATAATCAGATCAAGGTCCGCTCTGTATAACAGTTTACTAATATCAATCTTTGCCTTAGTCCAATTCGCTACTGGTAACTTCGTAATTATCATGGACGCCGACTTCAGCCATCACCCCAAGTTCATACCTGAGATGATCCGCAAGCAAGCGACTAAGGACTACGATATCGTGACAGGGACGCGGTATGCTGGTAATGGCGGTGTCTATGGCTGGGATTTGAAAAGGAAACTTGTGTCCAAAGGCGCGAACATGTATGGCCTCGGAGACAAAATAGCTTTCTACAAAACATACTGACCTTTTCTTCAGATTCGCTGATACCTTTCTTCGGCCGGGAGTTTCCGATCTCACGGGCAGCTTTCGCCTCTATAAGAAGGATGTGCTACAGAACGTCGTTGCGAAGGTGCAGAGTAAGGGCTACGTTTTCCAGATGGAGTTGATGGTTCTGGCCAAGTCGATGGGCTATACGGTTGCGGAGGTACCGATCAGCTTCGTTGATCGAGTTTATGGTGATAGCAAGCTTGGTGGAGACGAGATTGCTCAATATGCTACTGGAGTTCTGAGTTTATGGATGAGAGTATGAGGCTGGGAGCTTGATTATATGCATGCATATTGGCGTTGATATTTGTCTGCACTCAGGAGTTCGTGTGTTTTGCAAGGATTTTGCTTGCAAGAAGACATGAGTTCTATCTTACCGAGTCCAAAAGGCTGCTTCCCAACAGCGGGGCTGATCTTAATGCTAATACCAAGAGGTACATTTCTTTGTATAAAATTGACTTCCAACTTCTGCGCCGAATATCAGTGACAGCAAGGATTCTGGGGGTTTTTCCCAGCGGAGCCTTCATTCTGTTTGGGTAGGAAGTCCTGTACCTCTTGCAATAAACTATCAGATCCAACCGCTTTGCACCGCCAATTAGATGGTTAGAGGAATTGAGCTCAACCGGTCCGATGTGCTCTGCCATGGACGTTCCCAAGGGGAACTTGCCAGGCAGCTCCGAGTCGAAGATGCATATTGCAGTCTCGGCATGGCTTCAAGGAGGAAGAAGTCTGCAAGCAAATACCCCTGCGTCTTTCATCCTTTTGAAGGCAAAAATTACCATCAAAGAATTGAATTCCAGCCATTCTTGATCACTTGCTAACAATTTAGATATCCCGAGATGCTCAACAAGCTCCACTTCCAGACGAGAATCATGATCCATATAGAAGTCATTACTAGGGAAGAAAGCAGTGCCGTGGTATAATTACAAGAGTTGACCTCTCACTTAATTTCGTCTGACCACCCTCTATAGAGCCTAATCGAGAGGTAGGCGATTCGCTCAAGCAAGACAATCAGACGATTGTGGTTTATTCTTGCATAAGCAAAGCTAACCAAGAGTAGGCTACCCTCTGAAATTCCAAGAACCTTTGAGGTTTCATCCGTTCTTGATGCAAACATTAATCTCAGGGGAAAGTATCGTTCTCCTCTCCTTGATAACTATCGACGGTGAAATAATTGCAGGTAGGACGGTCTTTCCATCTCAAATATATGCATTGGGCGGCAAAAGTATTATGCCGACTCTATTTCCACATTGGGGGTCTCTTAAAAGCCTCCTTTGAGAGGAAAGCCTCTTCTTGAATCGAGAGCTATCTCGTACTCTTTCTTCAATGCCTTTTAAACAGACTTTGGGGTTGTACTGAAATTGAAATCGTCTGCAACCTTTTTTCCGTTCTTTTTCTTCGTAGCAGTGGAATCTTCTGAACAGGTAGTTGCATCTGAGGCACTTCGATGAAAGAGAGTTCTTCTCAACCATTGTTCATACTTTGGGTGCGCATGTAGAGTTTCCCAACGGCATTGCTTTCTCCGAGATCCTCTTTTCCGCCATTCACCAACTCCGATCCGCAGCGGTTTTCCATCTGTCATCCCAGTTGTGGTGAAGTCTTATCCGATAGAACCTAAGAAGCTTGACAAACCCAATCAAATGCTTAGGAATAACCGGCAGCTCAGGGATGAGATGATCGCTTGGAGACGTTGCCGTGCTTGGGCCCCCAATACTTGTTCTCTCTCTTATGTCCTGATGCCAACAAATTCTATGGACGAAAGACATATGGACATCAAGGGACCGGCTTCGTGTTGTTGGTAGTCTCTTGTTTTCAGACAAGAGCCCAGGCCCCACGTCTCTTCCCTAGTTCTTTCGTCTGGGATCTCAGCAAGCGAGAGGCAAGAAGTAGTTGCAGGTTTCGTTCATCGTGTGGCTCTAAGAATCCCGATAATGCCAGAGGAGAGGAGAACCCTAAAGATCTCATCACCCATCTCACTAGGTCTGTCGGATAGAAAGATCACCAACTCAAGGCTGTTGAACTTGTTATCGATGAGTTGACTGAATTATTAGACGGCCTTGAATTCGACAATAGGCTCCTTCAAGCGAAGGTCCAGAGAATAAAAGAAGAACTCAAAAAATCATACAACAACTTCAACGAGCACCACGCCGAGTGTGAGCATGAATTTGAACTCGCGGAGGAGGCCAAATCCGACCAGGCCGAAGTCATCAGCATGCTCGTCGATGAGAAGGCCGTGCTGCAAGCTCACATTCAGGAAGTGCCACAGGGGCAACTCTTTGGAGCGTGCAACTGAGCAATTGCGATTCGAGGGTCGACCTTGATATCTGCCTCTCCTCGGTAGAAGGCGTTGATGGCACAAAAATGCAGCCCTTCTGAACTGGTTCACTCGCAATGGGATGAAGATCTTTCTCCAGGAGCCAGGCAATCAAGCAGCTCTCATCCCAGATCTCAGGTAGAAAGGGATGAAGCCGCCATTATCGTTTGAGTTCTGTTGCTTATTCGTCCCATCCCACTTCTTTTTGTCTGCATGCTGTTGCAAAATGACAGCAACTTCATGACAGCAACATCAGCCCGAATGAATCCGCACATTACACAAAAGACACTACTAACTCTCACTAACTCTATCCTGTCTCAACAAAACCATTCCATAATCAAGACCATCCATCTCCCCAGTTCCTGGAGGGCATTTCCAATGAGCCGAGCCTGTACTTCTCAACACCCTGAACCTTCAAACGTCGCCTATTTATCGTCGATGAATCTACAATGACTCATAGAGCTGATGCTGAGATAACAAAATGACGATCAACCCGCAGTTTTTGATCACAAGTCTTGGGTGACTGCAGCAGGTTGAAGTTGTGTGCTGAGCCATAGTTTATTTCCTTCTTTAAAACTCCACTCCTTATCTCTTGAATTTTATCCTTGACTCGAAGCTAAATGGAGCGAAGGAAGTATCGATAGCTCACCCCTCCTTCAACAAAACTCTTGGATCTCCACTAGGAAGATAATGCGAAGCCCATTCGATGCTTGAACTTTTTCTTTATACGTGCTCTTTTTATATTTCTCGTCGTCTTCGAATACACAATAAGTAGACAGTTCAAAACTTGAGATAATAATGGAAGGTGTAATCATTCTGCTTATGAGGGAGGACGAGGTCCACGAGATGGAGTTAAGGTTGTCTGTCTCGGAACGGATTTACTTGTCGTGAAGGGGTTAGTATATTTGAGAAGGAAGAGGAAAATGGCTATAGAGAGCTTTGAGAGAAAGAAAGTGAATCTTGTTTGATTATACCAAGTTGAATTCGGACACGGTAGAATTGGGGGGAGGTTGCAAAATATCTTGTATGTCACCCGGACAATCAAGCTCTCTTCAAAGGATCTGATCCCTATTTCTTCTCCCAGAAGCTAAAACTTCCCCCATTCTTCTTCAGAGTATACAAAATCCTCTCCTTTTCCCCTCCTACCCCAACCTCCCCACAACCTTTCAAATCGTCATCATAACGAGCCACCTCATGCAAATCAACGTCTATACTTCTCCTGTGTAATCTTACAATACACCCACCCATCTTGCCCGTCAGCGAAAGAAACTCCAAACACCAGTTCCCATGCTTAGAACTGAACCTATCCAATGCATCGCCATGCGTCTCGTCTTTGGTATTATGCTGTACTGTATCGAATGGAATGAAATCGTGAAGGGTCGTAAAAAGGAAGGAAATGCTCTGTTGAGCGTCGTAATGGCTTCCTTCTATGAAGCCGTTTGTGGATCAAATCTGGAGTTTCGAGGGCCATTTTACACATCTTTTGTGCTTCTTCTCCACCAAATCTCATCTTGAGCTCTCCAGTCTTGGCCTCGGGTTCGGGTCGGAGGAGAGGAGGAGCTGGTAGGCGTGGGGGAATTTGATTTTGTGGGCAATATCAGTGTTATTGTGCCCCCTTAACATTCTTCTTCACTGCAAGCGCCCATTTCAACTCGCCCAGCACTCTCTGCGTCTCCAACAACGCCGCTTCGTTCGCCGCTTCTTGCAGCCTCGCCCTCTCTTTAAGCCCCCGTAAGGACTCGTCTTGCTCCCACTTATAACTCTCAAACGCCTTCTGAATCCCCTGCTTCTCCCTCTCCAACGAGCCCAATAATTCGGCCTGCTGGTCGCACAACCCTTGCAACATGTTCATCTTGCGATCGTCGTTCCTCCTTTCTTCAACAATACTCTCGATTTCCTTACTGAGTTCGGCAACCGTGCGATCGACTTCTGCGCCCTGTTCTTTCCAATGGCTCGTTAAGGCATCGTTCCTCCCCTTCATCAGTGCTGCGTATGTCTGCGCTTCTTCAACTCGCTTGTTGCAGTCCTCCTGCACTCTTTCCAACTCCTCCCTCCACGTTCGTTCCCTCTCCACCGCCATATCAGCCCTCTGCCTCTCCCCCTCAATTTGCGCCTTCAAGTCACTAAGCTGCCGTTCTCTCCGCTTCAACAATGTCTTATTAATAGCCGCATCATGTAACTTCCCATCATATTCCGCGGCCAGTGCCTCCATCTTCCCCTCAGCCATCTTGACCGCCTGCCGCGACTCCTCCGCCCTTAAACGCTCGAGATTGAGATCCCTTTTCAACATGTCGTTTTCGCCCATCAGGCGCTCGATCACTCTACCCGACTTTCCTAGATTCGCCCGTCCAACTGCAGAGCTCCATTGTGTAGGCCCACCTGGACCAGCGCTGGTATTCCCGCTGCTATCTTGTTCCACCACGTGCACAGAATTTGAATTCGAGTTCGAGTCATTAGGTGAAGTGTTGATATTATTTGGTATTATTCGGATAGGGCCAAACTCGGCTGACAGCTTCCGTATCAGCCCGTTGCCAACAACGAGATTGTTGGAGGTCTGGCGCGTGAGCGGTGGCTGTGAGTTAGGTATAGGTTTAGGTAATTGGGGCAGGGTCCTCGTGGAGTGAGGCATTTGGTCGTTTTCGCTGTGTGGTCGCCTTGCGGCTTCGTCCGGCGTCGAGGAGGTGGTAGTTGGATCGATTTGCAGAGTATCCGCCGGCACTGATCTGATAGTCCCGTTTGTAGTCTTCGAGAAGGATGGGCCGTGGGAAGGGGGATTATGGATGCTCGGATTTGCGCCGCCGCTCAGGGTGTTCATGGCGTTTGAGGAGACGGGTGAGAGGGGGCTAGAGGCCCGAGCATGTAAGATAGTGTGGTTGATGCCTACCGCAGGCTCGTGAGATGGGAGATCTGGGGTTTGCAGATCATGTCAGCCATCATTCCCAACCTGAAACATAGATATTTGGGGGCCGAGGAAGTAAAGAGCCATTGTCCGCAACACACAACCTCTACTACGTTGTGCTATATTGATGCGTCAAATCTTACAGCAGCAGCCGAGTAGGGCACGTCTGACAGAACATAGCACAGGATAAAAGGAAGGAGGACGATTTACCAGCAGAATCCGCAAGAATTCGGAAGCGCCGCTGCAGTTGTGTATCCGGCAGAGGGCGAGATCTCGAGCGGTCATCGCTCATTATTATCCGCGGTAGAATCTGTAACCGCAATGTTGTAAAATATCAATGCAAAACAATAACCGGCCGTCGTGTTTTCGTACCGCTGCTGCTCTTTCCTGTCGATAGGGCCGAGGCTGGTAGCAAGCCTTCGATAGCGGGAGCCGCAAGTGAGCCAGGTGATAACTCTGCTTAGTGGTGATATAGAGGTAGCGTGTATTCTGCTGTGGAGGTCTTTGAACTGGCGTTTTGTCGAGTACGCAGCGTTCGCGTCTAGAGAAGACGGAAGCGGCGTTGCCAATCAACACAAGCATCGCAGGGGTCGGAACATGGAGCCGGTGAAAAAAGACCTCTAACTGGTTGCCCCTGCAGGAACCCAAAATTCTCCTTAAAGGCTTCAATGCAGGGGGGCACAACGGTCGCCAACCGATGTACAGCTTCAGATAATCATGAAACCCTGGGCTTCTGTTTCGTTTCCATACAGCCTCATTCGCTGCACAGACTCGAAAGGCCACCTCTCCGGCCCGCTCCTTGTCACAGCCGAAGTGATCTTTGAAACTGCTTTTATTCGTCAACCCCTATTCGAAAATTCATATGGATACCAGCTCTTGTGCTACACCAATAAAATTACCATTCTACTGGAAAGGCCCTTGACACATTTTCTCCTCTTGCAGGTGAACACGTCCTTTGCAGGCCAACTCCCTTCAAAGTTGGATATTTCCACCTCAAAGTCGGTCTCAAGTAATGGACGCCACTCCACAGGCCTGGATATCTTTGAAGCCGATAGATTGCAAGAACCTTGAGCTAATTTCATTGGAGCATGAACTATCCAATGCTTCCTTGCGAACTGGATACTCTGTGGATACAAGTATGCGCTAGCTCCCCCCTATTCGGTTTACAATCACGTGATCCATGGCTTATTTTGAACATGGGAGGTATGTACAGGTGCGTTCTTCTTTGAGTTGCTTTTTCTGTCTCATACTGCATGATAAAGGTTGATTACGTGGCACGAATACTTTCATATATTCCTGCTTCTCAATATATGGCTCTCGTCCACTAATACAGATCATCATCTTCGCTCCTGCCCTCATAAGCAGTATCATATAACCCATGCGCCATCAGTGAATGCTCTCGGTATGATGCAGCTCTCCAAGCTAAAGTACACAACAAGTTTATCGTATCCATCCCCAGAAGTGAATCAGCATCATGCTCAGGCAGCAATAGCCTCCATACCATTGCTTTCCTTCTTCATATCTTCGATCTTTCCTCTACCTCCTAAACCTGGTAAATGTTTCCCGAAGAGCTTCAATGTGAAGGGCCTCGCATCCTCATCTATATTTATTAGTACAAGGGTAAGCGTTGAGAGAATGGGAAAGACCTACAAGTATCCCAAATATCCTCAACCGCAGCCAATACCATGTGCCTCGCCGGTGGCTTCTGCATATGCAGAAACAATAAGCTCATCAGTGCAATAGTGACCGTAGCAGGGTTTCTGCAAAGTTCCTTCAACCTCTCCAAAACTCCCGGGCTCAACCCAGGAATCTCGCTGACGAATCTGATCAAGACATTCTTGTCGGAAGCATCGAGATACGGTACCATGCCATCCATAACCTTGAGCACCCATTTCTCGTAATGTAAGACAGCATTTTCGCTGACTTTTATTTGCACTTTGTCATTATACCATTCTTCACATAGCCATGCAATAGCAACATCAATCCGTTTTCGGAAATCCTCTATGATGTACCGACGGAGTGACTCGCGGATCATGTTGGCGAGAGATTCTTGATCTAGATCACTGGACTCAGGTTTGACGGCTTCATCAGTGTTTTCGAGACCAGTGAGGGTACGGGTTGCTAGTCTGGTGAGGATGGTGATCCAGGCGTCTCTGTCGAATGCGCTAGCCGCCAGCCTGTTAAGGCCGCCTTTTGTCTTCTTGATTTTCTCTTCCAAAGTTTGCATCACACCAAATACTCTCAGGACTGTTCCTTGTCCAACCTCAGTGGCTTGGAGGTGTGTTAATGGTGGGGGCTGGGGTAAAGTGAAGTGTCCCAATGCCATGTCTGGAGCATTCACCTTCTCCGGATCGGGAGAAATAATATCGAGCTTGTTCAAAATCTGCTCTTCAGTTTCTGCGGTCGAAAAATCTGGTTCGTAGTCATCATCATCCTCGTCCACACCTAGAGGTGCTGTCTCGGGGTTCAGAAGTTCTGGCTGTGAAGCACCTAGTGATTTATATCTTTGCCGTACGCCCTAATTAAAGTTAGCAATGGACGCATGGAGCCATTTAAATTTGCATGCC
>Ga0302325_10021605_pt1 | contig 13473 bp, 13 predicted proteins | sample Palsa_T0_2_FD_201948 | JGI IMG/M metagenome (GOLD analysis project Ga0302325, IMG submission 201948) | Peat permafrost microbial communities from Stordalen Mire near Abisko, Sweden - Palsa_T0_2 | ecosystem: Environmental > Terrestrial > Soil > Palsa > Peat permafrost | place: Sweden: Abisko... | reverse complement strand
TGCCATACCAACCACCCCGAACCACCCTCGATCCGGCGTGCTCCGGGATCGGACACTCGGGAATCTCCATCGTCCGGCGACGTTATCCCTGCAACCGGACGTATCCACTCAAATCGAGTAAGGACATACGTTCGCGTGACGAGCGAAGGCAGCCCATACGCACGATTTCGCCGGGCGCTTGATACCGGGAACGAACTGCTCGTGCTCAGCGCGGCGCGTGAGCTGCCGCAGGTCACGCTCGAGGACGCGCTGCGGATCTGCCTGGTGCTGCGCGATGGTGACGCGGCGCGCTATGACCGGGCGGCCGTCCGATGGCTCGGCCGCTTCGCGCTCGAGGCGAGGGCGGCGACGATCGCGGACCTGCGTGCCGCGGCCGCGGCGCTCGCGGCGCTGCCGACCGCGACGACCGACGCGATGGAGCGGCTGCAACGGCTGTGCGTGGCGTGCGGCGTGAGTTGACCGCCCCCGGCGTGAGCTGACGGCCGCGTCCCGTGCGCCACCCCGGTGGGCGGTGAGCCGTCAGCGCTCCGCGAGCGACCCGTCGACCACTCGCTCCAGCCAGCGGGAGAACAGCGACCGCGCGAGCGCGATCGAGCTCCGCTCGTGCTGACCGATCGCGTCGGTGAGCCGCGGCAGGCCGTCGTCGCCCAGCAGCACGCGCAGGCTCTCTGCGTAGGCGGGGACGTCGCCCCACTCGGTCGCCAGCCCGACGCCGACCTCGAGGTGGAACTGCACCGCGTACGCCCGCTCGAACACGAACGCCTGCTGCTTGTAGGCGTCCGAGCCGGCCAGTCGTATCGCGCCCTCCGGAAGCTCCCAGGTGTCGGCGTGCCACTGCAACGCATGAAACGTCCGAGGTGCGTCGGCGAACACCGGGTCGCGACGTGCCTGCTCGGTCAGCGACACCGGCAGCACCCCGACCTCGGCCCGCGGCCCCGGATATACCCGCGCGCCGAGACTCGACGCGAGCAGCTGTGCGCCGAGGCACACGCCCCAATAGGGGGTCCCGCCGCGTACCGCCTCGGCGATCAGCGCCTTCTCGGCCGTCAGCCACGGCAGCCGCTCGTCCTCGTAGGCGCCCATCGGCCCGCCCATCGCGACGATCCCGGCGAACTCACGCCAGTCGGGCAGGGGCTCGCCCTCGTCGACCTCGACCCTGTGCAGCGCGATCCCGCGCGCCACCAGCTCGTCCTCGTACGCGGCCGGCGGCTCGCAGGCGATGTGCTGCAGCGCCAGCAGCGGCGCGGTCATCGCCTCAATCGAGCCATCGCCGACCGCTCAGGGGTTCTGCTGTGGGGTCGGTCCGACCAGGTGCGGCGGCGCGCCCTGGCCGACGACGAGATCGACCAGCCCCGACACGTAGCGCCCGCCCTTGACATCGCCGTCGACGACCAGGCGTGGCTCGGACAGCGGCGACCCGTTCTCGTTGAGCGAGATCTGCAGATACTTTCCGCCGACCCACTGCTCGGCCGGGGTGACGACCGCGACGTAGCCGTCGTCGCCGACTCCCGCCACCCAGGTGCCGAGCCCGAGCGGTACGTGCGCGGCGCGCAGCACCTCGTCGAGCGACGGCCCGATCTCGGTCACGTTCGTGGTCGTCGTTCCGGCCAGGAAGCTGGCCTGCAGCGTCTCGGGCGGCAGCGCCGCGAGCTGCGCGGCGCTCAGCGTCGTCGTGCGCGTGCCGTGCTCGACGGTCAGCGTGCCGGGCGTGAAGCCGGCGGTCGGGGTCGGGCTCTGGACGCGGACCGTGATCGTCGAGACCGCCGGGACGTCACGGATCGGCTGATCGTCGCCGGGCACGAGCAGCGTCGGCGCGGGCAACCTGTGGCTGCCGACGGCCAGCGCGAGGTAGGCGGGGTGGTTGCCGAAGCTCGGGTCGAGCTCGCCTTCGGCGAACGTGACCGGCGCTCCGAAGCCGCCGGTGACCGACACCGTGACTCGCAGCAGGCCGTTCTTGATCGTCGGGTCGACGGTCGGCTGTGCGATCGCCACGAGGCTCTCGAGCGGCACGCCGGTCGCGGTCACCGAACCGCCGGCGCCGGGGGAGCTGAGCGTGAACGTCGTCTGCGGCATCGCCGCCAGCTGGGCATATGAGTAGGTGGCCGGCGTGGCGACCGCGCCGTTGACCGAGACCGAGCCCGGGCATGCGACGATGGAGGGCGCGTTGGTGAGCGCGGGCGGACAGATGCAGCGGCTCGCGAGGTTCGCGCGGAGCGCCGCGACCTGGCAGGGACAGATCGCCGGGGCGCGGAGCGCCGCGACGGGGCAGGCGCAGATCGCCGGGCGTGAGCCCGGCCGTGCGGCCGGGGGTGAGCCCGGCCGGGCGGCCGGGGGTGAGCCCGGCCGTGTGCCGGGGGAGCGGATCGGTCCGATCGGGCATGGGCAGAGCGGGCGGATCGTGCGCCGCACGCTCGACAACGGGCAGGCAATCGGCGCACAGCGACCAGCCCGATGTGGCCCCGCGGCGGCTGGGCAGGAGCCGGGATGTGCGGCCGCGCGGGCGGGGCCCGACGCGAGCGCGGAGGTCACTCCCAGCAGGGCGACCGCCAACGCTGCGGTCAACGTCAGCAACGATCTCCTCAACCTCATCGAGCCTCTCTCTCCGATCGGGCCGGCCGCGAAGCCAAGACTAGCCGGATGGCGGGATCCGTCGATCCGATCGCCCGCTATCGCCGGTGCGCGAGCAGCCAGTCCAGCACCTCGCCGGCGTGGCGATCGGGCGGGAACACGGGGTAGAAGACGTGCTCGATTCGCGCGTCGGAGATGATCATCGTCAGCCGCCGATAGAGCGTCATGCCGGCGGTCTCGAATGTCGGCAGCGTCAGCAGTCCGGCCAGCTCCAGCGACTCGTCGGACAGGATCGGGAACGGGAGCGCGAGCCGCCGCGCCATCTCGGTCTGGTACTCGCTGCTCTGGCTCGAGAGGCCGAACACCGTCGGCGCGCCGGCCTCTGCCAGCTCCGCGTGATGATCACGAAAGCCGCATGACTCCGGCGTGCAGCCGCGCGCGCCCGGGATGTCGTTCCATCCGTCGGGCAGCGGCGATCCGGGCTCGCCGGTCATCGGGTAGAGGTACAGCACCGTGCGGCCTGGGCGCGACGCGTTCAGCTCGACCCGTGTCCCATCGGTCGCGGGCAGCGTCAGGGCCGGCATCGCGGTGCCGGGCAGGTGGTCGGCCGCGCCGTCGTCGATCGGGGCGGGCAGGTCGTCGGGCAACGTCGTGTAGTCGGTGCTCACCGGTGCTCTCCTGAGTCGTTCGTCGTATGTGCGATAAGGGCCACGTAGCTCACGGATCTGCGCGCAACGCCAGAATCCGGGCGACCGAGGCCTGGGTGGCGGACCTTGAGACCGTGCCGGTCGAGATCGCGTGTGCGAGCGCCTGCACGACTGAGATCCCCTGCACGCCCGAGCCCGGCTGGCTGCAGAGGATCAGGTCGGCGCCGGCGTTGGCGGCCAGCACCGCGCGGTTGCCGAGGCTCCCGTAGCCGCTCAGCGCGCCGGCGTCGATCGAGTCGGTGATCGTGACCCCGTCGAACCCGAGCCGGCCGCGCAACTCGCCCTCGATCACCTTCGACGACAGGCCGGCCGGGCGAGCGCGGTCAAGCGCGGGGTACACCGCCCACGAGGTCATCACGAGCTTGGTGCCGGCGGCGATCGCCGAGCGGAACGGAAGCTCGTCGATCGAGCGCAGCTGCGACAGCGGCACGTTCAGCGTGACCGGCCGCACGTCGGTGTTCTGGGAGGCGGTCGCCGCGCCGAGCCCCGGGAAGTGCTTGACGGTGGCCGCCACGCCGGTTCGCTGCTGCGCCTCCACGAACGACGATCCGAGCCGCGCCACCGTGGCCGGATCGCTGGAATAGGAGCGCTGGAACTGGTCGTCGAAGTCGCCCGCTGTGCGGTACACGTCGAGGACCGGCGCGAGGTTGACGTTCATTCCGACCGACGCCAACAGGTGCCCGGCGCCCGTGCCCGCCTGCGCGGCCGCGGCGGTGGCGTCGCGCTGCTCGCCGATCTGCTTCTCAGACAGCGCCGGCGCGCCCGGCAGGCGGCGGACCTCGCCTCCCTCCTGGTCGGTCATCAGCAGCAGCGGCAGGCGCGCCGGACTGGCCTTGGCGGCCGTCTGCAGCTTCGCGATGACGCCGTGGATCTGGCTGAGGCTCGAGATGTTCGAGCCGAAGAAGATCACCCCGCCGACCTCGCCCGCGCGGATCTGCGCCAGCAGCGACGCGGGCGCCTGGAGTCCGGCGTATGAGTAGATCACGCGCGCGCCCGCCAGCTGGGTGACCGACAGCTTCGGCGGCGACGGCGAGGGCGAGGCACCGCCGTCGCCTGCAGTGGTCGTCGTCGGCGATACGTCCGCGCCGGCCCCCACGCTGACTCTCGAGGTCGCGCTCGCCCCACCGCAGGCGGCCAACCAGGCCGACGCGAACGTCGCCAGGAACAGCAGCCGGAGTAACGCGCGACGGCGCGGGCTGGGCGCATGCGGATGTTCGCTCATCGCAATCTGAGGCTACGTCAACGCTCACACGACGGTTCCGGCAACAGACGGGAGCTGGTGTCGGCGAGTGCCGGGCGGGCCGGGATCGCTCCCGGCGGCTCGCCGATCGTCGGCGGGAGTTTTTTGCACCCCTGAGGTGCATAACGTTCCCGGCGTCCGTTCGGGTGGGCACGCGGCGGCGCTGCGGTTGCCGGCGGTAGCGTGTGTGTACACGGTGTCCGAGCACGCAACGCTGATCCGCGAGCCGCTGCAATGTTCCTGGACCGCCGCCGAGGCGATCCGGGCGATCGCCGGCGAGCTGCTGCCGTTCGCGCTGACCGGAGCCTGGGCAGGCGGCGGCGCGGTGATTGGATCGGACCCACTGGAGGTCGTGCAGCCGGCGGACCTGGGCGACGGCGATCCGTTCGCGGTGCTCGACCGGCTGCCCGACGTGATCGACGGCGCCGCGGCGCCGAGTACGGCCGTCGGCGGCGGATGGTTCGGTTGGCTGGGCTACCGGCTCGCGGCGGCGGTCGAGCGGGTACCGCTCTCGTCGCTGCGGCCGGTGCCGATGCCGGAGCTGCATCTGGCCTACTACGACAACGTGCTCCGCCTTGATCCCGACGGGCGATGGTGGTTCGAGGCGCTGTCGACCGAGGCTCGCCGCGACGAGCTGCGCGCGCGTCTGCGCCTCCTGCGCCGGCGGCTCTCGGGCCCCGCGCCCGCCGCGCCCGACGCCGCACCACGGCCGTTCCTGATCGACGCGCGTGCCGCGGCCCAACATGTCGACGCGGTCGCCGAGTGCCGGCGGCGGATCGCGGCCGGGGAGATCTTCCAGGCCAACCTCTGCCTGCGCCTGGACTCGGCCTGGAACGCGGGTGCGGCCCGGCTGTCGGCGACTGCGCTTGAGCGGATCACGCCCCCGCACGCGGCGATGTTCGACACCCCGGACGGCTCGCTCGCGTCGCTGTCGCCAGAGTTGTTCCTGCGGCGCCGCGGCGACCGGGTCGTGACCGCGCCGATCAAGGGGACGATGAAGCGGATTGGGTATCCGGTCGCCGACGCGGCAGCGCTTGAGCGGTTGCGCGGCTCGGCCAAGGATGCGGCCGAGCACGTGATGATCGTCGACCTGATGCGCAACGACATCGGCCGCGTGTGCGAGTACGGGACGATCACCGCGCCGCGGCTACCGACCGCAGAGGCGCACCCCGGTCTCTGGCACCTGGTCTCACGTGTCAGCGGGACGCTGCGGCCGGGCACGCCCAACGCCGCGCTGCTGCGGGCGACGTTCCCACCGGGATCGGTGACCGGGGCGCCGAAGGTGCAGTCGCTGCGGGTGATCGCCGAGCTGGAGCGAACCGCCCGTGAGGTCTACACCGGAGCGATCGGGTACTGCAGCCCGATCGCCGGCCTGGAGCTGAACGTCGCGATCCGGACGCTGGAGCTGCGTGACGGCCGGCTGTGGATCGGGGCCGGCGGCGGGATCGTCGCCGACTCGGACCCGCACGCGGAGCTCGCGGAGGCGATCGCCAAGGCGCGGCCGATCGCCGCGGCCGTCGGCGCGGACGTACGCGTCGGCGGCAGCGACCTCGCGGTCCGCGGCCGTCGCCACAGCATCGTCGCGGCATAAATGCCCGCTGCCGACCGCTCGCTCGGCGTCTTTGAGACGCTGCTCGTGCGTGACGGCGCCGTGCAAGCGCTCGGCGCGCATCTCGGCCGGCTGGGGCGCTCGACGGCGTCGCTCTACGGGCTGGCGCCGCCCGCCGACCTGGACGCGCCGATCCGGCAGCGGGCCGCCGCGCTCGGGCCAGGCGAGCACCGGCTGCGTGTCGACGCGCGTCCCTCCGACGGCGCGTTGCATGTGGCGTTCCAGACCGCCTCCGTGGCCCCCCGCCCGGCGTTGTTCAAGCTGCGGCCGCTGACGCTCGCCGGCGGTTACGGCGCGCACAAGCTCGCCGACCGTGGACCGCTGGCGGGCTCGAGCTCCGCGTCGGGCGAGCAGGTGGCGCTGCTCGTCGATTCCGACGCGACGGTGCTCGAAGCCGCGTGGGCAAACGTCTGGCTGCTGGAGGGTGAGCGACTGGTCACGCCGCCGCTCGACGGCCGGATCCTGCCGGGTGTGACGCGCGCGCGGGTGATCGCGCAGGCGGCGTCGGTCGGGCTGACGGTCGCGCAGGAGCCGATCACGATGACCCGAGCTCGCGCCGTGGCCCGGGCCGGGGGCGGTCAGCCGATGCTCACCTCATCGCTGCAGCTGGCCGCCGCGGCTGCGTTCGAGGACGGCCCCGGGCCGAGTTCCGATGCGATCGAGACGATCGACCGGATCCGCGCTGTACTGCTGGCGACCGACTGGGAGTAGGTGGGGCGGAGCGGCCGGAAGGGGATGGCCACTCCGGCGGGCGGGCCAGAAGGGAACGGACTCGACCGGTCAGCTTGAGGCCTTGGCGGGCGTGTCGAACACGCTGCCGAACTCCGTTCGGAGCGGGCCCTTGGAGATCTTGCCGGTGGGCGTCTTGGGCAGCTCGTCGCGAAGCTCGATCTTCGCGGGCAACTTGTACTTCGCCAGCCGCTGCGCGACGAACGCCGACAGCTCCTCGGTGTCCAGCTCGTAGCCGGGCACGGGCGCGACGACGGCCAGCACCTCCTCGCCGCGGATCTCGTGCGGTAGCCCGATCACGGCCACCTCCTGCACGCCTTCGTGCTCGTAGATCACCTCCTCGATCTCCCGCGGATAGATGTTCTCGCCGCCGCGGATGATCATGTCCTTGGTGCGGTCGACGATGAAGTAGTAGCCGTCGTCGTCGACGTAGCCGATGTCGCCGGTGTGCAGCCAGCCGTGCCGGATCGAGTCGGCGGTGGCGGTTTCGTTGTACAGGTAGCCCGGCATCACATTCGGCCCGTGGATGACGATCTCGCCGTACTCACCGTTGGCGACCGGCGATCCATCCTCGCCGATGATCTTCATCGGCTGACCGCGGACCGGCAGGCCGATCGACCCGACCTTGCGCGCGCCGTAGAACGGGTTGATCGAGGAGATACAGCCGGTCTCGGTCAACCCGTAGCCCTCGAGGATCCGGATCCCGAACTTGGTCTCAAACGCCTGCAGCAGGTCGACCGACAGCGGCGCCGCGCCGCAGATGATGTAGCGCAGCGGGTTCTCGGGCCCGGGCGCGTTGGGCGCGTTCAGCACCGCCGCCAGGATCGTCGGCACGGCCGAGATCGTCGCCGGCTGCAGCTCCTCGACGGTCTCCCAGAACTTCGAGGCCGAGAACCGATCCCACATCACCACCTCGCAGCGGATCATCATCGGGATCAGGCAGGTCATGACCTGGGCGTTGGCGTGGAACAGCGGCAGCAGCATCCCGACGCGGTCGCCGGTCCCCAGCGGCACCAGCTCGGCGCCCTGGGTCGCGTTGACCAGCAGGTTGCGATGGGTGAGCATCGCGCCCTTGGGCTTACCGGTCGTCCCCGACGTGTAGAGGATCGAGGCCAGGTCGTCGAGCCCCCGTGACGAAAACGGCACCGGCTGGCCGGCGCCGCGCTCCGCGATCGCCGACAACGACAGGTCGCCGGCGCCGCAGTCGTCGATGCAGATCACGTGACCAACGCCGAGTTCGCCGCGGACGGGCTCCAGCACGCCGACCCCGCGTTCATCGGTCACGACCGCGACCGCACGCGAGTGATCGAGCACGTACGCGGCCTCGGGACCGACGTACGCGGGGTTGACGGGACCGAGGACCCCGCCCGCCTTCAGGATCGCCCACCATGCCTCCAGGAACTCCAGGCAGTTGGGCAGGAACACCGACACGACGTCGCCGTCGCAGATGCCGAGGTCGGCGAGGCCGGCCGCCAGCTCGTCGGTGCGCGCGTCGAACTCGCCGTAGGTCATCGCCCGATCCTTGAAACGGACGAACGGACGGTCGGGCTCGGCATGCGCCCGAACGCGCAGGAGGTCCGGCAGGGTGGTGAAGGCGGGGTCAGCTTGCATGCGAGGCGCTCCTAGACCAGGTGCGCCAGCGCGCCGCCGTCGACCAGGTAGGCCGCGCCCGACGAGAACCGCGAGCGGTCGGACGCCAGGAACAGCACCACGCCGGTGACGTCCTCGGGTTCGCCGAGCCGTCCCTGCACGTGCGCGATGTACTCGTCGAACGTCACCGGCAGGATCGCCTCGAGCGCGTCTCGGTTGGCCGAGACCATGTCGGTGTTGATCCAGCCGGGGCAGACCGCGTTGACGCGGACGCCCGCATCACGCATCTCGATCGCGGCGGTCTTCGAGAGCGACACCACGCCGGCCTTCGCGGCCCCGTAGTGGCCGGTCGCCGGAGAGCCGCCGAACGCCTTGATCGAGGCGATGTTGACGATCGAGCCGCCGCCGCCCTGCGCCATCGCCAGCGCGCCGTGCTTGGTACAGAGGAACACGCCGTCGAGGTCGACGGCCAGCACCCTGCGCCACTCCTGCAGCGTCATCGTCACCAGCGGCGCGACCGACGCGATGCCCGCGCAGGTGACGAGCACATCGAGCTTGCCATGCCTGGAGAGGGCATCGGCGATCAGCTTCTGGACCTGTGCCTCGTCTGAGACGTCGCACGCGACCCCGTCGCCGGAGACGTGCTGGCCCGCGGTGTGGGCGGACGCCTCGTCGATGTCGGCGCACACGACCGTCGCGCCCTCGCCTGCCAGCTTCTTGGCGATCGCCAGGCCGATGCCTTTGCCGGCACCGGTGACGATCGCTGTCTTTCCGCTCAGTTCGCCGCTCATAGCACGCTCGCAGTCAGGGCGTTGTCAAGGATGTAATAGGCGCCGTTGACCCACTTGGCATCGTCGGAGGCCAGGAAGGCGACGGTCTCGGCGACCTCCTCGGGGGTGCCGAGACGGCCCTGGGCCTGCGCGGCCAGGTCGTCGAACACTGCGCCGGTCGCCGCCTCGAACGGGGCGACGAGCCGCTCCACCATCTCGGTGTCGATGAACGCGGGGCAGACCGCGTTGACGCGGATGCCCGCCTCGCGCAGTTCGGTCGCTGCCGTCTGCGTCAGCCGGATCACCGCCGCCTTGCTCGCGCAGTAGGCGCCGAGCAGGGGCACGCCGCCGAGGCCCGCGACCGAGGACATGTTGATGATGCAGCCCTGCGTGGCGGCCAGCGCCGGGACCGCATACTTGATCCCGTAGAAGACGCCGTTGACGTTGATCCGCATCAGCCGATCGAACTCCTCGTCGGTGATCTCGGGCAGCGGCTTGCCGATCTCGATCCCGGCGTTGTTGACGATCACGTCCATGCCGCCCAAGCGGTCGGTCACCGCGGCGATCGCGGACTGCACGTCGGCCGACTTGGTCACGTCGCAGTGGACCGCGAACGCGTCGCCGCCGATCGTGGCGGCCGCCTCATTTGCGGGCGCGTCATCGAGGTCGGCGAGCGCGACCTTGGCGCCGTATTCGGCGAACTTGGTCGCGATCGCGAGCCCGAGCCCGCGGCCGGCGCCCGTCACGAGCGCTCTCTTGCCTTCAAGTTGCATATCTGGTTTCTCTCCTGGTCGATCAGTCGATGTGGCCGGTGACCCGCGGTGCGGACACGAGACCGAAGTGCTTGAGCACGCCCAGCAGCGCCCGGTGGCCGAACGCCTGGCACGCGGAGCCCATGCCGACGACCGCGGGCTTGCCGATCGTCAGGTGGTGGGCGGCATAGGCCTGCAGCAGGCCGGTCTGCTTGTAGTTCGAGGCGCCGCGCAGGATCACGTGCACGTTGCCCAACGGGCCCGACGCGTGGACGGACTCCAGCGAGATGTTGACCCGCTGGTTCTCACGCGGAGGCATCTCGCTCTGGACGCTGCGGGCGGTCTGCACGAGGAACTTCAGCTTCTCGTCGTGCGGCATATCCTTGGCCTGCTCGAGCGCGGCGGCGACGATCGCCGGCACGCCCTGCATCAGGGCCCGGTCGAACAGGCCGCCGAGTACGCGGACGTTGGCCACGCGTGGGTCACGCTTGAACCAGACCGGATGCGAGGTGCCGCCCCACGGCAACGCCAGCATGGTCTGGTGCACGCCCGGGACCGACAGGTCATAGATTCCGCCGTCGGCGGGCCACTCGACGTACTGGTTTCCCTCCAGGTAGTAGGCCTTGGCCTGGGCGGCGTTGACGAGGATGGTCTCGGTCGAGGCGACCGTCGGTGAGCCCTTCCAGAAGACGGCGACGTCGAGCGTGTCGAGGCCAGGCGTCTCGAGCGCGATGTTCGCCGCGATCTCGCCGGTCGTGTACATCTGCGCGATCCCGGGCGTCAGGAGCCGGTCGATCTCCGCGAACTTCTCTCCGTACTCCTCGTCGCAGCGGATCATCCAGTCCTGCTCGCCGTTGGTGTCGGTGTAGTGACAACCGGAGTTGATGCAGGCCTGCACGACCGCGTCGCCGTAGACGGCGAACGGCCCGACCGTGTTGCAGACCACCTTGGCGCCGCGGAACAGCTCGGTCAGCGCGTCGACCGAGTGCTCGACCTCGCGGATCTCGTAGTCGGCGGTCTCCATCCCCGGGATGTGATCGAGCGCGTCCTGCATCCGCTCGGCGTTGCGGCCGGCCGCGATGAACGGCAGGTTGTACTCACGTAGGTACTCCGCCACGAGGCGGCCCGTGTACCCGCTGATCCCGTAGACGACGACGGGCTTTGCGTTGCTCACTAAGCTCCCCTTCCTGTTCGATACCCCCGCTGACTGCGGGATTCGGGGCCTTTCGTCGATGCCGACCCGGACAGCCGCCGACGCGTCCGCGAGCGACGCTCGCCGACCGTGCCAACGCTCACCTTCATGGCTCGTCAACCCTCGAAACCGACCGTACCAGCGGCGGTGCCGCCGCGCTCGTTATCTCCTCATAAAGCTCGTTGTGTCTGCCTACCAACGAACGTCCGAGGCGGTCGGTTCAGCCGGAGCGCAGCAACGTGAGCACTGCCAGCACCCGTCGGTGATCGAGCGGCTCGGCGTTCAGGCCGAGCTTTCCGAAGATCCTGCCGACGTGCTTCTCCACGGCCGTCTGGGTCACGCCCAGCCCCTCGGCGATCCCGAGGTTCGACTTGCCCTCGGCCATCAGCGCCAGCACCTGGCGCTCGCGCGCGGTCAGCGCCGCCAGCGGGTCCGCCCGTCGCCGTCGCCCGACCATCAGCGCGACGATCTCAGGATCGAGCGCGGAGCCGCCGCCCGCCACGCGGCGCACGGCGTCGGCGAACGAGCCCAGGTCCGCGATCCGGTCCTTGAGCAGGTAGCCGACGCCGCGGGCGTCATCGCCGATCAGGTCCATCGCATAGGCCTCCTCGCGGAACTGCGAGAGCACGAGCACGCCGACCTCCGGATGCTCACGCCGGATCGCGATCGCCGCGCGGATGCCGTCGTCGGTGTGATCGGGCGGCATCTGCACATCGACGATCGCCACGTCGGGCGCCAGCGCGCCGACCTTGCGCAGCAGGTCGGGTGCGTCGCTCGCCACGCCGATCACCTCGAAGCCGGCATCGGCCAGCAGCCGGCTCAGGCCCTCTCGCAGCAGCAGCTCGTCTTCGGCGATCAGCACACGGAGCAGCTCCACCCACCGAACCCTATGGGCCGCCGGTCGTGCCGCGCTCGAGCTGACGTGGCGCGCCGCGAACTAAAGCGATGCGCGACCGGCTGGTGGTCGTATCACAACTTGCCGGGTAGGATTACTTGACTTAAGATGACGCTATCGCTCTCGCCGCTGACTGACGCGGACGCGCTCGCGGCTGTGCTGGACGATCCGGCCCTGCGGCTATTCGATGCGACCGTCAACCTGGTGCGGCCTCCCGAGGGTGGCCCGTACACGGTGCAGAGCGGACTCGCGGAGTACGAGCGAGAGCACATCCCCGGTGCCGGGTTCGCCGACATCCCCGGGGCGCTGTCGGATCCCGACTCGCCGTTCCCGTTCACGTTGCCCAGCGCCGAGCGGTTCGCGGCGGCCGCAGGCCGGCTCGGGATCGGCGCCGGCACCCACGTGGTTGTCTACGCGCAGGACAGCCCGATGTGGGCGACGCGACTCTGGTGGCAGCTGCGGTACTTCGGGTTCGACGCGGTCAGCGTGCTCGACGGCGGACTGCCTGCCTGGAAGGCGTCAGGCCGGGCGCTGAGCGATGCGGCTGCCGGATACCCGCCGGCGACGTTCGTCGCGCGACCGCGACCGGAGTGGGTGGCCGGGCGCGCCGAGATCGAGCGGATCGTCGAGGCGGGGGGCGCCGCGGCGTGCCTGGTCAACGCGCTCTCCCCGCCCGTGTTCCGCGGCGAGGGGCCGAGTTCCTACAGCCGCCCGGGCCGCATCCCAGGCAGCGTCAACGCGCCGTGGACCGCGCTGATCGACCCGGACACGAACCGGTTCCGATCGGCGCCGGAGCTGCGGCACGCGCTCGAGCTGGCCGGTGCACTCGGCGAGCGCCCGGTGATCGCGTACTGCGGCGGCGGGATCTCGGCCACCGTCGATCTGCTCGCGCTCTCGCTCGTCGGTCGTGACGATGCCCGCCTGTACGACGGCTCGCTCACCGAGTGGACGCGGGATTCCGCGCTCCCGCTCGAGGTCGGCTGACCCAGCCGCGTCCACCGGCCACTCGGCGGGATGCGCCCGGGGGTATGGCTAGCCGGACATCGTCCGTCCGGCCGGTCGCCACGGTCGAGCCGCGGGCATCCCTCAAAAACATGCGCGTTGGTGCTTTGCTGTTGCGTATGGACAAGACACCCCGCTCACTGTTGGTATTGCGCTACGGGATCGGCGGCGCGATGGTGCTGGCCGGGATCGTCCTGCTGATCACCAACTCGGGCGGCTTCGGCGTCGACGGCTTCGCGCTCGGCGTCGGCGGCGGCCTGTCGCTCATCATGCTCAACTTCCTGTACCGGCTGGGGGTCTCCGGCGACCGCGAACGTGCGCAAGAGGAGGAGGCGCGGACGTACTTGGAGCGCCACGGCTATTGGCCCGACGAGGCCGCCGACCGCCGACCGCTGGTCGTTCGGTCGTCCGGTCGTCCG
>Ga0302325_10021604_pt1 | contig 13474 bp, 15 predicted proteins | sample Palsa_T0_2_FD_201948 | JGI IMG/M metagenome (GOLD analysis project Ga0302325, IMG submission 201948) | Peat permafrost microbial communities from Stordalen Mire near Abisko, Sweden - Palsa_T0_2 | ecosystem: Environmental > Terrestrial > Soil > Palsa > Peat permafrost | place: Sweden: Abisko... | reverse complement strand
ACGACCGTCGACCGGCAGTGCGGGTCGAGCCAGCAGGCGGCCCACTTCGCCGCCCAGGGCGTGATCGCCGGCGCCTACGACATCGCCATCGCCTGCGGGGTGGAGTCGATGAGCCGGGTGCCGATCGGGTCGTCGCGGGCGGGCCGCAACCCGGTCGAGCCGCTGGCCGACCGCTACCCCGAGGGCCTGGCCAACCAGGGGATCGGTGCCGAGCTGATCGCCGCCCGGTGGAAGCTCGACCGCGAGGCGCTCGACGCCTACTCGGCCCGCTCCCACCAGCGCGCCGCCGCGACCGCCGCCAGCGGCGGCTTCGACCACGAGATCATCGGCGTCCGGCTGCCCGACGGCGGCACCCACACCGTCGACGAGACCGTGCGGCCAAGCACCACCGCCGAGGGCCTGGCCGGCCTGAAGCCGGCCTACTACACCGACGCCTACGCCGCCCGCTTCCCCGAGATCACCTGGCAGGTCACCCCCGGAAGCTCCTCGCCGCTGACCGACGGCGCCTCGGCCGCGCTGATCATGAGCGCGCAGAAGGCGGCCGAGCTCGGCCTGCGGCCGCGGGCCCGGTTCCACTCCTTCGCGGTCTCCGGCAGCGACCCGCTGCTGATGCTGACCGGGGTCATCCCGGCGACCGAGAAGGTGCTGCGGCGCAGCGGGCTGTCCATCGACGCGATCGACGCCTACGAGGTCAACGAGGCGTTCGCGCCGGTCCCGCTGGCCTGGGCGCAGGAATTCGGCGCCGACCAAGACAAGCTCAACCCGCGCGGCGGCGCCATCGCCCTCGGCCACCCGCTCGGCGGGTCCGGCACCAAGCTGATGGCCACGCTGCTGAACTACCTCGAGGCGACTGGCGGCCGCTACGGCCTGCAGACCATGTGCGAGGGCGGCGGGATGGCCAACGCCACGATCATCGAGCGGCTCTGACCGGGCAGGTCAAACCCAAAGCCAACCACAACAGCGGTATCGAACGGTCCCGGCTGACTCTAGTACCGGCAACCGGGTCGCGGGAGCCAGGCAAAAGTGTCGGCCCGGCTGAACCAGATCGGAGGCCCATGGCACCGGTACGCGGACTCGAGCCGGGGAAGCGGGCGGCGCTCGTCGTCAACGAGCTGCAGAACGCCATCGCCAACCCGGCCCACGTCGACACCCCGCTCGCCGCCCAGGTGACCGCGCGCGGCATCGTCGCCAGGATCAACGTCCTGGCGGCGGCGTTCCGCGCGGCGGGCGGGCCGGTGATCTACTGCACGATCGCCGCCCGGACCCCGGACTGGGACGGCTACCTGGTCAACTGCGCCCTCGCGGCCAGGATCAAGCGGACCGGCAAGCTGGTGCTCGGCACCGCCGGCGGCGCCCTCCACGACGACCTCGTGGTCGGGCCGTCCGACGTCGTCAGCAACCGGTCGCACGGCATGGCCCCGTTCACCGGCACCACCCTGGACGCCACCCTGCGCGGCTACGGCATCGACACGGTCGTGCTCACCGGCGTCTCCACCAACATCGCCCTCCCCGGCGCGGCGACCGAGGCGGTCGCGCTCGGCTACAGCGTCGTGCTGGTCGAGGACTGCACGGCCGGCGCCACCCCGGAAACCCACCGGATGCAGATCACCGAGCACCTCCCCCTGCTAGCGACCATCACCACCGCAGAATCGGTAATCGCCTCCCTGCGCCCAGCCCCCCAATGGGCATAATGATATATTTAGTGATACGATTACTGGCAAGCTAGAGCCGGGAGGGCGCATGAGGGCAGCACGCTGCGAACAGTACGGCGGCCCGGACAACGTCGTCATCCGCGACATCCCCAGCCCGGAGGTCACCCCCGGTCACGTCCTGGTCGACGTGGCCGCGGCGGCGGTGAACTACCCGGACCTGCTCTTCATCGCCAACAGCTACCAGGTGCCCGCCCCGCTCCCGTTCACGCCCGGCAGCGAGTTCGCCGGCCGGGTGGCGGCCGTGGGCGAAGGGGTGACCGTGGTCTCGCCCGGAGACCTGGTCTACGGCTCGACCTTCACCGGCGCGATGGCCGAGCAGGTGCTGGTGCCGGCCCGTGCGGTCGCCCCGGTCCCGCCGGGCATGGCGCTGACCGAGGCGGCCGGGTTCCGGGTGACGTACCTGACCGCCTACCACGCGCTGGTCACCGCGGGCGGCCTGCAGCCGGGGCAGTGGGTGGTGGTCCTCGGCGCGGCCGGCGGCGTCGGCACCGCGACGGTCGACGTGGCGGTCCGGCTGGGCGCCCGGGTGATCGCCGCCGCGTCCTCCCCGGAGCGGCTCAAGGTCTGCGCCGAGCTTGGCGCCGAGGCCGGCATCGACTACGTCCGCGAGGATCTCAAGCTGCGGATCAAGGAGATCACCGGCGACGGCGCCGACCTGGTGGTCGACCCGGTCGGCGACCGCTGGGCCGAGCCCGCGCTGCGGGCGATCCGGTGGGGCGGCCGGTTCGTGTCGGTCGGCTACGCCGGGGGAGAGATCCCCCGGATCCCGCTCAACATCGTCCTGCTCAAGAACATCACCGTCCGCGGTCTGGAGCTGCGCACGTGGGTCGAGCGGCTGCCGGAGGAGACCGAGCGCGCCCAGCAGGCGCTGACCGAGCTGGTGGCCGCCGGTCTGCGGCCCGCGGTGTCGGAAGTGCACGACCTGGCCGACGTCGCCGCCGCGCTGCAACGGGTCGCCGACCGGCGCCCGACCGGCAAAGTCGTGATCAGGGTGGCACCCTAACCCCGGCCGTGGCCGGACGTCGACAGCAGGCTGACCGCATCAGGAGGACACCATGGCAGAACCAGTAGTGGTCGAGCGGCGCGGCCACGTGCAGGTCATCACGATCAGCCGGCCGGAGGCGAGGAACGCCCTCGACGGCGCGGCCGCCCGGGCCCTGGCGGCGGCCGCCGACGAGCTCGATGCCGACGACGGCCTGCGGGTCGGGGTGCTGACCGGGGCGGGCGGCACGTTCTGCGCCGGGATGGACCTGAAGGCCTGGATGCGCGGCGATAAGCCGATGATTCCCGGCCGCGGCTTCGGCGGCATCACCATCACCCCGCCGCGCAAGCCGCTCATCGCCGCGGTGGAAGGCTACGCGCTGGCCGGCGGCTTCGAGCTGATGCTGGCGTGCGACCTGGTGGTGGCGGCCAACGGCAGCAAGTTCGGCGTCCCCGAGGTCAAGCGCGCGCTGGTGGCGGGGGGCGGCGCCGCCCTGCTGCTGCCCACGCGGATCCCGTTCGCGGCCGCGATGGAGCTGCTGCTGACCGGCGAGCAGATCACCGCCGCTCGGGCGGCCGAGCTCGGGCTGGTCAACCGGCTGGTCCCGGACGGCACCGCGCTCGACGGCGCGCTCGCGCTAGCCGAGCTGGTCGCGGCCAACGGGCCGCTGGCGGTGGCGGTCACCAAGCAGATCGCCCGGGCCCAGGCCGACTGGACGGTCGAGGAGGGCTGGCAGCGTCAGGAAGAGCTGTTCAGGCCGGTGTTCGACTCGGCCGACGCCCGCGAGGGCGCCACCGCCTTCGCGGAAAAGCGGCCGCCGGTCTGGCGCGGCGTTTAGGTGGATGAGAAGCTACCAGGTCCATCAGGTCAGGGAGGGCAGCGAATGGCTCTGAAGTTTCGTGCCGGTCAGCAACTGGTCAGCGCGGTCGACAGTACCGCCGTGATCGTCATCAAGGCGCCCGCGGCCGAGGGCACGGTCACCTGCGGCGGCGTCGCCATGGCGACCGCCGGCGAATCGGTCACCGCCGCCGAGCCCGATCCGGCGCTGCTGGGAGGCACCCAGATCGGCAAGCGCTACGTCGACGAGGCGGACACCATCCAGCTGCTGTGCACCAAGGCCGGCCAGGGCACGCTCGCGCTTGACGGCAGCCCGCTGCGGATTCAGGCCGCCAAGCCGCTGCCGGCCTCGGACTGAGCGGGGTCGTCCCGATGCGCCTGACGCTGCTGCTCGACATGGCCGCCGATGGTTTCGGCGATCGCGTCCTGGCCGGGCGCCGCTCCGGCGGGATCACCGCCGCCGAGCTCTCCCGGCGGTCGCACTCCGGGGCCGCGCTGGTGCGCGAGCGCGCGGCTGACGCCCTCGTCTACCTGGATGTCAACGGCCCGGCCTTCCCGGTCGCGCTGTTTGCCGCCGCCCGGGCGGCGGTGCCGCTGGTGCCGCTCAACTACCGGCTGGGGCAGCGGCAGCTCGACGAGCTGCTCGCCCGGCACCCGACGGCACTCGGGATCGGCCCCCCGGGGGCGCTCGCGCACTTCGAGCGGGCCGGATTGACCGCGATGACCTCCGACGACTGGCTGGAGCAGACCCGCGCCGACCGCGGCGAGATCACCGACGACGGCCAGGGCGACGACGAGAACCCGGTCGCCGTCGTCATCTACACCAGCGGCACCACCTCGGCCCCCAAGGGCGTGCTGCTGCGGCACGACAACCTGGTCTCCTACGTCATCGGCTCGGTCGAGTTCGCGGCGGCCGGCGAGACGGAGGCGGCGCTGGTCAGCGTTCCCCCGTATCACATCGCCGCCGTCGCCAACGTGATCACCAACCTCTACGCGGGCCGTCGCACCCTGGTACTTGAGGCCTTCACTCCCGGCGAGTGGCTCCGCACCGTTCGGGAGGAGGAGGTCAGCAGCGCCATGGTGGTGCCGACCATGCTGGCCAGGATCATCGACGGCGAGGACGACCGGTCGGTGCCCACCCTCCGGTCGCTGTCCTACGGCGGCGCCCCCATGCCCGCCGCGCTCATCGAACGGGCGCTGCGGGAGTGGACCGGGGTCGGCTTCGTCAACGCGTACGGGCTGACCGAGACCAGCTCGACCGTCGCCCTGCTCGGCCCGGAGGATCACCGGGCCGCCATCGAGTCGGCCGACCCGGCCGCGCGGGCCCGGCTGTCCTCCGTCGGCCGGCCGCTGCCGGGGATCGAACTGGAAATCCGCGGTGTCGGCGGCGAGGTCCTCGGCCCTGGCCAGCCCGGCCGGATCTGCGTCCGCGGCGCGCAGGTGTCGGCCGAGTACGCAGGCCTGGGCAGCGCGGTCGACGACCGGGGCTTCTTCGACACCAGGGATGACGGCTTCCTCGACGCCGACGGCTACCTGTTCGTCAGCGGCCGCACCGACGACACGATCATCCGCGGCGCCGAGAACATCGCGCCCGCCGAGATCGAGGACGTCCTGCTGAGGCACCCGGCCGTACTCGACGCGGTGGTGTTCGGCGTCCCCGACCAGGAATGGGGCCAGCGCATCGAAGCCGCCGTGGTCGCCCGCCCCGACGTCGCCGTCGACCCCGCCGACCTACGCGAATTCACCCTGCGGGCCCTGCGGTCGAGCAAGACCCCGGACCGCTTCTGGCTCCTCGAGGAGCTGCCGCGGACCGAGACCGGCAAGCTGCTGCGCCGCCTGGTGCCGGGCCTGATCCCGCCTGCCAAGACCGAATAGGACCCATTTCCACGAAGGTGGCGAAGTGAACGAGACTCACCTCCGGTATCTGGCCAGCCCGCAGTGGGCTACCACGTTGCGCGATGACCTGTTGCCGTGGGTGCTGGGTTCCTCGGACCTCGGTGACGACTGCCTGGAGGTCGGCCCCGGCCCGGGGGTCACCACCGACCTATTGCGAGCCCGGGCTAGCCGGCTGACCGCGGTCGAGCTCGACCCGGCGCTGGCCGAGACGCTGGCCGATCGCCTGGCCGGAACCAACGTGGAGGTGGTCAACGCCGACGCCATCGATATGCCCTTTGAGGCGGCCCGCTTCTCCGGCGCGGTCTGCCTCACCATGCTCCACCACGTGCCATCCGCCGCCCTCCAAGACCGCCTCCTGGCCGAGGTCGCCCGCGTCCTGCGCCCCGGGGCCACGCTCCTCGGCTCCGACAGCATCGAGGCCCCGGAGGTCCGGGCCGGACACGACGGCGATATTTTCGTCCCGGTCGACCCCGATCAGCTAGCCGTTCGCCTGGTAGCGGCGGGATTCGAACAGCCCGAGGTGGAGACGAAGGGAACACGCGTGCGTTTCGCCGCCAGCAAGCCCCGGACCTCGACCGGGCACGGTCGCCGGCGACCACCGACCGGATCATGAAGCTCGACCAGTGCGACGCCCCGGGTCGTCTGCGTCCTGCCTGGGAGGTGGGGTCGGTGCTACTTGAGGTGGACCTTCCTGACGAGTGGCCGCCGGGCCTGGGGCTTGCTGTCGCGGCGATGATCCGCCGGTCGCTCAGGGATGGCTTCCCGGTCGTCATCCCGATCCGGCGGGATGCCACGCCAGAAGAGCTTGAGGCGGCGCTCGGCGCCGCCACGAGGGTCATCCAGGAGGCGGGGCTGGCAGCCTAGGGCGCGCCCTGGCGACGGCGCCGGGCAGCCGGGCCGGGCAGGCCGGCCCGGTGCTGGCCGCCGCGCGCCGGATCGGCGAGGTCGAGCGGGACCAGGCGCGCAGGAGTGGCGACGAGCCCAGCTCCACTTGACCGGGACAGCGCGGCCGCCGCCGAGATAGCACCCGACGAGGCCGCAAGCGCGATATCGGCCATCGGCGTCAGCCGCTCCTGGCTGGCCGACCGGATCATCGCGCCCGGCTGGTACCACCTCTCGCTCGGCTTGCTGGCCGGCGGAGCGATCGCCGAGGCAGAGATGCACAGCTGGGTGCTGTTCGCTTGGTCGGTGGCCGGGTACACGGTCGGCTGCGGCGCGGTGATGTGGGTAAACCAGCGCCGTGTGGGCGTCGCGATGAATTACTTCGATGCCCGCACCCGAGCCGTCTTCGCCGGGCACGTCCTGACCCTGAGCGCGCTGATCGCGATCGCCTGCTGGCTCGACCTTGACCGCGGGACGCGTGGCGCGTTCCTCGCGGCAGGCGCGCTCGCCGTGCCGCTCACAGTCGCGTTCGGGCGCTGGACGGACCAACTGCTCCGAGCCCGCCTGCAGGCAGGCCGATGAGCAGCGCCCCCCGCTTCGACGAGATCGTCCACGCGCCGAACCGGCTCCAGATCTGCGCGATGCTCTCCGCAGTCGACTCCGCTGACTTCGCCACCGTGCGGGAGGGCCTGGGAGTGGCCGACTCGGTTCTGTCCAAGCACGTACGAGTCCTGCATGAAGCCGGCTACGTCGAAGTGCGCAAGGCGACCTGCGCATCGCGGGTGCGGACCAGCCTGTCGCTGACCGAGGCCGGGAGGGCAGCGTATGGCGGGCACGTCGCCGCCCTGCGGTCAATCGTCGGCAGCGAGGGCTTGCGCGACAGACCAGCCCGGCTTCGGTAAATGGCTGGCGTTACCCGAGTCTCAGCCGGACCGCCTCCAGAACGCCGGGCAGCAGGACCGGAAGCAACCGGAACCAGTCATCGAGGTCGCGCTCGTCCCGGTAGCGGAACCAGACGTCGTGATCGGGGCTGTAAGCCGTCGCTACCTGCCTTCCCTGCGCCAGGTACTCATCCCGCGCCCGGTCGTCGAGGACGCGGAGCACCTGCGCGGGCGCGGGCGGCAGCCTCCTGATGACCGCGTTCTGGACGGCTCGCACCCGCTCCCGTCCCTCGTCGTCCAGCAGCTCGCAAAACCGGAAACCCGGCCCGAGCACGCCCGCCCGGGGCTCGGCGCCGCGCCGGAACTCGATGATGAACCTTGACCCGTACCACCCAAACGCGTCCGGACTGCGGGTCGGCTGCACCCAGCCGACGGCGAACTCCGGACCCACTGGCCGCTGCCAGACGGCAGCAGCCGATGTCACGCGGCGCTCAAAGCCCGCAGCGGCAAAGCCCGGCCCTAGCGCAGCCGCGGCCTTCCGGTGAACCACCCGAGGTACTACGCCGTCCATCCGCCAACGATAACCAAAGCCTGCTGACGTAGTCGTCGGCCTAGGATGGCCTGGTGAAGCTTCTCCTTACCGACTCCGGTGTCATGAACGCAAGCATCCTGGCGGCGCTGGTCGATCTCCTGGGCAAGCCGATCGCCGAGGCCAGGGCCCTGTGCATCCCTACCGCGGGATACGGGGGTCCTTACGGGGATCCGGACGGGCCATGGCGTTTCATCAGCGGGCGGTCCGGCGATCCCATGACCGAGTTGGGGTGGAAGTCGGTGGGCGTGCTGGAACTGACTTCGCTGCCCGGCATCGACAAGGAGCGCTGGGTCTCCTGGGTCCGAGAGGCAGACGCCCTGCTGGTAAACGGCGGCAACACGTTGTACCTGTGCCACTGGATGCGGGAGTCCGGGCTGGCCGACCTCCTCCCGTCGCTGCGCGACACGGTCTACGTCGGGCTCAGCGCCGGGAGCCTGGTGCTCACCCCCCGCATCGGGGAGGACTTCGCCAGCTGGAAGCCGCGCCCCGGGGACGACGACAGCACGCTGGGACTCGTCGATTTCTCCATCTTCCCGCACCTCGACCTCCCGGACCATCCGGATAGGACCATGGCCAAGGCAGAGCGGTGGGCCGCCGAGATAAAGGGCCCGGCCTACGCCATCGACGCTCAGACCGCCATCAAGGTGACCGACGGCGGGGTCGAGGTCATCTCCGAAGGGCACTGGAAGCTGTTCAACCCGGCCGCCCTCACTCCCTGAGCGCGACCAGCCGTTCGTAGTGCTCGGCCGCCGCGCCGTACAGGACCTCGTTCACCTTGGCCCGCCGCAGGTACAGGTGCAGGTCGTGCTCCCAGGTGAAGCCGATCCCGCCGTGGGTCTGCAGGGCCTCCCCGGCCAGCGCGGCGACCCCCTCGCCGGTGAACGCCTTGGCCACGCTCGACGCCGCCGCCGCGTCGGCCACTCCGGCGTCGAGGGCCATGGCCGCGTAGTACGTCGCCGCGCGGGCCCCCTTGAGCGTGGTCAGCATGTCCGTCGCCTTGTGCTTGACCGACTGGAAGCTGCCGATGGGGCGGCCGAACTGCTCGCGCACCTTGACGTACCCCACGGTCATCTCGAGCAGCCGCTCGCCCACCCCGAGGGAATCGGCCGCGGTGAGCACCGCGCCCACGTCCGCCAGCCACCGGACCTCGGCCTCGTCCGCGGTGACGACGTCCGCGGCAGGCACCCGAACGCCGTCAAACACCACGTCATACCAGCGGCGGGTTTCGTCGAGCGTCCGCCGCGACTCGACCCGGGCTCGCTCGCAGGGCACCAGCACCAGGCGACGTCCCTGGTCGACCGCCACCGTGACCAGCAGCCAGTCGGCCGACGCGGCGGCCTGGACCGCCGTCGAGCGTCCGCCGAGTACCAGCTCATCGCCGTCCCAAGACCCGGTCACCGCACCGTGGTGCGCCAGGCTGGCCTTGACGTCGCCCGCCGCGAGCGAGCCGACCAGGTCCGCCCGGCGGCCGGCCCGCGCCAGGGCGAGCGCGGTCAGCGCGCTGTCGAGGAACGGCCCGGGAACGGCCGCGCGGCCGAGCTCCTCGGCGACCAGGCACAGCTCGACCACGCCCTGCCCGGCGCCGTCCAGCTCCTCGGGCACGGCCAGGCCAGTCCACCCGAGCTCGGCTCCGCGCTGCCACAGCTTCTCGTCCGTATCCTGGCCGGCCGCCGCCAGCGACCGCACCAGCTGCGGCGGGCAGTTCACCGCGAGCAGGCCGCGGGACACCTCGCGCAGGGCGGCCTGTTCCTCGGTCAGTTCGAAGTCCACCTGGGCTCCATGGTTCATGGTAAGAGTGTCCGGCTACCTTACGCGTGACGCGCGATCTCGCTCGCGAGCAGCTCGTCCAGGGTGTCGGCCGGAGGCGTCGGAAGCTCAACCGCGCGTTCCCGCGTCGGCAGCAGCACCACGGCGGTGCCCGGCGTGGTCTGCTCGCCCCGCTGGTTCCGGCAGCCGACCTCGAGATGGACCTCGTTGCGGCCGTCGGCCTGGACCTTGTCGACGACCCGGCCGTGCACCCAGGTGGTGTCGCCGATGTAGTTGAACTTGCGGTGCTGGCAGCTCAGCCGCAGCAGCCACCCGTCGTCGCCCATCCAGTCGGTCAGCGCGTGCGTCAGCCAGGTCTCGCGCATCGCGCCGTAGTCGTAGTTCATCGGGATGCCGAGCTCCTGAGCCCGCTCCTGGTCCCAGTGCAGCCGCTGCACCGTGTCGGGGATGTTGCGAGCGTTGGGCGGGTAGAGCCCGGGTGCCTTCCTGCGGACCTTGCGGGCGATGCCGAACGCGCCTGGCGGCGTCAGCTGCATGCCCCAGCCGAGGTGCCAGACCACCAGGTCGGTGACCACCAGCGGACCCTTGACCCGAGGCTGGATCTCCGCACCGATCTCGACGTCCTCGAAGTACCTGGGCTGCGCGCCGCGGCGGGTCTCGGCGTCGTAAGCCGCGTCGATCTCCGCGAGCTGCTCGTCGGTGTACGGGTCGAAGCTGAGCGGCGCCTTGTCCGCGGCCAGGTCCTTCGAGGCGTGCCGTTCCGCGTTGATCCAGGTGCCGCGCTGGACGGTGACGATCTGGCCGTGGCCGTTGGCGAACAGGAAGTCGTGGGTCACGTGCGCGGTGCGCCCGCCGAACCGGCTCGGCTTGTCGGCCACGCCGACTTGGGCGCGGACGACGTGGCAGCGGTCGCCCGCCGTCAGCGGCCGGTAGTACTCGAACTCCATCGCTGCCTGGTAGGAGCCTAGGCCCGCGAACGGGTCGCCCTTGAGCAGCTCTTTCTGCGCCGGGGTGGGCGGCGAGGCGGCGTTCTCGCCCATGCAGTAGGTGAAGTTGGGCGGCGCGATCAGCCCGCCCCAGCGGGTGTCCCGGCCGTATCCGGGGTCGCAGTACAGCGGGTTGTCGTCGCCGTAGCCGTAGGCGAAGTGCCGGGTGGCGTCGGCCGTCACCTCGGTGATGTGCGCGGGGCTGATGCGCAGCGGGATGCCGATCCGCTGCCGCGAGCGCTCGAACGACTCGTCGGACAGGACCCCGTACCCGGCCCGGTCAGTGGTCAAGAGGCTCTCCCGTCGTCGGTCGCGGCGTCGGCCACGCCGTCGGCTTTCAGCTCGCCGTCGAGGCTGAAGCCGTTGAAGTAGCGCTCGCACACCAGCGGGCGGCTGATCTTGAGCGACGGGGTCCGCGGCAGCTGGTCGACCACCTTGATCGCGACCGGCCGCTGATACCTGGTCAGCAGGCCGGCCAGGTACTCCATGAGCTCCCCTTCCGTAACCGGGCTGAGCAGCGTCACCGCCGCCGCGGGCACCTGGCCGAGCCGCGCGTCCGGCAGCCCTACGGCCGAGGCCTCGTCGACGGCCGGGTGGGCGAGCAGCGCGTCCTCGATCACGCTGGGCGGGATCTTGAAGCCGCCCCGGTTGATCGCCTCGTCCGCCCGGCCGTGGATGAACAGGAACAGGTCGTCATCGATGGCGGCGAGGTCGGTCGTTCGCAGCCAGGTGCCGTCCGCCCCGGGCAGCTGTCCGCCGCGCGCCTCGAGCAGGCCGGTCTGGCCGGCCGGCAGCACCTCGCCGCTCTCCGCGTCGACGACGCGCAGCTCGATGCCGTGGTGGGCGCGCCCGACGCTGCCGCGCTTGAGCGCCCCCCACTGCTTTTTGTCCTTCAGCGTCCAGCCCGCGATCGCCCCGGCGAATTCGGTCGCGCCGTAAGTCCCCAGGACGGGGATGCCGTAGCGCTCCTCGAACGCCTCCGCCAGTTCCGGCGGCAGCGGCGCGGTGCCCGACCCGACGGCGCGGACGCTGGCGAACGTCTCCACCGGGACCTCGGCCTGCAGCACCATCCGCAGCGCGGTCGGCGCGAGCCGGACGTAGCCGGGGCGGTGCCGGTCGACCAGCTCCGCCCACGCCGCGACCTCGAACCGCTCGAGGAGCGCAATGCTGCGGCCTCCGACCGCGTGCGCGACCGCGAAGTACAACCCGCTGATGTGGGCCAGGGACGCCCACAGGATGTCCGGCCGGTCGTGCAGTTGAGCCTTGTGCACCTCGTCGAAGACCAGGCCGGTAGCGCGGAACGCCGCCGTCATCCGCTCGTACGTCAGCTCGACCCGCTTCGGCCGCCCGGTCGTCCCGCTGGTCATCATCAGCACGGCGATGTCCCTGGTGTCCTGCCGCGACGGACGCGGCAACCACGGGACGGGCAGCGCCGCCAGGGCCCGGTCGGCGCCGGTCCGCAGCGCGATCGCGCCGACCGCCTTCGCCGACAGGAGAACCGCGTCGCGGGCCCAGTCTTCGTCTTCGGCCACCACCACGTCCGGCGCCAGTTCCACGATGTCCTGCTCCAGGCCAATGTCGCCCAGGTGCGGGCTCAGCGTCACCACCTCGCGCCCGGTGCCGAGCGTGGCGACCAGCGCCACCAGCGGACCGGGCCGGTTGCGGAGCACGATCCCCACCCGCCGGGCCGCTGGATACGCGGCGAGCAGGGTGTCCAGATCGGCCAGGGCATCGGCGTAGAACGACCACGGGAACGTCAGGCCGCCGAAGAACAGCGCCGTCGCGCCCGGATCGAGCGCCACCATCCGCTGGATCCGGCGCGACAGCGACGAGTCAGGCGCCCGCGAGCTGGGGTCGATCATCCGTCCAGTCCTCCAGCAAATGGCATGATGAAATAATAAGGTACAATCAGGTTACTAAACAAAATAGATACCGTCTACCGGACGCGGATGCCCGATGCGGAGCAGGGCCGTGGAACACGGGCTGCGCGGTAAGGTTCCGGACCGCCGATGACGCCGGATAACAGCAAGAAGCGCCGCAGCGCCAAGAAGCGCGGCCGCCAAACAAGCGCCACAGCGCCGCAGCGCCGCGAAAACGCCGCAGGCGCGCAGGCGCCGCGCCGCTAGGTCCAGTCGGCCAGGTCGAGCACGGACTGAACCAGGGTGTAACCGACCGGGAGAGGCGCGCCCGGCTGAGACGACAGCAGCCGCAGCCTCCGCCGGGCGATCCGCCACGTCCCGCCGTCCGAGCGCAGCCGGTCGCGGAACAGCACCTCCGCCCGATTGATGTAGCCGGGCGTGTCCTTCATCGTCCACCGGATCCACCCGTAGCAGGTGCCCCAGATCCCTTGCTCGTCTGAGCCGACGACGTGGTTGGTGATCTCGTGCACGGTCCAGGCGCAGGTGTCGTGGAACGGGATGAAGTTCCCGAGCCAGTCCTCCACGCCCTCGAACACCCCATGCGGGTAGTCGGCCCGCACGTCGGGGGTGAACACGGTGCGGAACAGCTCCCAGTCGCGGGCGTCGATGGCGAGCGCGTACGCGTTCTGCAGCCGCATCGCCTCCACTGCGACCCCGGTCAAGCTCAAAGCGCCTAGCCCTCGCTCAGGATCGCGGTCCCGACCGGCCCGAACGCGCTCCGGGCGGACAGCATGTAGTGCTGGGTGACGGCGCGGACGTCCCGCAGCCGCCGCTGCAGCGGGCAGGACTCGAACAGCCCGGTCGTCCCGGACAGGCCGTAGGCCCCCTCGACGACCGAGGCGGCGACCGACGCGGCCCGCGACAGCCGGGCCCGGCGAAGTGCCGTCGCCTCGGCGTCCGGTGGCCCCAAGGCGACGCTCGCCTGGTCGTCCCGGCCGACCTGGTGCAGCAGCGTGCGCGCCATGTACAGCTCGGTCGCGAGCTGGCCGGTCACGTACTGGGCGACCGGGTCGGCCGCCA
>Ga0302325_10021603_pt1 | contig 13474 bp, 10 predicted proteins | sample Palsa_T0_2_FD_201948 | JGI IMG/M metagenome (GOLD analysis project Ga0302325, IMG submission 201948) | Peat permafrost microbial communities from Stordalen Mire near Abisko, Sweden - Palsa_T0_2 | ecosystem: Environmental > Terrestrial > Soil > Palsa > Peat permafrost | place: Sweden: Abisko... | reverse complement strand
GGTTTTGACGGCGGCCAGAGATCGTTCGAGGAATCCAATCACCTGCGCCTTGCTTTTGACCGTCTCCTCCTGCTCGTCCGAAGTGATATCCGCCGGCATTTTCGGACCGGTAACGCTGAGCAAATAGAAATTCGCGATCGCGATATGCATGAAGACTTCGCTGACCGACCTCACCCCTTTGGCGGGACGCCAAGTGTATTTCTCCTCAGGAATTGCCTGAGCGAGAGCGATCAACTGGCGTGAGACATGGTCCCATTCGCCGTCGTAGCCTTCCCAGATTCCCTCCAGATTCGGGTCTGGCTGGGCAGTTGTCCGTGGCTCGGACGAAGCGACCGGCTTGGCTGGCGCCGGAGCGGTCTGCGCGGCAAGCGAAGCGGCCCCGAGAGCGGCGAGCAGTAGCAGCGTTTTCATGAAATCTCCTCCGGAATCCACTGTAACCCGCTCGAGCCCCGCTCCGGGAACCAACCTCGATCTTCGTCGATTGAAGTTATCCGAGACGCACCAGCCGCACTTGCAGCAGGTGGGGGATTTTGGCCAGCGCTTCCAGCACTTCCTGGCCAATCGGCTCATCCACCTGAACGACCGAGAGTGCTTTCAGTGGGCCGTCGTCTGTTCCCGGCGTGGAGCGTTGACGCCCGAGCGCGAAATTGGCGATGTTGACGCCCTGCTGGCCGAGAACCGTGCCGATGTTGCCGATAACGCCGGGTACGTCCAGGTTGCGACAGACCAGCAGCGAGCCTTCGAGCGGAGCCTCAATATCCATGCCGTCAAAGGCCAGCAGGCGCGGCTGCTCGCCGTGCAGGACGGTCGCCGAACCTTTGGTGGAACCGCTGGCGTCGTGCAGCGTGATGGAAAGAACGTTCGAAACGCCGCCGCGCCTGCTCTCATGCTTTTCTTCGTGGATGCGGATGCCGCGCTCCTGCGCCACGGCGGCGGCGTTGATGCGGTTCACGGCCTCGGACTGGGCCAGCAGGCCAGCGATGGCAGCGTTCCGCAGCAGGTCGGTTTTGCCCTCGGCCAGCGCACCGGAATAAGTGAGGTGAATGCTCTCGATGTTGCGCGGCGTCGCCTGCGAGAGGAAGTTGCCCAGCCGGCCGGCAAGATCGATGAATGGCGCGAGCTGGACGTACTCCTCGTGGGTGAGCGAGGCTACGTTTACGGCGTTCTGGACTACGCCGAGCTTGAGGTATTCGCGTACCTGGCGGGCAAGCTGGATGCCGATCGCCTCCTGCGCTTCATCGGTAGAGCCGGCGATATGCGGGGTGAGGATGACGTTGGGCAGTCCGGCGAGCGGCGAGTCCTTGGGCGGCTCGATAGTGAACACGTCGAGCGCGGCGCCGCCGACCTGTCCGGATTGAAGCGCGGTGACCAGCGCCGCTTCTTCAATCAGCTCGCCACGCGCGCAGTTGAGGATGCGGATGCCCTTTTTCATCGTCGCGATGGTCCGCTCGTTGATGATTCCGGTGGTCTGCGGCGTGAGGCCGACGTGAAGCGAGAGATAGTCGGACTCGGCGAAAAGCTCTTCGGTGGAAACGAGCTTGATTCCCGCCTCACGTGCTACAGCTGCCGAGACGAACGGGTCGTGCGCGATGAGCGCCATGCCGAAGCCCTGCGCGCGCTTGGCGACTTCAAGGCCGATGCGGCCCAGGCCAAGGATGCCGAGCGTCTTTCCGCGCAGCTCTACGCCTTGCAGGGATTTCTTCTCCCACTTGCCGGCGTGCATGGTGTTGTTGGCCGCTGGCAGTTTACGGGCGAGTGCAAGCATGAGGCCAAGCGTCAGCTCGGCGACGGCGACGGCGTTCGCTCCGGGCGTATTCATCACTACAATGCCGCGGCGAGTGGCCGAGTCGGCATCGATATTGTCCACGCCCACGCCGGCGCGGCCGATGACGCGCAGCTTCGGAGCGTGTTCGAGCAGGGCGTCGTCGACTTGAACGGCGGAGCGCACAACCAGCGCGTCGGCATCGGCCAGCGCCTCGGGCAATTTGCCGGGGAGCTTGGCGACGTCGTCGGGAGTAAGAATCTGCCAATCCGGCTCGGAGGCCAGCACGGCGAGGGTCGCGGGAGAGACTTTTTCAGCTAATACGATCTTCATTTTGGGACCTCTTGCCTGAGCCGGACTCAGGAATTCGTCGAACTGGATGTTGTTCTGGGCGCAGAACATCTCAAAGATGCGCACCACGGAGGCTTGCGGCTTGCCTTCGCCCTGCTCGTATTTCCAGATGGAATTGGGGTGAACGCCCAGCTTTTCGGCCATCTGGTACTGGTAGAGGTTCAGTTGCTTGCGGGCGAGGATGAGTTTTTCGCCAAAGGTGAGTTCGGGCATCGACAGAGCTCCTAGCCTCTAGCTGCTAGCCTCTAGCTTGATCGGCGGGGAACGGAAATTACCGTTGGCAACCACGAAAAGAGCTAGGAGCTAGAAGCTAGAGGCTGTATTTACTGTTTTTGGGCGAAGACTTCCTGCGCGGCGGTCAGTCCCTGGCCGAACTGGACTGGGAGCTTGAGGGTATCGCGGGCTATGAACTCGAGCGCGCCGAGCAGGGCGATGGTGTCCATGTAGTCGAAGAAGCCGAGGTGAGCGATGCGGAAGATCTTGCCCTTCATATCGCCCTGGCCGTTGGTGATGACGGCGCCAAACTTGGCCTTCAGCTCTTTGACGACCGTGCCGGAGTCGAGACCTTCGGGAACCGAGACCGCTGTAGCGGCGGCAGAGGGAGCCGTGGGCGCGAAGAGCGTGAAGCCTAGCGCGACCAGGCCCGCGCGGGTCATGGCTGCGCAGGTTTCCGCGTTATCGACCAGAGCTTTGCGTCCCTCGGCGAGGTTTCCACCTGCCTGCCCGGCGATGTAGTCTAGCGCTGCGCCGAGGCCGGCGATGAGCGCGACCGAGGGCGTATAGGCGCTTTCGCCCAGCTTGGCCGACTTGCGCTCCTTGCGCAGATCGAAGTAGTAGCGCGGATTCTTGCTTGTCTCCATCGCTGCCCAGGCTTTGTCGCTGACGGAGAGATAGGCGAGGCCGGGCGGAATCATAACCGCCTTTTGCGAGCCGCCGATGAGCACGTCGATGCCCCAGGCGTCCACGTCGAAGTGCGTGGTGCCGAGGCCGGTGATGCCGTCGACGACCAGGATGGCCGGCAATTCCGCCGCTTTCAGCAGTTCCGCAATGGCCTGAACATCGTGGCGGACGGCGGTCGAGGTCTCGGTCGCCTGAACATAAACAGCCTTGGTATCCGGCTTGAGCGCGGCCTTCACTGCTTCCAGATCGAAGGTTTCGCCGTAAGGGACGCTGACCAGATCGACCGTGCAGCCGAAGGCCTTGGCCAGCGCGACCCAGCGCTCGCCGAATTTTCCTGCCGAAAGCACCAGTACGCGGTCGCCGGGCGAGGTGAGATTCGAAACCGAAGCTTCCATCGCGCCCGTGCCCGAGCAGGAGAGCAGCAGAACGTCATTCTGTGTGCCGACAAACTCCTTCAACTGGGCCAGAACCTTGGTGTACAGCGCGCGAAACTCCGCCGTGCGGTGGTGAATGTCCGCGGCAGCCATGGCGAACTGGGCGGCGGGGAGCAGTGGCGTCGGACCAGGCGTAAAAAGACGAGTTTTGCGAAACATGGGTCGAATCTCCTGAAAATCGGGTTCGGCGGGGAATTTTGCTCCATCGCCAATCACAGAATACACAGTTGTGTGATTTATGTGAATAGGTAGTGTGAAGTGTGAGTGTGAAGTGTGTGGAAATTTCGGAGGCTCTACGAGATTTCGCTCATACTGGTGCCATGTTGCATTCGATTGCGCTTTTTTTGCTGATACAGGCACCGGCTGCGGACCCGCTCCAGCCGGATTTTCAGGCTGCGCTGGACGAACGCTTCGTTCGCGACCTGCATGACAAGAAGATCGACGACGTGCTGACGCTCTACACGGCCAACGCGGTGTTTGTGAATCCAGACGGGAGCGAACACACCGGACCGGCGCTGCGCAAGCTGTATGAACAGGTGACAGCGGCCTTCGACAGCGATCTGCATCTGAAGTGCGTGGGCATCAAGCGCAATTTGAATACGTTGATCGAGGACGGCACGTATACCGAGGAACTTGGCCATCGGGACAGTGGCAAGATCGATCGCGTTCATGGGACTTACCGCTTCACAGTGCATCTGGATGCCGACGGCAAATGGCGCTACAGCCGGATGGAATGGCACTGACGGGCAGCCCGAGCCGGTAAAATCGCTGAATACGCATTGGAAGAGGACGAAAGCATGAGCGAAACAAGCGGAACATTGGAAGCACGGGTAAAGGCAGAGACGATCACGGCGATGAAGGCGCGCGACTCCGAGCGCACCACGACGCTGCGGCTGATTACGACGGCGCTGAAGAACAAGGCGATCGAGAAGCGCGAGGAACTGACGGCAGCTGAGTCGGAGCAGATTCTGGCCACGATGATCAAGCAACGGCGGGACTCGATCGAGCAGTTCACCAAGGGCGGACGGCCGGAGCTTGCGGCCAAGGAAGCTACCGAAATCACTGTGATAGAAGAGTTCCTGCCCAAGGCGCTTTCAACCGAAGAGCTGTCCGCGCTGGTCGGCCAGGTGGTGGCGCAGATCGCGGAAGGTGCGGGTCAAAAGCCGACCCCCAAGGAAATGGGGACTGTAATCAAGGCGGTGCAGGCGAAGCTGGCAGCCGACGGGCTGCGCGCTGAAGGGCGGCTGGTGAGCGAGGCGGTCAAGGTGGCGCTGGCTTAACCTCAATCCTGGCAATCCGCCCGGCGAGCCTCAGAAATCGTGATGATCGTCCACCAGCCGGGCGATGGCCTGTGCCGAAGCGGCCACTGAAGGGGTCTGGGCAGGCGTGACCGGCTGTTCGGGTAACACCGTCGACGATGGAGTGGGCAGAACGGCAGCTTCCGTTCGCGCCCGCAGTTTGGCCACGGCCTTCCAGTTATCCTTATGCGGATGGTCGGATATCCACGGCGGCAACGGCATTCTCAAGTAGTCGCTCAGGGCCTGCGCATAGCCTTCGTATAAAGAACGCATTTCCCCCAGCCGAGCCATGGATTCTGCCGAGTGCCGGTCGCGGCACACGCCCACGCCGCTCTGGCAGAGGTGATCGTAAAGCTGGATATAGCGCTCGGGCGGCAGGCGGTCGGGCATGTTGATTACTGGATCCAATCCGAAGACCTGCGCCAGATCGACGACCGCATGGCGGGCCATGGCAAAAGTGAGCTGCGCCTGGCGCGCTTCGCGCCCTTCGATGCCTGCGATCATGAGCGCCGAAGTGTCGAGAACGGCAGTCAGGGCGCTGATCCAGCTCTGGTTGTTGTGCTGGGAGCGGAAGTAGCAGAGCAGCGGGTAGGAGATGTGGCTCTCCAGCAATTCCGCCGACCAGCGCTCCCACTCAACCAGCAGCAGCGCCAAAGCCGCTTCGCCGCCGTCGTAGGCATGGCGGCGCATCAGTTCGGCAGCCGTGGGGGGTGAGCCGGCGCGCGCATCGAGCAGCGAAATGCTCACTTCGCGCCGTGAAAATGCGCCGTAGAGGACTGGGAAATAGCCCATCACCACCGCCAGAAATCCAAAACCGGTGCCGGCTTCCAGAATCACCAGTTCGCGGACCCAGCCCTTGTGGGGTGTCACATCGCCAAGGCCGAGAGTGAAAATGGTCGTCCCGCTGACATACAAATCCGAAAGAAAACCCGCCCCCTGGGCTGGGTCGGTGAAGGGGTTGCCGAGCGCGTAGTAGATAAGCGCAAAACCGATTACCAACATTGCGGCCCAGACAACCAGCAGGAAAATCAGCGACATAGGCCCGTAATAGCTGTAAGAGGTTTCGCGCTTCTTCGGGTTGGGCATCCAGTTGGTGACAAACACCCATGGCCGCCACGTGGAGGCGTAAAAGATGTGCGTGAGCCGGAAGCGCCCCGTAGCGCGGCGCGGAAGGATGATGGTCTGAAACGCATCCAGCAGGACAGCGAAGATGGACGCGATGCCGACAATCAGGATGAGAATGTGCACGAAAGCTCCTAGATCTGTTCGGGGCCCGGTTCCGGTTCAGACGCCGGCGCAAGTTCGCGCTTGACGAAGCCATACGGGCAGTGCCGGCAGCCGGATTGGCAGCACCATCCGCGGCGCAGATGGTACTGCTCGGTGAAAACACAGTATGGGCCTTCGTAATAGAAATCGCCAGCTCCAGGAGCCGGAGCGATACGGCCCTCCTCGTCGGGATTTGGCTCGGGTAACGGCATAAATCCATTGTCGCCGAAGACTCCGCTTTCCCGTTCGGCAAAGCGGGAACTCATCCAAAAATGGGAGTTGGATGGTGCAAAGGCGATCTCGGATGGAGAAATCCAGAAGTCCTCGCGCGAAGGCCTGCCAATCGACCTTCGAGAGCGTCTTATTGGCCCGACGGAATGGAATGGTCCACCGAAGCCAGGGCCTTGTCCGGATGCTCCACCATCCACTGTTGCGCGTGCTGGATTTGCGGCTGACCGTTATCGGCGGATTTCCAAGCGGCTAGAAATTTCTGATACGCGGCGGTGGTCTTGGCTGTGTCGCCGGATTTCTCCGCCAGCTCAGCCAGCCCGTAAAGCGGATAGCCGGAATTGGGACGGTCTTCGAGCGCCTTCTGCCAGGCCTTTTCAGCGGCGGAATTCTGGTTTGCGGATGCCAGCAGTTCCGCCTCCTGCTCAGCTACGGGCTGAATAAAGGCCGGGGGCTCGCGGTAGCCAAGGTCGGTCTCATCCTTGCGCGCCTGATCCAATAGAGCCTGCGCTTCGGTGATTTTGTCGGTCTTGATCAGAATGGCCGCACGAAGTTCGAGCGACAAAATGGCCAGATTCTTGAGCATGGCAGGGAGATTTGGGTCGGTAGGCTGCGCCTCATTGGATGGAGCTTGCGCGGTTTTCGCGGGCTTCGCTTTCTCTGCCGCTTCATCCTGTTCCAATTGCTGGCTCAGGCGCCAAAGTTGTGCATCCAGTTCCGCGGAATGCGTTCGCGCCGGCTCCAACTGCCCCTGCCGCGCCAACTGCATTCCTTGCGCAAAAGACTTGAGCGAAGAGCCGAGCGCCTGCAGGTTGGGAAGCGCTGCCGGCGGATTGGCCGCGGCAAGCAATGACTCGACGCGTGGCCAGTCGCCGGAGCGCAACGCAATAGGCAGGAGCGGATTGAGCCGTGTGACCGCGTCGCGCGTGGACCAGGGATAGAGCGTGGAAGCGCGAACGCCGCGCGCCTCCACCAGGTGCGCAGAAACCGCGGCGGCTTGCGTATCGCGCCCCTGCTCCAGCAGGTTGGCGATCGAGTACATCAGGTTGTGGACGTAGTTCCAGTCATCGTCGGCCGCTACATGCTGCGTCTTCATATAGGCTTCGTCCACGGATTCCGACAGGTCGAAAGAAACCTGCGCACGCTGGTAGTCGCCGGTGCGGAAGAAAATATGCCCCGGCATGTGCGTCATGTGGCCGGAGTTGGGCGCTAGATCGGCCAGAACGGCGGCCGAATGCAGCGCCTGCTCCGGATGCGGGCTGGCTTCGACGGCGTGGATCCAAAGATGGTTGGCGGCCGAATCGTCCGGCTTTTCTTTCAGGATTCCCTGAAGGATTTCGATCATCTCGGCAGTGCCGCGACGCGCTTTGCCGGTGTCGCGATCGTAGCCGTCCTGAAGAGACTCGGCAAGCAGCAGCCGGGCAGCAATGTCATGCGGATTCTTCTTCACGATCTGGCGCAGGATGGCTTTCGACCGGTCTTCGCTGCCACTCGTGGAGGTGTAACGGCCTGTAATAGACCCGACCGCAGCCTGCGCCGCGTCGATGTACATTTTCTCGCGCTTGTCGGCGTGACTGCGCAGAGCAGCGGCCTTGGCCAGTTCGTCATGAGCGTAGCCGGCCACTTCTGCGTTGTGAATACCGAGCGACTCGGAGAGCGCCCAGTGGCAGATAGCGCAGTTGGGGTCGGTGCGAATCGCCTGCTCAAACGCGCGGTTGGCCTCGTAATCCCAGAAGTCGAAAACCAGATTCATCCCCTGGTCGAACCACGCCTGGGTCTCCGCATTCTTCGAGCTGATGGGAAAATGCAGGTTGCCGATGCCGGTGAGCTTTTGCGGCGCGGGCAGCTTTTCCGGCGCTACGACGTTGGCTTCAGACGGCATAGGATGACAGGCGGGCATCTGCATCTGGGCCGGCAGCAGCGCGGCGAAACCGGCGATCAGAGCCGGGAGGGTAACAGAGGCGATCGAGGAAGCAGTGGGGCGCAACATGGTTCTCCTTCCGAGTGGCGCAACCGGGGTACGCAGGACTGCGGCAAGCGGAATTTTCTCTGGTCGAAGTGTATATCGCGGGAGCGGAAAGCGGCGCGCAGGGCTGCTCCGCGGCGCTACAATGGGCGAGTAACGCTCGAACGCAAATCCCGCACACAAATCCAGGAGGGATGGATGAAGCAGCCACGCTCAGCCGATCGCCGCAGCTTTTTGAAAACAGGCGGCGCCGTTGCCGCGGGACTCATAGCCAGCGGCGCGATGCCCGCCACAGCCTCCACTCCGCAACTCCCGGCTCTGCCCATCAATGCACGCACGCAGGCCGCCATGCCAACCCGCAATCTGGGCAAGACGGGCTTCAAAGTCGGCATTTTCAGCCTCGGCGGCCAGGCCTCGCTGGAACGGGCGAATAACTTCGACGTTGCCGTGCCGATAATCCAACGCGCGCTCGACCTGGGCGTGAATTACATCGATACTTCGTCGATCTACGGCGGCCCGGAACGCTGGAGCGAGCAATATGTCGGCCAGGTGATGAAGACGCGTCGCCAGGAGGCCTTTCTCGCCACTAAGACCAAGGAGCGCACCCGCGACGGCTCGCTGCGCATGATCGATAAGTCGCTCAAGCTGCTCAACACCGATCATGTTGACCTGTGGCAGTTGCACGACGTAGGTTTGCCGGAAGACGTGGATGCGATCTTTGCCAAGGGCGGCGCCATGGAAGCGCTGATTGAGATGCACGATCAGAAAGTGGTGCGCTTCCTTGGCGTAACTGGCCATTATCGTCCCGAATCCTTGATCGATGCCGTGAATCGCCATCCCTTCGACACCATCCTGATGGCCATGAACGCGGCGGACTCGCACATCCACAGCTTTACCGATCAACTGCTGCCGCTGGTCGTCGAAAAACAGATGGGCATTATCGGGATGAAGGTGCCGGCGCGCGGCAGGCTTCTTTCCTCGTGGACTCCGCCATCGCTCGAACAGCAGCAGCACTCATGGGAAGGCTCGGCCATTGCCACCAGCCCAGGTGTAATGAAGATGCGCGACGCCATGCGCTTCACGCTCACCCATCCAGTAAGCACGGTCATCATCGGCTGCGACACGATTGCGCAGCTTGAAGAAAATGTTCAGATCGCGCGGGAGTTTACGCCGCTTTCGCAATCGCAGATGGCGGCCTTGAACGAGCTTGCCGCACCGGTTGCCAAGCAGTCGCTCTTCTTCCGCTTCACCGATCGCAGCAAAGGTTAACCTCTATGCAGGATTTGGTTGCGCCTCCGGATCTGGAAGCGAAACAACAGTTTCTCTATCGGCAACTGCGCAGCGCAGGCCGGCTGATGGTCGCCTATTCCGGCGGCACGGATTCGGCGTACCTGGCCTATGCCGTGCATCAAGTGCTTGGCGCGCAGATGCTCGCAGTCATTGCCGATTCGCCCAGTTTGTCGCGCGCTCACCTGCGCGATGCGGTCGACTTTGCCGAGAGCCAGGGCATTCCTCTGCGCGTCATCGACACGCACGAACTGGAGCACGAGGATTACGTTCGCAACGATAGCTCGCGCTGCTTTCATTGCAAGGATGAGCTCTTCCATGTGATGGCGCAGGCCGGAGCACCGCTGCAATTCTCAACCGTGGCCTACGGCATGAATGCGGACGATCGCGGCGACTTCCGGCCCGGTCAGAAGGCTGCGGCAAACCATCATGTTCTCGCACCTCTAGCCGGTGCCGGGCTGACCAAGGAGGAGATTCGCGTGCTTGCGCGGCGCGAAGGCCTGCGCGTGTGGGATAAGCCGGCCTCGGCCTGTCTTTCTTCGCGCATCGCCTATGGATTGCCGGTAACACGCGAGACGCTGGACACAATCGAGAAAGGCGAGGATATCCTGTTGGCCATGGGCTTCCTGCAGTTTCGCCTGCGCCATCATGGCGAACTGGCGCGCATTGAGATTGCCCGTGAAGAATTGGCCGGAATGCTTTCGCTTGCCATGTTTGAAAAGGCCAGTTCAGCCCTGAAGCAGCTTGGCTATAAATATGTGACGCTCGATCTCGACGGCTATCGATCCGGCTCCATGAACGCCGTGCTGCCGCTGGTGCAGATCGAGGCCGCCTCGTGAACATCGCCTATCTCGATTGCTTCTCCGGCATCAGCGGAGATATGTTTCTGGCCGCATTGGTCGATGCGGGAGTTCCCTTCTCCGTCTTGCAGGATGCAGTGTCGTCACTGAATCTTGGTGCGCGCCTGGAGCTTCGCCGCGTGGATCGCAGCGGCATCGACTCGGCCAAAGTCGATGTGTTGACAACCGAAGGGGAACTGGCTGAAAACGCACCCGCCGCGACTTCGCTAACAACACACTCACATCCGCACGATCATACCCCTGGGGATGGCGGCCATACGCATTCGCACGAGCATGAGCACAGCCATGAGCACGAGGACAGCCATGAACATTCGCATGGGCGCTCGCTGCCGATCATTCAGAGCATTATCCGCAGCTCATCGCTGCCGCTTGCCGTCCAGACCATCGCGCTCAAGGCCTTTGAACTGCTTGGCACCGCAGAGGCGAAGATTCACAACGTACCGGTCGAAAATATCCACTTTCATGAGGTGGGCGCAGTCGATGCCATCGCCGATATTGTTGGCGTCGCAGCTGGATGCCACTGGCTCGCAACCGAGCGCAAGATCGAGCGCTGGATATGCTCTCCGCTTAACGTTGGCAGCGGCCATGTGCATTGTGCGCATGGCACCTTTCCTGTGCCCGCGCCCGCGACGCTTGAGTTGTTGCGAGACCTGCCTGTCTATACTTCTGGAGTCAAGAGGGAATTGGTAACTCCCACGGGAGCGGCGCTATTACGGGCGCTCAACGTCACTTCCTCCAATTTCCCCGCCATACGTATGAGTGCCACAGGATATGGCGCGGGTTCGCGCGATATTCCAGGCAAACCGAATGTACTTCGCCTCGTGATCGGTGAAGCGGTTTCCGCAGATCCAGTCGAGCAACAGCCGTCGCAGACGAAGGCCCGCATCGGCATCATCGAAACCACCATCGACGATGCCACGCCCGAGCTGCTCTCTTACGTGGCCGACCGTTTGCTCGCAGCCGGTGCTTCCGATGTATATCGCACGCCAATCCAAATGAAAAAGGGACGCACCGGCACGCAGCTAACAGTGCTTTGCTCTCCCTCGAAGGCGCAGATGCTGCAGAAGATCGTCTTTGCGGAGACCACAACGCTTGGCCTGCGTTATCGCGAAGAACAGAAGCTCATGCTCTTGCGCAGCTTCGTTTCCGAGGAGACGGCGTGGGGGCCGATCACGATCAAAATCGGTACATTGGAAAGCGGTGAAGAGGTCAACTGCGCGCCCGAGTTTGAAGACTGCCGGGCCATCGCGGAAAAGCATGGCGTCCCATTGAAAAGAGTAATGCAGGCGGCGATGGCGGCTCATTCCTTGAAAGATGGCAACGCATGAACCGGGAGCAATTGCGCGAGTTGATGGAAGCGGTGCAGGGCGGCAACATCTCACCCGATGCTGCTTGCGATCGGCTGAAGAATCTTCCCTTTGAAGACCTCGGATTCGCTAAGGTCGACCATCATCGCTCCGTTCGCACCGGCATGCCGGAGGTCATCTACAGCAAGGGCAAGACCGCCGATCAGGTAGCAGGGATCTTTGCCAGCCTCGCCGCCTCGGGCGTGAATGTGTTGGCCACGCGCGCCACTCAGGCGCAGTTTGAAGCAGTGCTGCGTGTAGAAGAGCGGGCGGTCTTTGAAGAAACTGCCGGCTGCATCACCCTCCAGCAAGCTCCTTCTGCACCGCGACATGGAAGAGTAGCAATTGTCTGCGCCGGCACCAGCGATCTGCCCGTCGCGGAAGAGGCTCGCGTCACAGCGGAGTTGATGGGCAATGAAGTGGACATGGTGGTCGACGTGGGAGTGGCCGGGTTGCATCGGCTGCTGTCACAACATGCGCGCCTGCAACAGGCAGCCGCCGTAATTGTTTGCGCGGGCATGGAGGGCGCGCTGCCGTCGGTCGTCGGCGGTCTGGTCGGCGTGCCGGTGATTGCCGTGCCAACGAGCGTAGGCTATGGCGCGGCCTTTGGCGGCGTCGCGGCGCTGCTCGGCATGCTCAACTCCTGCTCGCCCAACGTGACCGTTGTGAATATAGACAATGGATTTGGCGCGGCATACGTGGCTACGCTGATGAATCGCGTTCTTTAGCTCAAGCAGGAGAAGGCGATGCCGGCCAATCCGCACGTCGTTGTTTTAGGACTCGGCATTGCCGGCAGCAGCATCGCCGCCACGCTTGCCATGCGTGGATTCCGCGTTACGGGCATCGAGCAGTTTTCTCCGCTGCACGAACGCGGATCGTCGCATGGCGACACAAGAATCTTCCGCCGCGTCCCGCATGAGGGCGCAGTCTATGTCGGCATGGCCGCAGCCAGCTATGAAGGCTGGCAAGCATGGAACCGCGTAGCTAAGGAGCCTCTGTTCATCGAGTGCGGCGGCATGGACGCCGGACCGGAATCGAGCGCAATGGTGCAGGCTGCCGAAGACCTATGCCGCCAATATGAGCAATCATGCGAAGCGATGAGTGGAACAGCCTTCAATCGACGTTATTCTCGCTTCAAACTGCCCTCGAATTGGCGCGTTGTTTACCAACCGCACAGCGGCGTTGTCCGGCCCGATGCGACGCGCACCTTTCTTCATGAGTTGGCTCGCAGCCACGGCGCAACGCTCATGCATGATGCCGCAGTGCTGGCGATTGAACCTGAGCACAATGGCGTCAGCGTCCGCACAGCTAACGAAACGTTGACAGCGGACTTTCTTGTAGTCGCCGCTGGAAGCTGGCTACCACGGCTGCTCCCGGAACTCGCATTTCCAGTATCGACAGAACGCCGTGTCCTCGCGTGGTTTGAACCGATATCGCCCGAGCCGCTCCTGGATGGCCGCTTGCCCATCTTCGTGCTTGACGCCGATGGCGGCTGGTACGGCATGGCCACGCCTGACGGCTGGTTGAAGATCGGTCATGACAAGCATCTGCGCCAGCAAATCGACCCGAATGCGTTGCCGATACCAGCCGGCGCGGAGGATGAAGCCTTTCTATCCCGCTGCGCGAACCGGTATCTGGTCGGGTTTGCCCCGCGGCCCGCATCGATGAAGCCCTGCATTTACACGCTCAGCGAAGATCACCACTTCCTCGTCGACCGCCATCCGATGCACGAAAATGTCTTGGTCTTCAGTTGCTGCTCCGGGCATGGCTTCAAGT